>ERZ791884.335-NODE-335-length-53971-cov-9.302471_pt1 | contig 53971 bp, 45 predicted proteins | sample MGYA00509941_ERZ791884 | MGnify/ENA primary metagenome ERZ791884 (study PRJEB30046, sample SAMN00792095) | human gut metagenome | study: EMG produced TPA metagenomics assembly of the A metagenome-wide association study of gut microbiota in type 2... | reverse complement strand
CTCCTAAGTAACAAGTTTAATTATTTCACTTGTCTACCTAGAAGGGAGCATATCACTTAGTGCGACAGCCCCATGTTCCTGTTTTAACTCTTTTTACATAATACCATTTTCCATTAGACTCTTTTGCGCTTTTAGTATAATTTATACATACTCGCTCCCTGTTATACATTAACTCGAGGATCGTTGCTGTCTTTTTAGGTAGTTTTCTCAATCTTACACCATTTCCAAAAATATTACCATTTTCTGCAATACTTTTAGTCGATGCAACTTGATAACTATTACTAGATAATGTCACAGAGCCCAATTCTATGGTTCCTACGCCAATCACGTCCCCTTCATATTCATTTTTCGCTTCATTTATAGCATTATTTAGTTTAAGATTTTGCGTAGCTACTTCTGTAACTACTGCCGCCTTTGCGCTAGTGCTATTATTAATAGCAAAACACATAGTAAGCATAAGTGAAGCTACCATAATTCATTTTCTTGCTTTAGTAATCATAAAAATTATCCTCCTATTTATTCCTGTATTCTGTTTAGTTTCACAAATACATTTTGCTTATGAACAAAAATTATTTCTATTTTGTAAACACTTATAGGCATATTCAATCATTCAATGGAATATGCCCAAAGTTCACTTTTAAATTACATTAAAATTATTTTTTCTCTCAAGATCCCATTTTTCCTATTTACCTTAGTGTTTCGCTTTTCTTGTTTCTCAAAAAACTCAATATCAGGAATCTGGTATATATCATATACTATATCAGCATTGATACTGTATATGAATACATAACCTCTACCATCTTCAGTTTCAATAACATATTTCACATTACCGCGATTCAAAGTTCCATCTTCCAAATAATTATAAGTAACCCACATTTTCTTAATGTTTTTCCCATATTGAAGATGTTCATAAAGTTGCCTTATTTCAGAACCATATTCTTGATATCGTTTTTTTTCAACTTTTATACCAGAAATACATTCTTCCTTAGACTTATTGTCTATATCAATTCCATTGAGCACACCAGTTTCAGAATCTATCTCAACAGTGGCATCAAATTCCCATTTTCTATTTTTTAAGTAAACAAAATAACTTGACAATTTTTCTCCCTTTGAATTCTGAGTAGTTTCAAATTCAATTTCTTCATCAGCATAAGTAATATCAAGATTATAAACATCCGCTAATATTTTCTTCGCAAATTCTACTGCTTCATCTTCACTTACTTTTTCATTTTCCGATGATGGTAATTCTGAAACCGAATTTTTCTTTCTGACACTATAATCACGTTTCTCCATAAAATCAATTATTTGGAGCAGCTCATCATCTGTCAATTCCTGTTTTGGTAAATAGAATGTACTATTCTCTACACAAAAACAAAGTTCACCGTGGACAACTTCACTTTTTTTCTGCACTTTTAGTATTTCCTTCGTTGGAAACCTTCCTTCAGTTTCATATTCTTCTCTAAACTCTAACATTTTATCACGTTCTAACTTAGATAACTGTCTCGAAAAGCTATCTGCCTCTTTATCAGTATTCTGTACCTCAGAATTATACGTCAACATTTCTTCTTCATTAAGAGAATTCATTCTCTGTATATATAAGTTAATAGCAGCTCCGGCACCAATAGACAAAGATAAAGAAACTACACACAGTGCAATTACCGCAGCAACTTTGGAATGAAACAAAAGAAAATATCTTTTCGCTTTTTTAGCAGAAATTTTTTCAAGTGTATTCTGAAAGCGCATTTCGTATGAATTCGGCAATTCAAATTCACTTTTCTGTAACAACTCTGAAAATTTTACATCAAAATAATCCTTCATTATTATTCATCCTTTCTCTATTACTTTAACCAAATACCTAATTTAATAATTCTCTTAGATTTTTTCTTGCTCTGGAAAGCCTAGACTTAATTGTTCCCTCTGGTAAATCCAATACATTGGCAATTTCGCTTATTTTGAACCCTTGATAATAATACAAAACAACAATTGTACGAAGTTCATCTTCTAAAGCCAGAACAGTTTCCCATACATCCGATATACATTCTGAATTTCCTAGCATATATCTATCCATTTCCTCCGTGCACACAACTCTCTTGTTCTTCCTCAATATCATACGAGCGTTATTTACAAGAATTTGCATAATCCAAAATTTAAAATACTCTTTATCATCTAATGTATGGATTTTTTCATATGCTCTCAACATAGTCTCTGCCACAGCATCTTCTGCATCATGATAATTTTTCACAATACTAACTGCCAAGAGAAACATTTCTTTTTTATATTCTTTTATTCTAGAAATAAACTCTTCGCTTTCCATATCCACAATCCTCTCTCATTTTTTCCCACCAATAATACGCAAAAGCATATATGTTAAGACTTAGTCCACGTGAATACAACTTTACCCTTTGCTTGATTTACACCATCCCAGTTTCTAATATAAACTCGATATGTTCCTGACGGAACACCCCCGCCCAAAGTTGTAGTAGAATTATACTTGGATGAAACATCTTTTGAATTAGTACCAACTCCAGGACTTCTCCATCCCCAGAAATATTTTTTCTCCAAATAGAGTCCTAAGTCACTTTTACTACATTGTGATGGGGTCAATTTTACAATAACCTTATCTTTCATAGACATATTCGTAGAATAAACTCCATGATATATACTATATGTACTACTTCGACTTTTTGTTGCTGCAAATACTGTGATAGACGTCAACATGAAAATAGTACAAAAAAACAAAACCGACATTGTTCTTTTTAATCTCATTTTACACTCTCCTTTTTCATCAATATTTTTTTTAATTTTGTAGCATATTTTGCAAGAATGATACCAACTAATACTCCGCATAAATTCAACAAAAGATCATCTATGTCACTAATTTTTTCTGTGACTCCAGTTAAAATATTTATACAGAATTGAATTACTTCAATAGCAAAACTTAAAGCTAATCCAACCAAAAACAGTTTTTTGTTTGAATACGTATTTTTAGTATTCTGTAACTTCATAAAAATCGGAACTGGAAGTAATAGTAATATATTACCTAGAACTTGCATTTTCCACTCTCCTATTGAGAATGACCGAATAATTGTCTTAAACGGAACAAGTTGCAATGAATTCCCTGTATTTTCCTCCCAAATAGCAAAATTTGTTTGGTCCGAAACAATTCTTATTGGTAAAAAAACTACTTTTATCAATAGCAATACATACAATAACACAGATAAATTAAAAATAAAATCATAAAATTTTCTCTTTTTTAATTTCAATACTATACATATTACTAACGCACTTACTAAAAATAATAACAAAAATGTCTCATAATGAAAATCAATACTTATCATCTCAGCACTCTCCTTTGTAAACTAGCTTACATATATAAGATGATTTAAAACATCAAATGGTTCATTTGAAAAAAAATTTATTGTTTCATTTTAACTGCCAAACTAAATTCCAGTTTAGGTGATGCAGGGGATTTCGTCCGCACCCCTAAACCCGCTTATGCCAATAATAGTAGATAGCAAAAGGAAATCTGATGCTCCCTGTATCAGGTAGCTACTATTAAGTCACTAAACGGGTGGAGAAGTCACTTCGCCTTGTTTTGGTGTGTTTACTTTTTATGTCCCTGGTGTATATTCTTGCGTCAGGAAACCATGATTACGGCGCAGTGGAAACCTACATTCCGGACACGGAAACCGCCTTTGATTGGCATAACTACCATCCAAAAGAAAGCGAGTCAATGTCAAACCCAGAGCCACTTGCGGGGCGTTAGTCGGCTTAATATTGGGGAGATTTCTTATATTCTAGATAATTGCCAATCGGTTTCCAAACCACCCCTCATCTCCATCCACATCTTCTTTTTCTGAATCACCTGGTCCTCTGAAAACTTTGGATGAACAATATCTTTTATCACCTCATCACTCGCCCCTACCTGAAGTAGTTCCTTTATCACAGCTCTCCGAATAGAACCTGTCATATCCGAAGAGTAGATGTCTAGCAAGGACATTTTTCCAAAGTTTTCAAGATACCGTGTTTTCTGTTCTTCTTCATCTTGCCGCTTTTCCACTTCAATTGCCGTTTGTATCATATCTGCAGTAATGGTTGGTGCAGACTTCTTTTCATCCGGAACCGGATGTATCTTTCGTCCCATCCCATCCAAATCCATCATCATAAACGCAAACGCATCCATCCCATAGATTTGGATATTTTCGCTCTTATCCTTTTGTTTCTTCAGGTACGCTAGCGATGCATCACCTACAAACTGGCATTCCTCCATCTGTTTTTCCTGTATCTTTTTCTGCTCCGCCGGAACAAATGCTCCACATTTCCGTGCTTCCAGATATTTTTCGTGTTCCCATGGGAACCACTTCTTATCCCGGATTGGATTTTCTCCACGCACAAAGATAATGCATTCATCATCCGGCAACAGACGGATTTCGTACTCTAACATCAATTCTCTGCCCAGAACATCATAGTTCTCACTATAGGAACCACTGGAACCTTTACTCTCTCCGCTGGTTCGTTTATCAATCGTCCACTTTCCAAGTAACTTCGAGACATATTCATAGGTGCTGGCTTCATTTCCACCCAGATAAATAAAAGTATCGCAGTTACCAACGATACCCTCCCATGCCCCATCGGCAAACAAGGTCTTTAACTGTGCCAGTGACTGCAAAATCGGTACACAGTACACGCCCCTGCTTCGACAGGTTGCCAGTATTTTGTCAAAATTATTGGGCATTTTAATATTCGCCATCTCGTCTAACCAAAAGCCTACATCCATCGGAAGTTTCCCACCAAAGAATCTTGCCTGCCGGTATAATTCCTGAAAGAGCATGGTATATACCATTCCCGGCACAAAATTAAAGGTATCGTCATCGTCCGGAATAATAATGAACAGATTGCTCTTTGTCTTTCCATCTCCATCTATCCCGGTACCAAACTCGTCCAATGGAATGTCGTTAGAAGAAAAGATTTCAAGAAGTTCCTCATTATCAAAAGGCTGCATCCTGGCATTTACTGTCATAATGACGGAACGAATTGTATCATCCGGGCCGCCACGGTATCTCTGGTATGCTTTCACTGCCGGATGGTCTGGTTTCTTTCTGGCAAGTTCGTTCATACGCTCATCCAGTTTGGGGGATGTGTCATTATCTAAAAACTGCGCCTCATCCAATAAAAAAAGAATGGATTTCCAGTTTTGCTGCAGCAACTCTACTTTCCCTTTTTCTGTATTAAAATAAGCCTTCGGGCACTCCATCCAAACATACAGAAACAGGCTCTCTAAAAACATTTTTTCGGCTTTTTCCCAAAAGGGGTCTGCACTTGAGTTTTTAATATTAGGGGAATTGGTATTCTGAATCAGGTTCGTAACCAGTTTTGTAATATCGCTCTTATTCCGTATATAGGGAAATGGATTAAAGTGCATGCTTTTGTCCATTTCGCATAGATTAAGCGTATATACCCTAGTGTCTTTCTGTTTAGAGAGCCAGGCTCCCAGTTCTTCCGCCAGTCCCCCCTTCGGGTCGGTATACACGTTACAGTCATGCAAAGACATCAAATTCGGTGTCAAAAAGAATGCAGTCTTTCCGGCACCACTACCGCCAACCACGAAAACATTATTGTTTCGCAGTGTATCGGAGTCATAACGAAACCGTACATTTTGCGACAGTACCTTATTCTCCGCAGACAACTCCGAAGTTTTCCCGGTATCCTTAGCCGCATATTTTTCATTGAAGTCACGAACTTCTCCCCATTTTGCCGAACCAAACTCATTTCCAGGCATCCGATTATGATCCATGCGGTTATAAGGTTATAAGCAGAAAAACTTAATATCATCCACAACAATCCTCCTACCAGAACCATACTCAGACTTTTATCGTTATACACCCGCAGCGGATGAAGAACACACCATAAGATTTGCTTTTTCAGGTTTGTCAGTTCTACATCCATGATATACAATCCGCTCAGGCTATAAAAAAAATAAAGTGTGGGCAGTAACAAAACCACACACACTTTTATTAACATCCGCAATCTTCTCTTTTTGGCATCCCCGGCAACATACGTTGCACGGCTTTTTTCCTTTTTCTTTCTCATTGATTCATCCCTACCTTTTCTTTCCTGTTGGTTTAGAAACTTTTTGTAGTAATATTTTCTCAAGTGACGGGTCATTACTTCTCCAACGACTTCTCTGATGTTTCAAACACTCTGTGGCAATCTCTTCATTTTTCTTAGCATAAGTACGAAGTGCCTTCCCATCCAGACTATACTCTGTGATTTCTGAGGATTCCGAACGTTTCAGATACGCATGGAGTCGTTTTCCATCCTCAGATAGTTTTGTATCTGACTTGTCCAGACAGATGCAACGCAAAATATCCGGCGATTCCTGCTGTTCCTTCGGAAGATGAGTCACATAAATGTTTTTTGACTCTGCTACCATCTGGGTATCCATATCAAAAGTAACCGGAATGTACTCCGTACTTTGGTAATTTTCTTTCATTGCCTCCATGGACAGCACTTTTTCCATGGATTTCTCAGCTACAGAATTAGGGGCAAAAGATGGTTCCTCATTCTCCTGCCCCTGATTAAAAGAAGGAAATATCCCCGCATACTCTGGTTTTAACTTACCAATCAGTTCCACTCGTTCTTCTCCCACAGGGGCAAATGCCTTTTCCAGTTCCTTCACATCCAGTTTTACCGGTTCAGAAAAATCTGGATTTTCTCTGTTATCAAGAACATATCCGAAAACATCCTCTTTTCTGGCAAGACAGGTAATCACCGTCTGCCCCTCATCCAAAAGAATACAATCTTCTTTTTTGACCCGAATTGCACGGGAGGATGCTTCTCTTGTTCTTTCACGGGGAACCCGAAAGATGTACGCATCCTTTTCCTCCCGCAAAAGTAAGGATTCGATATTGATACTGATTGGCAGATAGTCCTTATCGTTGATTCTATTCTGAATCTCCTCCAACTGCTCTACATGCATCATGCCTTCATATCCTTTGACGGCAAGTTCTTCCAGATAATCCCTGCCATCCGGTCCTGCCATTGCCATATACTCATCAATGTCGATATCCTTTGGTGTTTCCCGCAATTTCTTTTTGTAATAATCAATCACTAACCTCACATTTTCCACATCATCCGGATTATAGGCAATCTGGGTATAACCATCTCCCAGTTTCAAATCCGGCAGCTCCGCAAAAGAAACCCGCATCTTCTTTAGCCGGTCATAAAACGGTATCAGTTCTTTTTCACCCTCGATAGGAATGTTGAGAATCACATATCTGCCACCTGTCATCTTTTCCAAATCACACAGTTTCATCGTGTTATGTGTTCCCTCACTGGCATAATGAAGTTTCATACGGTGTTGTAAACGCTTCACCTGGGCAATCTGCACGCCTTTTGCTGCTCCTTTTGCAGAAAAACGCAGCGCCCGTCCCAGTCCTCCCAGTCCTTTTCCATATAATTCTATAATTTGTACTAATGATTGTAATTCTTCACTCATCGGCTATCCCTCCTGCTTTTCTTTGATTTATCCTTCGATTCCTCTTTTTGCCTCATCATTTCATAAAATTCAATACAGCGTCGAATCTCCATCACATCTTTTCGATTCTGTGCCATTTCAAGAACATCATTCGACGGCATTTTGGCTTCTACCGCCTTCCTTAACTGCTCGATCTGCGCTGCAGAAAGAGCAGTATCTTTGATAATATACTGCATCACTTTTTCATATCCGCTTTCAGACTCCTTTTTATAAAAATGTTCCTTAAAAATCATCTGCAATCTCCCCACCGGATTTTCAATCAAAGGAATCTTACTATCCTGTGCCACATCCACTCCCAAAATGATACACAGCATTTTTTCATGCTTTAGCAATAACTCTGTGGTATCCAGTGTTAAATATTCATCAACCTGTTGTTCCGACAATCCATATCGAACTCCCAGATAAACTAACGACCACTCTCCATCGGTTGCCCCAATCCCATGTTTTTTTATCAGTTTCTTCATCATACTCATCTGTTCTTCTGTCATAACGTTTTATTCCTCCTGCTTTGCTTCATCACTTTTTCCAGTTCTCTTTGCGTACTTCTTACTTCTTTTCGTTTGATATAAATGCCACATTGCTTGGTATCCTTTTTCATCCGCTGCACGACACGAACACTCTGCTCATGCAGATAGAGCGGTGTTCCGGTTCTTCGATACAACCGTCTTGCTTCTAGCACCTGTCGGACCATGGCTTTCTGATAATCTGACATTTCTTTATACGGAACAAACTGATAGTTGCGGCTCATTGCCCAGTCCAGTTTGGAAGCACTTTGTATTCTCTTACCACTTTTTTGCAGCAACGATTTCCCTGCCTTTGCGTCAATACGCCGGTCAATATCTACCGGCATGTATCCGTCACTCAAACGATACGTCCGAATGGCTTTTCCTCTGCCCGGCGGTGTAAGGGCAAGATATACACCATGCTCCCTTGATACACCTTCCCGCAGCCGGTAATGGAAATCTCTTACCATTCTGTTCTTAAAATCCGCATAAGACTTACTTAGCAAAATACATTCATCCATATCTCTTTCCACACGTTCTCTGCCTGTCATATTTCCCTTTTTCTTGTCGTAATCTGTCGAGTAATCCAACGCCGGATTCTTTTCTTTTAATGGTCCGGTATGATATTTCTGAGCCAGACAGTTTGTTAGCGGTCGAATAACATTCTCCCAATCGCCCCTCTCATAACGATACTTTCCGCCATCTCTGCTTACAGAATTAAACACCAGATGCATGTGCATATGCTCCCGGTCTTTATGGACAGAACAGGCATAATCATAATTCTCTGCCAGATATTCATCCACCCAGTCCTTTATAAATAGAAGTGCCTGCTCCGCTTCTATCGTCTCATCTTTGGAAAATGAAAACTTGAAATGATACCCTTGTCTCGTTCCAAGTGTTGGATGTATTTGTTTTGTCAAAAAAAATGTATCAAGAATCTGCTCCGAAGTAATACCGGAATTGCTAAAACACAATCCACCTGTCTTTTTTTCATTCATAATGTAAGGAATGGATTTCCGTAAATGTTCCTCTGTCTTAATGGCATCCATTTTAATAATCAGTGACATCTTTTCCACCTTTCATAATCCGTATGGTGCTTTTCATCATGGCATACACTTCATCTAACTTATCCAACAAATCTGCACTAGGTTCGACATATTGATGTTCGTTATATTTTTTCGCAATCTGATTGATATTGACACCAATCTTGTTAATCTCATAAATCATCCTTACGATAGAAGCATCAAACTCATCCCTGGTCACATCCGGCGGACACTTAGCCACACTTCGGATATATTCACTCATACTCTTCCGATGCAAACTTGCCTGCTTGTGTAATGCCGCCTTTTCTTCCGGCGTCATTCGTACCCGAAGCATTTCTGTTTTCATGTCATTCACAATTTCATCCCTTTCTGTTTGGACATTATGTCCAAACGTAAATTTTTTGTCCTGTCTAACCTCATCACGTCTGGACATTTTGTCCAAACGCTAACTTTTGTCCTGTCTTACCTCATCACGTCTGGACATTTTGTCCAAACGTACTGTTTTTGCTTGATTTTTAGCTATTTTTAGGCGTTTTTGATGTGCATCTAATGACCATAAAATATACATTTTGTCTTCTCATTCAAGCCCTGCAAGATACGCATGATGTGTCCACATCCATGCACATATCTTGTAAGGGGACACCCCTTATACCCCTGAAATATGGTTACTTTTTACTTTTTTTCTTCTTTGAAGTCTTTTTGGCTGACTTCTTTTTCGATTTTTTCTTGGAAGAACGTTTCTTAGATGCTTTCTTTTGTTTTTGCAGTTTTTTCTTTTCTTCCTGTTGCTGCTTTTTCAACGTTTCCTGCTCTGCTCGTAATTGTTGTTCTTTCATCTGCTGAATATCTGCCTCCGTATAACTTGTCTGCGAAAATTCGACCGCACAACTCTTCAGATTGTAATCGCACTGATATACACTCCCATCCGACAAAAGAATAAAACTTGTCACATCAAACCTATTCTTTGTCTGCTGATAGGTCAATTTCTTTGCAGACTTACATCCCCGATTCTGGCACAGGACAGTCAACTGATTTTCCAAATCTTCAAAGGCAGACTCAGACATAAATCCTAAAAAAGAACTTAACCCAGTAGTATCTACATCCAACGCTTTGTTGTTATCTGAAGGCACTTCCTTTGAACCTGTTTCTTCCTCTAAAACAGCCGCCCCCGTTGCAGGTGATGTACTTATTGCTGGGCCTGTTGCTGTGTTTGCCGGTATCTCTGCTTCATTTCGTAAATCCTTTTGGGGTACTATACTTTTGGCAATCGCCCCTGCCAAAATAATAACCAAAAGCAGAAGCATGACTGCCATGGCTATGGTCTGTTTCCCAAGTCCTCTGTCCCTACGATACCAATAAAATCTTCGTATTTTTCTCCACATAGTCTCTCTCCATTCTGTTATCTACGTTTGGACATTTTGTCCAAACGCTAATCCTTCTCCTCTCTGTCTGATATTCACGTCTGGACATTTTGTCCAAACGTGATGCTAATCTTTGTTCCACTTTTTCAACCGCCGGAAATAAGTAAAATTTGTATAGGCACCAAACATAGCTCCTTCCGAGTTCCCGGTCAGAGATGTGCTACTGGAACTGGTACAGTGAATCCATACCACGGTGCCGTTTTTCATTTTTCCACAGTATATTCCTACATGATTCGCTCCGCCGGTTCCTCCGGTCTTACTCTTCAGTCCAATATCACCGGGTTGCAATTTATCCCCACTGATATCCTCAAATTTCTTGGAAGATATAAAAGTTGCTGTGGTAGATGCATAAGGTACACTGGTAATGCCGGATTTATGAAATGCCCATGCAGTAAAAGAAGAACAATCTAAAAACTCCGGATTATCCCTGCCATCCACCTGTCGTTGCTCCATGCTGTACTTAACGGAACCAATCAGAGACGCTCCTTTCTCAATCACTTCCCAAGCCTCTGCCGGTGCCGTATTATTCTCTTTTAATTCTTTCAGAATACTGTTCGCACTTTCATTTGTAACCGTAGTCTCCGGATTGGCTATGTAATACCGCAGCACATGAGGAACATACTCCACGTCCCCATAGGAATCGTAACCAAGCTCGACACACATCTTCTGCGAAAATATTTCTGCATTTTCCTTGCTATAACAACCATAATTCTTTAGTGCCCAATCAATATACCCGTTTCCAAAGTTGTAACCTTGCAATGCTAAAGAAATGCCTTTGATGTCGTTGGGGCTTTTACTTTTTGCTTTTGTCAGACAGTCTGACAACTCATGCGTACCACAGTCAATGCTTTCCTCCGCCGTATCAATCGGTGGATTGACATTATAGTAAGACTGCTCCGTCTGCATCACATCCGGCGGATTTCCTCCACTTTCCTGTTCAATTACCGCCAGACACAAATCCACGTAATCATCTATGCCATACTTTTCGCAATAGTCCACCACCATGTCACGATAAGATTCTGTCTGTTCCGACACCTGTGCCTGATAGGTATAATCTTCTGCACTGTTAGCCGCACCCCCGGAACCAATCACAGCACCAATCGCACCTACAATTACTGCCATCAACAGAACCACAAGAAGGACAATCCATACCACCGGATTTGCCGCCACCGACTGCACGATGCTTGTCATAATCTTTCCGATCTGCTGAATTGCTTTTGATGCACTTTTTATCCCCTGTTTGGTACTCTGTGCACTTTTCTTTGCTGCCTGTTTCTGCATTTTCTTTTGCTGTCTTTTGCGATACAGCGAACGCACACCATACTTGACACCTCGCATGGATTTCTGTGTAACTTCCGCAGAAACTTTTCCTGCCGTCGTATCCCCTTGCTTTTCGGAATTACTCTCATAAGTTTCTTCACTCATTGTTGTTCCAAGCAGCATAGCCTGCAATATCTTTGCAGAAGTATCTTTGATTTCTGTTCCGACAAAAGAGGCAGTTCTACTTTGATTTCTCTTAGTAGAACTGCCTCTCTCTTTCGCCTGCTCTTTCTTTATTTGCTTTTTTGTGATGGACTTCTTTTTTATCCGTTCTTTTTGCTGTGTTTTTCTCTTTTTTTGTTTTCCCATCTCTTTTGCCTTCTTTAACATCCGGCGTTGGGAACGATAATCTAAGGAACGAAAAACTCTTTTTGCCGGTTCGCTAAGTTCGTCAATCACCTCTTTATCTAACTGCTCCACGTTATTTCACCACCTCATCTGTAAAGAAAAGGACACATGGTTCACATTTTACTGTTCCATGCGTCCTTCCTATTAATCTCTTTTACCAATTATGCTAACTGCATGATTTTAGATTTGATTTCCTCGATTTCTTCATCAGATAATTCGGAAAAGAATACCGATATTTCATCAAAAGAAATCTTCCCATTTTTTAACATGAGAATAGCTTTCTCTTTTACCTTATCATGCGCAGCTTCATGTGCTGCTTCATTTCTCATATCTTCCATCATCTTACACATAGTAGCCCTTCTACACTCCATTTCGGTCTGCACAAATCATACCAAATGCATAATTTTAGATTTGATTTCCTCGATTTCTTCATCGGATAATTCGGAAAAGAATACCGATACTTCATCAAAAGAAATCTTCCCATTTTTTAACATGAGAATTGCTTTCTCTTTTACCTTATCATGCGCTGCTTCACTTCTCATATCTTCCATCAACTTACACATAGTAGCCACTCCTTTCTCGTCCTGCTTAAAATATCTTGCTTTTTTTGCAAGTATTTCATAATTCATATCGTCCGGATCGGTACATGAAAAGTCGTGCATTAATTTTCCAACTTCGTCATCTCCCCGATATTTTCCGTTCACATATAGAATATGCGAACCGTCCCCAAACAATACTTTCTCTTCACCAATCGTAATATATCTCTCTACCGGATATATCGGCTGTTTTCCCTTCATTACATCGTTTTCTGTAATAAAAATCACATAGGTGTCAGGAATATTTTCCGTATCTTCCCCTGGTTTTAGTATATGCGCATCCAGCAAACTGCTGTTATGTCTCGCTCTTTTTACTCCTGCTCCCTTATCTGACCTCTGAATTTCACAATCGAACCCTTTACCTGTATTGTCAACTGCATGAACATCTAAAATAGCAGAACGCCCTTGCAAATTTTTCATGGAATCCTGCACCCGAATCGATTTGATTGTAATATCCTCTTGCCCCAAAACAATTCGAAGTATAAGTTCTACAGCCTCATAATTATCTTCCAGACAAGCAGTCATAAAATCATCATCCATATATCGAAATAATTTCAGCCTCTCTAAATCCTGCTGATGTGTCTGTTCTGTTGTACTCAAACCTTCACCTTCTTTCGCTATTCTAATTATACATCAGACATGAACTTTTGAAAACCAGCTTTTTTAAAAATTTTAGTCCTACTATCTCGTAGTACCTGCAATCTCATGAAAGTTCGTATTAAACAACTGATACAATTCACTATCTTTTTTCATGGTATTATCAAAGGGAACAATCTTATCCCCAAAACGGATGAGTCCCATTCCGGGGTCTGCACCATTGACACAGGCAAGCTGTTCCGCTGATATGTCAAACAAATCTTCCACAGCTTCTTTGTCCATCGTCCCCTGATCCAGTAAAAGCATAAATTCTGAATTGGATACCATCGTTTTGGTGGAACGATTGCGCTGTGCATCAATAAGGTTCTGGCTCATACCGGTACAGATACCGCCCCTCTTACGCACCTCACGCCACATCTTTTCCAGTGCATGAAGACTATACTCCTCTCCCCATAACTCGTGCATTTCATCCACATACACCCAAGTCGCAACACCATCCGACTGGTTATACTTGATTTTTGCAGTAATACTCTCAATCATCACAAGCATCGCCATAGCTCTCATACGCTTACCAAGTTCCGAGAAGCCATACACGGTAAATCGGTTTTCTTCCGAAATGGACTGCTCTCTTGCGAAAATATCTAAGGTTCCATCCGCAAACACTTCCAACTGCTCAACCAATTCAATGGCAGAATCATTCCCCTCACTTCTTTCCGCAATCCCATCACGCATGGTACGAATCGTTGGAGACTCCAGTCGAGTCTTCCGCTTTCGCCGTCTGTCATTTTTCTGTTTGAAGTATTCCGAATACATGTCTCGTACCGCCTTGTCAATGACTGCTATGTGGCGGCTGGTAAGGGGTGTCGGTTTCAAAGCCTGTTCGCAGATAGCGTAGGCAAATTCCGCTTTCTCTGCCACAAACCGGTCTATATCCGGCACCACATCCGGCACATGGAACGGATTGACATAATATACATTTTCTGCAGACTGGGACAGATTGATATACTGTCCTCCCCATGCTGCCGCAATGTCCTTATACTCTGACATGGGGTCAATGACAATAATGTCATCCGTAGAAAAGCACAGGACTTGTCCCATTTCCGATTTTTCATTATAGGATTTTCCCGAACCGGGGACACCAAACACCATCCCATTTCCATTCTTCAATAACTTCCGGTTTCCAATGATAAGGTTTTTGGACACCTTATTAAATCCATAGCAGTATCCCTGATTATCGTTAATCTCCTGCACATTAAACGGAATAAAAATGGAAAGTTCTTCGGATGTTATCGTCCGCATGGTATCCACAAATCTCGCTCCTGTGGGCAGAGAAGTATTCAATGCATCCAACTGTTTATGGGAATGTGGCACAATGTCCATGTTGTGGGTCTGACCGATGATTTTAATCTTCTCGGTACGCTCCTCCAGTTCTTCTATGGAGTTTGCTTTTACCACAATCGTAATTCCCACATACAAAAGTCGCTCATCAAAGGAGGAAATCCGGTCTAACATCTCTTCCGTATCTCTTTGCTGTTTTCGCCGCTCATAATTGATATTGGTAGAATAATCTCCATTTTCGTTTTTCATTTCCTGTTCCCGGTTAATACTTCTCTCATTAGCCATATACTTTTTCATAATCATCTGGTAAGCCACGTTGTTATCCAACGGCTCTACATCCATGGTATAGGTAATTGGAAAATTCATATTGGTAAGTTCATTGAGAAACTGGTCGGTTAAACCATTGGGGTACTTTCTCACAAACATGACACACGCACAGGTTCCACCCTCCATCTCCAGATGTTCCGGTTTTTCCCTTAACGAAGTATTGATAATGTCATTTCTCCAGTCTCTTTTTAAGTGCAGATACTCATTCCAGTCAAAAGAAAAAGATGCCTCTTCCCCCATGCGATAATAACTATGTAGTGCTCGCAGGCGTTCCGTGGCATCCAATGGTATCAGGCAACTTCCCAACCGGTGGAATAATTGCTGAATGGAAAATTCAATGGTATTAAAATAGGTCTTTGCACTTTCGTAATCCGGCTTTCGGCAGCTCACAACAAAATATTTGGATTGCAGCAAGCCGCCCCGCCCTTCTTCCAAACGCTCCCCTATCATTTTGTGATATTCTTTGGCAAGAGGTTCCATCTCTTTACTGACAGCCTTTTGGAGAATCTCTTCCCGCAGTTTATTGTTGTCGGCATAATGATTCGATACAATAATCTTATAGCTGACATTCATGGAACGCAGAAGCGTTTCAAACTTGGAACAGGTATCTTCCTTTTCCTCTTCATCCTGTGTTGAGAAGTTAATATCCTCAAACAGATACATCCGGTCAAACTGGTGTATTCCCTTTTTTGAACCGGATGTTGGTTTTTCTAATTCAAAGATTCCATTTTCCGCAATCCGATAAATGGGTATGGTGTCCTGAATACACAGCGGAACTTTGTAAATCCGTTCTGTCTGTGGTGTATGTGTTTCCTTTTTTAATAGTTTTAACATTGTTTTAATCCTCCTTTTTCTTCATCAAAAAAAGAACTACCGAAGTAATTCTTTTTTAAGCAAAATATCAATTTGCAATATCAATCCCAATCATAAGTGGTTCGATACTCTTGTCTATTCAATAACTCTACTTTTTATAGCAAATATTCTAGGCATTTTCCTGCGAAGAAACAAATGCTCTAATCTCTTCCAATTTATTTCTAATTGCTTCCATCTCTTTTTTAAGAGACTCTTTTGAAATATCTATGGCTGGTTGAAATATATTCATGTTTCCTTCAAAGTGATTAAACTCATTGAGAAGTGTCTTTCTACTTGTAAAAAATACTCGATACTCTCTCATTCTTTCAAAATTCGGATCATTTTCATTGCATCTAAATGCTTTCTGAATTATTTGATTTAACATCATCATATCATCTGTACGAAGATGAAAAACATCAACCAGTTCCTTTTCAACTTTCATACGTAAATGATAATAAATAAGTGTCTGTTCAAGAGTATCTGACAATAATGGATATTGAGTCTTATCAAGAATATCCAAAGCACTATAATCAACTTCAAGAATATCAGAAACACTAATTATTTCTTCACCATCAAATATATTTCCAAAAAGCGAATTGTAAACGGAAAGAACATCCAAGCTATTATTAGTTCCATACCCATGCATGATTCCCGAAAGTTGGCCATAACGATCATCTGAATCCAAACTAATATGAGCATACCCACGCATAAATGGAACCATCGCCATCAAAAAATGTCTTCTATTATGTATATTATCTACCAGTTCATTGTTTTTGTTTTGAAAAAAGGATACTAAATCGTGAAGATTAATTAGTAACTTCTTTTCTTTCTCTGAAACTGAAATAAATCCATTTGTCCCATCCAAAATGTTATTCATTATATACAAATTGAAACAATTGTTAAGTTGAACATCTAACAAACGAATCAAATCCGTATTATGAGTAAGAACCAGTTGTTTCTTATTTTCCAAAAATTTGATAATGCAAAATGCAATCTTATTTTTATAAACAGAATCCAAACTTGATATGGGATCGTCCAAAATGACATATTCTTTATCCGAGTGTCTTGCAAGTAAAAACTCAAAAGTCAAAGAGATAAAATTTTGTTCCCCCCTACTTAGTTCCATGTCCTTTGGATCCGTTCCGAGCAAAGCTTTATCCCCTATCATTAACTTATAGTTCCTATCATTTTCTTCGTCTCGAATAATAGTAATATCTTTTCCTATGTTCTCACTTATAATATTCTCAATAAACATGAGTTCCTCGGAATCAAGTTCAGGTTGGCTCTCTGTCAATTGAGCATGTTCATCATAGTCACTAAAGAAATTTGTATCGTCAAAACAATGGCACAAAATGTTAATCATTTCGTCACCTATTGTAATAATATGCCGTTTTAGATTTTCTTGCAATTCAATTAGTTCAGTTGGTTCTCCATCTGCAATAAACGCACTAACAATTCTTTTAATTTCGAATGGGTCTTCGTTATTTAAAGAACTATCGCAGACAACTTTATCCAAAATTTCTTTTGTTTTTGAGTCAAGATTATTGTATATGTTATTTCTATTTTCTTTCTTGCTTTCAAGAAGTTCACTCCCGTCGGATATGTGACTGTCACAAACCACACATGAATCGAGTTGATGATATTTCTTCAATATACCAATTGCATCATCATGCCGCTCAATTAAGATCGTATTTTCATCTGGCAAAATTTCATATGGATGAATTGAAATAATTTTCTCTATTACTTTCGGCTTGGCAAGATCATTAATTACAAAACCTCTTTTATCAGCATCCAGTTCTACAAGATTAGGAATATTGGCTTCATCTCGAATAAATTCAACAAACTTATCTTTATCAATGTCTTTTCCTCTTTGCCGAGAATTTACAATACTACGGATAAACGGATAAGCTGTTTGGTGTACCGTATCTTGCAAAGACTGCATGTGTACGAGTATACAATCTCCTACTTTCGACACCTTGTAATCTGTTTTATATTTAGAACTGAGTTGACTAAATGCATTTTGATATGCCACACTAAGCCTATCTCTTAATTCATATTCTCTACGAATTTGTGCACCTATCAAATAGTCCGTAGTTTTTCCACGAATTACGTTTCTATTTAATTGATCGTGTATAACATGAAAAGTTCCCGTCTCAGGTTTAATTTCATTTCCATACTCATCCGCAGCAACAAATTTCCTACTCTCATCTGTTACTTCTGTATCAAGCAAACTAGCCAAACTTGATTTTCCTGTTCCATTAGGTGCATATACAACAGCAATTCCGCCTGCTGTTTGCATATGTTTAAACTCAATTGTTCCATTTAAATCAGTAAGGCAAAGGAAATCATCACAAAATATTTCGCCACTTTTAATGGTTGAAAAAGTTATTTTCATCGAACCCCTCCTTATATCGGTATTATGTTATGTTTTTCTCACATATGTTTTTCTTCTATAGTAACATATCCTTTTCAGCACATACTAAAAAGGATATGTCCTGATTTGCTGCTTCTGCGTCTCCACTCTGTTCAACTGCTCCTCAAACCATATTGAAGCTTCTTGAATAATTACAATCACCTCATCTCTAATTCTCTTTGCCTCACCATAACTTAAGTCTTTAGATGTAATTTTTTTCTTTAATTTGATAAGTTCTTTTTTCTTTTCGTCGAAGTCAAAATCAATCTTCTTTAAAAATTTCCTTAAAATAAAGTAATCAAGTTTTTTTATTTCCTCAACATATTCAATACCGGCATTGATTGTCACATGTGCACAATTTGAATAATTACAAGGCTCTTCATTGATTACGTTAAGGGATCTGTCTGGAAATGAATCATATACTTTTTTCAAAATATTGTATAAGTTCGATAACTTCTTAACTTTTATTGCAATATTCTCCTTTGCTTGACTTCGAACATTTCCTAACACAAATACTATCATGCCTGTAAGAACTCCTGCACCACATGATTGTAATAATGACGCCCACCATTCAAGGCGAAGGAATTTGAACAGAAAATAAGATATCCCGAAACATCCTATTGCACAAAGAAGCAATGAAATGTACCACTTAATAATGGGTAATTCCATATAGCTTTTTTTTCGCTCTTTTCTATAATACTTTAATATAGAGTTTCGCATTGAATTTTTCTTTATAATTTTTTTAATCATACTGAGTACCTCTTCTCCTGCATTTCCTATTCATATATCTGCTTATATTTCATAAATCCCACTTTATTTTTTGAGGGTCAACATGAAACCAAGACATTAAATATGTCTCCAACTCTTGTATATACAATCTCAGTTCATCAAAAAAACAACTAGAAGATTTCCCATCAAAGCAGCTTTCAACTAATCCGAAAAATTTCAATTTCTCATTATAATACTCTTTCGAAATAGCTGGCACACCATCATAGCACAAATCATAATGCATCATACAATTCCGAAAATTTGACGGAAACAGTTTCTTTCCATTTTCCAACAAGATAGATACATCATCCGAAAACAAGTTTGAATTGCTACTATCGAAATGTTGTTTGATTTTTCTAAGCCCTTGCCATGCGTAATGAGCAACAATATATTCTATACGCATAAACCATTGGTCGTCACAAGACACTCCCTTTGAGAATAAATGTTCAACGCAATTAATCGTAGATAAAATATGGAGAATCAACAGATTTACTTCCTTTTTATTCGTCTTTGCAAAAAAAGAATTTCGTCTGTTTGTATTTATGTCTTGATATCCCAAACGGACTGAAACATTACCTTTCTTTTCCCAAAGCTGAATTATATCCATATTGGAAACGGCTGTCAATGTATTGGCTAAATTTTCCGCCAACATTTCTCCCATTTCAAAAGCAATTTCTTGTTGAATTGTTAAATTCACAGTTGGAACATTCAAAAAATAATTCAGCTGTTGTGAATTACCAATAATGCAATTTCTCTCATCAAAAAATACCCCTAAATTATAATGAATGTTCCAGTTTTTCATAAACGAAAATCTTAATCGGTTCCTAAAAATCTCATCTTGATGTTTATCGGACCGCAATACTTCTCGTACTCCTTTGCTATACCTGCCCGAATAAAGTTTCAACCCATTTCTTATATCTGATATTTTTTCGTCTACTTCATCGTTCATTATTTTTTCACCTAAAAAATCCTGTGCAGAACGACAATATAATGCTATATACGGAATTATTGATAATGAAACAATGGAATTATTACAATATACTCCTAAAAGCTGAGTTATTGATTTACCATCTAACTCCACTAATTGTAAAGCCTTTTCATTTAATAACTCAGACAACGAATCTCCTATGCTCATATCTTTCCTCCAAAATATGCATATTATCACTTCTTACAGTTAGGCTCATTCCATTCCTATAAATTCCAACTTTTTCAATGATATCGTCAATATCTCTTTTCTATTATACACCCATCCACCCCCAAAAAAAAGAACTTTATCTCTTCCTTTGCTGTAAATGCTCCTCCTTTTTTTCTTGGATTTCTCTCCTGGCTTTGATAACTACCGGGGCAACATCCTGATTTCCATATTCTTCCTGATAACAGATATGTTCTGCCAGTTCCCTGCTGCGATTCATGTCACGAAACTGGAGGGCATATTCTTCAATTAACACCCTCTCATCCTCTGAAAAAATCTCTTTTTCCGGGTCTAGTTCATATAGCATCATCTGCAGAGAAAGTTCATACGGGATTTCCCCAATCACGCTAATGTCCGGCAAATGACTTGCCAGCGCCGCAATCATCACTAACGCCCGCTTATCATTTCGTATCGCGGGATAATAACAAAGCATGTCAAGGTCAAGAACCTTTCTTGTCACCAAATCAACCTGCTCATCTTCCAAAGAGTTTTCTCCCGGCTTGTGTGCCAAGATTCCAATGGAAGCCACACCGTTTAGGGGACTATCCTTTAACTGCTCCCATTTTTCGATTGCCTCCTCTACTGTAGTGATGTCATCATAATATTCTCCCAACTGATGGAATTCTCCACATTCTGCTACAGTAAAGGTAAGCAGTGGCTCTACCTTGCTTTTTCGTTCCAGTTCATCCAGAAATTCCTCGCAGTTCAGAGGATTCAGTTTGGATTCTGCCGTGATTGCTCCCTTTGTTCCATTGGTATCCGGTTTCTGTTTCAAATCCTCTACGATATCATTTACGGCTTCATAAATGGAAATGTCCGGATTGTCGTAAACACCGCCATCCAATTCCTTCCCATCCACATCATAAATGGTATAATCATACCCCTCATCCACAGACTGAATCGTAATAAATCTATCCTCAATACGAAAAGCCAACTCCTGCTCCATGTATTCCTCTGCTCTTATCAACCGTTCGGATAAGTCGCCGGATTGTTCTTCTGTAACCGGATTGATATCGACCTTTACCTCTCCAATGCAAAAATCATCTTCATGCAGAAGATTGAAAATATCATCCTCCCGCCTTGCTCCGGCATATTCAAATAAAATATCCAAATCCGAGTCTGCATTTTCTGTTCCCCGGCTTCGGCTTCCATATACCATCACTTCCCGAATCTGAATCGGCAAGTGATATTCCCTGATTTTCATTTGGATATATCCCCGAACCTCTTCTTCTATACGATCTGCGGTCATCCCCTCGAACGGTCGAAAATACTGCTTTGTCTTTTCCCGGAAGCGACTTACCGCCTGTTCTGTCTCTGCCGAGTGATATTTTTTCTCTTCCAAGAAATCTGCCACTTTCGTAAATCCAAAGGAATCCACATAGTAAGCCGTTTTTTCATGTTCTTTTTCAATCACAATCACATCACTGACCGACATGGAATGCCCGGTAAAATCATCCGGATGATAAAGGTTGAATTTTTCATACAGAGTATCCAGTGTTTCTCCTTCTTTCAATTCCCCACGATACACCGATTCATAATCGTTTTTGTCTACCACCAGCTTATTATTCTTCACAAAGTCCATTCCCATGAACTGATATGCTTGCCCGTTTCCTCCTTCCTTAATCTGGAACAATTCATAGGTAGCCAAACGTTCGGTATCATAAGAGTTTTCTCTTTCTTCCACACCATCCGCCACTCGGACAATCGCATTGGCATAAGTGCTCTTATCAAATATCTCTGGGTAAGTTTCTCTTATGCTCAGTGTGTCCCCGGTTCTTCCTGCTACAATGATGTGGTCTAAAATCTCGATATCTAAAAACAAACTGGCATACATCATCTTTTCTGTTACCATTCTGTCGGATTGACTCATCTGGAGTTCCGAAGAAGGGTGATTATGCAAAAGAATCATGGAGGCAGCGTTTGACAGGATAGCAGACTTAAAAAGTTCCCGGCCGGATACAAAGGAAGAATTGAGCGTTCCAATGCTTACCACATTGAAATTGATGGGATGTCCTTTACTGTCCAGATTGATGACACAGACCTCTTCTCTGTCTAGTCCCGCCATCACATCGGCCATTACGGAAATGGCTTCTTCTGGATTTGTAATGGGTTTATCACTGTATACACCATTCCCCTCCACCAATTTCAAACGCACATCCACCTGTTTTAATTCATCACTCATCATCCGGCACCTCCAAACTCACGCATATCATCGTGTCTTCTTTGGCAGCATTTACTATCTCCTGCAGTTCCGTCACAGAACGTGCTTCTAATTCTGTGACCGTTGTTTTTTGTACTTCCATATCTTCCCCCGCTTCCTAATGTCCCTTGTGCTTGATTGGTTCATGTGTATGGTTCGGAGTAGTCGAATCATATTCCTGTTTGTTCTCTGCCGTGGCAAATAGTTCCTTAACTTCCATATTATTTGTCATTCCTTGTGCCTGCTTGTAGGTAAGCTCCGGTTGCTTGTCGCACCGACTGAAGGTATGGCTTTTGGAATCGTATTGATAGACACCATCAGACAATACTTCTTCCTCTGAAACACACATTGCATTGACATCCTGTACCATAGTCTGCAATCTCTGAAAAGACATATTTTCGCTCTTAGGCAGAATCAATGTCTCGTGCACCGATGACGGAAGAATATAATAATCCCCACCGAGTTTTTCTGCCACCATCTGCTGAACATCCTCACGCATGATATAAACTGCTCCATTAACATTTACTTCATTCGTCAAACAATACAAATCCGGACCATCGTTCGGAATTGACGCTCGGATTAAATCTTTTGCTTCTTCTAACGGAATTCCTTCTTCCTGTGCAAAGTCAGATGCCATCATCTTTACCATTGTTTCCTGTATTGACTCAAACTTAAGTGGGGATATTTTATCCATGTTATTCATTGCCTGCTCATGGAGGGTATCCATGTCAATACCGTACATTTCCATTAAATCATTATTGATTGTAATCGAACCCATGGATTCCTCATTTCCATTCGCCCAGATATGATAGGTAATTGCCAAATCTTCTTTTTGCGTGTAGGGAATATTCGATAACCGATTTACATTACTTTGAAGATTGGATACTTTGGGATAAATGAAGTCTTTGACCACCTCATAATTTTTTACTTCCTGCAAATCAAAGTTGAATCGATACTCCTCCCTTGGTTCGATATGTTCAATATAGGAATCTGCGATTTTTCCAACAACCTCTTCGATATCCATGCCTTGCTGATATTCCTCATAAGCCGCATTCAGATATATGGTAGGTGACATATTCCCATTGGGATTAAAAATCGTTAATCCGTCCAGTACTACATCATTGTTCTTAACCGCTTGGCGAATATCCATATTGGCATTTTTATACTGTTCCGGCAAATAATCTAATACATGTTCTTTGACATAATCCTTAAATTCATTGTAATTCATCTTTTTTACCTCATTCTTTCCGGACTTATTGTCCTTTTTTAGTGTTTCTTTTCCTTTTTTGCTTCCTCACGAAAGGTTTCCGTATGGTACGTCATTTTTTCTTCCCCGACTGCCATAAGCCCTTGCAAAATCCCCACATGATTAAACGGCTTCATGGTCTGAAGAGAAGAATCATATTCATAAGCGGCATGTGTGGTAACTGCCTCAGATGTCAGTATGGAAGAACCCAAACGGCCAAGTACCGCCTGCAGATAAACAACGGTATCCTGTTCCGTCTTTGGTGCAATCAGATAATCACTTTCCGATATGGGAATGGCATAATAATCGCCATCCATATATTCCGCCATCTGCTTTAGCATTTCCTCATCATCCAGACTGGCACCATTTAACTCCGTGGAAAAACAGACAATTTCGTCCTCTTCTTCCGATACCATATCCGCAAGAAGTTCTCTTGCACGTTCTTCCGTGATTTCATTCTCTTCCATGAATTCCGGCATCAAATGCTCAACCATCCACTCTCCCAAAGGCATCACCTTTGGTTCTTCATCCAAAACAACATCCTCTCCTTTCTCATCCATATTTAACAAAGCATCCAAGGCTGCTAACCGCTCCATCTTTTCCTTTAATTCCTGCTCGGCAGGAAAAGGTTTTTGCACTTCTATCTTCGCTGTTTCCAACTGATGACTCACGTTCTCTAACTTTGTTCGTGCTTCCGCCAGTTCCTTATCCATGTTTTCAAGCACGTTGTTGATTCGGGTAATATTGCCGAGTGCGTCCGAACCGATTTCCAGATTGTGACTGATTTCTCCTTTGAGGCTCATAACAAATTTACGATTGAAGGAATCGAAGGTAACTTTCATCGCAAATCCGGCGTACTCTCCAACGGGTACTGTCTGCCCCATAGCGTTCATCTGTTTACACAGTGCAATAAGGGCTGTCCCAGCTTCCTTTTTGTCATAGTAAGTCCGGCTTCCCACCTTCATCACGAAACTTTCCTTATCCTCCGGCATATGTTTATGAGCCGTTTCGATATCTGCCTCAAATCCACGAATACGCTCCTTCAGCGTTTCGATCTGCTTTGGATAATGCTTCGCTATGTTATCCTCCAGCCGGTAAATCTGACTGGTATGGTTTGCCTTCATCAGTTTCAACTTGGAAACCTGGATATCTAAATCCATCTTTTCCTTGATATAAGGATTTCCGGTAGCCAACGCTTTCACTTCCGCATAAGTAAGTGCTGCTTCATCCACATCCTCACAGCTTCGCACCGGTGATTTGCTGGTCATGATCTGACTGATAAACTTCTGCTTATTCTCAATCACCTGCCACGAATAACTGTCAAAAGTTCCTTCTGTGACATAGCGGAAAATAGATACGGTATCATTCTGATTCCCCTGTCTGAGAATACGTCCCTCCTGCTGCTCAATATCCGATGGGCGCCATGGTACATCCAAATGGTGCAGCGCAATCAACCGGTCCTGCACGTTGGTACCGGCTCCCATTTTCTGTGTAGACCCCAACAAAAAACGAACCTGTCCGCTTCTTACTTTGCCAAACAGCTCCGTCTTTCTTAATTCTGTATTCGCTTCATGGATAAAGGCTATCTGTTCTTCCGGAACACCTTTCCGTATCAGTTTCCTTTTGATATCATGGTAGACATCATCAAACACCTCTGCTTCCACTGTTTCGCCTTCAAACGTGGCTGTGGTTTTCCCTATCTCCTTTGGCGTAGACAAATCACAAAAGATAAGTTGTGCTGACCGATTCTCTGATGTCTTTTCCCAGATTTCATAGGCTTTTTCCACACAACTGTTTACTTTGGAACTTGGGGAATCCGGCAGCATCGGATTGATTAACCGCTGATCCAGTGCTAACTTCCTTCCATCATTTGTGATTTTCAGCATATTATCTTCATGCGGCTGTACCCTGCGGTCACGAACTGCCTCTGCCCTCTCTGCAAGAGAAGCCACCATATCCTTTTGATAATCACTTGGTTCCAGTACCACATTTTCATACTCTGCTTCCGGTACCGGCAAATCCAGCATATCCGGTGTTTGGATATCCGCACATTCCTTAAAGAGAGAAATCAACTCCGGTAAGTTATAAAACTTTGCAAATCTCGTCTTTGCCCGGTATCCGGTTCCCTCCGGTGCAAGTTCAATGGCTGTCTGCGTCTCTCCAAAGGAAGATGCCCAGGCATCAAAATGTCCCAGTCCCATTTGCTGCAGCGTATCATACTGCAAATATCTCATATTGGTATATAACTCCGTCATACTGTTGGAAATCGGTGTTCCCGTAGCAAAGGTAATTCCCTTTCCTCCCGTAAGTTCGTCTAAATACTGGCACTTGGCAAACATATCCGAAGACTTCTGTGCTTCCGATTGGGCAATGCCTGCTACGTTCCGCATTTTAGTATGTAAAAACAGGTTTTTGTAATAATGACTTTCATCTACAAAAAGCCTGTCCACACCTAACTGCTCAAAAGTGACAACATCGTCTTTCCGGGAAGTATCGTTTAACTTCTCCAATCTTGTCTGCAGCGTCTTTTTTGTCTTTTCCATCTGTTTGATGGTATAACGCTCTCCCTTGTCTGCCTTTGCATCCTGAATTGCCAGTGTGATTTCTTCAATTTGGCGCTCAATGATGGCAACCTGACGCTCTGCCGACAGAGGAATTTTTTCAAATTGTGTATGCCCGATAATAACGGCATCATAATCCCCCGTTGCGATTCTCGAACAGAACTTCTTCCGGTTCGCCGGCTGAAAATCTTTTTTCGTAGCCGCTAAAATATTGGCTCCCGGATAGAGTCTCAAGAAATCACTGGCCCATTGTTCCGTCAGATGATTGGGAACAACAAACAGGCTCTTTTGACATAAGCCTAACCGCTTACTTTCCATGGCGGCAGCTACCATCTCAAAGGTCTTTCCTGCACCAACGCAATGGGCAAGCAGCGTATTGTGCCCGTAAAGGACATGTGCCACGGCATTTTTTTGATAATCCTTTAGTTCAATATCCGGTGTCATTCCCGGAAACACCAAATGAGAACCATCATACTCTCTCGGTCTGGTGGAATTGAACAGCACGTTATACTTATTTACTAAAACCTCTCTTCGTTCCTGGTCACGAAATACCCAGTCCCGAAAGGCTTCTCTCATGGCATCCTGTTTCTGCGCCACAATCGTTGTTTCCTTTTTGTTTAGAACACGCTTTTCCTTGCCATCCTCGATGACCGTATCAAATACCCGGCTGTCCTTCAGATTCAAGGAATCTTCTAAAATCTGATAGGCATTTCGACGGTTCGTTCCATACGTCATATTGACAAGAGTATTTCCGTAGTCTGCATTTTTTCCTTTTACATTCCACTGTCCGGTTACGTCAGAATACTGGATTTTAATAACATCCCTTTCCAAAAGATGGAACGGAGTTTCAAACACTTCCCGCATAAAATCTTCGATATATCTTGGTTCAATCCATGTTGCACCGATTCTGACTTCAATTTCACTGGCATCCAAATCTCTTGGCTGGACTCGTTTCAGTGCCTCCACATTGATAGCATACGTTGCATCATTTTCGGCAAAACCCCCGGCCACCTGCAGCTTATCTCTGACATTTCCACTCAGATACGCATCTGCCGTTTCCCAGATTTCACTAACCGGATTTTTGAAAATAACTCCTGTAAGTTCCTTAATTAGTTCCTCCTCGCTCTTATCTGTGAGTTCTGACATATAAGCAAAATCAATCGCTGCCTTTTCCGACAGGGACACCGCCAACGCTTCACTGGCTGTATCAACACTGGTAACCACTTCCGTTTTCTTGATGGTTCGCTTGGAAAACATATCGGCTTTTCCGAGGAAGTTGCCTTCCTCATCCAGTTTCTCCAACGAACACAAAAGACAATAACTGCTGTCCTGATGAAATGCCCGTTTATTCGTTTTGGAAACAATTCTGCCATTCTCTTTTACAAAATCATCATACAAATCATTTAACTGTTTCTGCTCTGCCTTAATATCTTCCTCCGGATATTCTTCCAACTGGAGCCGTATCAGTTCCTGGGTGCAGTCCCGTATGGCAACCATCCCATGGATTCGACGAATCATTCCCTCGGAGGCTTCCACCGGTTTCATAACGGAGTTCTCACGATAATATAATTTCTCATCTACCAAGGTGTAACTGAAATTCTTTACTTCCGGAATGGCAGGAATCACTTCATCCATCGTACTTTCTTCCGATAATTCCAACTCAATTTCTTCATACTCACCGGATATCTGACTAAAGGCAGCCTCCAACTGCTCCTCAAATGGCAAAGAGGTATCTGCCACACAAGTACTTTCCATACCATAAGGACCACTGACCATTTCCATCGAACCAACAATCATGTCCGGGTTTTCAGTAAAATAATGATTCATGACAACTCCATTATCATCTTCTGACAAATGAACCCAATCCGGCTCAATATCAATGACACGGTCTCTTTTTTTCAGAAAAATAATATCCGACGTCACTTCTGTTCCGGCATTTTCCTTAAATGCCGTATTGGGAAGTCTTACTGCTCCTAACAATTCTGCCCGTTGTGCAATATACTTACGGACTTTCGGATTTTCCTTATCCATCGTACCTTTGCTGGTGATAAACGCAATGATACCGCCCGGCCGCACCTGATCGATGGCTTTCGCAAAAAAGTAATCATGGATAAGGAACCCTGTTCCTCCAAAGTTTTGCTTATCATATTTTTTATCCGGCACCTTATACTGTCCAAATGGTACGTTCCCAATCACCACATCAAAAAAATCATTGGGATAACCGGTTTTCTCAAATCCATCTACCGTGATATTGGCTTTCGGATATAACTGCTTTGCCATACGTCCAGTCAAAGAATCCAGTTCCGCACCGTAAAGTTTGCTGTCTCTCATCGTCTCCGGTAACATACCAAAGAAGTTACCGATGCCCATAGACGGCTCCAAGATATTTCCTTTGGCAAATCCCATTTTTTCAAGCGTGTGATAAATTCCCCGAATAATCGTAGGACTTGTATAATAAGCATTTAAGGTACTTTCTCTCGCTGAAACATATTCTTCATCCGACAAAAGACTTTTTAACTCCTGATACTCATTTGCCCATGCACTTTTCGTTTCATCAAAGGCATCTGCAAGTCCGCCCCATCCAACATATCGTGCCAAAGTTTCCTGTTCCTCTGCGGTAGCCATTCGTTCCTCTGCTTCTATTTTTTGCAATGTCTGAATTGCTTCCACATTCCAACGGAACTTTTCTTTTGGGGTTCCTATTCCCAGTTCATCTGAGGTAATCACATAGTTTTCTGCATGAATTTCTTCCGGCTGAATACTCTCTTCTTCATCCGGAGTATCTACGCCACTTAATTCCTCTTTTGCCTGTTCCAGTGCCTTTTTTTCCTGTTCTTCTTTGTAGGCTGCATATTCTGTCTTCTTTTTATCCGATAAATACCGTCCTTGTTGTATCAGTTTTTCAATCCGCTTTGCAACCACATTCCAGGATAAAAGCACTTCCGCATCCGGTGTGAAGATGTGCCCTTTTCTCAAACGGATACCTTTTGCGTCATAATCCTTATAACTGTTATCCGAACCCGCCAACGCAGAGTTGGAACCACCGGTTCCATATTCCTTTTTCAGAAAATCAGCTGCTTCTTTCACGGTATGATCCTTTTGATAAAAGTCATAAATCCGAAAACTACCCTGTGCAAATCCGCTGCCACTGCTAAGCACATAATCAATTTCATCCGATGTAATAAAATCTTCGGTAAGAACATCCACTTTTTCCGCAAGGGGATAGGAAATCCGTTCCTTCAATAAATCAGCAACATCCTCCCGAAGTTCATAAGGATTCTTTGCTAACCGGAATCGTATGGATATCTCCCCGGATTCAATCTTTTGCAGCGTTTCATCCAGACATGCTACAATGTTTTGAATCTTATCCGGTTTCGTAAGCAAATCCATCAGGTATTCTTCTTCACCCGGATAATTATATCCGCTTATCTCTAACCCTTTGGGAAACTCACCAATGGAATCCCGATAAAAAAAATACAGTTGATTGGTGATACGCTTTCTCTCATAATAATCAACCATATATGCCTCCGTCGAATCCATATAGGTACCGGACTCCACTTGACTTCGGATGATTTTTTCAATTTCTTCCCAGGAAAGTTTCAATTCCGTATGTTCCAGTGCCGAATTGCCATGCGCTGCTGACATTCCGTTTTCATCAAACCACACGGAAATCTGTTCTTCGCCAAAGTTAAATCCCTTTCCGGTAGAACCATACTCACGGCGTAAAAAATCCGTCATCTCTTCCGGTGTTTTCCTCTGTTCATACTTTGCAAAGATTCTCTTTCTGCTGTTTTCCAACCCTCCTCCTGTGCAAAGAATCTTCGCAACCTTTTCCTCGGAAATAGTTCCGGGGAAAGATAAGTGTATCGGCTTTTCCACCTGTGCCACAGCAATATTGCCTAACTGCTCCGACATCAAAGAGAATAAATCCATCTGCCGGTAAGGACTGTTTTCCGGCGGAGTATAACTTTCTAGTTCTTCTACTGATAAACCAGTTCCTGAAGAATCGCTTCCTCCGCCTGCTGATAAATCATGTTCATCTTTCTTGTCCACTCCAAGGGATTGGTCGCTTTCAACTGCTCCGTCACTCCCTGTGACTTCATGAGTTTCTCCGTCAGATTGTCTAACCTCTGTTCTGCCTGTTCCTGAATCTCCAGACAATGCCCCATCAATTCTCCGTTCAGAAGCATTCCGCTGTAAATCCCCCGTTTGTAGTTCTTCAGATAATTCCTCCGCAGGATTCCGTACTTGGTCAACATGGTCTGCTTCTCCTCGTCTGGTATCAGATTCGGAATCCGGTAATCTCCGTTCTTCTCGTATGTCAGGTTCATTCTCTTTTTCCATCCTTTCGTTTTTATAAAACTGATTGTGTGTTACCATCCACAGTATATGTTCTTTTGCTTCCTCTTCGGAATCACAGTAGCAGATGTTCTTTGCTGTCACGTTATCATAGACAAACCAGTCACTTGTGTTGGAATCCAATCCAATCACAAAATCATCTTCTCTAATGACCCTTGCTTCTTTTCTGCTTGCTCTGGCATGAGAAGGATGCCTCGCAAGTTCTCTGTCATACCGTGCAATACTTCGCCCAATCTGAATCAGCATGGGTTCACATAATTCCGATGTGGCACTTCCTAACACCGACAGGGTACGCAGTGTATTGAACTCATGGATATAATCAAAGGGAAACTCGCCCTCATACTCTGCCATATCAAAGCCACATCGCTTGAGAACGGTATAACATACACTTTGCTCTAACGTCTCCCGCAACCGAAGTGACACGGTATCTCCATCCAAATCCTCCAGATAGCTGCCTGCCGAAACATCAATCAAATCATCCACAATCTCTTCATAATAATCGTCTGCTATTCTTTTGGAAATCTGATAAATCCTGTCTTCAAACGATGAATCCTGATTGGTAGTTCCATAAATCCTTTCCAGTGCGGCAAGAATACCTTCTTCATGTTCTTCTCTAATATTCCAGATAAAGGGAGATTTCCCAATCCGTCTTGCCTTATGCACATCGGATACATCAAACACATAACGTAGCCTTGGATAATCACTTTCCTGGTCAATAAGAGCAATCCCCTTGGCACCACGATTCACCCAGCAAAACATTTTCTCATTCCACATTTCCAATGGGGCACAGGCGGTGGCATCCGGACGCTGTGCATATATGAGAATTTGGTCCTCAAATGGATACTTGTATAACCTCGACGCAACATCAAGGTAATTCATCCAACTTTCTTTATTCTCTCCGATACTTCTGGCAGTTTCTTTTGCCAGAACAGAGATTTTTTCATATTTCGTCATAGGTTGATTTCCTCCTGTACCCAATCTTTACGTTTGGACATTTTGTCCAAACGCTATTTCTTTTTCAGTTCTTCACTGGCTTTTGCGTATGCCATGAGTCGTTTGTTACTGTTTCTCTTTTGCACAATCTCATAATCTACGTTTGCCTGTATTTCTTTTTGTTCCTTTTTCTTCATCTTCTTCCTCCCATTCTTTCAAACAATTTCTCGTTTCATATACATAAGGCTTTTGAAGCATGAGCCTTATGGAGCTTCTTACAAGCTGAACCAATGTCATACCATTTTTGTGGTAAAAACCACACAATCCGATAATTCCAATGACCGGCATACAGATTGAAATGGCTGAATTGATTCCCATTCCAAAATAAAAATGCAGAAGTAAGATTCCTCCTACTCCTACAAGTAATGCACTGCCTCCGAAGATGCACTCTCTGAAGGATAATCCCTTGAAGAAATCATCCTTAAAGGCTGCAACATCCGGATTGATTGTCTTTGTCATCTCCACGCTAGCTGCCAGCCGTGACCGAGTAATCTTTGCTTACGAGGTGTGGCTTGCAGCTTCTACCTCCTTGTTTCTTTATCTTCTACAAACCAAATGCTTTTTGCATGACACTATCTGACATTTTTACAGAGGATGCGATGACCCCCATTTTCAAACAATACTCCAGTAATCGTATCAGTGCATTTTCCGTATCTATGGAAACCGTATCAATAAAACTTCCACTGATCGCAATCACTACGGCGATTAATAATGCGGAAAACACATATCCAAAGAAAGTCCGAATATAGGAATATCCCACCTGTGCCGTCTGTCCTCCTGCCGCCAAAGTAGATAATGCCACCCCGGCAAACGGTGCAATCATATAAATCTTTAAGATACGATTTAAGACGGTCAGAACTACGATAAAGCCACAGACCACTGTAAATAGAAAGAACAGTATACTGGTTAAAAAAGCTGTCATCGTTCCGAAATCTGCACTGGATATGTTTTCATATACCTTCACACCATCAAAGTCATATACCATATACAAACCGTTGTCTCCAAGAATTGCCTGTGTCAGGCTCTTCCCCCATGAGAAAAACTTTGGCATATAGCTTAGTGCCATGCTAAGAACATTGGATGTAATAATCAGCCGGATAAACATCTTAATCGTCTTATCGAATGTCAAATCCGTATGTAAATCACAACTGTCCCGACAAAAGCCATAAAGAAAAAAGACACATAACAAAGATACTGCTACTACATTTAAGGTTGTGTATATCGTAGATATACTTTCCCAGACATCTTTGTATGTACCTTTTGCCGGATTCTTCGTCAGCACATCGGATGCCAACTGCATCATGTCATTCCATGCATATCCTGCACACTCAAAGAAATCTTTTCCACTGAAAAAATCTCCTAAATCTTCAAAAAATCCTGTAACGGAATCCCATAATCCCACTGTCATCACCCCCTTTGCAGGATTCCTTTCCTTTTCTTACGAAACACCCAGTAACTTAAGAATTGCCGGAACTGCAATCATAATCAAACCACCAATCACTTTCTTTATCGCCTGGCTTTGTTGCGTTGTTTCATGAGCCGCATAGGCTGTACCAAAGTCCAACAAGCCCCATGCCAGAAAGATAACTCCGACACCACCAACACAGCCAAGCACCAAATCTTTGATAACATCAATTCCATCAGTTACATCCGACACTCCGGTATCCGTTGTGTCGCTTTTTTTATCTGCTGCTTTTGCCAACATCGGTGAAACCGTCAAGATTCGAAAATACATGCCTGCCACGAGAGCAGAACACCGTTTCCACAGCCCCTTGCTGCGGGGTTTCATAACTTCTAATTCCTTGTGCATTTTTTATCCTCCTTGTTTTTGCGAAGCAAAAATCCGAACTCCTATGTGAGGAGAGGATTTTCCTCCTTTGTTTTTGCGGAGCAAAAATCCGAGCTTCCTATGCGAGGAGAGGATTTTCCTCCTTGTTTTCCACCGAAAAAGTAACTCCCGGCATTATCGTTTCCTGCAACCGATTACCATAAGCCGCTTATCCTTTCCATCCATTGTCCGGCAAGTAGAAAGCGTCACAAACTGGTAGTTCCGAAAGAATGCTTCCGCACCGCTTTCCTCAATTTCATTTTTCATCTTCTTTGCCGCTTCACTTTGAAACTTGCTGTGACTTAGAATCTTTTCTACCATCCTGCAGTAATCCTCTTCATTTCCGTAGTCCGTGAAAGAATAATAATCTGCATATTTATCTGTCTCTAACACAGACACAACGCAGTATTCCTTTTCTTTTTCACCAACTGCAGTAAAGGAAAACTTGGGATGCTTTCTAAAAAATGTTTCCTCCCGGAAATTTTGCAGATAGCCAAAGTATCGTCTTCCGTTGATGTTATGACCATAAATAATCAGGTTGTCACTGTCAGTCGTACAGCGAACATCCAAAAAAGGCGTTCCATAAAAGCTGTACTCTCCATGCACATCCCGGTGAAGATAATACTGCCAGTCATCCTTATGATGACCTTCGATGCCTGTCTGCATAACCGGATAAGAAAAGCCGGTGCCTTTGATTTCTAGCCACCCAATCATATCTTTGTACTTTTTGTGGAGGTTCCCGACACCATCCTTTTCTCTCTCCGTGGTAATCTCTTTTTCTATCTTGTCCTGCTTTCTCTCCTGATCCACAGTTCTTTTCAGATATAGGAACAGAATCGAAGCAATGACTGCTAAAATCAAAAAAAGGAAGAAAAGTATTCTTCTTTTAGATACTTTTCTTCCCTTTGGGGTTGAACTGTTATTTAGTTGTTTCATATGAATCTTTTCCTTGTAACTTAATTCAGTGATACAAATAATCTTTTCATGGGCAAAATTTCCTCTTTTCAACCAAGAACATTTGTTCTATAATATTATATACAATGAAGACAGGAGGTTCCAACGATGGGAGCTATACAAGAAAAATACACCTTAGCAGATGTCATTTGCCAACATAAAACCGATGGAACCATTATTCCATTGAAAATTCGCATCACTGATGAAGACGGCGAATATCAGGTTTATAACATCAAATCCTACAAAGATGTATCGAATCGCACAGCATATACTATGCCCAACGGAGCTTCTGTTGCCCCAGCCAACCATCTTTGGAAATTTGAATGTAAGATTTGCGCCTTCAACACGCTGAAACGGATTCAGCTTTTTTATAATGCCAATGAAAATAGTTGGAAGGTGTTCTATTCATAGAACATCGATTGTTCTATTTTCTCAACTTGTACTGCTTACCTTCTCCCTCACAAACTGAAAATCTTCTGTTGCTTTCAATCTCTCCACAAGACTGGAATTTGTCCATTATTCTTTTTTCACCAGATACAGCATTACATGCTGTGGCATTTCAACCACTCCACCATTACTGTTTATGTAATCTCTTACTTCCGATAAATATAATTTTTTATGCTCTTCATCAAGGGTTTGTGTGCTTGAATATGATTCTAAAAGCAAAGAATATCTGTCAGCATCATAAGTATCAATCCATCTATATTCTTTGATTACAGGAATACCAAAGTAATTTCCAGACTGGATTTGAGATATCCTTTTTTGTCTAACTCCCTCAATACCTTCTTTATCGAATCCTAAAGATTCTTCTGGTAAGTATTTCTTTTTAATCTCATTTAACCCAACAAAAATGCCAGTATCATGTAATGTAACTGATGACATATGCCAAAATACCGCTAGAACTCCACTATCATTTAGCATGTCCCATACTTTAGGATATCCGACAGTAGCATCTACCCAGTGAAATGCTGTTGCAGAAAAAATCAAATCATATTTCTTGTTTGACTTGAAATCTTCAAAATACGCCTTATATGTATTTACATTCTCACTTTTATATTTTTCCATTAAATAATCTACTTGCTTATCCCCAACTTCAACGATATCAAGGTCATTTATGACCTTGATAAACAAATCTGTTGCTTGACCTGTGCCCGCTCCGATCTCTAATCCTCTAGTAAAAAAAGACTTTTCTGCGAAGTCCTTTATATCATTCAATAACTCTAATGGATATGTTGGTCTTGCAGCATCATACATTGTTACGACATTGTTAAAAGTATCCTTTAAGTTTACAATCATTTTTCTTCCCCACTTGCTATTATGTCTTCTTTTATCTTTCGCTTTCTATCCAATAATATGCCCTTTCTTCTGTCTCTTTTTCTAATATAGCGCCGTTTACTTCTGCAACTGCTCTTGATGCAACATTTTCTTTATGTATTGTAATAAGTACTTTATCAATACCGGATTCATTCGCTTTTTCAAGTAAAAGCTTCAATAATTCTTTTCCATATCCTTTTCCCCGATATGGTTTTGCTATTCCATAACCTATATTTCCACCGGCTACTCGTAATGCATCTGTCAGAAATTCTCGAATACTACCAAAACCAACAGGCACATTATCAACATAAAGCCAGTATGTAGTTGAAGGAACCTTCCATCCATCCACAAGGCCTTTTTGTTCAGATTCTATCTGTTTGTTAATAAGCCATTGCTTATATTCCTCAAAAGACAAACCATTCGCTTTATTAATCAAGCCATTTTCATCTTTAGGAATTAGTTGCAAAAGCTCATATATATCGTTTCCATCATCTGGCGATAGCTTCCTTAATTCAACCATATTACCTATACCTCATTTCATTTGTTCTCAAATACATTCATTTCTTCACCGCGTGAGCAGTTGATTGGAAAAATTGGAAGTTTACAAATCGACAAATTCAAATTTTCATGTGTTCGACAAACTAGAATTTGTCGAACTTAAGTTATTTTCGATTTACGACAAAAATACTTTTAAATTATATAACCATTTTTTTTACATTTTTCCCAAAACTTATCACTGTAATTTTTATGTTGGAAATAATTTAAAATTGGAATCTCCTTCGATAATAAATAATCACCTAAATACTGTTCTACCCCATTTCTATATGATAAAATATTTTCACCTTTTTTTATTCTATAATTTTTAATATTCTGAATTGGAATAACAATAACCTCCTTATCATCCCATTCAGCCCCCTCTATTGCTGAAATAATTTTCCACGTTCCACGAGATTCGTTTTTTGAAAATGATATATCTCTTCCAGCTCCGACCACAGCTATATGCCCACTTGCTGTAAATTGTATAAAAATTATATGTGAAGAATCCTCTGTAACTTTTTTATAGTCTGACTCTTGAGGATTTATCTTCAAAATTTTCCCCTTAATATTCTTTTCATCAAGAGCTTCTTTCACTATTTTACAAACAGTATTTTTGTCTATTATTGAGCATTTATATTGTTCTTTAGCTTTATTCTGTCTTTCCTCTACTGAAGGTTTAAATCTTGCCACCTAATCACCTCGTATTCTATAGTCATGTCTGTTCTGATAGATATGATACTCTCTACAAATCCCGATTTGTAGGGAACAACTCTCATTGCTCCCCACACTAAAATTATACCAAATCTTCATTTACTCTGCAACACGTTTCTTATTTCTTCTTTACCAATCCTCTTTTCCGCCACACCATAAGCGCCGCAGCTGCCACTCCGAGAAAACCTGCTGCAAGAGGAAGTACCGGAAGTGTTCCTCCTGTCTGTGGTGTATCCGGCACGTCAGGAATCGGTGCATCTTTTACAGTGACCGTCTGCACCTTACTGGTATCTTTAATCGTTATCTTGACCGGTTCTGCCAGTTGATAACCGGATGGAGCAGAAACTTCAGTAAAGGTGTAAGATTCACCTACAACCAGTTTACTGGTAATGTCGTATGCCTCGTCCTTTGTCACAAACTTCATAACTTCTTTTCCATCGGAATCCGTTACCACGAACTTGGCACCGCCAAGAGCCTGACCACTTTTCTTGTCTAGTTTCAAAAGTTGGATATGAGTCTGTTCATCCACCATAACTGTTTTATCATCTGCCTGGTCCACATAAGTTCCATCTTCCTGCTTAATACTTACCACAGAACTTACGCTGCCATCCTCCGCCTTTTTCTGCCTTATTTGATATACAATAGCATCCGCTGTTACATATCCATCTGCCGGGCGGGTTTCTGTCAATGTATAGTCCTTATCATGAAGCAATCCTCCGACATGAAGATTTCCCTTCTCATCAAAAGAATATTTCAGATTACAGTATCCATCCTTCTCTGTGACCGATACTTTGACCGAATCCTTATCTCCTGAAGTCCAAGAAATGATTTCATTTCCTTCTGCATCTGTGATCACCAGATTACATCCTGCAATCTCACTGGAATCTGCCACTGACAACTTGTCAATCTCATTTGTAGTCTGCTTATTCTCCTTCCGGCAGTTCACATAAATAACTGGGGTAACTGCATCCTTATAAGACAACTGAACCGGAATCGGCTCTTCATCCAAATAATAACTGTCTGAAACGGAAATCTCCTTCAGATAGTACATCCCGGAATTTAATGCCTGAGAAATTGAATTTTCTTCTGAATTGCCTGTTTCCACCGCTGCACTTTCTACAGAAACGGCAGAACCACTTACTGCGCTTCCCGATACCACATAATTTTCATCCTGAAACGGTAACATCATATCACAGATGGCAGTTCCATCCTCACCGGTTGTCAAAGTAGTGAGTTCCGTTCCTGCTTCTACAATCTTTTCTCCATCCACATTGTAAATATCCTGCGCTGTACACAAGGAGAAAGCAGCTCCGCTTACTGTTTCCTTCGTATCCGCATCTTCTTTTAAGAGAGAAATCTGTGGTCTTGCCAGTTCATTGCGAAGATTCAAACTTCCCGATTTATCGGTATCCTCTGTGGAGTTCAGTACAAATTCGTCTTGTCCATTTTCCCACGTAAACTCAAGATTCCATTCGTTATCTTTCGAAAATACATATCCATAAAGTGTTTTTACTTCTTTTACCTTGTATTTTCCTAACGGTAATGTAATATGAACCACATCATTTTCATCCACAGAGTAATTGCAAATACCTTTACAATCAGATGTAAACTCCGCCTTTTCACCTGTGGTTATTGTTGCCACCTTTTCTCCACCCTTAAACCATGTATCCCCCTGGTTATCCTGCGTCACAATATCTCCGTCGGCATAGATTTCAAATTCTGCTCCTTTCAGAGAACGATCCGCATAGATAAATTCCCTTTTCTCGGAATCCCATCCCATCAGCATCTGTCCGGTTTTTGAGATTGCCAGTTTGCCATAAGTTTCCTCGTTGGTATACGTCACTGTAATAATGGCATGAGTATATCCATCCTCGTCCACATAGGACTCATAATTATCTGCTTTACTGTTAATTTCCACTTCAATGAACTTTTTCACTATATGAAGTCCATTTGCCGAATCCACTTCATAGATTCGGTATTTTGCAGAACGAAGCGGCTTGACCGTCATGATTTCTCCGGATTCATCAGTCATAAAGGTATCAACAGTCTTCATCTGGTTTCCATTGCTGTAACTCTGGCTCACCAATTCCTCTCCATCGTCCGTTACCCGATAAATCTTGTAAGCAGTTCCCGGCTTCAACACCTGCTTTTCCGTCTGTTTATCCTTTTTCAGTATTTTGAGATATGCCTTAAACAACTTATTGTTCAATGGATAGGTATATACCTTCCCATTCTCGGTTACTTCCACATCGAAATCATCCACATGGATAGCATCGACATCTCCCGAATCTACCTGATGAACAACATAAGTACCATAATAGAGATTGCCGGTAACTGCGTAGCCATTACTATCTGTCTTGATAATGGCACGTTCGTAATCCGTACAAGTCTCGTAGCTGCCTTTACTCTTTAAATAAACCTGAAATGTGGTATTCGCCTCCGGGTCTAACAATCCGGTTTCCCCATCCGAATAGTATTTCTGAATAGCTACCTTTCCAAGTATTGGATTATTTCCATATTCCGCATTAGAAATCTCGCTGGTATATTCCACTGTCTTACCGGAAGCATCTGCCATAATCGGTATCACTTCCGTAGACAAATTGTACCCAACAGGTGCCTTAATCTCCTTCAGATAGTAGGTCACACCACTGCGAAGGTAATCCGTAGTCACTTTTCCATTTTGAATCGTATAGACTCCGGCAGTCATTTTTGCTCCATTTGCGTTGTATACAGTAGCCTTTGTTGTACAAGCACTATCTGCATATAACTGGAACTGTGCTCCTTCTAAAGAAGCATCTCCATGTGCCTTTTTGTCCGCACTGTACTTATCTGCCTTAATCACATTGATGGAAGCCTTTTTGTAGTGATTCGTCACCCCGGTAATGTAAGCCTTCTCATAATCGGATGGAATCTCATCGTCGCTCTCCGGCCATGCACCACTGGAATCTTTTTGCCAACTGTCATCTTTGTCCAACGTAATTTTTACGCCTTTCGCATATGTCGGGTCCACAATCAGATGCTTATTCTCTCCGGTGTTGTTTTCTGTCAAAGTATAGGTGTTAGAAATGTTATCCATCAAATCCTTGATTTCTTGTGCTGCCATTTTCTGTGCAGATGCCTTAGTCAAATCAGATGGAAAATCAATCCCTTCATCCAGTTCCAAATCATCCGTCAAAAACTTCTTAGCAGCTTTTTTCGCATCACTATCCATATCTGCCAAATCACTATCCGTATAATAATAGTAATCCATCGTCTGCAAACGATATGTCATGCGATATGCCAATCTTCCGGAATCTCTTGTATATCCGGTAAGACTAAAGGATGTTTCATTATCATCATCGGCACTATTGCTTTCCACACCATCTCTATCTGACACGGAAAAAGAATACAAATCATCCAGATTATCTGCATCTAAGGTAAACTGAATGCCTCCCAGTCCATTTCCATCCTCGTCTTTTTTCTTAACCGTAATTCTCTGACGATAATAAGTTGTATCGGTCAATGTAGTAGGTGTATATATTTGTGGTAGCTTTTCCGCATCAACCGTAATCAACTTCTGATACCCTTTACTGTTTCCGGTCTTTTGCCAGATGGTTGCCGAGGCTTCCCAGTTTCCACTTGGTTCAAAGATGGAATTGTATAATTCGTTGACCGTCTTAGAACTATATGTGCCAGTTTTCTCCCTTACCTGTTTAATCACATCCTTTAACTGTGCTTCGGAATTACGCCCCTCGGAAACCGACCATATCAACGCCTGACTCATCACAAAACTTTTTTGCGTACGTTTCCCGTTTAGCACATACCAACGGATAATTTTCGCATAATACCCATGCTTTTCACCGCCCGTATCCTGATCCCATTTATAACTGTTTTCTGCTGCATAAGTATTTCCCGAATGGCAGGTGTGTCCAAGGCTTAAGCAGAACGCCTCTTTTGAACCCAAACGCATCTTCCACCATGTCCCTGATTTTGATTTGGAGCCAAAAGATACGGTTCCTTTTCGTCCCAACGAGGACAAGCTGACATTGGCTGTTGTTGCTGCTTTTGATACCGTAGCATTAGCCGGAATGATTCCGCATAACATGACCACTGCTAAAACTGCCGATATAATTCTTCTTACTTTCTTTTTCACTCTTCTTTACCTCTTTTCTGTTTTTGTTAGATTACTTCGCCCCTCTTCGCTTCGGTGGAGCACGTTCGAGTTCATTCATACAGTTCTCCTTTCTCTGACAACATCACCACGTTTGGACATTTTGTCCAAACGCTTGTAAATCGAGTAGGATGACTCCTACCCGATTTCGTATACATAAAAAAGCCCTTTAGTTTTTTACTCACTAAAGGACTTTTCCCTATATCTATATACTATTTAATTGCTCAAGACAATCTCATTGCTCCCATTTTCTTCAACCGTTATATGAACAGTCTTTGCTTTCTCATATCCATCCGGTACAATGCGCTCATAAAACACATAACTTTTTCCAATTTCCAGATAAACAACCTTTCCACTTGACAATGAAATCTTATCCATTTTCAAAGTTGTATCCTTCTTTGATTCTTCATAATAGGCAAATCCGGAACCCTCAATATAAGCCCCCGAGCCGTTATCATATCGTTTTATGGTCATCCTTTTTATCTGATAGGATTTCCAGTTTATGAAATCAGTTTTATCTTTATCATAAAAGATTGCAATCCACATATCTTTATAACAGGCAATCGCCCCACACACATGTCGTTCTGCCAGTAGGTTTCTATAATGCCCCTGACTCTTTTTCCATGATTCCATTGCATCTCCTGCTGAACACCCCGTTGTCAGATTCTCTGAGAAAAACAAATCTCTGCATCCTGCAAATGCCCCAAAGTAAGAGTTCATATCTCTTCCCAGATTGGCATGATTATCATATCCACTGGTTTTCAAGCGGTATCGGCAGAACTCATAAATCTCATCGGACCATTGAAGTTCCTTAACACCTTTGGCTTTCCGATACTGGTTCTGAATTGCGAATGCCTTTTTGCTTCGTTCCAAATCAGTGGGTGCTTTCGTTTTTATTACTTTGACCTTGTACCTCATTTTTTTCGTCTTGCCATTTTTCATTTTGCAAGAAACAGTAATCAATGCACTTCCTTTCTTCTTTGCCTTGAAGCAAATCTCTTTCTTTCTCTTTTTGAATTTTACTTTCACTACAGATTTCTTACTGCTTTTCACTTTTACCACTTTGGCTTTTCTGACAATTTCCGGTTCTCTAATTGCCGTATTTCCACCACGAAGATCAATGGTAATCTTCTTTGTCTTAATCTTGGCAGAAACCTCTGTCTCCTTGCTACCAGCCATTGTCAGCATTAAAAGTAACACAATACTTATTTTCACAATTATTCTTTTCATAAAAATCACACGCCTTTCGCTGTACGCTAGTCATTCCTAGCAATTCGATTATATCGTATTTTGTAGTTTTCTAAAACATTTTTTAATCAATGACTTTCCAAACGTTTTTCCAGTTCGATTAAAAGTTCCTCCTTGCATTCCTGTATCACATTTCGAATATCATCCAGAATGTCATCTGACTTCATCGAAATTCCATTATGTCGATAATAATAAATCACCGCCTCACGTATGTAAGCACTTTTGTTGTCTACATTCTCCAAAATGTTGTAAACCAACTGGTGTCTTGGATTATCCATACGAAGCAGTATCGGGACCCGAATACATTCGCTCTTCTTCCCCATTGTCATCACCTCCTACATCTTCCAGTTGACCGGCTCCATAAAAATCGTACATGACCTGATTACTAATATCCAAATCACATTGTGCTTTTGCCTGATATAGAACCGTAAGCATATATGCCTTATGATTTCTTACTTTTGTCACCTGCTTATTATACTGTTCTATGGCATAATCAATATCAAGCCTGTCCAATTTCAAAAGTCTGGACTTCACAACAGCTGCCGGTTTGTCTTCACCCATCACACGAATGACAGGCTTTTGGGTATTCAAAGCATCATAAAGGACATCCTTCATCGTGTTTATCTGCCTTTCCTGATACAAAGACACAAACTCTTCATCCAGATCGTAATGATGTTCAATAAACTCCATGGGATACTCTTCTCCCCTCGCATCCTCTTCTTGATATTGATTAGGATTAGGATTTATTATATTAGGTTTTAAATCAGGTTTTATATTATAGTCTTTATTATTGTTACCCCCGTTTGCGTTGCTACCGTAAGCGTTACTACCGTTACCGTTGCTACCGAAAGGGGGGTAACGGTCAGAATTACCGTTAGTACCAAAAAGGGGGTAACGGTCAGAATCGCCAATTTCTGTATCTTCATCCGCATTATCTGCTTGAAAAGATGAATGTTCATCCGTAACCGTTTGCGTTTGACGTTTCTTTTCTGCACGTGTCAGATTATCACTGGAAACCTCTCCTTCACTATTATGGTATAACGTATGAGGACCCAAATCCGGTTCATCCAGCAATTCATACTCGGTCTTCCACTTGCCATTATCCGGCATGAAATGAACCTTTAAATATCCAAAATCCTTCAATTCTTTCCATGCACTGTCAAATGCCTTTTTTCCTTCTTTGGTCAGATTTCTGAAATCCTCTTTTGTCCATTTCTTATCCGGCATAGAGATATATGCTTGTATCACAAGATATAATCCCTTCGCCTTCAAAGAAATTTTTACATCTCTTGTTATTTCATTTTGAACGACTGTAAAACCTTTTTTACTTCGGAAGAAACCTTCTGCCATGTTATCACCTACCTGCTCTTGAATGGTACCTGTTCATCTCCAGCAGACGAAAAATCATCTGCATCGGCTACTGTGTTTCCTGCACTTTTCTTCTGTGCGAACTCGACTTCTTCAGTAATAATGCTGAAACCATATACTTTGTTTCCCTCTTTGGTCGTGTAATTATTATTCTGTACACGACCAACCACAAGCACCCTGGAACCGCTATGAAAATACTTCTCTACAAACTCTGCCTGTCTGCCAAAGGATGTACAGTGGAAGAAATCTGCATCGGCATTTCCCTCTTGCTTATTTCTGCGATTTACCGCAAGGTCAAACTTTGTAATAACCATCTCGCTGCCATCCTCATTTTTTTTCCTTGTTGTCTTTGGTTCTCTCGTCATATTCCCCAGCAAAATAATCTTATTCATTTTCTTCACTTCCTCTCTTTTGTTTCCATTTCTCCAGTAATTCAAAAATGACATCCATCATTTCATCTTCTGTGGTTTCTTCCTCAAAATACTCTGCCAATCGTTCATTTTTCAGAGTAATATCTTTCTTCTTACTGTGCCTTTCAACAGAAAACAAATAGCGTTCCAATGTCTCTTCATCCAATTTTCCATCTGCACTCAACTGCTTTATGGTATTAGCCTGTACCGTCGACAACTTTTTTTCATACCGGCAAATCGCATCATAAACCATTTCCTGCTCTTTATTGGAAAGAACCGATAAACTTACCCCCTGGATAAAACCCAGTTTCTTGTTATCTACCATTCCTAAAAGATTATCATTTAGTCTGGCAAGCCAGATATATCTCTGTATCGACTTATAATTCTCGCCGCTTTCCTCCGACATTTTTTGAAGACTGTTTCCTTCTTTGCCCTGGTTCTTCATGGCATCGTACTTGATTTTGTAGGCTCTCGCCTTTTCACTGGGTAAGATGTTCTCTCGCTGGATGTTGGAATCTACCATAATCAGACTGGCTTCATTATCATCCAAATCCTTTACAAAAACCGGCATGGTATCAATACCAAGCAGTTCACAAACATGTCTTCTTGTATGTCCTGCAATAATCTCATAACCGCCTTCTTTTCGTGATCGTACAATTCCCGGCACCAACACACCATGCTGACGTACGCTTTCTATCATTTCCTCCAGTTCTTCATCTGAGCGAATCTGAAACGGATGGTTGTGAAACTCATGAAGTTCCGAGATTGGTATTTGCTTAACTTCTCCGGCTTCTACCACAGGCTCCTCCTTACCACCAAACAAATCATCAAACCTTGTTAATTTCACTTTTTCTAATGCCTTTGTTCTACTCATGAGCAAGCACCTCCTTTGTCAGTTCTTCATAAGCACCGGCCACCGGATGTTTCTTGTCCAGCGAAAATATGCTTACCCCGGCTGCTGATGTTTCTGCGGCCTTTACAGAAAAAGGAATCCGGCTATCAAAGATTGGAATGGATTCACCATAGTATTCAGTAATCAGTTCAATAATATCCTTTGCATAATTAGTTCTTGCATTCAGCATGGAAATAAGAATCCCCTCAAACTGAATCCCAGGATTTAGATGCTTTCTAACCCGGAAGATTGTCGTAATTAACTGCTCCAAACCCTTTACCGGTAAATAAGCAGCCTGCACCGGAATCAACACACTATCGGATGCTGTAAGAGCATTTACCGTTATCATTCCCAGACTTGGCATACAGTCAATGAGAATGTAATCGTAATATTCTCTCATGCAATCCACATAGGTCTTTAGCACAAACTCCCTGCTCATTGCATTAACCAGAGAAACATCCACACCGGATAAATCAATGTTACAAGGCATGAGGTCAATTCCTTCCACATGATGAATAATTCCCTCTGACACCTCAAACTCCTCGTCCATGATAATCTGCTCCATAATGGTTGGTAGTGCTATCTCCAATTCGTCCGGATTTTCAATACCCAGACTCTGGGAAAGGTTTCCTTGTGGATCGGCGTCAATTACAAGCACCCTTTTTCCTTCTCTTACCATTCCAACTCCAAGATTTACTGTTGTGGTGGTCTTGGATACACCGCCTTTCTGATTACAAATCGCTATTACTTTACACATAATTCTGACCCTCCGTATTCTTCAGATTCATTAACTAATTCTTTGTACAACATTTTTCGTCTTTTTCACTGGGTATACTCCAAGATATATCCGATGATATTTTTCATTGTCACATCTCATAAAATCCGATATGTAGCTGATATTGCATCTTGGATTTTTCTGCAGTAACTTTAGCATTCTCCTTACTTCATTTTTCTTTCCCTGCAATTTTACTTTTACCACCTAACTCACCTCCATCTAAAAAAGGGTTGAAAAAAAGCACTTCGTTTTACCGAGGTGCTTATGCATCTTTATATCATATTAGGACTTAACTATTTTGAATTGCAAAAGGTGTAAAAAAGGTGTATTTCTTATAGTACAGTTACGCAGGCATTATAATCATAGGCATTTGCCCCCATATTATTACATATTGCCGTGGCAGATGAATAATACTCGAATCATAAATTCCTCCTATTCTAGGATGCCCTGTATCGCCCTATTTTGCAAGGATTTATCGACTTTTCCGAGCATCATATTTTTCTTGTTATTTACTACACTTTTTGCAAAATAGGGCAAGTTGGAGCAAGTTGTTGTGGGCTGTTAGTAGTAAAGTTGGTAGTAAAATGAAAATTCTTACTACTAAGAGTTTTGTTTTTTATTCCTATATAATCGTACCAAAAACAAAATATTAGTTGCAGCCAAGTGTAATGCATAATCTGTGTATTCGTCTGATATAGTAACAATCTGATTCCCTTGTCCATGTCCAGATACTTTATTTCTCACAACAGGTAATCCTGTTTCCAATGTTGTTCTTATACTTGTCAAATGTGCATTCATATAGCTCGGATAAAAACCGTTTTTTTCTAGAATTGCAATAAGTTTCTGCGCTGTATCCTTATTTTTATCATATACATATCCCTGTTTATCACAGATGATTTTCATTGTGCTTTCAAAAGCTTTCCCTGCCTCTAATATTGCATTTTTATTATCACCTTTTCGTCTTTTTTCATAAGCATTTCTTATCTCATCTTCTGCACCTTCAAAGCCTTCTTCAAACAATAATTTTAAAGCAGGTTTTACAGCTGTTTTATGTAAAAAAGTGCTATCAATAGTAATAATCTGTGAATTAACAAACTCATACCCCAAATTATGCTGTTTAAATCGATAATTCAACTCAGCAATCGCATCATTTATTACTCCATCTGCATCATAATCATATTTGTACTTTGGTTTTATAGTACGTAGTTTTTTATCAATCAAATAAAAGAAATAATCTATTGCATCCAAAAAATCAATATCATTGCATTTTACAAAATAGCTTTCTATGCTCGATTTACCATACCCTGTATGCTGTTTATCATACTTCATTCCTTTCAAACCTTTTTCTCTGCAATAGTTTGTTTCAAAGATATCCCATAAATTTTCATCATATATTGAATACGGATCTAAAACATCTTCTAAAATATAAAAAACCTGATTTCTAAAAGCTTGTGGAAAACTATTATATGTAAACACTTCCGGTTCTCCATCTGCATTTTTAATTCTCTTTGACAATAATTCGTACATATATTCTCCTTTATATCCTATTTTTAATTACATCTGTGCGTTCCATTACTGTTGATGCATTCTCTCCATCTTTTAGTGATTGCATATCATCATGTAAAGACCTATGTGCCAATATATTCAACTCATCAAACGGAGCTACTTGACAACCGTCCAAATAATTCGCAGTTCGTAAATTTGCCTTTGCCATAACATTCATATTTTTATTAAGTTCTCTCAAATCTATATTAAAATCCCCATATATCTTATTATCATATGAAGGTAAAAAAATTACTGTTCTCTCCATATTCACCAACTTACCTGTAACACCTTTTTTATATTGGACATTAATATCTATTTTAGGAAATGCACTTGAACAAACTGTCTCGCCCCAAATAGCAATTCGCCCCTGTGTTGATTCACCTGGATATAGCTCAAATTCCTTGTCAAATAATGCATCAAGATTTAACTCATTCCTATCACCATTATTCTCAATTTTTCTAATTTCTATTGTAATATCATTGGCAGCACTTTTCCCTGAATTAGTAATCCTTAAATACAATTCACTCTTCAATTCGAGTAATTTAAATGATAGCAATGGTTCTAAGCTTTTTAAATACCGCTTATTATTTTTGTGATTATAATATATAGATACGATAACAGCAATCAAAGATATACATGCTGCAACAATCGAAATTATAGTTTGTATCGTAATATTCTCCATGCCTGTCACTCCTTAAATTATGATTATCTTGAAAATTGTTCGTATATATATTGTATCGTCATCTTCTTCTATTTTCCATAACAAAAACGCCCCAGATGGGGTAAATTTACTGTCGGAAAGTAATCGGCAAACTACACCTGTGACCTGTTTAAGATTTGATAACTGTCTTTACTATATCCGATTTTTTATTTTCTTACAATCCCCATATATGATTTTTTAATGCCGCTATCTTTTTTATCTGTGTATAAGGAATACTGTATACCGGCATATCTGCCAGTTTCCCAAACCTGTTTCTGTTGCGTCTTTCCGCTAACAGCATCTGCGTTGCCGAATATATCACCTCTTCTGCACCTGCAGCCAGTGGCAGTTCTTTTTTCTGGTATCGAACCAGTTCCAGTATATCAATAGTATTTATACTGATATTTTCATCTGCCCTTACGCTTTCTCTCGGTCTGAGAACCATGCGTTTGGAATCCCGCCTTGTCTGTCCTCCTTCTGCCTTTGCCATTATCCCCGCCTCCTCAACTCTAGATGGTGCAGCAGATACTTTTCAAATGAAACACGGAGAATCAGCCTGCGTTCTCCGTAGTACGCCAAGAACTCCTCACCATCCTTATTTTCAATAAATCATAGAACAGCCCACCGTCATCCGACTGCTCTTTTGAATCGTCTCTCTAGATATAACGATTTGTATCTCATCCATTATAGTCAGGGTTTCTTACACATTTTTGTCATCTTTTTTTGTATCAATTTTAAATCCAACCATATGGATTCTAATTTTGCAAAAAAATACCAACCATCGAACATTGACGGTTGGTGTATATAGATTACTATTATGGATGTAAAACATACTTAATCATATAATTATCTGCTTCTGTTGGAGTAAATCTTTGAGGGTTAAATATAGCACTAGAATAATCCAAATAATTTTCCAAATGTGCTTCTGTAATCTCTGCTTCTTCATGCCCTCTACTACGCAACTCATAAAATAATTCATTAGCAAATGGTCTAGCATCTAAATTAGAGCATTCAGCCCTTGTTACAATCCCATTATCTTCATATGCAGCTATAACATTTTTAATATCTTCTTCTGTAAACATTAATCTAACACCTCTTTTTTTATTTAATATATTAGGCGTTTGCGAAACGCCACGCGCCGCATAAATACGGCATTTTTTGTTACCTAAAAACAAATAACTCCTCACCGGATATGGTATAATAGAGTTGACAAAAAACCACTAACCATCACCCAAGAAAGGAGTTATTCTAATACCTATGATACCATATAAACAGCTTTCTTTGGCAGATATTTTTTCAGATTGCCAAGAAAAATTTGAAAATGACAAACCTGCGTTTCTTTCTCTATTGGAAACCCATATTGATATTGATGAGTTTATTCCGATTTCTTTCAGAAATCATCTCTATGCATCAACGGGCAGAACCCGTAAATATCCTTTACAAGCTCTCCTGTGGGCTTTAATTATACAGCGCATTTTCTCTAGCTTCTCCTGACTTTTCTCGCTTACTCAAAACCACTCCGTGAATTCTGTGGTTTTACAAAAGTTCCGGATGCTTCCAAAATTACCCGTTTCAAGCAGGACTTTTTGGATGACTTACAACTTGTGTTTGATAACCTTGTCGATGTTACCGAGCCTATCTGCCAGGCGATTGACTCTGCAAAAGCGGATATGACCATCTTTGACTCTTCCGGCATTGAAGCATTCGTTACCGAAAATAATCCAAAGTATGCTAACAGAATTATCAGGCAACTTAAGGCATACGCGAAAGCTCGTGGCTTTGATAAATCTTATGATCCTTATAATGCTGCCTATGGTTCCATGCCTTCTCATGCTTCTGCTAATCCTAAGATTAAGCAGCTCTATATCAATGGTCATTTTGGCTATGTCTTCAAGTTTGGCATTGTTACTAACGGGCTGGGTATCATCCGTCATATCTCTTTTTACAACAAAAACTTTATGACATCTCATCCAGATATCGTTGTTGAAAAGAAATCCGATTCTCCTAACGAAGATAAGTGTGTTCATGATTCAAAACTTTTGATTCCGACACTCAAGGACTTCTTTTCCAAACATCCTCTGATCAATCCAAAAACATTTCTTGGAGATGCAGCTTTCGATACCGCACAGCTATATAAGAGCCTTCTTACCGGTGACACTTTTGGTGATGACAAACATTTCTCGAAAGCTTATATTCCGCTGAATGCAAGATCCGGACTTGAAAATCAGAATTATACCATCAATGAAAACGGTATCCCTTGTTGTCCTACTGATCCTTCGCTCCCTATGAAATACGAATGCACTTCTAAACTAAGAAGCGGTGTTACCAGATTCAAGTTTGTCTGTTCCAAAATGATATGGGCTTACGATAAATCTACCCAAAAAGCCCATAGGCAATGCTGTTGCAAAAATCCCTGTACCACTTCAAGATGTGGTCGTATGGTTTATATCTATCCGGAAAAAGATCTGCGTGCTTATCCCGGTACAATACGCGGTACCGAAGAATGGAATAATACCTATAAAATCAGGACTGTTGTCGAAAGAGATATCAACCATCATGAATACATCCGAAGCCTAAAACCTCTTATAGCCTAGGACCTACCAACTCCATAAAGCGTAAGGCTTATTAAAGTGCGCCTAAAACTGGCAGTTATCCACTTTTCATCTTAAAATTCGTGCTCTGCACAAATTTTTCCTTGTTTTGGTTCAAGATTGCAAACGAGCTAAGCGAGTTTCGCAATTACCTAAAATGTCAAAATATTTAGTTCATGTTTCCCATCAATTTCTGTACGAAGGTCTACTACTTCCCCATCCAGCTCTGCGGCGCATGCCACTCTTGCCAGTCCTTCACTAATATCTTTTGCTATATCAATAATCGCCATTGACTGTGGATACTCTTTACAAGAGCCATCTTTCAATGTTACTTTCATCTTTTTCATTCCTTTCTTTTTCTTGTCATACAAAAAGTCCCGTCACTTCTCACGTAATCATACATAAGAAGGGACGAGACTAACATATTCTCGCGGTTCCACCCTTTTTGCAGATAACTCTGCCGGCTTCATTAAGATGATAACGGTGTCATACCGGGCTGTATTAAAGCCGCTCTGAGCTGGTCTTCAAATGTTTCCCCTAAAAGCACTCACACCAACATATGCTTCTCTCTGATAGGCTCCACTTTCTACTGGTCTCATCAACGCGTTATCCACATTATAGCGTTAAAAAGAGAGAAAGTCAATCCTCGAAAATGTTTGATATCAGCAAAGACTCCACCTCCAAAAGAGCAATGGCCGGATGAACATTTGTCCACCCGGCCATTTTGCACCATATATTGGTTTTTTGTATAAAGATCTTCTTTCTATGGTCTATCTTAGCATTTTTCGAAAATCCACTGCTGATTAGCATTTCCATAGTATGACCACTGACATACATTTGCTCCATCGGATTTGCTCCAGTTATATACATCTAATGCTTTCTTATCACTGGAAATCTTTGTAACGATACCATATGCATTGGAATTACCAATCTTAACTGCTTTGAATCTCTGTGCATTTGCATTGTTTGCAGAATATGTCTGAATATTCTGGCCATCGTTGTTTGCACCATACTGTACATCCAACATGTAGCCATTACCATTCTTCAATGTGAAGTAACCATCACTGGTATTAGTCACATACCATTTCTGTCCCCGAACACCTGTTCCAATTCCGATTTCAACGTTAACGCTGTTTCCTCCCTGATTATTCTTAACCTGAAGATATTTTTGTGCATTAACATTCTTGATGTAGTACCAGCCATTGCTGATAGTAGAACTTGAACTGCTTGGTGTTACAGTTGCCTGAGTCACTCCCGAATCCTTATACGCCTGAAGAACAGACCAATATGCAGTTTTTGGATTTCCAATAGTAGAGAACAACAATGGTTTTTGTCCTTTAATCCAGGTTACATCATCTGCTAGTCCCCAAATAGTAAGACCTGTAATCTTTCCTCCGGCTTTCTTAATACTAATCACATTCTTCATCAGACTGTACAAATAATTTGCCAAATCCTGATCTCCTTTGTTGGTTGCATCCAACTCGGTAATCTGTACTTCAAAACCTGCATTTACAAAGGACTGAACTGCCTGTGTATAATAAGCCACACTTGGATATGATGTTGACAGGTGAGACTGCATACCCACACCATTACAAATCTTGCCATCTGAGTTGATGTAATTAATCATTGTGATTACATCATTTACTTCCATGTATGTATTGAAGTCGTTATAGAAAAGACTTACTTTATTTGTTAAACCGAAGTATTTGATACAATCATATGCATACTGGAACGCACGTTTTACAAAAGCTGGTCTTGTTGTACGCGCACCATAAATCTTCTCCCAACCGGATGTTGTTGCATGAAGATACTCATTTACTACATCCCAAGCATATACACAACTACCATACTTGCTTGTGTATACGTGGTTCATAACAGTCTTAATGTAGTACTCCATACGTTTGTTCATCTGATCCTGTGATACATAACCATATTTGGTAGAATATCCTACACGGAAAAACCAATCTGGTGTCTGGCTATGCCATACAAGTGTATGAGCACGAACCCCAATTCCGTTCTCATAGCAAATTTTCAAAACTTTGTCTACCGTGTCAAAATTGATTTTTGGCACATAGGATTCTGTAAAGGAACCGGATACATAGTATCCAAGATTCTTTGCGGAGTCTCTTGTAATCAAGGATGGAGAATAACCCAACAATGCGTCTGGTTTCATCTCATTCTCCAATGTAATACTGTTGTACTGTGACTTAATGTGTGCCAATGTACTCGAATTCTGCAACTGGCTTAATGATACGCAGTTTCCTGATCTTCCAAATAAAGAACCATACGTACTTAATAAACTGCTCGAAGCCGCCGAACTCCTCTTATCACTACTACTTGGCACTAAAATTGACCCCAACATCAATATGCATAGCAATACACTACATGCCACACGGTAAATCCTGTTTTTGCTCATTGCAAAAAACCTCCTTCTTATTTATTTTACTCTAGTATAAAATAATTTGAACAAATCAAAAATATACTATTCTTTTCTTTTACTGTACTATTCCCGTCTTTAGTATTTAGCACTATATTTTTTCTTATTCAAAAAAACTTGACAAATTTTTTATTTTATACTTGCTTTTATAGTGCTATGGTGTTGTACTATAAGAGGGTGCATTTTTATGGCATATTTCTTAAAAAAAACAAAGGACCCATCGTTGGTCTTGGACTTCTTCTTGATGCAAATCAGATTCCTATAGGCATGAAACTGTTTCCGGGAAATCAAAGTGAAAAGCCAGTGATTCGAAATGTCATTGATGAGCTCAAAACAAGAAATTCTGTATCAGGAAGAACCATACAGATTGCAGATAAGGGGCTTAACTGCTCTGAAAACATTTTTCATGCGGTTAAAAATGGTGATGGGTATATCTTTTCAAAGTCCGTAAAGCAACTTCCGGAAAAAGAAAAAACATGGGTACTCCTGCCAAATGATTATAGAGATGTTAAAAATGCCAAGGGCGATGTTCTGTATCGAATCAAGGAATGCATTGATGACTATGAATGAAGAACTCATAAAAAAATCTCTTGAACTTGCAGGATATAACATGCTGGTCACGTCAGAACTTTCCATGTCTGATAAAGACATATATGAAGCCTACCACAACCTTTGGAGAATTGAGGAATCTTTCCGGATTATGAAATCCCAGCTTGATGCAAGGCCTGTATATTTGCAAAAAGAAAATACATTAATCTCACCAGAGGTTCGTCATTTATTAAAGAGTTTGCAAAACTCACAAACTTACCATTAACGTCATATTTTTTGAACGATGGGGAGATTAATCATGACCACCAGCTCAGCTGGTGGTTTCCTCTGCGGCTATAAGCCTGTGGT
>ERZ791884.323-NODE-323-length-55542-cov-9.613081_pt1 | contig 55542 bp, 54 predicted proteins | sample MGYA00509941_ERZ791884 | MGnify/ENA primary metagenome ERZ791884 (study PRJEB30046, sample SAMN00792095) | human gut metagenome | study: EMG produced TPA metagenomics assembly of the A metagenome-wide association study of gut microbiota in type 2... | reverse complement strand
ACCTATTAATATTATTTTAAAAACTTTCGAAAATACTTACAAAAACTAGAAAAAAATAAAAAAATTACTAAAAACTCATTATTTTCATATAAAAAGCATTTAAATATTAATCTTCCTCATGAATTTGAATAGTACTAACAAGTCTAGTATACCTAAATCTATCATAATACAAAAACATGACTAGTAAGATATCATGATTTTTCTGGCAATTTAGTCATGTTTATGATAATGTTCATACCCACCTATTAAATCAATCACATGGTAACCTAATTGTTTTAAATGAATACATAGTTTTCTGCTTTTACTACCTGAAGAACAGAATATATAGTAAGTCGATGTTAAATTCAGATAGTTTTCTGGTATAACGGCTAAATAATTATAAGGAATATTAACAGCATTTTTAATACTACCTAAAATATATTCATATTTATCTCTAATATCAATTAATATTCGTTGATTACTGTCGTGTGTATTAAGAGAAGTGATATGAATTTGATCTATTTCATTAATATCAATAGAATCATACATATAATCAACTCCACTATATTATATGCAAAAGAAAAAACAAGTTAACAGGTAACTTGCTTGTCTCTAATCATCGAAGAAATCATCAAAGAATTGATCATCACTAATAGTATTTACATTTTCTGGTATTTTATCTTCATGAATAATTGGTTTTATTTCTTCTTTCTTTTTATTTTCTTCTATTTTAGGAGTTTCCTTTAATGGAATATCTTCTACTTTCTTAGAAGGCGTAACCATACCAGTAGAATTTGTACGTAATAACTCATCAATTGTAAATGGTTTCTTTTCTACTACAGTATCCTGTGGTTTTACTTCTTCTTTTATAGGAGAAATAACTGGTTCCATTTTTATTTCTTCACTTGGAGTAGAAATAGTAGAAACTGGAGTAACTGGTTCTTTATTAGGAATATCAGAAACACTTTCTTTCTTTTCTACTGGATTCATAGTAGTAACTGATAATTTTTCTTGCTCTTCTTTCTGTTTCTTTTCTTCTTCTTCAATTTCAGCAATCTTAGCATCAATTTTCTTAATAATGTCATCTACGTTTAAACCACCATTTATAGGTTTAGGATTATTATTTGATATTATACCATTACTATTCATCATACTATTACTCATAGGATTAGGTCTATTAGGAGCCATCATACCGCCAGGCATATTATTAGGCATTCCACTAGGCATATTATTAGGCATACCACCAAACATTCCATTTGGCATACCTCCAGGTATTCCACCCATCATACCATTATTTCCACCACTAGTAGGATCATTCATCATCTGCATTAATTTTTCTTTTTTCTTTTGTTTTACATATTCTCTTAAATCAAAAGTATGGACTTCTTGTTTTTCACGGTGTGGATAATCGGCTTTTGTATACTTTTTACCGAATTCCATCTGATAATAAGGAACAAATTTAGTCTTAAAAGGATTTTTTCTCATACGAAGAATGATAACTTCAAATTGTTTCATACGCTGTAAGTCACTAATCGTAACTAATGGAGTGGAAGCAGTTTTATCATCTTTTTTAGATTTTACTTCCCCACACATCTTAGAAATTTCTTCTAGTGCCTTTAACTCTGTTGTAATTAGATAAATTGTATTACCACAGTTACCTTTAATGGTTTCTGCATTTTCTTTACCATAAACTTGGTCAAGCTGAGCAAAGTTTTGGATAATCATAGTAAAACGAATTTGACGGCTACGAGCTGCAGTAATCATAGTCGTAATATCTTTTAACGGTGGCATATTTGCAAACTCATCTAGTAAGAAGTTCGTTCTAACTGGAAGTTTACCACCATGTTTTTGAGCAGTCGCAATTAATGTTTCATAACATTGCTTTAAAAGAATGGTAACTAATGAGTGATAAGTTTTCTTTTCATCTTGAATAACGATGAATAATGCTGTAGGTTTTTCACCAATAGAAGATAATTCAAAGTCACTATGGCTTAACATTTCTGATAAATTTTCACGAGTAGCAAATAACTTAATCTTTTGTTTAAATACAGAAATAATAGATCCTTTTGTTTCACTAGGAGCCATAATAGTACCACTAGCATTAGTATAAGCTGCACCACTTGGATCCATCATACTAAAGTATTCTTTCATATAAGTAGATCCGCCAAACTTTTCTTCACCAACAGTAGTCATTAAGCTGATACTATTTAAGTTAATTTGACTTTCATCTGCATCATCAAATAGTGCTAAAGATAATCCTGAAAAATAGTCAGCTGATGTTTTTTCCCAGAATGGATCAGCATTTCCTGATTTTTCTTCATACAAAATATTAGCAGCAAGGTCATCTAGTAATTCGATTGCTTTATCTTGATTACCTGATTTATACATATGATATGGTAGTGATAATGGATTCCATGAATTACCTTCTTGTGGATCACGGAAATTTAAAATTAAAACATTGTACCCTTTTTCACGAAGCATATTGGAAGTTTTTTCATAGATTTCGCCTTTAGGGTCAGTAATAATCATAGATTCTTTTTTCTTAGCTAAAACTTCAACTGTTGGAAAGATAACCGTTTGTGTTTTACCAGATCCAGTAGCACCAATTACTAAAGAATGGTATTCACCGTTATCTACCCAAACTTCATCTTTTTTAATAATTAAAGGAATACCAGCTACATCTGATGTTTCATCACTAGGTCTTACCATAGCTACACCTTTATCTTCTTTTATTTCCTTTTCTTTTGCCCAATGACTATATCCTTTAGAAGATTTTTCTGTTGAAAAACCAAAGCCACTTTCTCTTTCAAAAAAGTAAGAAGATACTGACATAAAAATGGCCCCTAAAAACAAGAAATAAAATACTAAAGTAGTTAAAACTCTACTAGGAGCTAAAGCTGGAAATGGATTAAGTCCATAAAAATGTCCAGTACTAGCAAGTTCAGGAAAGTTTAAAATACCTAAACAAACTATATAAAATAAAAAGATAGCAAAAATAATAAATATTAATACATCACTTGCATCAGCCTTAAATTTTAATTTCATAGTATTATCACTCCAATTACTTATATTCATTATAACAGATATTTTTTATTTATTCACAAAAATTATGGATTAGCTTTCTTTTTCCTGATAAATCATATAGTAAAGCACATTCATCTTGTGGTCTACTATAATAATTCTTAGTAAGCAATAATTCTAATTTATTATCATTCTTGATGTCTATTACTTGTTTTATCATAAAGCTAGCTTCGTCATAAATTTTATCAGGGGTAGTAATTACTTTTTCTATTACATAGTTTTTATTATCTTTTACCATAAAGACAATGGAAAATACTTTACTAGCTGTACTTTCTGTATAAAAGTTACTAATAGAATAGACTTTTTCTAAGTTTCCATCATTATCTACATCAATAGTTTGTCTTTGAAATAAATCAAATTCATAAGTAGTATCTAATCCTAAAGAAGTAAGAAGATCACTAATATATATTTTATCATCTTCTAATACTTCATCATTACTAGCAAAAGCTTTTACACTAAATCCTATATTACTAGAATATGCAAAAAGTGGTCCCGTATAGCTAACATCTTTTCCATTATCATATAGATAAAAACGGTTAGTAAATAGTAGTTTATATTTACCTTTATAACTTTCTCCATCATAAATCTCAAATTCTTTTAATTTATAATCATCGTTATCTGTAATATTACTCCATTTACCATTTTCATATTTTATTTTCACAAAAGTATCAGATAATATATATATTTTGTCATGTTTATTTTTTAAGTATCCAGGTAAAAAGATAATAAGCATAATTACTAAATAACCAGCAAGTATTCCTAAAATAATCTTATTAGATTTTGTCATTACACCCTCCTATAATAAACATATCTTTGAATGGAATTAAGTCCATAGGTTTCCCCTACTTCTGTTCCAGGTGAACCAGGGTCAAACATATATATTTTATTGTTGGCAACATCAACACTATCAATTGCTATCCAGTGTCTACCATATTTTACATTTAAAATAATGTAATAACCTTGAGATACTAAGTTATTTAATTCTTGTAAACTTGGACGATGGTTTACCCTATCCACAAATTTAAAATTAGGGGCTATTCTTTCTACAGCAGACCATGTAATATTACCAGCTGCATCAAATCCTCCAGCTTTTGTAAGTGCTTGTGCAAATGTTCCAGGGTTAAATTCTTCTATAGAAAGAGGACTACCAGAACGCATAATTTGAATTGCTACTGATGTCATAGCACACCCAATTTTTCCTACTGTCTTATTTCCTAATCTAACATTAGACCATTGACTATCATATTGTTTCCAACTAGTGAAGGTTCCTGAATTTGTTGAACCACCATTATAACAGATTTTATTATTATAGGTAGGACTATCGTAACTAGTAGTAGTTCCGTCCCACGTACCAATATCATATTGAGATAAATTATAAGTTTTAATTACATTTAAAATTTTACTAACGTAATTAGGATCCGTTGCGTATCCATGGTCTTTAATACATTGTAGTTGTTCAGAATTTGAGCCATATACATTACAGTTATATTTATCTGATAATAATCTAGAATGGTCTCTAGTAGAATTTTCAAAAGAATCATATACACGATACCATTGACAGTCTTTTCCACTAGAATTACACATGGCTACTACTGTACCATCCCAGAAACTATTACCACTACAAGTATTACCACCTTCACCACTACGATATACTGTTCCACTAACACCACTTGGTGCTGCTTTTGGAGCACAAGTTCCAGCTGTCATACCATAATAATTAGCATATTTGGTACTAAGACCACTACCACCGTTTGCACTTTCCAAAGCAGCCTGTGCCATAGTAACAGATGCATAAACACCAGTACGAGTCATTTCAGAAATCGCAACAGGTGAAATATTATTCATAAATTCTGTTCTAGAAGCAGTTGCATTTCCAGTAGTACCACTATAATAATTAGATCCTTCATCACTACGACATATAAAGTTATAATCCATACTACAACTTTGGCTAGGTCCCATATCTTTATACAAAAGATAGATGTCTTCAGCTATCTTTTTAATTGCCTCTGTTTTTTTAGGTTCTAATTCTGGTAAATAATCAGCATAGTAATCTGGAATAAAACTGTTAACTAAATTCCAGTAGAAAACAGAATCTTCCATGGTACTTAAATCACCAATGCTGATTTCCTTTGTATCTTCAGGTAAATTAACATTAGTAGGATAAGATTTTACTGTTGTATTACCAACAGTAGTAATTTGACAGGCAGGAGTATATTTATAATATATATAATTTTTTTCCTTATTTGACTTTTTTTTAAAAAATTCAAAAATACTATCATCATCATGACTAGCAATTAATTCTTTTGTAGAACTATCTTTATCGCCTTCAGTAATTAAAGTAGTGCTTTCATTATCTGCACACTCACTACTTTTTTCATATTTATTAGTCATTATCTGCATATTAGCAAGAAGTTTTATTTGTTTCTTCATTCGTTTATAATCAACAGAAATAGATGCCTCACTATTAGGATCATCTGAATTATAATTATCATTATTAATTTCATCTGTATCTATTTTTTCACCGTTATTTAAAAAATCTTCTGCTTTAATATTGACAGTCAAAGCTGCTGTAATTAAGTTAACATCAACGCAAAGTCCTAAATTATTTCTAATATCAGTTTGTGTTTCTTCTAGTTTATTATAGTAATCATCCATTAAATCTTCTTCATCTTGTGAAAAAAAACCAACTATAGTATCCTTTATTCCAGAAAAAAAGTTTAAAACCCCAGTAATAGGTCCTAAGGTAACAACAATAATCACTATCAAAAGTATAAGCAGTAAAAAGAATCCACCAATAATAGGAATTATTTTAGTCCAATGTCCCTTTATAAATTTAAATATTTTACTGGAATAATCATTATCAAAAGAACTATCTATTTGGTCGAAATTTTCAGTAGATTGAGTTGAATTTTTTCTTCCGAAAGGAGAAAAATTAGATTTTGACATATTTAAGTTTGAATTACCTTGAAGAGCATTATTGCTATTACCTAATGTATCTTTACCAAGACTATCAACGCCACCACTGGTAGCATCTACTGCTTTATCAGCCGCATCTAAAGCTCCACTTTTATTGGCAGCATTGGCAATTTTTCCAATTTTAGGAGCTTTTTTATTTATAGATTCAGCTCCTTTATTTAAAATATTATCACCAAGTTTTGTTTTACTGGCAAGATCTACTGCTTTTCCACCAGCTGGCCCAAGATAGGCATTAGCCGCTGCTTTAGCACCAGTTTTAAGTGCTTTTTTACTTGCATCCTGTTCTTCTTGCTTTTTCATGTCTTTTTGTAAATTTTCATCTTCGCCCATGCCTATCACCTACCTTACTTCTAGTATTCTATAATCCTCCACCAGATCCAAAAGATTCTAATTCTTCAGGAGTAACTACAACATTAATTCTCATACGTCTATTTCCACAAACGAATAAAGCTTCTCCTTGAGAATAACGTTTAATGCTTTCTTTTTCATTATCATTTAAATCAATTAACATTCCTAAATCATCAACAGCTTGTTTTTTAAGTCCCATTATTAAATAGTAAGAAGCATTATCAAATATTGCTTTACCATGCATAATTAAATTAGGAGCTGCAAAGTCACTAGGTTGTTGTGTAATGATAATAGAACCTGTATTATACTTACGAGCACGGCGCTGTACTTGAGCTAAGAACTCAGCACCAAGTGCATTATTAGCAGATAATAATACATGAGCTTCATCTACATAGAAGCAAGTATTAATACCAGTATCTAAACATAATCCCCAAGCATACTTTAATATGTTAAAGAATAAAGCATTACGAATATTATCAGCCGAATTCATTAACTCTTTAATATTAAATACAATAAAATCTGTATTAGGATTAATTGTCGTATGACCATCAAAATAATATTTTAATTCTTGTGTTAATGGTCTAATCTTTAATTCAAGTTTTTCCATAATCGCACGTTCTTGAGTTTGATCTGTCATAGATAATAATCTACCTTTAATAGTTTCATAAACATCTGAAAATGTTGGATAATCATTAGGACCATAATTATAGAAATTACTATTAAAATCAATTCCAAATCTACGATATGTATCTTGTACAATTTCACTAAACATTGTTAGAACATCTTCTTCAATAGAAGGATCATAATATCTCATAAAACCTTTTAAAAATTGAAGTGTTCTAGTTAATACTGTATAACCTAATCCTTGTGCTATTTCTTCTTCATCAGCATCAATTACGATTTGAAGTGGATTAACCATACCATATTCTCCACCTTTACCCAAATCGATAGACTCTCCTCCATAGCTATTAGCCATTTCATAAAGTTCATTTTCAGGGTCGATGGCAACAATTTGATAACCATTTCTAATATGACTTCTAACTAATAATTTAGCTGCTGTTGATTTACCACTACCAGATGTACCAAGTATAATCATGTTAGCATTATTACGGTTATTTTCTTTTTTAATTTGATATAGGAATTGGTTAAATAAAATAACTCCTCCCGAAAAATCAACACCTAATAAAGTAGATAATCCAGGGTCTTTAATACTATCAAAAATAAATGGGTACATTGCAGCTATTGTAGGAGATGGAATTGGTGTACCAATACGATTTTCAATATCTTGTTTAGGGAAGATTGGTACGATTGATTTTAATACTTTCTCTTGTTCAAATCTAAGAGAAATTCCTCTCATTTCCATAGCATCTAAATAGTTTTTAACATTTATTTTCTTTAACTCTAAATCTTCTTTAGAATCTGCAGTAATCATAATGTGCATTTGATAATCAAAAATCTTAGCTTGGCTACCAGCAAGCATAGTAATAAAAGATTCTAATGATTCATAATCTTGTCTAATTCTTTCACGAACAGTATTATCTCTTTCATCTTGATATCTAGTCTTTAAATCAGCAATTTGCTTATTAATCATCTTAGACATTGTAGAAAAAGGAATTGGAATATGTTTTGCTACCACCTTAACACCAGACATACTAGTTAAAGAAGATAAATAACCAGGGTAAATATATTTAGGGTAAGAAACAACTGTTAAAATAGTTGCATATTTACCACTAATAACAAAATCTCCTGCATTAAATTGTAATCCTTTAGGAGCTACTTCTGATTTAAAAATACTCATAGAGGCATCACCGTCCCAAATGTGGTAGTAGAACCACCATTTAAGAAATTATCTAATATAATTCTTAAATCTTCATTATTTGTTTGACTTGCTATTAAACCAGCTGTTGAAAGTCCACTAATTAATGAACGAACTTTCTTTTGAAGTAAATCAACATTTCTTTCTTTAAATAAAATGAAATACTCTGTATCAACAACATTATTATTCATAAAGTAATTACCCTTTTGAATATCCTGATTCAAAAGTTTACGAATCTGTGGATTTTGTTGATTTTGATATTGAAGTTGAAGTTGAGATAGATATACTGAAATATCAACAGGTCTATCAGCAACTACCAACCAAAACTCATAATCTATCGTATTATAAAAGTTTTTTAAAGCTATTAACACATTTGCTTGACTATCTTCATCAAGAATAAAGATATTACGAGGAGTAATCTTAACTCCTGATACTTTATCTTGATTAGGTAATACTATCATACCATTTGTAATAGATTGAATATTAATCCAATCTTCAGTCCATTTACTTTGATTTAGATTCTGATTCATCTAAAAAACACCAACCCTTCCATACATAATTTTTTCTCCTAGTAAAATACTGATATATTTCTATGATCAATTGCCTAACGTTATGGTAATAGGCAACAGGTGCTACAAGTAGTGCACAAATAATTCCAGGCATAATAGCAAGTATTGCTACCCAAGTAATGTCCATAGGAAGTATTGCTACTAACAATAAAGTAGTACCTAATCCTGATAAAAATATAATTAAATCAATAGGAGTAAAAAATCCAAGTATCAATTGTCCCCTTTTTGTATTAGCAGGGATTAAATAATTTTCATTCACTATATATCACACATTCCTTTCTATTCTATTTTCCAGTACCACTAAATCTGTCATTAGCTTCTTTCTTAGCATTTTCACGTTTAGCATCCATGATTTGAACACCAAATTTATCTATATTATCTGTAATTGAACTTCTGTTCGTAATAGAAACATCTGTAATTTTTTCTGCATTTTGAATATCGGCCATAAGAGTTTTATCCACTTTATCAGTTTTAACAGTACCATTTATGTGCTGAACAATATAATCATCCTCATTATTCTTAAGTATAAATCCTTCTTGCATATTAGCTTGTTGCATAGTAATTTCTTTTGTAACATCATGCGTAACACCGGAAGAATCAGTTACTTTAAAAGTATATTTAAATTTATCCTTTCCCGCAGATGCAGCAGCATTTTTAGTAGCCATAAAAGATTTATAGTTTGCCTTCATATCCAGATCCTCTCCATTAGCATCTTTCATTGTAAAGCCACTTTTTCCCCATGTCCAATCTTGTTTAACCATTTCACCACTAACACGAGATTTAACAGTTTCTAATGCAGATTTTTTTGCTTCTAAATCTGAAATTTCTCTTTTTCCAATTGCTGCTAAAGTTTCACCAGTAGTCAAGCCCATAAGAGTTGATCCCATTCTTCCAAAGAATGTTGAACCCGACGAACCAGCAGCTAAAGCAGTGGCATTACGTTTTGCCATAGCATCCATAACTGCTTTAGTATTATGGTCTTTCGCATTAACGGCAGCATTCATACCAGTAATACCACCAGCTGCAGCGCCTAAAAATCCAGCACCAACATTTTTAAAGGCACGGGCAACATTAAATTTTTTCCCATTAGCTTGATCTGCCAAATAACTAGCTCTACCAGAAGCAATACCTGCACCAACTGTACCAGCTGCAATTGCTCCAGCTGACATAATTTTACCTAAACCGCCAAATAATTTACCATTTTCTCCCATTTTAATACCCATGGCATCACATATAAATTTAGGAGCATCTTTAGCAAAGAATAATAAACCAACAATTAAAGCGAGTGTTACCAAGCCACCTCTAAAATAGCTATCACCAAATAAGTTATTAGTTAAATTTAGTATTGCCCCACTTGTAAATAATTCTGATATTACTAACATTATGAAGTAAATAATACCTAATTTAATAAACAAGTCAGCCCATACACTAATAACCATTTTAATCCATTTATTAAATGCTCCATCTTTAGAAGCTTTTGGATCAACATAACTGATAATAGGAATTGGTGCTATTAATTGCAGAATTATAAGTTTGAATACACGAACAGCTATATCAACACAATAACCCAATAATATTAAAGTCATAACAATAGCTACTACAAAACCAATAAGTGGCATATAATCATATTTATATGAATTATTATCACCATCAGCTGGATCATTTAAATGATCAACTGCACCTTGAACTGAATTTTCATATTGAAAACAAGGGTTTCCATTACTTACCCCTACCTGTGCTTCTTTATCAGCACAATTGGTATTGAAAAATACGCCATTATAAGTTTGAAAAGCTATATTTTGACCAGCATTTTCCATTTGACTTCCCAAATCCGAATAAGAAGAAGGCTGCGTTCCTAGAATAACTCTTGGAAGTGCTTCTAATACATGAGGTTGAACTCTATTAAGAAATTGAAAAGCATATGGAAATGCAATTAACATTACCAATGATACTATAATTCTAGTAGATAGCTTCCCTATTCCATTGCTTTTATCGGTAATACTATCAGGGTTTACTAAATAAGTAAGCATTGAAATAGTTACTTTAAATAACATAAATATAGCTAGAACAGCATAAATTCGTGATTGAATTTCACCATAAAAGTTATTAAAAGCATCACTAGTACTAACTTCAGCTATATCAAAAATAAGCTGCATAACCCAAGAAAACAGAGTATATGCAATGGAATCCAAAGTACCAAATAATGATCTAACTGTATTCCAAACTAATCCACGTGATACACCCATAAAAAACAAATTATTCATATCATCACCATATCCTTACATCACAAGATACATCAGCAATTTTGTCTATAAAACTTATTAAATACATAATAATAGTTGGAATAAAGAAAATTGCCACTGCTATTATGCATCGTTTTATGAATTTGCTAGTAGCTTTTTTTAATTCTTGTTGGTCGTCTGATAAAACAGCTTTTCCAAAATCTATACTACCTAATAGAATTAATAAAATTGGAACTGTTATTTTAATCCAAGTAAATACTGTTGAAATGTCATCAAGTAAATCTTGCCCTAATAAGCCTTCACAAGATTCATCATCAACTTTTTTTCCGGTATCAATTTTAGTAAGATAATCATGCCATTTTACTTCAAGAACATCTAAAGAATTATTTATTGAGCTAATGGCTTCACGATCTTTATCATAAACAGAGTTATTACCATTGGCATCTACTGCTTTTAATTTACCATTTAAAGTCTTTGACCAAGTATTAACAAGGCTTTGAGCTGAAGTTAAAGAATTTTTAAGTCTAGTATATTCAGCACTTAAAGAACCACTGCCTGTGCAATTACCAATGTAAAAACCAGTTCCTGTAGAATCAGTAGTTAAATTTAACGCATCTAATCCATTTATAGTTGAATCTATTAATGTAACTAATTTATCAGAATACTCTTTTGCTTTAACAGCAGTACCAGGTTCAAATGTTCCATTTTTCAATTTTTGTAACTCATCAAAAGGAGTTTCTTGTTCAGTATAATACTTATTAGCAATTGTTTTTAATTTTGATAAATAATCATCACATTTTAATGATTGACTATCATTAATTCCTGTTTTAAGTGTTCCAGTAACTCCAGTACTTTTAATTAACGACAATCTATAATCTTCTGGATCAAAGTAAAAATCAGCAGTCAATGAATTATCAGAATAAATACGGAGATTGTCATCACTATCAAGAAAATATAAATTATTGCAAGATAACTGATTATTTTTAACTAAATCTTCTTTTAATTTTGTACCAAATGTTATAGACTGATTAATTCCACTTCGATCCCAATCATATGTAGAATCAATCGGCATAAAATTAAGCGTGGTAGCATCCACAAACCTTAAATCATCAGTTTTAGAATTATAAGCAAAAGCATAATATTTATTACTATAAAATTTGCTTGCACTAGTATAATCAGATTTAAACGTTAAAGCACTTCCAACATTATAAACGCACAAACTATAATCAGGACTATCTGCTATAATCTTTGAAATGTTATCTTCACTAATAGATGGCCACTGTTTATTTTTTGCATAAACAGTTGGTATAACTAAAAATATTCCAATTATAAAAACACAAAAAAACATATATACTTTTTTTAAGTTTTGTTTCATATTTAATACACTCCTTGTAGTCACAATAATCCAAGATAATTATAACATAAAAAAAATAATAGCAAAACTATATTTTGCTATTATTCATATTTTTTTATTATTTAAGTTTTGTCCAGCAATCTTTCCAACTATCAACACCAGTAATATTACCATTGTCATCAGCACCAGATGTTGTAAATAATCCCATTAGTAATGATACAATAGTTGTAACAAAGAATACTGCTACTGCTGCAATAGCACGTTTAATTAATTTACCAGTTGCACCCTTAATTTCTTTATCATCACTTGACATTACGGCTTTTCCTAAATCAATTGATCCCATAACGATTAATAAAATAGGAATACCAATTTGAATAATTGGGAAAAGACCATATTTAATAAATTTAAATATAGGTGCTAAATCAGTTGGGCAATCCATAATTTGTACTAAATCTAACATAAACTTCCTCCTCATTTATAACTAAATAATATAATAATATACTAATTTAGTCAATATATTGTAAAAATATTGACAACTTTTTACATATTCTAATAATTAATGATACCTATTCGATTTAATAAATTCTGTAGTACTTCTGAATTATTTTCTCTTTCATCTAATGGTGGCATTACAAAGAATATTTTAATATTAGCTTCATATTCAAACTCTTTGATATCACTATCAGATAAGATACTTTGTGCTAAAACTATTTTTCTTCCTGCTAGTTTACTGAAAATATTTCTATCTCTTCTCATTAATTTATTTAACTTAATAGTAGATGGTTCAATTAAGTACAGTACTTCATTACATACATCTATATTATCACACTTATTTAAATCGATTAGTAATACATTAACATCTTTGTGTCTTAATACTTCATTTGCTAAATTACTAGCATCTACTGATATCATTTCTTTATCATTAAAATACATAAAATCTTTTTTATCTACTTCAATAGCTAATACACTTTTTCCCATATCTTTTAATTCTTTTTTTAACATATAAGTAAGCATAGTAGCACCAGAATGTTCTGTAACATTTTTAATTCCTAAAATGTAAGTACCAGTAGATACAATATTATTAATAACTGTATTACCACTACCGGTACTACCAGTTTCACTACTAGTAGGAGTGCTATCAATTTGATGTAAGTGTGCTACATCACGATAGGTATTAGGATTTGTTAGTAAGTAATTTACTCCATCTAAATTAGTAGTGAAATTATAAATTCCCATAGAAATTAATTTTGATAAAAACTGTGGTGCTAAACATTCAGGAGTATCAGGAAGTAAAATAATAATCTTTTCTACATCTAATGACATAGATAATTTTTGAAGATTACGTACATCCTGATAATTCTTTAATGCTGTTAAATCTAAAATCATTCTTCCAAAAAAGAAATTAGAAAACATTTGAATTAATTCATCAGCATCAAACACACCATGAATAGATTTAATAATTTCAATATCTAAATTTGCTAATTCTGCTTGTCTTTCATTTGATATAATTACGTTCATAACATCACCCTATTCTATCCACTAATGGAACAACCACTTGGTAATCCACTAACAGCACCAGATGAATAAATCAAAGCTGTTTCTCCTTTTACTAAAAATAAGTTTCCTGCAAATGGTAATAAATTATTAACAAGTGGAATATCTACATTTACAAAAGTAGCTATTGTATAATAAGCGCCTTTATAGGTAGATAAATCATTGGAAGTACCTGTTACATCTACTTTATTATATTTGTAACAAAAACTACCAGCATCTAATCTTGCTACAGTATAGCCATTATTACTACACCAATTTTCAAATTGAGTATTCATTTTATAATTACTTTTTAACATTAAATCATTAATCTGTGATATAGCGGAACAAGTCATTCCCTCATTTTTTTCAACAATACTACGTATTTCATTTTTAACACGAAAAGCTTTAGTGTAATTAACACTAAAAGCTAAATAACAATTAATAATAATCATAAATATTACAATAATTTGTAGTGTCATTGCACCACTTATAGCATCTCTCACACTATCACCACTTTTCTATATTAGCCTTGAGCACATTGATCAGGATTATTTTTGCAATCAGTACTAATATTATTCCATTGTCCGGTAATTGTATTCTTTATCTGTGGCCACATAAACCAGAAGAATGCGATAATTGCTCCAATTGCGATAATAGTAACAACAGTCATATTTAATTCTCCAGTTGCTTCTTTCATTAATATCTCCTCCTTTATTCTATATAATTTATTATACCATATTTTTTAATCATTACTATATTTTTTTATTTTTTCAAATTATTTATGTTAAAATGTTTACAGAATGGTATGTGATGATATGAAAAATAAAAAAAATATAATCCTATTTTTAACTTTTACCTTTATTATTATGTGTAGTATTTTTTTATTTAGTTATGGAAATGACTTCTACTGGCATCTAAAAACAGGAGAATATATCATAAATAATAATAAGATCCCACATACTGGAATATTTTCCTATTATGCAATAAGCAACAATTTAACTTGGATTTCTCATGAATGGCTATTTGAAGTTATTATTTATCTATATCAAAATCTTTTTTCTAACTATGGAGCTATTATTTATATTATTTTTTCTTTAATCATACTTAGTTTTCTATTATGGAAACTAAATCAAGAAAATTTTATAAAGTATCCTTTTTATACCATTATTTGGGCAGTAGTTTCCATGTTAATTCTTGCTAATAAGATATTACCAAGACCACATTTAATTAGTTATATATTGTTTGCAGTCACAATTTTAATAGCATTTCAAATTCAAAAAGGAAAAAGTAATAAAATAATTTTTTTAGTTCCTATTATTTCTATTCTATGGAGTAATATACATGGTGGAAGCAGTAATCTTAGTTATATTATTTATGGAATATTTTTACTAGATAGTATCAGAAGAAAAGATAAAGAATTATCAAAAAAGTATTTAACTATGCTAGTATTATCTCTATTATTTATTATGATAAATCCTCATGGAATAAAAATGATTTTTTACCCTTATCAAAATATGACATATAAAGTAATGTTATATTGTATTGATGAGTGGCAAAGACTAAATATATTCAGTATAGATGGAATCTTCTATTTACTATTTATAATAAGTATTATCTATATTTTATTTAAAAATAGAAAACAAGTAAGTCTTCTTACCATTCTTCTAATTAGTGTTTTCACTCTATTAGCAATAAAATCCACTCGCTTTATGCCCTATTTATTAATAGTTAGTACTAGTATTATTCCAAATTACTTTCAGATATCAAAATTTAAAATAGATATTATCCCTATTTTTATCTTTGTGGTATTAGTTTTTATTATATTAACTATAACTATCGTGATTCCACAAGCAAACAACAGTTTTAAAAGAATATCAGATGATATGATTCAATATTTAAAAGAAAAAGAAAATTTAGTTTTATATAATTCTTATAATCTAGGTGGCTATTTAATTTATAAAGATATTCCAGTCTTTATTGATAGTAGAGCTGATATTTATATTAACTGTAATTTTTCAGATGTCTGTCAAATAGAAAAAGGCTATCAACCTAATCTATTAGAAAAATATAATTTTAATACTCTTATTATTGAAAACAAGTCAGGAGCATATTCATATCTTAAAAATAACGATAATTACGAATTATATATGCAAGATAAGAATAACAGTTTATTTATTAGAAAGTAAAAAGCTATAGTTCATTTAACACAAACTATAACTTTTTATTTTAATTTTAAATATTACTAAACATATAAACCATAGAAATCAAAATCAGTACCATAACACCAGCACCTGTTGCTACTAACATAACCATTGTTTGACTTTCCATATGATTTAATCTCTCTTTATATTTTTGTTCCCTGGCTTTTGCTTGTAAATTAGAAACTGTTCTAGAAAACATTAATAATCTTTCTTGTTTATCTTCTTGTTTACCAAGCCCTAAACGATATAAAAGTCTCATCATTCTCATAGAATCTCTAACAGGATATTCATTAGCAAATTCCATATAAGGATCAATAGAAGAATCACCAGCATCAATCTTAGCTATCATATCTCTTAAACCTGGTTTAAAGATATCAGGAGCATCTTCAATTGATTTTGCAAGAGCAACAGGAACTGTATAATGCTGAATTAAAATCTCTAATCCTTTTAAATAATAAGGAAGCATAATATCGATATCATGTAAATGTTTTTTATAATACTTTTTTAAAGAAGTGTAATTAGATTTAAAAACTAAGTATCCAACAAAAATAGATAACACAATATTAATTGCACTAAGTTCTGTTAAAAAGATAAATAGAAAAACGACGATAACGATAAAAGCCATTTTAATTCTTTTATTAAATAAAACATTAGGGTCAACTTTTTCTCCATACTTAGCAGCTACTAAAAAATCATAATCACTTTCTTTTAATAACTGAAATACTGCTTGATTATCTTGAATAAATTTTTTACCATCTACTGTCTTATTATAAAGTAATACTCCAAGAATTAAAGCTCCACAAATAATTACTTCCACTATTCAGCACCTACATTCTCGTTATAATATTTTTCTCCTTTTAGAAGAAAATAACTATTAATCAAGATAATACCATGTAAAATAATTAAAATAATTGGATTACCAAGAATCGCTATATAAGTCTCTCTACCAAGTAAATACTGTACTAACATAACCATTAGATAAAGCATAACACCGTATTTTAAGAAAGACTTATGGAAGTTAGCTCTATCAATTCTATCACGATAAACACTTTCAACAAGCATATCGATATCAAGTTGCATATTTTCTAAGGATTCTCCAGAATCTCTAGAACCTTCTTTCGTAATTTGTAGGAACAACTGATGCATATTTTTTACGATATAGTAAGGATACTTATTACTCATATAATTTACAGATTCATCAATACTACCATTTTCATAAGCCATAGAAATCATCATATTTACATCACTTAAAATAGGATCTTCTAATACTCCACTTGCAGCTACTCCTTCTAGAGCTTTAACAAAGCTTTGTGTAGTAGCAAATTCCATAATTGTATTAGTAGTATATACTTGTACTTGTTCAAAAATAAATTCACTATAAACTCTTTTGCATCTTAAAAAAGCTAAATAAGGAATACAAGCATTGGCAAGTAAAATATAGATAATAGAAATAAATAAATTATAAAAATATAAGTAAGAAATAACGCCAGCAAAAATAGTGAAAACAACGACTTGCATCATATATTGTTTTGGTGTATATTCTTGCCCTAATTCTTTTGTTTTCTCTCTAACTACTTTAAAGGAATAAGGTGCAAACTTATCATAAATGACGCCTGCTTGTTCCGTTATAAATTTATAAACATTTTGACCACGGTATTGTCTATAAATTATAATAAATAAAGTAATTATTAATAAAATAATTAATTCCATTTTTTTCATCACCTCTTTTATGAGTTTATTTGGTCTTGGTTGATATTAGTAGTAAAGAATCTAGGTTGTTGTGGTACTTGATTTACTACTTGTTGATTTGATGGAGTTACATTTTTAATACCTGTTTCAATAGAAAGTTGATTATCTGGAATATTAATAGGACTACTTGGAATATGAACTGGATTTACTGGTGTAGAAGTAGTATTTTGAATAGGCACTGTAGGAATATTCGTACTACTTTCTACTTCCTCTTTTTGATTTTCCATAATACTATCTAGATTAAATTCTTCTTTTCCACTAGGATCTGTACTACTAGGATTATCACTAAATGCATCCATATTTATATTAATATTTTGTCCACTTAAATACTCAAGTAAATGATCACTAGGCTGTTTTTTTACTACTTTTCCTGTCATAGTTTTTTGATATAAAACATTATAAACTGGTTTATTTGTTTCTTCATCAATATAAAACTCCGTAATTTCATCAATTTCACGATGAAATTTTCCATACTTAGCACTATAGTAAGCTTTGATATGAACAGCTAATTGAATATAACGATAAATCGTATTTAAGAACTGATCTACATCTAAGTCTGTTTCCATTAAGGCATACATTCTGTGTGGAACAGCACTAGCTTTATCAGAGTGGATTGTAGATAAAATATTATGTCCTGATGAAATAGAGTTACGAACAGCACTTACTGCTTCTGCACTACGAACTTCTGATAATAAAATCCATTTTGGATTTTGTCTCATACAAGTAACTAATACATCAGAGTAAGACGCTATATTATTGGTTTTCATAGCTACAATATCACGATGTGGATAAATCTTATCTAAGTGAAGTTCCAAAGTATCCTCAATCGTAATAATCTTTTCATTTTCTCTCGTATGACTCGCTAAATATTTAACGAACTCTGTTTTACCACTACCAGTTTCACCACATACCATAATATTACAGTGTCCTAATACACATTGGATTAAAAAGTCATGAATATCTTTGGTAACATAGTCTTCTTTTAATAAATTTTCTTCTTTAAGACGAATCTTAGCTGGTGTTTTACGAATAACTAACGCAATACCATTAGTAGCAATAGACTCATGTACAAAGTTAAGACGTAACTCTGGACTTTCAGCATCAAGAAAGGGACTCGCATTATTGAAAGTTGTCCCCATAACATTAGAACACTGAAACGCTAGCTTTTCAACTGTAGCATTATTAATCTTAGGATTTTCAACACGATAAGAACCTTTTTCCAAAGAACGCAACCATATCTGTCCATTATTGGTATAAGAAATATCGGTAATATCATCATTATCAATATACTCTTTAAAAGCTCCAAAATCTAGTTGTTCAAACATATTATCTTTCATTAAAGCCCCTCCATTATTCTTTTTATTCTTTTAATTATTGAGTTACTGTATCGTCAGTCCATACAGTTACTTTATTTATAAAATCTTTTAATGATTCATTAGCAATAGATACTTCTCCAGGATTTTCTTTAGTAGATTCTGCTGTTGGTACTGGAATTAATGTTACTTCATAAGTTCTTAAGTACATAGCTTTACGAAGTAAAATATGATATTCTTCAGGAACTGCAAAGATAATTTGTGATGGTGTTTTAACATTTTCAGGATCTTCAAATACACTATAACCATTGGCATCTACTACATCTAAAACTTTTACATTTTGAAGTAGTTTACCAACCATAATCTTATCTTTAGTGTCACTAGTCATATTATCTTCATCAATCTTATTAACTGCTTTTAGATAAATATCGATATAATTACCTGGGTAAACTTTATTACCATAAGTAGTAGATGTTGTAACACTCATATTAACAAGTACATAACCATCAGGATAATTATAAATAATAGAATCTGGTAAATCACTTTGAGATACTACACTACCTCCATAGAATAAACTTCCTTTTGGAATGGTAGTATTTACATTCGTATATTTACCAACTATTTGAGATACAGAAGTAATAGCATTTCCTTTTATCATAGCAGGTGGTACTTCAATGCTTCCTATCATATCACTCGTAATTTTAGTTCTTGCAGGAATTGACTGTGTTGCATAAGGAACAGTAATTGGATTAATAGCTGATTTAATACGGTAATTATATCCAACATATAAGACTACTAGTCCAAGAAGTATTCCTACTACTGTAACTGTATTTTTATTAGTAAAGAATTTTTTAATCGTTATTGAAATATTTCCTTTCATTTTTCATTTCCCCTTTCTTATTCATTAACATTCTTTAATAATCGATCTTCTTCATATTTTGTTTCCAAAATAGCATCTATTTTATTGACAATATCAAAATCTTCTCCAGCAAATGTAGCAACGGTATTAGAACCAATTTGCACACTTACTTTTGGTGGTGTTTCATTTAAATCTAAAATTCTAATCTTATAATTACGGTCTCTATTTACATTTTCAGCAAATCTTCTTACAAAACTTTCTACAAACTTTTCACGGTCCATTCGAAGTACACCATTACTGGATCTATAATAACCTAAATCAACAGCATCTATCATAGCAGCTTCTGTTGTTTCTTCTAATAAATAGTTATCTAACTCATTACCAGTTTGGTAGTTTTGAACAATATTTACAACAAATAAAGTCAAAACACCAATGATAATGATACCAACTAAAGCCATACCTTTACTCATACATTCCTCCTATTTACTAATGGTATCACATTCGGTACCATTAATAGCATTATTACAACCCGCAATAGATTTTCTTTCTGTCATACCATAACCGCCTACGCTATAAGTAATAAAATTAGAATTTTCTTCGCTACCAGAGTTACCATTAATATTATCTAAGAATTTACTAGTACATACTTCCTGTCCTCTACTATTTTTATAACAGCTCATATTATAATCTAGATAATTTTTCTCACCATCGCCATTATAGTCACGAACATGCTTATTATAAGAACGAATATTTCTAATATTTTCTTTCGTTAAAACAAATTCATAATCAATTTCAGAAGAATTATTACTAACGTCATAAATAGATTCTCCTTTAGATTCAATTGTTTTAATTAAAGTTTCTGGGTCAACTGCATCATTATATAAAGATTTTTCTTTTAAAATGGCAGCACCAGTAGCAGTATTAGTACTCTTATCAATAGTGCCTGTCCAATTAAATCTAGGATTTCGATTGTTTGGGAACATATCTGTTAAGTTAATTGGTCTAAAAATATATTGAATTCCAACTGAAGATGGTGATGGATTAGGTGACGATGTTGGGCAAGGTGGATTATTGCAGGAACACAAATCTTCTTTTTCTTTATAATAATTATTATAAACACCATAATAGCATTGAATATCAGAAGAAAAATTTCCCATTCCAACATTGCTACTAGCAACTTTAATATTATAATCACCTTGTCTAAATAAATTTACTGTATTATTATTACAGTCAACTGAAACATTTAAATTTTCAGACCAAATACTCGTAAAATATTTATGTCCAGCATTATAATAACTGTTTTTATTGAAATTTGATAAAGTTAAAAGTTTATTTTTAGAATTGTCTACATAAAAATTCTTATTAGAATTTTCATTTGTTTGATAAACTGCTGTTCCAGTTACCTTGCTTACATAAGCTAATGGTAAACTAACTGTGATATCACTTCTTTTGGTATAACTTTGATTGAAAGAAACACTTTCACCACCATCATTACCTAAAGCTGTTGTAACAGTATCTTTGGATACAACTTTTTCATTGCTACTAACATTTAAAGCTGGATCATTCGTACTATCAACTGAATAAATATAATTTTTTCCACCCGATGTAACTAGACTAGAATCTGCTATTTTATAAGTATAATTTCCTTGATTAATACTACTTTCTTGTGTTTGTATTAATTTTAAAAGTTCATTTTTAGAAGCAGCTAAACTTGAATTATAAACAGCATCAGGATCATCTACACAACCGCTTGGATAAACATTAGACCAACTAACACAGTAACCACCATGATTATTACAGAAATCACTAACACAATAGTTTTCACCACAACCACCTGTTGCTGATTCACCTGGTCTATTATGATTTGTAGTACAGCTAGATAATCTTTCTACATTAGATTTTTCGCTATCACTATAAGAAAACTTATCAGTAAAGCTTAAATCTCTTTTACTTTTATAAACTTTATTGTAACAAGAATTAATGCAAGACTGTGTATAACTACCATTATCACATTCTGAAATACAAGAATCAAATTCATCAGATGGTCCACCGTCTGTTCCTGATTTTACGCCACTCTTTTCATTCCAATAACAGACATGTCCACAGTCATAATGGCATTGAGGTGGTTTACTTGGTTTTGATATTTGATAAATGCTACAAGTTCTAGTAACCGAATATTTTGTCTGATATTCAAAACCACTACCAGCACTAACAAGTTTAGCAGTATCTCCTTCTGCTGTATAATTTTCAAAACAATTCATCATCCAGTAATTACCAGTATAAGAATAAGTGAGCTTAGATTTGGTATGACTTTGTTCACAAGTAAGTTTAGAACTATCACTATTACCGGTATAATTACTAAATATTGATTTTAATCTTTCAAATTTAGTCACAATAGAATTTTTTAGATTATCTTTATCTTTATAACTAATTTTCTGATTATAACATTCTGAAATATAACCTTGTTTTAATGGAGTTAAATTACTATTGATTTCACTAGAAGACATTCCACTAGGAACGTAACTTTTAACAAGGCTACAACCATAATAATCTGGATTTGCTAAAGCTGGGTTTGAGATTTCATAATTATTTGCATTAGGAAGTTCAATACCTATCATTCCAAGATAAGTATTACTACATGGTTCTTCATCTTTAATATAAAATTCTAAATTAAGAAATAAAGTTTTTCCATCAGTACTACCATCAACATTAGAAATTTTATATCCATAAAACTTTTCGGTACCATTATTTACATTACTTCTCGTTAAAAATTCTCCAAGATAACTAGATGCACTATTTTTACCATTTTCATTCAAAGCTCTACCAGAAGAAATATATCTAACATATAGCTTGTCCTTAAATGCGTCTTTAATATACACATCAAATTTTCCATTTGACTCGTTTAAAACAAAAGTTACATAATTACTATAATTTTTATTATTAAACTTATTAAAAATATCATACTTTGATATTTGGCTAGAAGAAGGACAAGTTTCTACACTACCATTGCTTCCAACGTAGCAGCTATTAGAATAATATTCACTATCAAACTGATATTTAGATTTATCACTTTCACTAACTCCATCTGGATATGGAACATGACCATTCACAATATCAGTAAATGTTAACTTATTATAGTCAACCATTGTGGAATTTTCACTTGTATATTTAATATGGTAAGCTCCTGTTGCTGAAACTGTTGTACCATCATCTTTTACTACTGTTGTTCCTGTTGGAATACATACATTCTTTTCAACAATTCCAACAGTTCCACCAATATTCGTAGCTGCATAAATAGAGATAGATGTAAAACAGCACACAATTATTACTAATAAAAATCCTCTTTTTAAAAATTTTTTATCCATATTCTATGTACTCCTTATCATAGATATAATTATAGCATAGTTTTATAAAGGAATAAATATTTATCTGCTTTTTTCTGATAAAGAAACAAAATAATTTAATATCATCATGATTTTCTAGTATGATCTACCATTATCTTTTCAAAAACATCACTTGTTTTTACTGAATACTTTATAATTTCTTCATCATCGCGTAATTTTCTAGCATCAATAATAAACTGTTGTTTTTCTTGATTTCCAAAATATCTTGTACAAGTTTTAATAGAAAGTAAAGTATCATTTTCGTTTACATCAACATCATAATCATAGAGACTATTTTCTCTAGCACTGTGAATATAATTTTTTATTTCTTCTTTATCTTTCATACTCTCTGCACTATCATAATAATAATCATAAAAACCAATTGCATATATCAAATAAATACTATCTTTTCCATCTTTTGTATATTGAATATATAAGTTATCTTTCGCAAATGATGCATAACTAAAAGATAATAAAGATTCAAAGTTTTTTAAATTATCATTCGTTAGCATAGGAGTAGAAGAAACATTAATAATATTATGTCCTATTAATACTTCACGATTTTCCCCTGTTACATAAATAGGACTACGCCAACCATATGAATAATCTAGAGAATCAAGTGCTTCATAAGATGATGAATCTAAAATAGGAAAATCAATATTGGTACCCTGTACCTGTAACCAACCAATCTTATGATAACTACCACTATCAAAATTTTCTAAAGTTTGTACTCTACTATTAAAATCTAATTCCATAGCTAAACTATTATTTTTTTTGATAAAAAACATTTTAAAAATTAAGAAAAGACAAAGAACTATTGTGATGAATAAAAATATTAATAAAAATAGTAATTTTCGTTTATGCTTTTTCATTTTTTCACCTACTTACTACTTAATAATATACGGTTTATTGACAGTACCATTACCACTTGATATTTTTAAACTTCCTTTAATGGTGATAACAGCTTTAATACTATAGGAATAAAAAGTATCTTTACTAAATTCATACATTAATCCATTATTACCATTTGCCATAAATATCATATTATCATTTACTGATTTATCAATATATAAGAAGCCAGTATTTCTACTAATATCATCATTTCCAATTGAAGAAAACAATTCATATGTTTTAGAAAGTAAAATTTTAGCTTTTATTTTTTTAGAAGAATATTCTTGATACAATAATTTTTCATCATTAGTAGGAATACTATAATCAGTATCTACTATGTATTTAGAACTAATATAATCAATATCATTATGATTTAAAATATATCCTGGATTATTTGTATCTGTTAAATTAAATTCTAAGTTATCAACTTCAGCTACAGAAAGTTTTAATTGTTCATTGTTTGGTTTTACGTCCCATGGCTTACTCATAATCAATCTAACATTTTTATTAGAATCCACACCAATAATTCTAAATGTTAAGCCAGAATATTCTAAGTATTCACCAATTAGTCGATCATGAATCTCTTCATTTTTTTCTCCATAATTATAATCTCCTAATTTATAAGGACTATCACTGGTACCTTTACCTGATACAATATATAAATTACTTTTCAAATTAAGAACTGGGCGAATTCCCCCTAAGATACTAGAACGTAGGCCATACATAGTATCATTTTCGATTGGAACGGTAGCATAATTATTACCAATCATATGAGATAAGGCATAGTAATTACCATTATCTAAATAAGTATCATTATTTACTACTGTTTTTTGATAATCACCAATAGAAAGAAGTCCAACTTTAGATGTAATTTTAGTATCACATTCATTATTATAATCTATTAGAGAATTAATGTTTCCTACACAATAGGTGGCATCTATTAAATAATCATCTGTATTGTGTAAAGCTTTAAAATACACATTATTTAACCAAGTATCAACATTAGAATTTTTATAATCTGTATGATTGATTCTTAGGTTAGTAACTGATTCATCACTAATAATCATAATACTGCCATCATCATTTGCTTTAACAATTCGAAATAACATTCCTGAAAATAATAAATAATTATTTTTAACATCATTTCCTTTATAGTAGTTAGTTTCATCGGTTGCATCTTTTACAACATCTGTTAAGTTTTTAGCAACAATTATCGTTCTAGTGACTACTGTTTTGTTATAAGATTTATCACGAATGGTATAAGTGATTTTGTAGTTTCCGACTTTATTAGTGTTTAAACTGCTAGAATCAATTATGACATCACTTGGGTTTAGGTTGCCATCTACTTTATCATAGACTTTGCTAACACCAGGCTCTTGATAAGTACTACCAAGTGCAAGTGTTATTTCACTTTCTCCATTTAAGGTAATTTCTGGACCTGTATGATCGATATTTGACTCAAACTTACCACATTTTAGGTAGGTAGTATAACTAATTTTTCCATTTTCATCTTGGTATACCCTAACCCAGCTATTACTGTCACATAATTTTTTAGTTTTAGGAACATATAAATCACTAATATGATGCCCTTCGTATAGTTTTTGAAGAGTCATTTCTCTAGTTCCATTTTTTTCAGGTAAATAATTAGAATTCATACTATAATAACGTTCTACTGTTTCTAAAAATAGTTTTTCATTATCCTTAAATATTTTAAATTTAGAAAAATAAAGATTCCAAGATAAAGTACCTGATAATATTAATATAATTCCTACTAATATTAATATCATTATTTTTTTATTCTTTTTCCAAAAACTCATGACTACTCTCCTTTCAATTTATAAAAATATTGATATGTTCTAATTGTGAATATAAAGTAAATAGAATCAGCATTTAATATCTCATCATCTACTGATAGATAAATATATTTTCCTAAATAATTCTTATTAATAGCAAAGTCTAATTTTTTCTGTAATGTTACTCCATTTACAGTATACTGGATCTTTGCATATTTTTTTAAAAAAGAAAGAAATTCATCTGTAGTACTATCTCCAAAACTACCCTTGATATATAAAACCTTTTTACCATTTCCAGCATTAATAGTTCCTTGATAAATAGGACAACTATTAGGACTACACTGTTGATAAGTATAATTAACACTATCTAAAAGTTCATAACTATCTAATTGAAAAGTCATTTTTTCATCAAGATTAATTGGTATCGTAAATAAATTCTTTAAACTACTACTACCCTTATCTTTAAAAGTACTAATATCTTGTATCTTCATCTTAACACTAATTAATTTACTTGTCTTTCCACTTAAATCTTGATACTTTAATAAAAAGTTAGCATTTTCTTTTGGCTTTGGTACTTCATATACTAGTAGATAAGATGTCTTTTCTTTTTCTTTTAAACTTTTACCAGTAAATAAATTTCCCATATCTGTAAAATAAGAATTAAATCTAGTAGTAGGAACATAATAGTTATTATCAATAAATAATAGCATTTTTTCGATATCAAAATCTCTAGAAATAGAAAGTAAGTTTTCAATTTTTAAATCTACTAAAATAAAATACATACCACTATCAGAAACAACATTACCAGAAAAATCTTTATCAGTTAAATAAGTACGATTCACTTCTAATAAGTAATTATTAGATTTAATAACTTCATTCATACTATAAACTTTATTTTCTACATAAAAGTAACGGTAAAAGTTATAGCCAAAAATAGAAGCAACAACGATAAACACAATCGTTAGTGGGATTGTATGTTCTAAAAAGAAATATTTAAAATAGCGAATACGATATTTAATTTTACGAATCCATTTATCTTTATCGAATCCAACTTGTACTTCTACTTCTTCACGGTCAGCTTCATTAATTTCAATGAATTCTTTATCTTCTTGAAATCCAAAGCTTTTTAAATCTAGTCCAATGGAACGAATAATTAGAATAAAAATCATAGGATAATATGGTAATGTAGAAATAAAATGTAAATCTTTTACTACTTTAATAGCTACTAAATTATACCCTTTTACTACTTGATAGGTAAAATAATTCTTAGTGTATAAGAAAAAGCATAAAGTAACGAAATTGACTACTAAAATATAAACATAACTAGCATATGGTTTATCTTTACGCCTAAGTAAATAAAGTAAAATAATAGAAATTATAATCACTAAAATAAAGGCTAGATAAATCGTAAAATTGGCATAGTTACTAATTGAATCAATGGTAGGATTATAAACACTAGTCGCTAAATATTCTTTTACAAACTTATAAATCTGTAAATCTTTATAAAAAACATATCCTACTAATAGTAATAATAGAATATTTATTTTTTGAAAGTATTTAATTAAAAAGGCATATGGCTTTCGAAGTATCATAATTTACCTCCCTATTTTATTCTAGAATTATTATATCATAGGTTTAAAGAAAAAAAGAAAAATTTTCTGAAATTTAGTAATTTTATGCTATACTTAGAAAGAGGTGTAATATGAAGAAATATATTAAGATAATGTTAGTACTTATATGTACTTTGATGCTAACCGGTTGTGGAAAAAGTTATATGAAAGAAATTAGCTATACAGAATATCAAGAATTACTAAAAAATAAAGAAACATTTATTCTAGAAGTCATGAGAACAGATTGTAGTGCTTGTATTAGTTTTAAACCTAAAATTACGCAAGTAGCAAATGATTATAAAATTGAGATTAAATACATTAATACGGATCATATTAGTGATAAAGAAAAAGAAGAATTATTTGCTGATACTGGTATTAGTGGTACTCCTACTGTTTTATTTTATAATGATGGAGTAGAGAAAACAGTTTCTTCTAGAATTAATGGAAGTGTATCTGTAGATAAAATTATTTCTAAGTTTAAAGCTAATAACTTTTTAGCAGAATAAAAAAAGAAGCTACAAAATTAGTTTACTAAAAAACTGATATTTTAGAATTTTATTCTTTATATCAGTTTTTTTCATGCTTGTAGCAAAACTTAAAAATATTTATATTTCTTACTTTATATTTTTATTTTCTTTTATTTAAGTTAATTATTCTGTTTTCATCACACTTATTTATTGGTACAAAAATAAAAGATTACTGAGACTATATCAGTAATCTAAATATAATTTTTTTTGGTAACTATTTAGCCTGTTTTAATAATTTGACCTCATGTTTATCTTCTATATCAGAAATTTCTAAAATACCTTTTTTAGATTGAGCATTTATATCTACATTAAATAATAAATTATTATCAAAAATATTTTCATGCTTTTCTAATAGTTTTAGCCAATCAGATGAGATTTTGTCAGCAGGAATTTCTAAAGAAAGAATATTTTCTATTAAAGCAGGACTATTATGTCTAGTTATTGAATAATTAAAGTAATCTTGAATACCATTCCATGTTATAAATGAATTATCCCCTAATGATGTACTAATATATGCACTACCAAAATCCAACGAAATTATATCATGATTGTTTTTAAAATATCCACTCCTTAATTGCATTAAATCAGATGAAAATAATTCATCAACAAGTTCAGAAAATTTTGTTTGATTAATAACTTCTACTTCTGGAATATATTTTTTCTTATCAACAGGAGTCGATATATCATTATATTTGAGTCCATATAAACCATTATCTTTTTTATCAGCAACAAAAGATGCTATATATAAAAATTGACCATACCAATCATGTTTTAAATATTGAACTTTCTTTAAAATATCAAGATATCTTTTTTCAACAACTAATTTTATTTTTCTATCACTTAAATCTTGTATTTTATCATCATATGAAAGTAAACCAGTAAAGTAAAAATCACTGTAATCAGTTTTAATATTTACGCAATCATTTAATTCATCTAATAGTTTTCTACACTCTTGATATTCTTCTCTTAATGCTAAAATCATCTCACCATATCTATAATATTTTTTCATTTAAAATTCCTCCCATTAACAATATAGTTATCTTTATTTTAATTTATTTAAAATAATTTTAAAATATCATTAAATGTTATATAAATCATTAAAGCAAGTAATAAGATAAAGCCAATAGTATGTATTTTATTTTCTGTTTCTGGTTTTATAGGACTACCTTTTATTTTTTCAATGATTAAGAATAAAATTCTACCACCATCAAATGCAGGTAATGGAATCAAATTAATAAATCCAACATTAATACTTAATAAGGCAATTAAATATAAAATATTTTGAAATCCACTCTTTGCTTGTGTACCTACAATATTATAAATACCAACAGGCCCAGATAATTGTTTAACAGAAAGACCTCCTGTAAATAAACCTTTTAAAGTAATTACCATTTGTCTAAATAAAGCACCTGTTTTGGTACAAGCATATTTTACTGATGGAATAAATCCTTTTTCTACTTTCCCTTGTGAAACAATTCCTACACGATAAATGGTACTTCCATCTACTTCTTCTTTAATTGGAGTAACATCAATATCTAACTCTCTTTTATTTCTTTTAACTGTGAAAGTAATTGGTTTACTTTTATCTTCTACTTGTAAGTAAATAGATACATCATCACTTGTTTTTACTTTATGACCATTAATTTTAGAAATATAATCTCCTACTTGTAAGCCAGCTTGTTCGGCAGGATTACCACTAACTAGTTCTGAAATAACTGGTTTTGAAGATACAGCTCCCCAACCAAAAGCAATTACTAATAAAAGTAGAAATGCTAAAATAAAGTTGTTTCCTGCTCCAAAGAACATAACTAAAAATCTTTGCCAAACTGGTTTAGACTGAAGTCTACGATCTTTGGGAATCTTTTTATCATCATCACTATCTAAATCTTCACCTGCTAAAGAACAGAAACCACCAATAGGAATTGCACGAATAGAATATTCAGTTTCTCCTTTTTTACTCTTAAAATGAAATAATTTAGGTCCCATTCCAATTGCAAACTCATAAACATAAATACCAAACATTTTAGCAAATATAAAATGTCCAAATTCATGTACTAAAACAATTACTCCTAATATAATAATAAAATAAATTAAATTAAGCATATTTTCCTCTTTTCCTCCTATAAAATAGATATGAATAAAATAGATGTAATAATCACAAAAATTAAACTATCAAATAAATCTAATATACCACCATGACCTGGTACTAAATTAGAAAAATCTTTTTGATGATAATAGCGCTTAATTTGTGAGAAAATTAAATCACCAATTTGCCCCATAATTGATAAAGTAATCGTAATAATTAAAATTTGAGTAAAAGGAATCTGATTACTAACAACCGTTAAGTAGTATACCATTCCTATAAAAGTTCCCATAATTGTTCCACCTATAAAACCTTCTACTGTTTTGTTAGGAGAAATTTCTTTAGCTAACTTTTTTCGTCCAATTAATTTACCAGTTACAAAAGCAAAAATATCAGTAAAACAAGCTATCAATAAAAAGTAAATAAAATAAGTAATGGAATAATTACGGATTAAAATCATCAAATTAAAAGAAAAACCAATAAATAAAACACTACCTAATAAGTAAAGAGCATCTTGTAAGTTATATTTATCATTATCTCCTATTAATACAAGTGGTACCATAAAGGCAAATAACATAAATGTTAAAATACGATAATCCAACACAATCATTAATTCTTTGCTTTGATAATTATTTAAAATTAAAAATCCAACGGCTAAATAAGCTAGCACCTCTAGTAATAAGGATAGTTTTCTATCTTTTAATTTTAAATCAAATAATTCTTTAAAAGCAATTAGTCCTACTAATAGTACCAATCCTGCATAGAACACATCACCTTTCATAATAAAAGGAATAAAAATTAGTAATAATAGTATAGAACTAAGTACCCTATTTTTCATAATACACCTCCTATAATCCTATCTATTAGTATTATAATACAGTTTTCATATAAATAAAAGAAAAAAAATTGGGCAAGCTAAGAACGGTGATACTATGTACTATTATATAAATTACTTCTTCTTATTCTCTATCATTGGGCACTTCATAGAAACAGTTTTCATTAAAAATTTTACCAGTGGTATTCTCTATGGATGGTGGACACCTGTATATGGTTTTGGAGTGATACTGATTTTACTAATAGGAAAGCTAATAGATAAGATTCCATTAAGACACAAGAAAATTTATAAAATTTTTATTACTTATATAGTATCTATGGGGGTTTTAAGCCTTATTGAATTGATGGGTGGCTATTTGATTAAATCTTGTTTGCATAAAGAAATATGGAATTATGAAAGTCACAGATTTCATATAGGTCATTATATTTCTTTAGAAATGGCTAATGTTTGGGGAATTGCTAGTATTACTGTTTTGTATTTATTAAAGCCATTTTTTGATAAAATTGTAGTAAAAATACCAAAACGGTTAACAAATATCTTAATATTTTTAATAATAATAGACACTATCTTTACATTTTTAAATTAAAAGAATCAATACTGACTAAAAACTATCAATATTGATTCTTACTTTTTTATTATCTTTAATATAACTACTTGCTTGTACTAAAGTTCTAATAGCATTGGCTAATTTTCCACCTTTTCCGATTACTCTTCCCATATCACTTTCATCTACTAATACTTGAATAAGAATAGTATTTTCTTCATCAGTTTCAAATTCTTTTACCGAAACATTTTCTTTATTTTCAGCAAGTGACTTTACTAAAAATTCAGTTAATTCTACTAAACTCATAATTATTTACCTTGTTTTTCTTCAGCAAATTTCTTCATGATACCAGCTTTTGATAATAAATTCTTAACTGTATCAGAAGGTTGAGCTCCAGTTCTTAACCATTTTAAAGCTACTTCTTCGTTAATTTTTGTTTCATCTGCGATTGGATTATAAGTTCCAACTAATTCTAGATATTCTCCATCTCTTTTTTGTCTAGAGTCACTAGCAACAATACGGTAACTAGGTCTTTTCTTAGCACCCATTCTTGTAAGTCTTAATTTAACTGCCATAATATCCCTCCATTTCTAAAACTATATTCATTATAACGAATATTTCGGATGCTGTCAACCTTTTTTTGTTAACAGTACTAGAAAGAAATTATATTTTAGTTTTTATCTTTCAATTTTTGTATTGTTTCTATATCTAAGCCTGTTACACGTGAAATAACAGAAATATCAATACTTTCTTTTAGCATATTTTTAGCAATTTCTTCTCTACTCTTTGCTTCTCCCTCTTGCCTTCCTAAATCTTTTAAAGCAAGTTCTTTATCATAGGATTCTCCAAAATTAATATCTGTAATTACTTTCTCTGATTCATTCAAATATTCTTCCATTAAATCAAACCCTTTCGCTATTTTGGTAGCTTTTTCAATACTTGATTCTACCATCGTTAAGATGAATTTCTCTCTTTCATCTAACTTCTCTACTCCTTCATTATAGCATTTTTTTCTTAGATTTGGTAAATATATTTGAACGATTATCTTCTTATCGTTCATTAATATGCCTTCATCATTTCTCATAGCATAAATATCAAATATCTTATCAATTCCTTTTAACGCAAAATTATTGAAATTAATTTGAAGTACCGGCATATAGTTAGGATTCTTTGAACTTCCTATTTTTATCTTATTTCCATATAACTTATCTACATATTGATAGTTTCTTTCCATATAATTTAGATTACTATTATTATTCATCTCTATATTGATATAAGTTCCATGAATAAAAGCAACAAAATCACTTCTTTGATTACTATCATCTAAATGTTCTTTATCTAATTCATTCTTCACAAACTTTAAATTCTTAAGTAACTCTTCATAAGGAATATCTACAAAATATGAAATTAACTTACAAGCATATTTAATTCTATTTTGATTAAACAACATAGTCTTAAACATAGAATCTGATACAATTGATGGCTTTTCTCCTTCCTTTAATTCTTTTACTACAACACTATATTCAGTGTCTACTTCATAGTCTTCTAATTTCTTGAAAACAATATCTCTTAGCATAAAAAATGCCCCCTTTCGAGAAGACATAATAACAAATAAAAAGATACCTGTAAAATGATCAATTTTAAAAATTCAGAACAAAACAAAAGCCAATTTTAAAAATTCTCTAGGGGAAAATTTAAAATTGACTAAACTTTTTATTTGAAATGATTAAGATATATAAATTTTAGTTTTTTTAAAAATAAATTAAATGTTTATTCTCCAACTACCTTAGTAACTAATTTAAGACTCATAACTTAACATAAACTGATAGCAAGTACTATTTATAATAGACAGTAAAAAATTTAACCAGAATAAATCAAAATGATAAGCTATGCGATGCTATATACTATCATTAACACATCTAAGATCTGAGATAGAAAAAAAGCATCTAGCTAATCTAGATACTCTTCATTAACTTCTTGGTCTATTTGTTCTTCTGCATTTTGAATGTCTTCGTTACTATCATCGTCCATGATAACTTCCCAAGGGTCCTCTTCTTCATCATAAGCTATTTTTACTTTAACATCTCCGACAATTTCGATACCAAGTTCTTTTTGAATGGTATATTCTATTTTACCATTTACGATATCTGCTCTTGTACAAGAAGGTTGTTTCAAACTACGAATAATAATATCTTCATTTGTAACATCACTATCATCTTGTTTAGGTACATTAACCTCTTCTAAATAATTCGTTGTCTCACGAACAACCTCTGTTTTTGTATCATCAGAACAAGAATACCAGATATTAACGTCATAACTACCTTCGATATTAATTTTATTACCACTACGGTAGCCCCTAAAAGTATGATTAATAACCCAACAACCTAAAATTGTTGTAGGCTGACATTCAGGAGTTACAGTCTTCGTAGTTGTAAAAGTTTTCTTTCCCTTCCCAACAACGGCCTTTGTTACAATTTCTCGAGTATTAGCCATAATATCCCTCCTCTAGTTTAATTTATGCTAGATAGGTAAAATGTTTACAAAAACCTATAATAAAAAGGGACTATATCAAATGTTGCTTTCTAGCATCATTAATAACTTTAGCATGCCTTTTCGATAAGCCTGTCACATTTCTCATAGAAATATCACGTTCTTTATCAGTATGAGCTACCATTAATAATTTACTTCTTCTTGATACATAACCATTAGAAATATAATAATTACTAGTAACAAATATCATATCATTTTCAAGTAAAAATTGAATGACTCTAAGTAACTTTTCATAATTACGTGTTATAAATTTAAAAGAATTAGAAATAAAAGGAATTCCATGTTCCTTGGATGATTGTATAGCCTTAACTAAATCAAGTCCAATTTTATCAGTATACCCATCTTCAATAGTAGTTTTATTTCTACCACCACTAGTATTCATTCCATTTATAAAAATATTACTATGACTACCAACGGTAATTTTATCAAAGTATACCTCATTTTTATTAGAGTTAGCTAGTATTTTTAAAACTTCATAACTATTTGGATATTTTTTTATTATATTTAAATAATAATCATTTATTGGATCTAAATTAATTTTTAAAGCTAAACTTGATAAATCAAGTTCTTTAAAATATTTAATAGCTACACTAGTAATATCTTTCATTTCCGAATCAAGGATTTGTCTACTAAAATCATAAGTTTTGTAAAACTCAGAACCTGCAGATTCAATATAACTATTACGAATAGTCACTACTACAAAACTTCTAATATAATTATTAGCATTAGGTAAATAAAAATTTCCTTCTTCTAGTCCTGTTAATAAAATAGTGTTTTTAAGTTCTGTATCATTCCAGTGATATATCAAAGAATACATTTGTACCCTAATATTATCAATTATCTTATCAATATTACTACCAACAAAATTTTCTAATTGTTTTTTTAATATATTATTTAAATAATACTCAACTTCTTCTATCATACAGCCCCCTAATTAAATAAATCATTAAAATAGTTATCTAATCTAATTTTAATACTTTGATATATTTTATTCAAATCCTGCTGCTTATCTACAAATTCAACATATAAAGGAATAGTATTTAATTCAGATACTAATTTGTTAATTTTTTCTTCTAATTCATTAACATTCTGACCATTGGCTTGTTTCTTTACTAACTCTTTCTGTAGAGTTTTGACTTGTTTAATCAAACTATTACATCTATCATTTTTAGAAAGTTTATCAAACAAGAATAAATAATCTTGATACTCTTTACCATCCTTAATAGAATCAATAATTTCATCTATTTTACTAACTATATTATTATTCTGCAAGTTTTCCATCTAAACTCCAAGTTTTAGCACTGGTTACTTGAATAGATACAATTTTACCAGTTAAACTTTCATCTCCATCAAAGTTAATTAATTTATTAGTATCTGTATACCCATATAAACCATCTTTACCATTCGTATTTTTTCCTTCTACTAAAACTGGTACAATTGTATCAACTAACTTCTTATTATTCTCTAAGAAATATTTGTTTACAACTTCATTTAATCTATGTAGACGGTTCTCTTTTTCTTCTAAACTAACATTATCTTCTAACTTAGCAGCAGGAGTATTTTCACGAGGAGAATAAATAAAAGTAAAAGCATTATCAAATTGACATTCATTTACTAAAGATAAAGTTTCCATAAAATCTTCTTCTATTTCACCAGGAAAACCAACAATAATATCTGTAGAAACACTAACATTGGGAATGGTATCTTTTATTTTATGAAATAACTCAAGATAACTTTCTTTCGTATAACGCCTACCCATAAGTTTTAAAATACGACTAGATCCAGACTGAACTGGTAAATGAATACTAGGCATAATATTAGGATACTTGGCAATTACTTCTATCATCTTATCTGTAAAATCCCAAGGGTGACTAGTCATAAATCTAACTCTAGGAATATTAGTTTTTGCAACATCTTCTAGTAAATCTTCCATGCGATAATCATAATCAAAATCTTTTCCATAAGCATTCACATTTTGTCCTAAAAGTGTTACCTCTTGGTAACCATCTTGAACTAATTTATTTACTTCTTTTAAAATATCATCTTTATTTCTACTATGTTGACCACCTCTTGTAAAAGGTACAATACAGTAAGTACAAAATTTATCACACCCATAAATAATATTTACATACGCTTTATAAGCATTTGCTCTTTTTACAGGCATACCTTCAATTAAGTTACCCTCTTTACTGTATACTTCAATTTCTTGCTGATGATTATTTAAATTTTCACTTAAAAGAATAGGAAGTCTATGTAGATTATGCGTTCCAAACACAAAATTCACAAACTTATATTTATTGAGTATTTCATCTACTACTCCCTCTTCTTGTGCCATACAACCACAAAGTCCAATAATTAAATCTTTCTTTTCCTCTTTTAAATGTTTTAATCTACCTAGCATACCAAAAGCCTTATTATGAGCATTTTCTCTAATACTACAAGTATTTAAAAGTACCAAATCAGCTTCTTCATAATCACTAGCTTCATGAAAACCTAATTCTTCTAGCATAGCTTTAATATTTTCACTATCATGTTCATTCATCTGACAACCATAAGTTTTTACATAATAAGTTTTTCCTTTTCCTAAATTGGCTAGCTTAGAATCAAAAGTATATTCTTCTCTTTCTACTTGATTTTTATTTCTTAATTTTGCTTCTTTATAATTTGGTAATTGCATTTTCCCACTTCCTTGTCTTTACTTTTACTATTATATCAGAGAAAAAAAGAAAAAGAAAAGAAAATTCATTCTTTCCTTTCCTATATATTACTTTCTTGTAATACATCTTTTATAATTACATCAATCTGTGTAGATTTTTGACTATTTAAAACTTCCTGTTTAATAATTTCAAAATTAGTTTTAATAAATTCTATCAATTTTTCCATTCTTGGTAATAAACTCTTCTCTGTTAAATTATTCACAATCACTTCTAGATTTGTTAGTTTTGAATATTTCCCGTATTTATTACTTTTAATGTATGTATCATATAAATGCTTAAAGGATACCACATCAATATTATTAAATCTAGAATCTTCTAATATTTTAACAGTAGTATAAATATAATTATCATTAATAGACTTATCAAGAATAGTTTCCCCTCTATTATTTTTAATATTAGGTAAAAATTCTTTGTTTTTCTTTAATTTCGAAATAATATCTACTACATTTACATAGTTAATAGATACTAAAACATGAGCAAATGTATTACCATCTAAGTTTTGATGATTAACATCCCATTCTTTATTACCCATATGGTGAAGAACTACATCATAAGCTCCACATTTTAATAACCTAACTAATATATTGTTACCTGCTTCATCACAAGTATTGATATCGACAATTTTCTTTTTTAATAACATATCTACAAATTCGATATGTCCTTCTTTAATTAACTCAAATACCAGGGACGGATCTTCGCTAACTAATTCCATTGTCTTTGTCTCATTATAAAACATTTTTAACACCTCTTATACACGGGACAATTCAATATACTAGCAAAAATTTAAAGTTTTGTCAAATTTTAAAGATTAAAAAATTTGTTAAAAAAAGGAAGCTCTTTCGAACTTCTCTTTATTGTTACTTAATTTCAATAGATTTTTTATTTGGTAATTTTTCTTCTTTTGGTACTACTAATTCAAGCATTCCATCTTTATATTCAGCATTAATTTTTTCACTGTCAACATCACCAACATAAAATTTTCTAACAGTTTTACCATAGAATCTTTCACGTTTAATGTATCTTTTATTTTCGTCCTTTTCTTCATTTTCTGTATTTTTTTCTGCAGTGATTGTTACATAACCATCTTCACAATCTACGCTGATTTCATCTTTCTTAAATCCAGGAATGTCTGCTTCAATGTGGTATGCGCCATCTTTCTCATAAACATCACACTTCATGACATCAAAATTGTCACTACCTTCATCCATAAAATTATCAAATATACTATCTAAATAATATTTTCTACTAGGTAACATATTCATTCCTCCTTACATTTTCAGTTATACTACTTTTGCTAGCACTTGTCAATAGAAAGTGCTAAAAATTATAAAAATCTTTTTAATCCAGTGACACAATCTTGTTGAAATTCTAAAAAGTCATTAGCAAATTTTAATTCTTTCTTTCCTACCTTTTTACCTACTTCAGCAATCTTCTTTTGCATATCTAAAGTACCCATAGAAATTCCTTTAATTAGCATATCAGCAATACTAGAATCACTATTATCACTTCTTACTTCTTTACCAATACCCATACTAGCAGCCATCTTAGTAACCATACTACTTTTCTTAGGTAAATCATCACTAAGTGCCTCTTTTACTTCATCAAAGTATCTGTCATACCCTTCTCTAATTTCTTCTACTACTTTCTTGATTTTATTATCTTTATTCTGTAAATCATCAAGTAAAGTGTCTAAAGAAAAGATACTCATTTCACAATCCTTATAAATATGTTTATATAATGTTAATTCTTCCATTAATTTTCCTCCCACCATTATTATGAAAAAAAAAGATACATTTCATTCAAGAAATAATATCTTTTTTAGGTTTTAATGTTTTTTGTAAGTTACGATTTACTAAAATAGTAGATTTATCATCTTTTCTTAGAAAGATAGGAATATCAATAAAAGACTCCTCTATTTTATCTTCTACTAATTTAAGAGTTTCTTGTATAAATCCATAATATTTATTTTCAACTAATAGATTAATGTTATAACCATTAGAACTAAATTCTCTTTTTAAATTAGCTTCTTCCTCTTTTGGAAGGGCAATCGCAACATCTAAATAAAAATAATCAGGAAAGCTTGCTAAATAGGACTGTAAATCTAGATAATAAGATTCAATTTTTTTAGATACAGTTGGTATAGAAAAAGTATTCATAATATTTTTAGTCATATTATCTAACTCTGACAAAGAAAAATCTTTGATAAATTCTTTTTGCTCCTTTACAAATTCATGACACTTAGAAGAGGTTAAATACTGTAAAGGTAGTGTGTTAAATAATTGTAAATAATTTTGATAAGCATAATCTTTATAGCTATTAATACGATCAGCGTTAGAAAATAAAACATAACCTATCCATTCATCAAATTGTCCTGTTAACATATACATATAAAATGTATTTTCAAGATTTTCAAAGGATTCATCTTTTAAAAATCTACGATTAATACAATCATAAAAACTTTTCTCTAATGAAAAACAAGAAATAGAATGAAATACTTCTTCTTTAAATGGATTATCAATATATTTTAAATGTATCATTACTACAACACCTCGATTATCATAATTACAATATACCAATCAAAACTTCAAAATACAATACCCATTTCACTATATTATATGAGAGAAAAATAGAAAAAAATAATGAGATTGGCTAATTCTCATTATTTATTCAACCACAAATGGATTTTCTTTAGTGCCATCGCCATCTGATATTTGAGTATCAGCAGTTAAATTTAGTACTGGTCGAATACAGCGATTATCATTTACTCCTGCATTATAATTATAAATAGTGCCTGCAGGAGTAATAATCCAAACTCTTGATGTGTTAAAAAAACCTGATGGGCTTATTGTATACCAATAGATAGATAAATTATTTAGATAATAATCACGGTTATTTTGATTATAATAACCGCCTGCATAGACTACTTCATCATAACTAAGTAATCCTACGCTTGCATTTACTATACCTTTTCCATTACCATCACTACTACATTTAAAGTCTGGAGTATATTTATTATAAGTAGTCATCGTAGCACTTCCTGATGTCCAACTATCAGAATATTTTGCTTTTGCCTGTTCACAATAATAATTACCAGTAGCTACTTCACTATTAAAATTTTCCTTACTCCCAATATTTTCTTGATACCAGTTTTCAAGTGTTGTTTTAGCCTCACTATTTGTATAATACATGTAGCTATAATTATTATATTTTGAATTAAATTTATACTTAGTATTACCATTAATTCCATCTTGCATAATAATTCTTATTGTTCCATCTTCATTTATTCTTACGATTCTCCAAGTAAAGCCAGCAAATGAAACATAATTATTTTCTACATTTCCTCTAAAGTAATAAGTTGGATTTCCTGTATTGGTAGCAGTTGATTTATATAATCCACTTGCATCACTTGTATTATTTGAGGAAGTAGTAAGTGTTGGATTAGCTGTAATTACTGTGTTCTTCATAATTTCATTTTTTAATGAAGTTGCTCCTGCTTTTCTAGTAACATTAACATTGTAAATTTTCTCACTACCATCTTCTGCTATTACTCTAATTGGTAGGGTATTTTTTCCGACTGTCAATTCTTTTGTTCCTAGTCCTCTTAGTTTTGATTTACTACTAGTAGCAGTTGCATTTACATTTACAGTTGATACATTGTTTTTAACTGTACAACCATATTCTGTAGTAGCACTATTAAATGCTGGATCTAATGTACAGTCTGATACTGTAATACTATCTAATGTATTAGTTGTATCTAAGTTATCTGTTATTACTTTTCCATCTGCATATACATTTACTGTTAGTGTAAATGTTTTATCATTCATACTTCCATCTGTAAAATCTGTATCATCTGATACCCACATTCTTAATCTAAAATTCTTTTCATAATTAGAGGTATTTGCTGGAACTGTTGCTTCATATAAGATTCTTTCATCATATTTACTACTATCTACTTTATCAGTTTGATCTAGTTCAGAATATTTACTTAATAATAATTCTTGTTCAGTACCATTTACTTCTGTTAGATATACTTTAACTGCACTATTAGCTAAAGTAGAACCTGTTTTCTTTCTAGCTGTTATTTGATAACCAATACTAGAATCCATTGAAATATTTGATGTTACTTTAAAATCAAATACCTTTCCTTCTCCTACTTGAACTTTACCTATACTATCTGCTACTGGGTAAGCTTCTGTTAAAGAAATACCTTTTCCTACTCCACTTACTTCAGTATACAAAAATGTAATAGATCCTGTTTGTATCGTATTATCTGTTGTTCCTTCTTTTGCATAATTAAAGAAGGCATAAGTTACTCCTACTGTTATTACTATTAAACTAATAATAGCTACTAATGTAATAATGATTTGTTTCTTCCTATTTTTCATCTTTGTTACTCCTTCACACTTTTATAGTGAACTAAAATTCATAAATAATACTATTTTAGGCTCTTATTTTAATACAATAACAGTATAGCATACTTTTGCTCACTGTGGAAGAGCAATATTAAATTAATTTTTTCGTTAAAATGGTTATAGGAGGTATTAATTTGAAGAATACTTATGAACTATTTTCATTAATAGGGAAAAATATGAAAGCAATAAGAAAAAATATAATTGGGAAATCTCAAGAAAAAATGGCTGAAGATATCGATATGAGTAGAAGCTTTATCTCTCACATTGAAAGTCCAAATATAGATGTTGGTATTTCTCTAGATACCTTATTCTTTCTAGCCCAAAAATATAATTTTGATATTAGAGACTTTTTTGACGGTTATGAAACACTTATGAATGAAAATAATGATACAAAAACTGAAAAGGAAAAATCTTATCAATAAAAAAGCTACATCTCTATTTACTAAAGAATGTAGTTTTTATTTATCTATTTATTAGGCTTAATTACTTCTTTTCCACCCATATAAGGTTGAAGTGCTTTAGGAATTAAGATGCTACCATCTTTTTGAACATTATTCTCTAAGAAAGCTATTAATCCACGAGGGGAAGCTAATACTGTATTATTTAATGTATTTACTAAATAAGTACCATTTTCTCCTTTTGTACGAATACCAAGTCTACGAGCTTGTGCATCTCCTAAAGTAGAACAAGAACCAACTTCAAAATACTTCTTTTGTCTAGGACTCCATGCTTCAACATCGCAAGATTTAACTTTTAAATCAGCTAAATCTCCACTACAACACTCTAAAGTTCTAACAGGAACATCTAGACTTCTAAAGAATTCTACTGTATAACTCCACATTTTATTATACCAGTCCATAGATTCCTCTGGTTTACATAAAACAACCATTTCTTGTTTTTCAAATTGATGAACACGGTATACTCCTCTTTCTTCAATACCATGAGCTCCTACTTCTTTTCTAAAACAAGGAGAGTAACTAGTTAAAGTAATAGGAAGACTAGCTTCATCAACAATCTGACCTTTAAATCTACCAATCATAGAATGTTCACTAGTACCAATTAAGAATAAGTCTTCTCCTTCAATTTTATACATCATAGCGTCCATTTCTTCAAAACTCATAACGCCATTAACAACATCACTTCTAATCATAAAAGGAGGAATACAATAAGTAAAGCCCTTATCAATCATAAAGTCTCTTGCATAACTAAGCATTGCAGAATGAATTCTAGCAGCATCTCCCATTAAATAATAGAAACCATTTCCACTAGTTCTACCAGCACTATCTTTATCAAGTCCACTAATACTAGCTAAAATATCAGCATGATATGGAACCTCAAAATCAGGAACAACAGGTTCTCCAAACTTTTCAATTTCTACATTGCAGCTATCGTCTTTACCAATTGGTACTGTACTATCAATAATATTAGGAATTATCATCATCTTAGCTCTTAAAATAGTATTTAACTCCACTTCTTCTTTTTCTAAAGAAGTTAATCTTTCATTAATTTCTACTACTTTTTTCTTTAATTCTTCAGCATCATCTTTCTTACCTTCACGCATCAATAAACCAATTTGACTAGATGCTTGATTCTTTTCACTACGAAGATTATCTCCTTCTAGTTTAAGAAGACAAACCTTATCATAAATTTCTACTACCTCGTCAACAAGTGGTAACTTTTGATCTTGAAATTTTTTCTTAATATTTTCTTTTACTAATTCCTTATTTTCTTTCACAAATTTAATATCTAACATTTTTCTTTCCTCTTTTCCATAGTTTTTTTTAAATTAATTAAATTTTTAGCATATTTTTCATTTACTAAATAAAGTTCTCTTATAGATAATGATTTTAAATTATCTGCTTTATAATTATCTGAAATATCAGCAATCATAAGTTCTAATGCTAAATTATTTTGACTAGCAATCACTTTATCTATTTCAAGAAAATAATCATCTATTTCCTTTGAAATATTAAAACGGTTATTTATATTTAAATGAGTAGCTTTTAAAGCATTATAATCTATTTTTAAAGCATCAATAATATAATCTGGTATCCCAATATCTCTTAAATCATCAAAACTAATATTAGGCAAACTATACACAATATCATGAAGTAATCCAGCTACCATTCCATCTAAGGTAGTCATTCGATTAGAAACAGCTAATAGATGTTTTAAATGTATACTTTTTGACTCATCTCTTAAAAATAACATTCTAACCAACACTACACTTTTTAAATATACATCATCACAACCCTTAATCTTTTCTAAACCATTATGACCAACATATAATTCTAAGTGATTCATAAATTCCCCCTATAAATAAAAAAAATAATACCATCTAAAGGAGTCTAATAGACGGTACCATCCTTTTATTCACTTAATTAAAATAACGGTATTAACCGGGCCATATAAGCCACAAAGAAAGGAGATTAAATAATTTCTCATCTTAGTTCTCACCAACCACTAAGTCTCTGAAAAGATCCATTATTATTGGCTTTCTTTTTTGTTTTAACACACTTATTATATGAAAAAAATTATTATTTATCAACTATTTTTTCCATATCTTTGATTAAATTTATCAATTTGACTCATTCTTTTTGTTTTTTCCTTACTAACTTCAGGCGTTAAATCTGGTACTATAAAATCCGGTTTATAACTGCAAGGATACATAGTAAAGATATCATTCGTATTTTTAGTAGCTACCACTACAAAATAATCTACTATTTTACTATTTACATGACCACAAGCATTATACTTAAAAATATATTTATCAGATACCACATCATCATAAATTCTATCTTGATTAGGTATACTACTTTTCAATTTATCGTACATATCTTTTATTTTAAAACTCTCTACAAATTGAATAAAATTCATATTTTTTAAAATACTTTGATGGCTACTATTTATATGATTAAGCGCATCTTCTTTACTATAAGAAATAATTTGTCTTAATAAATATTTTTTAGAAAATTCTTCTTTTTCTAAATCTGTTAAAATACCAAGTTGTTTCTTAAGGAAACAAGATAAAGCACCAGTTGCCCATTTATTTTTATCAAATACTGATTGATACTGAAGTAAAAATTGGTAAGCTTTATCATATTCTTCATTTAACATTAGTAATCTTAATTTTATTCTAAGTAATTCTTCTTTTGCATGTATCGTAGTATTTTCTTCCACTCTAATTTGATTAAAAAATTCAACTGCTTTATCAAATTTTCCTAATTTCATTAGTGTTTCTATATAATAGGCATAGCCACTAATATCATTAGGATATTTTTGAAAATAAATTTCGAATTTATTAATAGCTTCATATAGTCTATATTCTGTGCAAAGTTTTAAAATTTTTTGATATTGATTATTATCATAAAACTTTTTTTCTAAAATATACACATTTACCACCACCCATTAATAAACTCTATTTTAATGATTTTATAACTAAAAGGCAAGAAAAAAAGCTATTAAATAGCTTCTACAATTAATTTAATAGCTGTTCTTTCTTCACCATCTATCGTAATATCGGTAAATGCTGGAATGCAGACTAAATTTTTACCACTTGGTGCTACAAATCCTCTAGCTATCGCAATTGCTTTAATAGCTTGGTTTAGGGCACCTGCTCCTACAGCTTGAATTTCTACCGTTCCTTTTTCGCGAAATACATTAGCGAGTGCTCCTGCAACACTATTGGGATTGGATTTTGATGAAACCTTAAGTGTTTCCATATTCATTAAATCATTCCTTTCTACAATATAAGATATGTAAAAAGAAAAAGAAAAAGACCAAATGGTCTTATAATTCTTCTACAACTGGCTTTTCTTCAGGTATTGTAACAACACTAGGTGCTGTAGTATCTTCTGCTTGATTATTTTCCAAATTAGTATCTGTTACTGGCATAGCAGAAACTACTTCTTCTACTGGTGTTGGAGTAACAGTTGATGCATTCATATCAACAATCTTAGCTTCTGGATAAACGCCACCATAAGGCTCATGATGTTCTTCAACTTTAGGTATAGATTGTGTAGCTTCAAGCGGATCATTTCCACCATAGATAGTAACAGGCTTTTCTTCATTCATAGAAATATTAGAAATAGGTGAAGCACCGCCATAAATAGATGTTGATGTATTATCAAATGATGGTTTTTCCGTTGGAATTGGAATATTAAAACTTGTTTCATCTGAAACAGTATCCATACTATTTACACTATTATCTATAGAAGGAATAGAAACAGGTTCTGGAATAGAAGCTTCTTCATTATGAATTTCTGTATCAGATATCTTAACTGGTTCTTCAATGTGAATCTCTTCACTAGGAATTTGAACAGGTTCTTCTATTTTAATAGGACTAACATCATTATTAGATTCTACTTCCATTTTAGGTAATTCATTATTTTCTAAAGAAACACTTTCTGTAGGAATAGTAGAAGCTTGCTCCATAACTGGACTTACTTCTTGAACATTAACTTCTCCTATATTAGTTTCAGCTGTTGTATTTACTTCTGTATTCATAGTATTAGCTGATTCCGTTACTGGATTAGTTTGAACCATTTCCTCTTTCTTAGCTTTCTTATTACCAGCTATAAATAATATGATTGCGATTACTAATAATATAACTCCACATATAACTAATATACCAGGAATTGTGGTAAACCAATCTAACATTTTTTCATCTCCCTTATTTTATTCTATTAAAATAATAACAAAAAAAAACAATAATTGCAATTACTTTTAGAAAAATAAATTCCAATTATTATCTTTATCTGGGTATCTTTCAAAAGTCATTCTTTCTTTAGTAATAGGATGCAAAAAAGATAACTGATAACTACATAAACAAATTTGCTTAAAATCTTGCTTTCCATATCTTTGATCTCCTACTAACGGATAACCACGAGATGAAAATTGTACCCTAATCTGATGATGCCTTCCGGTAATTAACTCGATATTAACTAAGCTATAATTCTCTTTTTCTTTTAAAACTTCATATTTTAAAATAGATTTTTTTCCATGAACACTATCAGAAACAATAGTATTACCATCACTTTTTTTCTCTAAATAATCACAAAATTCGCCCTTTTTCTCAGGAATAATACCATTTATAATAGCTAAATACTGTTTATGAAAATCATGATTTTGAATCTGTTTCGTAATTCTACTAGCGGCTTTACTCGTTTTAGCAAACACCATCACACCTTGTACTGGTCTATCTAGTCTATGAACAAGTCCCAAAAAAACATTACCTGGTTTATGATACTTCTCTTTTAAATACTCTTTGATAATGGTTAGCATATCTTTATCATGTGTAGCATCACCTTGGCTTAAAATATTAGCAGGTTTATAAACCACAATAATATGATTATCTTCATATAAAACTTCTAATTTATTCATAAAACTCTACTCTTCCTGTCATACCACAAGGTAAAATTAAATCATGTTCTTTAATAGTAAGACCAATTTCATCTATTTCTACTTTAGCTTTGTATTTTGGTAAAATTCTAAGTTTCACTAAATTGTGGATAACTTCTTTTGTTAAACCGCCGGTATAAGAATTAATGATAAAAAATAGTGGTTTATCACTAAGAAGTTCTACACATAAAGATAATAACTTATCTAAATCTTTTTCAATATCCCAAACTTCTCCATTTGCTCCTCTACCATAGCTTGGTGGATCCATAATAATAGCATCATACTTATTACCACGTCTAATCTCCCTTTGTACAAACTTTAAAACATCATCAACTAAATAACGAACAGGTGCATCACTTAAATTACTACTCTTTACATTTTCTTTACACCAATCTACCATTCCACGAGAAGAATCTACATGAACAACACTTGCTCCTGCTCTTAAGCAAGCTACAGTTGCTCCACCAGTATAAGCAAATAAATTAAGAACTTTAATAGGACGATGACTATTTTGAATCTTATCTATCATATAACGCCAATTAATTGCTTGTTCTGGAAATAAGCCTGTATGTTTAAATCCCATTTGTTTAATATTAAATGTTAAATCACGATAACTAATTTCCCAATTTGCCGGAGTTTTTCTTAAATTTTCCCAATGTCCACCGCCTTTATTGCTTCGATAATAAACAGCGTGAATATTAGGATATTTTTCTAATAAATTTCCATTATCCCAAATTACTTGAGGATCTGGTCTTAGTAAATAAATATTACCCCAACGCTCTAATTTCATTCCATTCGAACTATCTATAATTTCATAGTCTTTAAAATCATCTACAACTAACACTTAAATCACCTGTAACTATTCTATCATAAAGGAAAAAGAAAGAAAACAAAAATAGTACCACGAATGGTGATACTATCTAAATTGTTTTTTGTATAGAATGACTTTCAAATTCCCTAGAGTAATCAGGTAAACGATAATTAAAGTAAGATTTTAAATCTAAATAATACTTATCTCCTATGGCAGCTAAATAAATATTAATATCATTTTTTTGTTTTTCACTAATATTACTGTTTTCTATATAAGGAGTTAGTAATTCTTTTATTTGATACTTAGGATATTCTAAAAAAGGAATATCACTATCACTTAAAATAGAAGTTTTCTTATCTTGATAAGTAGTACCATAATCTTCAAGATAACTCATTAATTTTTGATATGTTTCTTCATCATCATATATCTTTAGCATTTCATCATGAATAATAGACATATCTCGTTTTGAAAAAGCTTCTAGCATTTTATCTGGGGTAATTAACTCACAAAAAATTTTTGTAATTAAACGATGATCATGGTAATCATCAATATAAAAACTATTATCTTCTCCATACTCATCTTCTAAAATAGCAGTCATTCCTTCTGACAAAATTAAATTATCTAAGTAACCTGTTGCATGAATAATTTCATGTCTTAAACATTTCTGATACCATTCATCTGACAAATAACTATCTTGTAGCATTTCAATTATATTATAATCAATAGAATAGTAGGAAGCTACATTACCATCATCATAATTTTCAGAGTGAACAACACTAAAATTAGAAAGATTCTCATAAAGTTTTTCATAATCAAAATAAGGATTATCTTCTATATAATTAACAAGTGACTTAGCTACTGATAAATCTTCACTATTTAAATTAGAATTATTTTCAATAGCATTCATAATAATTCCATCTACTTCATCATCTTCAAAAACCTGAATTTTACTACTAAGCGGATTTTCATGACTTAATCTAAAGTTAGATTTATTACTAACTGCTTCTTTTAGATTTTGTCTACGAGTAAATTCATGACTATTAATAGAAAGATCAGAAATACCAGTAGCCAAAGAATCAATTTGTAGAACTATGGTCAATAAGCTTAACAATGCTTTTCCTTTTTTTACAAATCTTTTACTTTTTTTATCTTCCATATAAGAAAGATTATCGGATAAAGCGAAAGCACTTGTACTAAGTGCAAAAAATTTAAAAAAGGAATAAGGGCTTAAAAACGAAAGCAAACTACTAAAACAAGCTGCTGTTAGATGAAGATTTTCACTAGAAATATTTTCATCTTTATCAATATCTGTTATACATTTTTCTACATAAGAATTTAACATTTCGTCATTTGAATGGACCATAATAAGTTTTGATTGACCACTTTTATAGTCTGTTTCTAAAGCTTTATTAATATAAGGTTCTATTTCTTTTTCAAATTCATGATACAGTTTATCCTGCTTTTTGAAATTTTTTTCATAATAACGGTCTGAAAGCGTAAAATAACTTTTACTATCATTCATAAATTCTACTAATATCTTTTTGATAATATGGCTATCATTTATTATATCATCACAAATATAAATACGCTTAATCTCTTCGATTTTTTTCATAGTAAATCTCCTCCAAAAATATTTCATAGTTTTATCTTAACAAATTGAAATACTCAATTACTGTATATTCATCAGTTGTAGCATATAGTATAGAGAAAAATCTAATTTTGTCAACATTCTTTCCTATTTTAAGACTTTATACTCAGACAAAACTAGAATTATTTTTGTATAGAACGACTTTCAAATTCTTTAGAGTAATCAGGTAAACGATAATTAAAGTAAGATTTTAAATCTAAATAATACTCATCTCCTATGGCAGCTAAATAAATATTAATATCATTTTTTTGTTTTTTACTAATATTACCGTTTTCTATATAAGGAGTTAGTAATTCTTTTATTTGATACTTAGGATATTCTAAAAAAGGAATATCACTATCACTTAAAATAGAAGTTTTCTTATCTTGATAAGTAGTACCATAATCTTCAAGATAACTCATTAATTTTTGATATGTTTCTTCATCATCATATATCTTTAGCATTTCATCATGAATAATAGACATATCTCGTTTTGAAAAAGCTTCTAGCATTTTATCTGGGGTAATTAACTCACAAAAAATTTTTGTAATTAAACGATGATCATGGTAATCATCAATATAGAAACTATTATCTTCTCCATATTCATCTTCTAAAATAGCAGTCATTCCTTCTGATAAAATTAAATTATCTAAGTAACCTGTTGCATGAATAATTTCATGTCTTAAACACTTCTGATACCATTCATCTGATAAATAACTATCCTGTAGCATTTCAATTACATTATAATCAACAGAATAGTATGAAGCTACATTACCACCATCATAGTTTTCAGAGTGAACAACACTAAAACTAGAAAGATTCTCATAAAGTATTTCATAATCAAAATAAGGATTATCTTCTATATAATTAACAAGTGACTTAGCTACTGATAAATCTTCACTATTTAAATTAGAATTATTTTCAATAGCATTCATAATAATTTCATCTATTTCATCATCTTCAAAGACCTGAATTTTACCACTAAAAGGATTTTCATGGCTTAATCTGAAGTTAGATGTATTATTAATGGCTTCTTTTATATTTTGTCTACGAGTAAATTTCTGACTATTAATAGAAAGATTAGAAATACCTGTAATTAAAGAAACTATTTGTGCAACTAAAATAGATATACTTGTTACTGCTTTTACTTTTTTTTCAATTTTTTTACTTCTTTTATCTTCTGTATAAGAAAGATTTCTAGATAATGCTACAAGTCCTGCACTAAGTGCAAAAATTTTAAAAGATGAAGAAGGATTTAAAAAGGAAAGTAAATTATTAAGACAAGCAGCAGCTAAATTAATATTTTCAACAAGAATACTATTTTCCTTATTAATCTCTGTTATACACTCTTCGACATAATTATTTAACTTTTCATCATTTTTATCTACCATAATAAGTTTTGATGGACCACTTTCATAGTCTGTTTCTAAAGTCTTATTAATGTAAGGCTCTATTTCTTTTTCAAATTCATGATATAGTTTATCTTGTTTTTTGAAATTATTTTTATAGTAACGATCTGAAAGCATAAAATAACTTTTACTATCATCCATAAATTCTACTAGTATTTTTTTAATAATTTGATTATCTTCTATCGTATCTAAACAAATATAAATATTTTTAATCTCTTTGATTTCCTTCATAATAAATTGCCTCAAATTCTTGGTAAAGATTTTCACATAACACAGTATCCATTGCTTCCTTATCTTGATAAGGATTAAGAATACCTAGTTTTGTGTACTTTTCATCTCCCAATTTATGATAAGGTAAAAATTCAACTTTTTCAATATTTTTTATTTGTTTTAAAAAACTAGCTAAGCCATTTATATAATCCATATTATCATGAACATCAGGAACAATTACCTGTCTAATCCAAACTTTTTTACCACTTTCATTTAAACAAGTAACAAATTTTCTAAATTCTGTCATTTTGTTTCCTGTTAAATCTAAATACCCACTATCTGTAATATGTTTAATATCTAAAAGGACCAAATCAACATAAGATAAGATTTCTTGATAATAACCTTTCCCTACTCCAGAAGTATCTAAAGCAATATGAATACCTTCTTTTTTTAATAGTGGAAAAACATCTAATAAAAATTCTACCTGTAAAAGAGGTTCCCCTCCAGAAAAAGTAACTCCTCCATTATTTCTTTTAAAATAAGGTTTATTTCTTAAAATCTTTTTTACTAATAAATCAGGAGTATAATTTTCTTTTCCTTTTACCCACATTTCAGGGTTATGGCAAAATTTACATCTTAACTTGCACCCACTTAAAAAAACAACAGTACGAATCCCAGGTCCATCAACAAGACCAAAGGATTCGATAGAATCAATAGCACCCATTATCATATTTTCTCATGGAAAGTTCGTGAAATTACTTCTTCTTGTTGGACACGTGTTAGACGATTAAAACGTACAGCATAACCAGATACACGAATTGTTAAAAGAGGATATTTTTCAGGGTGTTCCATAGCGTCCACTAAAGTTTCACGGTTTAAAACATTTACATTTAAATGGTGTGCTCCTTGTATAAAATAACCGTCAAGTAAGCTTACTAAGTTTTCTACTCTTTCTTCCATTGTATGACCTAGTGAATTTGGTACGATAGAAAAAGTATTACTAATTCCATCACGACAACAATCTTGATAAGGTATTTTAGCAACACTATTTAAACTACTAATAGCGCCACTACTATCTCTTCCATGCATAGGATTTGCTCCAGGTGCAAAAGGAACTCCTTTTTTTCTACCATCAGGTGTAGAACCAGTTTTTTTACCATAAACAACATTAGAAGTAATCGTTAAAACAGATAAAGTTGGAGTAGCATCACGATAGCATGGGTGTTTTTTTAACTCTTGATACATTTTTTCAAGAACCATAACTGCAATACTATCTACTCTATCATCATCATTTCCATACTTAGGGAAATCTCCAGTAATAGAAAAATCAACAATAATACCATCATCATTACGAATTGGTTTCACACTAGCATATTTAATTGCAGATAAACTATCACAAACTACTGATAATCCAGCAACTCCATATGCCATCAAACGATTAACATGGGTATCGTGTAAAGCCATTTGACTAGCTTCATAAGCATACTTATCATGCATATAGTGAATAATATTCATACTATCTGCATAAATCTTACATACTTCTTCAAGCATTTTAAAGTACATATCTTTTACTTTTTCATAATCTAAAATTTCATCACTATTTTTATCAAATCCATCAATTACTAAGTCACCTGTTACTTCATCAATTCCACCATTCATAGAATAAAGTAAAGCCTTAGCTAAATTACAGCGTGCTCCAAAAAATTGCATATCGCGTCCTTCTCTCATAGCAGATACACAGCAAGCAATTGCGTAATCATCACCATAGATAGGTCGCATAACATCATCATTTTCATATTGAATAGAATCTGTTTCAATAGACATCTTGCTACAATATTTTTTAAATGTATCTGGTAAATACTCACTCCATAAAACTGTCAAATTAGGCTCTGGTGCTGGATTTAAATTAGTAAGTGTATGTAAGATACGATAGCTTGTTTTGGTAACCATACTTTTCTTATCTACTGTAACTCCACCGATAGAACATGTAACCCAAGTAGGATCCCCTGAGAATAATTCATCATATTCTGGTGTTCTTAAATGTCTAACAAGTCTTAACTTAATTACAAATTGATCAATTAACTCTTGTGCTTCTTCTTCCGTTAACATACCCCTTTTCATATCTCTATTAATATAAATATCAAAGAAGGCATCAACTCTTCCCATACTCATAGCAGCACCATTATTTTCTTTAATAGCCGCTAAATAAGCAAAATAAGTCCATTGAATAGCTTCTTTTGCATTACTGGCAGGAACACTAATATCATAACCATAACGAGATGCCATCTTTTTAATTTCATCTAAAGCACGATACTGCATAGATACTTCTTCTCTTAATTGCATTAAAGATATATCCATAACAGTGCCTTCTAAACTAGCAAAATCTTTTTTCTTTTCTGCCATTAAAAAATCAATACCATATAACGCAACACGCCTATAATCCCCAATAATACGACCTCTACCATAACTATCAGGAAGTCCTGTTAATAAACCAACATGACGTGCTTTTTTAATTTCATCTGTATAACAGTCAAATACCCCTTGATTATGTGTTTTACGAAATAAATTAAAATATTTATCTACGTTTTCATCTAATTTATAATGGTAACTTTCAAGTTCTGAATACACCATTCTAATACCACCATAAGGATTTACTATTCTCTTAAGTGGTTTATCCGTTTGAAGTCCAACAATTACTTCATTTTCTTTATCAATATAACCTGGCATAAAATTATCTATTCCAGACATATTAGTAGTATCAATATCTAAAACATGTTTCTTAAGTTCTTCTTTTAATAACTCTTCACAAGTTTTCCACACTTTATCAGTTCTACTAGTTTTTCCTTTTAAAAAAGATTCATCTAAATCATAACTCTCATAATTCTTTTGAATAAAGTCACTAACATTAACTTCTTTCTTCCAAATTCCTTCTTTAAAATCTTCCCATTGTTTCATTTTATTCCTCCTTTATTCTATTTTATTTTAACAAACTATCTAAGTAATAGCTAGCTCCATTTTCACTATTTGACAGTGTAATAACATCAGCTTTTTCTTTTAAATAAGATTCACTATTTCCCATAGCTACTTTAATAGATACATTATCAAACATAGATAAATCGTTTATACCATCTCCAAGTGCTATCGTATAATCTTTAGAAACATTTAAATAATTTAATAACCAAGTAATACTATTTCCTTTAGAGGTACTACTACTAACAACATCAATAAAAGAATATTTAGTAGGATAAGTATTATCTTGATAAAGTAAATCTTTAGATTGATTGATAACGGTAACATCACTGAAAGTTTCTATTACTTTCTTTATTTTCATTAAAGACTGATAATTACCTGATAACACAAACTGGGATATTTTTTTATCTTTAAAAGAAGAAAATACACTGTCATCTAGTTTTTCTCTATCACTATTTATAGTATTACTATAACGAGTAAGACCGACATCTAAAAGAATCTCAAGCTGATACTTTTTTGCTTCTTCATAAATCATTTTACAAGTTAAATAATTAATAGCATTTTCAAATAATAGTTTTTTATTTTCTACATCATAAATCTGACTACCATTTAAAGCAATAATATAAGATAAAGGAGTCTGGAAAAAAGAAGGTATAATTCTATCTATACTCCTTCCTGTTGCTACCACAAACATATAACCATTTCTTATTACCTCTTGAATAGAATGAATGGTTTTATCATTAACCTTACCATTTTCATCACATAAAGTACCATCCATATCAGCAAATATCATTTTCATTTTTATCACATCTTTCTAAAATTAGTATACCAAAGAAAAGAAAAAAATACTTTTTAGGAAGAATAATTTAGAAAATATAATATAAAATAATGTAAAGAGTTAATTGCATTCTACTTATCAATAATATAAAATAAATATGAGGTGAAACTATGAAAGAAAATAAAAAAATAGAAGCAATTACGATTCAAGACAACGAACCATTTTTAAGACAAATTTCAAGTTCCGTTGATATTAAAAATGATAAAGAATTAATGAATGACATCGATATTTTAGATCAGTTCTGTAAAGAAAATAATGTAATGGCTATGGCTTCCGTCCAACTAGGAATTCCTAAAAGAATCGTCTATTTAAAAAACACAAACTTAGATATCATTAATAAAATTCAAAATAATTCTAATAGTGAAGAAATAGAAAATTATAATGAAAAAAAGGTACTTATCAACCCTACTATTTTAAAAAGAGAAGGTTTAACAGAATACTGGGAAGCTTGTGCAAGTTGTTTAGATAATATGGGTAGAGTTTTAAGGCCATATAAAATAGAATTAGAATATTATGATATAGATGGTAACCAAGAAGTAGAAACATTTGAAGGTTTTGAATCTACTGTATTATCTCATGAATTAGATCATCTTGATGGAATACTACATATCGATATTGCTGAAGAAGTAATAGAAATGCCAGCTAATGAAAGAAAAATATGGCGTCAATCTCATGAATATAAAATTTACCAAAAAGATGGAGATTATGACTCATTAAGAGATAAAGGAAAAAAGAAAGTTTTAAGATAAGTAATAAATGATAAAATATTTAATATTAAAAAATCATAATGTAACACTTCTATAATAGATTAAAAAAGTAAAATTTTATATAATTAAGTAGTTTAACAGTAAAAACAAAAGTCAATTTTAAAAATTCTCTAAGGGAAAACTTAAAATTGACTTTTAATTTGT
>ERZ791884.312-NODE-312-length-56643-cov-9.281438_pt1 | contig 56643 bp, 60 predicted proteins | sample MGYA00509941_ERZ791884 | MGnify/ENA primary metagenome ERZ791884 (study PRJEB30046, sample SAMN00792095) | human gut metagenome | study: EMG produced TPA metagenomics assembly of the A metagenome-wide association study of gut microbiota in type 2... | reverse complement strand
GAAGAAGCATTTGATAAGATTCTGCATGTAACAGAGAGTGAAACAAAAGCAAAGGCAGTAGAATCCGCAAAGAATTATATTCTGGGGAACTGGGCAGGAATTATGGAATCCGTAAGGGCGAAGGATAAGAGCCTGCAGTGCAGCGCAGAGGGACATGTGAGCCACATTTATTCAGACAGAATGAGTTCAAGACCATTAGGCTGGAGCAGAACCGGTGCAGATAAGATGGCAAGACTGCGTATATACCGCCAGAATAAGAGGGACATACTGGAACTGGTTCGATACCAGAAAAAAGAACTGCCACTGGCTGCAGGTGCAGAAGAGGTGATATATTCAGCAACGCAGATGCTGGCTGCCGAAAGGCGCAACAAAAACAGGCTTGGAAAACTGGCAGATATGCCGGTATACAGTATTCCTTATCCACAGATAAAAAAGATAGCGGCACTAAAAAATCATATATGGGGATTGTAAGAAAAGAAGAAATCGGATATAGTAAAAACAGTTATCAAATCTGAAACAGGTCACAGGTGTAGTCTGTCTAATACTTTCCGACAGTAAATTTACCCCATCTATTTATCAAAAAACATTTCATTTTTGCACTGTTAGTGTTATACTATACATAGTTTGAAAAGAAGGATCTTTTGTAATGGGCGACAAATCTACCAGCCGAGTAGGCGTTTTAATCAGAAACTTCCGAATCGCAGCCGACCTAACCCAAAAGGAATTGGCTGAACGATGCGGACTTAATGAGGCCACAATCCGAAACTACGAATTAGGAAATCGTTACCCAAATGAAGCAACTTTGCTTAATATTGCAAATCATCTAGGTGTCAGCTTCTTTGCATTGTCAGATCCGGATGTATCAAATATCTTCAGTGCACTCCATGTGTTATTTGATATGGAATGGGCATACGGATTGCGACCTACCATAAAGGATGGTGAAGTAGTATTAAAGTTTGAAGAACGACTTCCAAGTGCTGGACCTCGTCCACAGGAAGATTTAGATTCATTCAAAAAAATGGTTGAGTACTGGGCAAGATTAAGAGACAAACTCGATGACGGAGAAATCACCGAAAGTGATTATTACAAGAAAGAAATCCGCTTCCCTGCTAATCCTATCGATAGCAATAAATCTTATTCCGTATCTCTTGATTTGGATGACGATGACCAGTTAATGGTTCAGGAGATGGTGGAAAATGAGGAAGTTTCAGAAGCATTAAAAGACCTGTTTCCAGATTTCTCTTATGTGAAGAGGAAAAGGAAACCGAAGAGAGAAATTTAGAATACTACATCAACTAGGAGGTTCATTTCTTGGAACATATATTTGCATTTACAGATAAAATATTACCTTTACTTTCCACACTTTTAGGTGCGTATATAACTTATTATGTTACAGTTCTTAGTAAAAGAAACGAGTTAAAGATAAAGGCACAAACTGAAGCAAGAGATAAATATTGGATACCTTGTTCTCTTGCCATTTCAAATTTACAAAATAAAATAAATGAGCTAACTAAAGACAATGATTATTATGCAAATTTTTATGGTAAAAATAGTTGTGAATCTGAAGTTACTGAGTTATTAAAATATCTTCAAGCTGACAAGCGTGTATTCTTTTACGAAAAAACAAGAAATCTTCTATCATTACTAGCTAATAATATTGATGACTACGAAACATCCATAGATAATGATGTCAATTCATTAATTTCTGATTTCCGAAAACACTATTATGTTATGCTTAAAGATTTTTCTGTATACAAAAACAACAATTGTACCGATTGCTCAATAACAATAAAAAAAGAAGTATCAGAAGAAATCAAAGATGCTTTATTAAAACGCAAACATATAGTATGGTATGGGCAAATTTCCAATGTAGATTTTTTTAGGGGAGATTATAATCTTTCTGATAGTTTTTCAACCAATATGTCTTATGAAAATGAAGATTTTTATTTTGATGTATGGTATCAAATAAACGAAGGTTACAAAAATCGTCAGGATTTTTATTTAGAGCCTGAACAAGAATTAGGTTTAGATGTATTAGATTATGAATATGAGCACTTTTCTGAATATGCTAACGAACTTAATCAAACAATTAGTACCAAGGAATATCAAAAATCATATACTCAAATATTTGAAACTTTAGATTTATTGCAAACCGAAATTCTTAATAACATTGACCAAACAATAATATTATAATACACCAATAAAACGTAAAGGAGTAGCATTTATGGATATTAACGCTTTAGACTCGCTTCGAACAACCTTGTCTAACATACAAATTCACGAACCTACATTACCTGACTACAAAGATACTGTATGTGGAAAAATGGATAGGCTAAACACCACGCAGGAAACCCAATTAAATGAATTAGAAAAAATACGATATGAAAATATAAAGCTAAATGCGCAAGTCGACACACTTAACAAACTAACCGATGTCCAAAGCAACGATATTTCTGTATTAAAGAACGATTTAGAAAAAACGCAAAAACTTTTAGCTGACTTCAAAGAAGAATATAAAAAGGCAAATAAGCATTCCTTTATCACAGGAATTATTATCGGATTTATTCCATCCTTAATTATATTTGTATTAACTATCCTCGCAACTAATTATGGTTTGCTATGATTTTTCTAAATTTATTGTCATTCTATTGTCACCAGACAAAAAAAGAGCCAAGAAACGCCGTAAATTCAACGTTTCTTAGCTCTTGTGTATTACTCAAACTCAATTCCGACACCTATATATTGTGGTTTGTCACTTCGTTAAAGCGGGTATTTTGTATGTTCAGCCTACTTATTCTAGTGATTTTTTGAGTTCGCGGGATTTTTTGCTTACGTTTTGCTGACATGGTTTTACAAACTCGTTTCAAAACTTGTTTCATTTTGCGACAAGTTTGTTGTTATAACTGCTTTTTCATGTACCATAGTTATATAAATATTGTGTTTTCTTATCTTAATACTACTCAAGTTTGACACAACCATCACATAGAACAACTCTACAATAAATATCCTTGTTTTTCAGCAAACAACTTCTCAATGCTGATTCTATACTTACTGAAACAAACTATTATTATATTTTGTATGTTTAGTCTATTAAATATTATTTATTCCTAACCTTGAAATTGTATCAGCCCCTATTTTTCGTATTTCTGATACAATTTCATTGTTAAATCTTGCTAGATACTGATATTTTTGATTATAACCATGATTCTCTATGGTCAAATATTTTGTATTTATTGCAAACACGCATAATTGATCATTTATAAAAAACTCTGGAGTAACATAAACATAAGGAAACTGAATTTTCTTTTGTATTTTCGATGAATACTCTGTTGTCACCCACTTTCCCTCTGTTCCTTTTTCAATAACAATCATATATCCATAAACGGTTCTTAACATATGATTTTTATTTTGTGCATAATCGCAATTAGGAGTAATATCAATTTCAACCAATTTTGTGATTAATGATATTTCTTCAGATTTTATTGTCATATTGTTTCCATACCATTTTGAAGATAATGTACTATCATGAAAATTCTTTAAATCAAACGTTATATCCTTGTCATTTAAGACATAGATTTTCCCAGGTAATTTGTTACTATTTTCTTCATCATATAAATTCATATTCAAAATAGAATTAATACTTGCTCTCTCCTCAATTGTTAATTCTTTTTTGATTTTTTTTAATTCATCTTTGTCAGTAAAATCAAACTGAAGATATTCCGAAAGTTTGCATGCTAATTGTTCATGAGAAATAATTTCCAAATATCTATCTCTCAAAAATTCAACAAGAATTCTTAATATATTTCGCGTTGCATCGACCTTATTATCAACTTCCGAATTTTCAAAAAGTGCCATCTGAACAAAAATCCTCTCAATTAACCCATTATCAACCTTTGTCCTTAAGCCATATAGAAATAGCCTTATCATGTTTCCTGAAATACTTGTAGCTGCATTCTCCCAGTTTATTAGAAAATTCATCATATTTTGTCCCACTAGTTGCCTAGCTAATTCCTTTTCCAAAACCTCTTCAGGTTCTGCAATAAAATCCTTCTTATCCAAAGCACATATATACGTTGGACATGTACTTTCCTTTTCATCTATATATTTTTTTATCTGAACTTCTATTTCATCTTTTAACGCAATTTCATTAGTCCACAACACAATAGCGTATGGTCCATTTTTAGGTTCAATTAGTTTTTCAATTACAGCAGTTAAAACTGAAGCAATGTTTTTTGCTCCCTGGATTGCATCTTCCAATCTTATATCTAAAAAAAGAATCCTCACTGCTTCAACCTTCCGCACTTCAATATCTTTGATAATATTATAATCATAAAAAATATATGGCACTCCATTTTGTGCTAAAATATTTTGAATCAATTGCACATCCTTATATTGATCATCAACAATCAGCACTTTACCATATGCCGGCAATATCTCTTGTATCATGCTATTTTTCCTCCTCCTTAAAAATCATTGCAACAGCAGCTCCATGTTCATACTCTGTCGGAATGTTGAAATCTGCAACATCTGGAAATATCAATTTTCCACCAATTGTTCCCATAATTTCGTTAACCAAATGCAACCCTAATCCCATCCCATCTTCTTTTTTTGATATAAATGGCATTACAAGTTTATCTTTGGGCAATGAAAATCCTTTTCCATTATCAACTATTAGCAATCCTCTATATCCAGTCTCCGGTATAAAATCCACAAATATTATTTTCTTATTTGTAATTTCATATTTTTCCAGCCAATAAATAGAGTTGTCCAGTACATTCATTATTGCACTTCTTACTAAACTCTCTGCACATACAACTTTATTTTCTGTATCTTTTACACAATTCTCTATTTTTAAATCATGTGCTCTTATACGATACTTAAATACATTTAATGTCCCAGTAACCAATTCATTTATTGGAACATTCCTTGATTTAGTGCTTTTAACTAATTCTGCATAACTTGATATTCGCATTGCCAAGTCCGATACAAGTTTTCTAATATGAACTGAAGCCCCTTCTTGTTGCACTCCTTTTTGCAATTCTTTAAGTATTTTATCCACCTCATGAATAACCATGCCCAAGTTTAGCCCTATGCTCGAACTTTTTACATAAATTCTGTTTATGTCAATGTATTCCTTCTCAATATTATTAAGCGCACTTTTAATTTCCTTTTTTATCTTCTCATCCTTAATTTTTTTATCTATTAATTCAGTAAGTTTTCGCACCGAATCTATTACTGGATTTTTATATGTTCCAGAATAATATAAACGCAAATCTGATTTATCCAACATTCGATCATTCTCAACACACGATATCGCATATAAAACCGCCTTCACAAAACAGTCATATGCTGCATTTTCAATAAACCCTTCTCGGCTAGTTTTTTCAATCAAATCTCCACTTGACAATCTATCCAAAAATACTGCTCCAACAACTATTCGACCACTCAACGTTTTAGATGGATTATTAATTCTTCTTGTTCCTAATCCCAACCAATCATTACTTGCTTCTCCATATTCATACAATCGCATATTATCTCTATAAATTGCAATTCCTCCATTTTGTTTCAAATACTTTTTCAAAGTATTTTTATCACTAGGAAAGCCTAAATTTAAAATATATGAATCCAAATCAAATATCCTTAACTCAATAATTACTTTTCCTATGTTAAATGGTTTTAAACTTACCCTCCTACCTCCTTTTTTATCATCCACATCAAAAATTGGCGTATTATTATACTCACTGCTTTTTCTTGGCTTTACTTTTTGTAAAACATCCCAAGGCTTAAACTCATAACTATATTCTGTTATCATATCATTTTCTAGAGCAATTCTCGCTTTATACAGTGCTCTATCCTGCAATTCATCAAATTCAATCATCCCCCTCTCCCACTCTGAATGATTAGATTTAATTTTCACTCTAAACGAGTCATTTGTAAGAAAAGGCGAATTTAATGCCAAAATATTTTTATAAACATTTCGATATTCACGTGCATTCCACTCGTGCTTAAGTTCTGTGATTTCAATCCTTGTACCACTTGATTCCCCCAAAAAAACTTGTGGTATTCTCTCATACACCTCAACACTAATCTCATCTAAATATTTGTCATTATCAAAATCATTCCAATTTATCTCAAAATATACTTCTTTATCCCCACCATGGTTTCTTGAGACTAATTTGATATGATTTCCCAATTTATGAGCACCAAATCTTCCGATTCCCTTTTCTCCCAAAGGTACCCTAGTTATTCCCATATAGCTATTTGTTGCTTTTTGATTATTGATGATATTTTTTTTATTCAAGGTTGCAGGCTCCATCCAATGATTGATAACTGTTTCTTTGGACATTCCTATTCCATCATCCTGAATAACTATTCTTCCTTCACTTGCATTATCCAGTTGTTGTAAACTTATGTCTACATTTCTTGCAAATGCATCATAGCAATTCTTCACCATTTCCAATATTGCCACGCTTTCATTTTTTATTAATTGCTCTCCCAGTTCCAACATAAGTCTTGCTCTAGGCTTAAAAAAGGTTTTTTCCATTTTTTTAATCCTCCTCTTTCTTTAACAATTTCATTATACTCTTAGCAATCCCTTTAGCCATTAATGGTGGAACAGCATTACCTATTTGTACAAATTTAGCTGTTCTTGGTCCCTCAAAAAAATAGCTATCTGGGAATGATTGAATTCTTGCCACCTCACGTACCGATAAGGATCTAGCCTGTTTGATGTCAGGATGTATATAATAATGCCCATCCTTAGAGATATGTGCTAAAACAGTATGTGCCTTTTCCTGATCTCCCTCAACAACCTTAAATCTATCTAAGAAAGATGTATTATTATTCTGTAATTTCAAATTTGTTGGCAAATCGGTATAACATAACCTTTTATGGTTATCATTCCACATGCTTATCGCAATGCGATAAATTTTTCTGTCGACCTCACGAATATTACGTGTTTGATGATCAGTTAATATATCTCCACTATTTCTAATACCCATCTCGGTTAAATATCGACTTGGTGAACATTTATACATGTTTTTATGTTCTCCAGGTTGTAACACCGGCAAATCAACCAATAAATCATTAACAACCGCATTTGTTCTAATTTCTTCAAATTCAGGATAATTTAAATTTAAATCCTTGCGCCATCCAACAATAAGTATTCTTTTTCTATTTTGCAACACTCCAAAATCATGTGCATTAACCATTTTGTAATCTATTTGGTATCCAACGGTTCGTAATCTTTGTTTGATTCTTTTCCAAATCACACCTTCTTTTGCTGTAATCATCCCCGGTACATTTTCAAACACAAATACTTTAGGCTGATACTTTTTTAAAAATCTAGCATACTGAATGTACAGGTTATTTCTAGGATCATTCTCCATCCCGTCTTGCGCCGCCGCTCTTCCAACCAAAGAATATGCCTGACAGGGTGGGCCACCTATTAAAACATCAATTTCTTTTATATGCTCTCTATTCATTATTGTATCAATCTCCAAAAAAATACTCTTATAAGTTGTATTTGATATTTCTTTATTTATTACCGATTGCAATAGTTTATCTGGGACACAATCGTATAACTCTTGACGAGTAATGTCGCCTTTCAAATATTTGTCATATATAGCCTTTTTTTTATGTTTTTTTAAATACCGAAAACACAGACGCGTCTTCAGTGTCTCAGCTGCATAATTATTCATTTCGACATGTGCTATCGGTTTAAAATTATTTACTAAAAATCCTTCTGTTAAACCCCCAGCTCCCGAAAAAACATCTATAAAATTATATTCATTTTTACCTTTTAACATGTAAAAGCACCTCATTTATTTAATCATTACATCAAACACCGTTTCCTCCACCACTCTCACGCATTCATCGGTATTTTTCTTAATATCATTTCCCCAAAACCGAATTACCGTCCATCCTTCAAATAACAATTTCTTGTTAATCTCGTCATCCCGTTCCCGGTTTCGTGATATTTTACTAATCCAATACTCTCCGTTATTGCTTTTCTCTAATCGCGGCTTTAAAACTTCCCAGTCTTTCCCATGAAAAAACTCTCCATCGCAGAATATCGCAATTTTGTACTTGGTCAACGCAATATCTGGTTTGCCTGGAATATCTTTGCAGTTTTTACGATAGCGATACCCTTTCTGCCACAACGCTTTTCGCAGAATAACCTCTATCTTGGTATCTTTTGAGTGAATATGCTGCATATTTTTCCGTCGTTGCTCTTTTGTAAGGTTATCCATCATATCACCTCTATACCTTTAAATCAAATCCTGCATCAATACCTGCCGATTCACACTAAAAATTTCAGACAGTCTTTTATGGCTATATGGCACTTTATTATGCTGTTCAACCATTTTAATCATATTTGTAACACTGATTGCTGAACCATTTACTCCAGTTGCATCAACTACCGACTGTATCTGTTTATCGATATTTTTCCCAAAACCGCCAGCTATATAGGAAAAAAACGCCAGCCTTTTTGAAGAGTCACTATAATTGGACAAATTCTCAATATAATTATGAACCATCCGGTTATAATGATCATTACTGATTGTATACTTATGATATGCTTTATTATCAAGAATCGCCTGATAACCATCACTGTCTGATAACAAAAGCACATCCGGTGTAAGACCAATCGGGCCTACATGCTTTGCTTCATATCCAAACACGTCCTGAAACAATTCTACAGTAGCCTTTTCAAATTCTGTGGCTTCATCACGTCCTTTAAATGCCATTTCAAAGTATTTTGTCATAAACGCACCAACAGAACCAGTTGGATATGTTTCCACCAACACATTTTCCACTGTTTTCCCATCTATTCCTGTGACCTGTACAATATAATCAACAATCATTGGTGTAATTCTTGTAATCGGTCTTTGCAGAGATTCCGTAATATACGCCTGCATTATCTTCTGTTTTGCAATCATTGCTGCTGTTACGGTTTTGGTTAATGCAAGATTCCGATTATCTTTTTTATGTTTTGGATCTAATCCATATTTTCTTTGAAAATACTCATGTTGCTCAGGACGGTCAATAAACTTAGGAATGTCTTCCAATATCTGTTTAACCTCTGAAATTTTCTCTTGCAACACAGCAACTTTTCCACCATCGCGTTTTACCAACTGCGTATATTCCAGCCAATTTATCAATGTATTAGCAAGATCTGTAAGATGACTGTAAGGATGCTCTGGATTAACACTACCCTTTGATGACTTATACTTTTCAAAAAAGTCTTCTTCAAGGCAACTATCTCCATAACTACGAAATTGTTCAATCCTATCCACAATATAATTGAAACATTTTGTACTTTCGTTTTCTGCTTCCGTCACAACAATTTTAGCAATTTCTTCCTCTGTCAGATAAGCAACTCTCGCATCCATCAATAGTTTTAACAAAAATCGGAAGGGACGGATTTTAAATCTTGGAGCGACCTGCACTCCGCGTCCAATGGAAAACGCAGAAGGAAACTGATATTTCAGTATCTGTCCTTTCAAAACTTCAACTGGAGAATCTCCACTCATAATTGCTTCTCCTGCCAGTGTCAATTTAATCCTGCCAGTTGACTCCTGCGTAAATATCAAACCAAGGCTGACAAGCCATGCCTTATATGTTCTTGCACCTCCACCAGTCTGGTCACGCCGTTCACCTTTTCTTTTCAGCCCTGCCTGCTCCAATGCATCCTCGTATGCTAAATGAGAATTTCTCTGACCATCCCATTCTTCATTCAACGACAAGTCCGCAAATGCAGCAAGCACCTCGGGAATTGAATTTAATTTTCGTTTAGGGCGTGTAACCCACCAATAGTTTAACATGCAACCACTCCTTTAGTACTCCAACGTATAAATACCATCTTCAAATTTCTTAAATACTACTGTTGTGCCATCGGCTGTTTCGAGCATCTGCTTTGTAATATAAGTTCCATCTGGCACGCCTATCTTATGACGTATCCATTCACCGATAATAGCGTTGCTCTCTGGTGTTTCTAAGGCCTTACCATTTGCCTGTGCCTGCCGCATATAAAATGCGTCATAATCTTGTGTAACTACCTTAAACACTGGATATGTTCCATCTTCATTTTTCTTAGGAAAAAATCCTGTTTTTTGGTCACCAGTATTATACGGAATATATGCCTGGTTACGATTTCGTTTATAACCATTTTTACGAATGCCCCAATTTACCCCAGAACCGTATCCAGTATCACTTCCATCCGCTTTTAACAATGAAACCTCAATACTGTCCACCGGCTCCAACTCTTGATAATGCTCCCACGTTAAGTTCTCCAAGTTTGTATCTGCAATATCCTCTTCCGCACTTCTTTTCACTGAAAATGACACTTTTTCTTTTATTAATTCATCAAAGCAATCTATTGTGTCTTTCAATAAACTTTTATAATATCGATTTGCCTCTTGCGGATTGCAGGAATCCATACATTCGCGGCGAGCAAAAAATGCATTCATCGTATAATTTGCAGAACCATTATATGCTTCTACGGCTTTATTTCCTTTGCACCAAATATATACTTTAGAATGCACCTGCTTTCCTTCGACTATATAACGGCAGGTAACTTTAGGCATTCCTGAAACGCTATTCAGCCTTTTAAGCAGTAAACAGATCTTCTTATGCTTTTTCAATGTAAGTCCTGCACCTCTTATCATTCCTAAAATAATATCCACTTTAATATTGGCTACATATTCCTTGTTTTTCCCATCAAACAACTTAATTAAATGACTGGAAATACGTTCTACATCAGTAAATGCTGTAACAATTTTGAGATGATTACATGCCTTTCCATCTTTTTTTGCAGGTGCAAATAAAATTTGCTCTTCAAAATTCTCTGTGTACATTCCTTACTCCTTTATACTTGGTTCTATACTTTCGTATTCAATTCCAGCAAAGGTTTTTAATATTGCCTCAAAAATAATTTTGGCACCTTTTGCCGGAACAGCCATGCCAATCTGCTTTCTCACTGATTCTTTTGAACCTTCAAAAATGTAATCATCTGGGAAAGTCTGAAGTCTTGCCCGTTCACGATTTGTCAATGCTCTTGGTTCTGAATAATGATACATATGCGTACCACCGCCTCCAGAACCAGTCACCGTATATGCCGGCTTGCTTGGATCAAGGCGTTTGTAAATCTGACTTATTTTTGCTCCCTTTACTTTCAACTGCAATTCTTCCGGCAAATCTGCCGTAAATGCATTCTGTCCTGGTTTAATATATGACAGCCGTTTAATAACCTGTGGAGACTGTTTCGTCAATTCATTGTTTGCTACATCCTTTGTAATAGGCGGATTTTCTATAGCGTTTTTACAGGTTACATCTACATCTTTATACAATGCTGGACTTGGAATTTTAAACTCAAAAGGTAAATCCTTGCGAATCCCAACAATTATCACTCTATGACGTGCCTGGGGAACTCCATACTCCTCAAATTTATACAAATTGGGATAGATTCTATACCCAGCTGTTTTTAAATCTTCTTGTATCTTTTTAAATGCTTTTCCCTCATTTGCACTCTTCAATCCCCCCACATTCTCCGCCAGAAACCATAATGGCTGATATCTCTTAAGCACCTTGACCCCATATGTATATAAGGGACCAAATGTTCCATCAAAACCTTTCTGCTCTCCAACTACCGAAAAGTCATTACATGGAAATCCAAAGGCGAGTGCGTCAATATCTCCCAGCTTATCAATATCAAGTTGTCTTACATCACCACATATAACGCTCTCTTTATCTTCCGGGCATATATTTCTTGTATAAGTATTGCATGTATCCTGATCATAATCATTTGCCCATTTATGTATAATCTTATATTCTGGATCTTCAATTTCTGCTGTTGTCGCACCTAGTGCTAAACCACCTGGTCCGCAAAACAACTCTCCCATTCTAAACTCTTTCACTATATCTACCATCAAATTTTTTCTCCATTTGCCAAAATAAATTCTCTGCTAAATTGAGCGCCAAGCACCTCTGCAATTTTGTCCAAATCATCCACCGTAAAACTTTCACGCTTCATTTTGGAATTAAAACTTTGAGGCGATTTACCAAGTCGTCTAGCAAGCTCTGCTTCGCTCACGCTGCACCTTACGCATAACACTTTAATCTGTTCTGCTATTGTCATTTGCTATTCCTCCTGATAACTGTCATAACAACTCTTTATATCAAAATTATAAACGTATTCATTGATAATGTCAAAATATTTTTTTAGCACACCTCTATATTTGCATATTTGTACAAAGTCCCTTTTTCAGCATTTCTGAAAAGTCTGTTTACTGCTTGCTTTCACCGCTTTACCCATTATCGACAAGAAAACATCAATCGTACTTTCTTCCCACCCTGCCAACCATATCAACGTCTGGATTTCTTCCTGCGACAAATCTATGCCACGCAGAAATTTCAACATCTTTTCCATCTGCCGGTTCTGATAATCTGTCAATCCATTCACTTTTATTCCCCCGTTTCTTTTGGCTGTACTCGTGTAAAATGTCAAATTATCTGTTACCGTTTGGACATCATGTCCAAACACAAATTATTTTCTTTGCTCTCACGTTTGGACAATTTGTCCAAACGCAAAAATACCGTTGTTTTTCCCTGTCATGTCTGGACATCATGTCCAAACATACCATTTTTGTCCCATTTTTCATCAATTTTAATGTATATTTATAGCACATAAAATGCACATTTTTCTTGTTCTTTTATGCCTTGCAAGATACGCATCCTGTGTCCACACGGATGCACATCAAAGGATTATCCTTGGATGTCCTTGCAAGGGAAAACTCCCTTGAACCCTTTTTTACTCCGCCGTACATACAATCTCGTGCCACGAGATTGTAATCACAGATAGGCCAAAATCACCATCTGAAGTTCTCCGGTATACCGACTTTCTCTAAATACTCCTGTCTTGCCTTCTCTCTTTCCTCTGGCGTTCCAGCCGTCTTATATCGGGTATACAATTCCCGTTTCACCATTGCTTCCAGTTTCTCCTGCAATCGTGATCGTATCCTATCCTCATCCCATCGAATATCTGCCAGAAAATATTTCACTAAATCTATAAATAATTCTTCCGGGATTGTAACATTTTTCTTTTTCTCCATATTTTTTTCCTTTCTCCGGTTATTTTTCTGCCAGCAAAACACAACAACGCAACAATGCAGGACAATGGCTTTTGCGGTGTTGATTTTTCAAAATCTTTGATTGCAACACCGTATTTTCCTATGGCTTGTATTGTTGCGTTGTTGCCTTGCGACTAAAAATATTTACTATCTAAAATCCAATACCAGGCATTATTTACCTTTTTGGATTTTATTTGCAGTTCCTTTTTAACCATTTCCATCGTACGCCAGGAAATTCCTCTGTCTCTTGCTTTTTCCTGTATCTGAGACACTGCTGCTTCTTTTGTAGTGCAGCTTAAAGAAACCAACAAATCTTTTGCCTCTTCCTGCTTACTGGTTTTTGGTGCAAATCCGCCAGCCAGTTCATCCTCGGTTATGTCGTAATCACCTTTCCATGTAAATACTCCATCAGTCAGAACAAAGGACTTGGCATGCCCTCGTTCTGCCAGATTGTTTTTTATCTGTATCATGGCACGCCGGTTTTCCTGTCCCTTTACTCTGCCAACCAGCAACACGCTTCTCGCGACAGCAAAGAAATCAATGGAACCCATTCCTCGATAGGCAACTTTCCCGCCGGCATTTTTATTCATATGACCTATTAAAACAATAGCACAGCCGGTCCGTTCTGCCACCTGCCCCAGATGTTTTGTCATATCTCTTGCTTCATTTGCACGATTCATATCCATTTTGGCGCCAAGATATGCTTGTATCGGATCCAGAATCATAAGCTTTGCTTTTTCCTTCAAAATTGCCTGCTCAATTCGTTCATCCAGCATACTAAGAGATACATCCGTTTCGTCAATCACAAAAATGTTATTGCAGTCAGCCTGTGCCTTTTCAAGTCTCGGCTTTACAGTATCAGCCAAGCCATCTTCTGCCGTCTGGTAAATAATATGCAGCGGCTGTTCCGGATTCATATGTTCGTCCAGCCCCTGTCCCTTGGAAAGAACTGCCGCAATATTCAATACGAGTGTAGTTTTTCCCTCTCCGGGATCACCCTGAATGATTGTTAGTTTGCCATATGGGATAAATGGATACCAGAGCCACGATATTTCCTTCGACTCAACATCCGACATATTGATTATTTTCAAGTTTGTCTCATCCATATCAACCTTCACCTCCCTTCTTTTGAGCAGTTTTCGTAAGCATTTCAAGTATTGTTTTCAAAGCAATTACATCCTCTCCAGATAACACGCCGGAAAAATCCTCTTCCTCGGATTCTTTCAAAGCATCTGCAATCCTTGCCAGTTGTTCCTTCATCTTATCCGAAGTACGAATGTTACCCTTTACTAGAATTTTCTGATACAGACAGCTTTCAATAAAGTAATCTGATTTCTTTAGACCGGACAATTCTATCCTTTTTTCAATCAAATTCTTTTCCTGTTCTGTTACACGAAAATTCAAAATAACATTTCGTTTTCTTGCCTTTTTCCCATCGTTACTTTTCAATGTATGGGACGACTGTGTTGTTCTCCTGTATATTTTATCTGCCATGATTTTCACTTCCTTTTCGCATCACACTCAGTTTATCTGCCATATCTTTTTGTACCGATGGATACAAATGTGCATACCGCATCGTAACTGTTTCTGATTCATGCCCCAGCCTCTCTGCTATCTGAACCGGCGAAAATCCAAGTTCAATCAACGCTGCACAGGCACTATGTCTCAAATCATGAATTCGAATTCGCTTTACGCCACTTGCCTTCGCTCCACGATCCATTTCATGATGAAGATAACTTTTGGTGATATTGAAAATTCGCATGTCCTTATCCGGTTTATAAAGCATTCCCAGCAAATCTTCAATTTCATCACACAAAAAATCCGGCAGATCTATGGTTCGGTTTCCTTTTTCCGTCTTCGGCGGCATTATTTTCTTTTCTCCATGAACTACCTGAAGCTGCTTATTGATCACCATCTTCCGATTTTCAAAATCAAAGTCCGCCGGAGTAAGTGCCAGCAATTCCGAAACACGGACTCCTGTCCAGTAAAGGATTTCAAACGCATAATAGGAAATCGGTTTTGTTTTCATTTCCTCGGCAAATCTCAAATACTCATCCTTCGTCCAAAAAAACATTTCTCCTGCATTGGATTTTCCTATCTTTTTGCACCGCTTACATGGATTCTCCGCCAAGCCATAATATCTTACTGCATGATTGAAGATTGCTGACAACTGCGTGTTTACAGTTCTCAAATAAGTATTTGAGTAGCCTCGTCCATTCTCATCTCTCTTTTGCAGCATTTCATTCTGCCATCTCAAAATATCCGTTGCGTCAATCTCAGACAGATTCTTTTCCGAGAAATACGGCAAAATATGTGTCTTCACAATGTGAATCTTTGTTTCGTATGTAGTAATCCGAATTTGTGGTTTTATTTCCTCCAAATACGAATTTACAAATGTTGCAAATCCCATATTGATGTCTCTGCTCTTTTTGGCTGTAAACTCACGCTCATACTCCTGCGCTTCCTTTTTACTTCGAAAACCTCTTTTGGTATGCTGTCTCTTTTTTCCCTGCCAGTCGATATAACGCAGTTGTACACGCCACGCCTTTCCGTTATAACCATCCCATGTATCTCGAAATACCGCCAATCGCTCCACCTCCTTGCATCTTTTCAGCAACTTATCACCTGATTCCTGCACATTCTTCATAAAAAATGCGGTTGACTTTTCCTGCCACAACAATGGCTCTTGGATTTTCTTTTTTCAATTCCATATTGAGATCCTTGATAATTGCATAGGCTTTTGCTCGACTTACACCAAAGTCATATGCTACCGTGTCCACTCCGACGTACAACGGTTTTCCCTCATGTATCTGTTGCATATCAGCACCTCCCTTCCTGGTATCATCGCATAAATATTGAATCTGATTATTTATAATTTATGCGTTCTATAATGTCATTATATTCTCTATTGCGTACTTTGTCAATAACATTATTCATTTTTTATGCGCATTATTTTTATTCATCCTATTAACTGCATAAAAAATAAATAACTTTCTTTCATTTTTACTTTTCTTTTCATAGGTTTCATGATAAAATTGAATTATATTTTTTGAAAGGAAGATACAACATGGGCTACGGAAAAGTGTTAAAAGAAATATTAGACGAAAAGCAGATGAGCGTAAAAACTCTTTCCAGAAACACTGGTGTTCCGGCACCAACAATTTATTCTATCATCCGTCGGGACACCCCCATACGCTATGATACCGCTTTACGCTTTGCCAATACATTAGACATCCCCCTTGCCACCATATGCAATGAGAATCCCTATAATGAAGAGGATAAATCACTTCCGGAAGTTGGCAAATTGGTTGGCATGTCCGATCAACGTTCAAAAAAAGCCTACCTATCCAATCGAACATCAGCCATTTTTACGAAATTTGATTATTCCGATTTACCAAAAGTCGATCAACTTATCGCAGACTTCTTTGTATTGGATGATATGACCCGCGAGGAATTATTTGAATATATAACCTTACTTAAGAAAAATCATTCTGACCCGGAACGGGTGAAGATATTGAAAGAGATAAAGAAGTAACAACCGTACATCAAAAAGAGTATGAAAACGCATATTTCGTACTCTTTTATAATTTCTTGGTTGTTTTCATATCATGCATACACACACTTATCTTTAAATTTTTTCTCAATTTCCAATCTAATATCATTTTGCAAATTATAACCCAAAATCACATTAGATAACACTAAATTAATTGATTCCCATTCAACTTGTGTTCCATAAATTTTATTTTCCTGACAATATCCTGGAGACAATATTCCTTGATGAAGTTCATCATCAGAATACATACAATAAATAGCTCGTACTTCTTTTTCCAATGACGAATCATTTCCTGTATCAGGATTTATCTTTTCTTTTATAAAAAACGGTGCAATCGAAAGCGATGACAAATTAGGTAGTATTCCAGCCTCGTTTTCTGTGTATCGTTTCAGCATTCTTCGCCATGAAGGCACAAAAGAATATCTGTTCTTATTTTTCACATATTCTACTGGAAAAAACCAGTCGTAGTCTTCAACATCAAAAACAAGACATATCCCATTTCCTTTATTTGCATATTCATTCCACATTTTTTCAGTAATATCTATAGAAAAAGAACATAATACATACATTTCATATAAAAGTTCACAATGATACCTGAAATAACCCGCTTCTTTACTTGTCATAAAATGCGAATTACTCGGCATTTTAAATTCTGTAGAATCATTCATTGTCCACGGACATCCAAACCATAATTTATTATTGTAGAGAGTATCCAATTTAATTCTATTTAATTCCATATTTTGATCAAACTGAATAAACTTAAATAACTTCCCCCCACATTTTTTATCCAGCACTTTTATCTTATATTGATCTATTTCTGTTTCATCTAAAGATTCTATTTTTTTATAAAACTCTGTCTTTTTTATAATATCTTTACTACTGTCAAACATTATTATACCTTCTCTTTGCGAAAAAATCATGTCGTTTGCTTACATTCTGCTTACATCCAAAACGAGAAGCCCCTATTTACAGAGCTTCCCGCTATTTTCTTCCTATTCAAACTCAATCGTTCCAGGCGGCTTACTCGTCAAATCATAGAATACCCGGTTGACTCCCTTAACCTCATTTATGATTCTCGTCATTACAGTCTGCAGCACCTCAAACGGAATATCTGCGCTTTCTGCGGTCATGAAATCAATGGTCTTCACAGCACGAAGTGCAACGGCATAATCGTACGTTCTCTCATCGCCCATAACGCCGACGCTGCGCATGTTTGTGAGGGCGGCAAAATACTGGTTGATGTCGCGGTCGAGACCGGCTTTTGCAATTTCTTCACGGTAAATCGCGTCTGCGTCCTGCACGATGCGGACTTTTTCAGCGGTTACCTCGCCGATGATACGAATTCCAAGCCCCGGACCTGGGAATGGCTGACGGAATACAAGGTATTCCGGAATGCCGAGTTCGAGACCGACCTTGCGGACCTCATCTTTGAAAAGGTCACGGAGAGGCTCGATGATTTCTTTGAAATCAACATAATCCGGGAGACCTCCGACGTTGTGGTGGCTCTTGATGACAGCGGATTCACCGCCCAAGCCGCTTTCTACAACATCTGGGTAAATAGTTCCCTGTACGAGGAAATCAACAGCGCCTACTTTTTTTGCTTCCTGTTCGAAAACGCGAATAAATTCTTCGCCGATAATTTTTCTCTTTTTCTCCGGTTCCTCGACACCGGCTAATTTTTCATAAAAACGATCCTGCGCATTGACGCGGATGAAATTCAAATCATAGTCGCCGTCCGGTCCGAATACTGCTTCTACCTCATCGCCTTCATTTTTACGGAGAAGTCCCTGGTCTACAAAGACGCAGGTGAGCTGGTCGCCAATGGCTCTGGAAAGAAGCACGGCTGCAACCGAGCTGTCAACACCACCGGAAAGAGCGCAGAGCACGCGGCCATTGCCGACTTTCTCACGGATTGCCTTAATCTGATGCTCAACAAATGAATCCATGCGCCAGTCGCCGGAACAATGACATACATTGTAAACAAAGTTGGAAAGCATTTTCGTTCCCTCTTTGGTGTGAAGCACTTCCGGATGGAACTGAATGGCGTACAATTTTTCCGATGGATTTTCAGCGGCTGCCACCGGACAATCTGCCGTATGTGCACAGATATCAAATCCCGGTGCCACCTTAGAAATATAATCAAAATGGCTCATCCAGCATACGGTGTCTTCGCTGACATCCGTAAACAATGCTGAATTGGTATTTACATGAACGTCGGTTTTTCCGTACTCACGAACCGGTGCTTTCTCCACCTTTCCACCAAGCACGTGCATCATCAACTGAGCGCCGTAGCAAAGGCCGAGTACCGGAATACCCATTTCAAATAATGCTTTGTCATAAGAAGGAGCACCATCCTCATAGCAGCTGTTTGGTCCGCCGGTCAAAATAATGCCCTTTGGATTCATTTCCTTTATTTTTGCTAAATCCGTTTTATACGAATAAATTTCACAATATACATTGCATTCTCGGACTCTGCGCGCAACTAACTGGTTATACTGGCCGCCAAAGTCCAATACGATGACTAATTCCTTATTCAAAATTAGTTTCCTCCTTCTTCATTTGATTCTAATAATATTGTGTAAAAGCCTTTTCGTGCGGGCACGAAGGCCTTTTGTACTTTTTACCCTAGTATCTAACACATTTTATCACGAAACCTCCTATGGGGTCAATGAAAACTCCTACAAATCAAAATACCCAACAAATTTGACATCATGCTTTCCTTTTGGAAACAAATAATGGTAAAGTGCGATAAAATAATCATCCGTCATGCTGGCAAGATAATCGACGACAAGCTGATTTTTCTCCTGCTCGGCATACGGCTTTCTGACATGGGATTTGACATAAAAATTATTTTTCTCCATATATGCCATGTGATGGCGGTAAAAAACAGAAGATTTGTCTCCGCTTTCTGCCTGGCGCAAAAGTTCCTCATACAATTCCCCAAACATTGGGCGGATTTCATTTTCATACAAATCGTTGAGCGACTTATTGTTATAAATCATTTCGTAGTTTTCTTTTTTCGCCTGCCGCAAAGCGTCAAAATATTCTTCATCCATTTTCAAATAATCTTTGCCATAACTGTTCTCGATGATATTGACACTGAAATTATTGATAATTTCACCGTTGCTGGTGCCAATCGCCCCGGCGGTAAATGGTGATTCTTTTAATAAATTCAGGCGCATTGCGTCCTGTCTGTCTTTGCCAAGATAGGCAATAATATCGCAAATACGCATCACACAGCCCTCTAACGTGCACGGAATCAACTCACCAATTGCTTTTTCATCGACGTAACATGCCTCGACCTTTTTGTCGTATTCTACAAATGTAGACATGTTACAGGGACGATACTCTTTTAGTTCTAACTCACCATTGTGACAAAGGATTCCGTCCAACGTCTGCAAACTGATATTCCAATTTACCATATCATCTAACACGCGAACACTATGTACATTATGGTTAAAATACCGCCCGGTATGCTCCTGATACAGACTGCTCAGAATCCGCTCGCCGGCATGGCCAAACGGCGTATGACCGATATCATGTCCCAGAGAAATGGCTTCAATCAAACTTTCATTGAGTCCCAACACACTGCCGATATTTCTTGCGATGCGTGACACGAGCTGAACATGCAGGGCACGCCTTGAAATGTCATCATTCTGGTAAAAGGAAAATACCTGCGTCTTATCCGAATAACGGTTGTAATACGGCACATGCATAATTTTCTCCACATCCCGCACAAACGCCGGGCGCCACAAATTCGCCTTATCGTGATCCATGCGTCGTCTCACGATTTTCTCATCTGGAAATGCATACGGATTTTTCTTATGTTTTTCTCTATCCTCTAAAATCCGCTCCTGCAATTCCTTTGATAATGAATGATACTGCGCCATAATTTCCTCCATTTTTCATTTCTTTATTCTTCTGAATCGTCCTCCGCCACAACGATTTCAGTCTTTAACCGGCTCAATCGTCTGGATATCGAAATCGTCACATACAAGTCCGTGATACCGCTGTAGACCAGTGCAATTCCGAGACACATAATCAAAATCTGCGCCGCCTCAAATGGATTCATCAATAACACAATACCGGCTACAATATTAATAATAGACATAGCAAATGCAACATGCCATGTACCGTGTCCGAGACGAAGCATATCAACAGAATTCTGCATCTTCAAGATTCCACTCATCGTCACCAAAAAACCAAGCACCGCCGGAATCAAATCTGTCAGTTTGTCCACTTTCACAATCACAAGGATTCCACCGAGAATCGCACACAATCCAACCACGAGGTCATAACGGTAAATAATACCACTGATATCTTTTCGCAGGTAGTTGATTAACGATGCCACGCCCAACGCCAAAAGCATCGCTGCCAACAGATAACAAATCGTCTTCATCGTTGCTCCCGGCCATAGAATCAAGACAATACCAAGTGCAATAAAAATTACTGCGAGCAAAATCAAATTCCATTTCAACTGTTTTAATAAACTCATAATCACCCTCCAATCATTCAAAATAGTATTCTGTCGTTACCATATCCACACCAACTTCATCCAAGAGACGCTTCATTTCTTCCTCTTTGTTCACCGTCCAGACATTGACAAAAAGCCCCGCCTTGTGAAGTTTTTCCACATCCTCTTTGGAAACGAGCGTGTAACGCGAATCGAGTGAAATCTCATTTTCGGCAAGCCATGCAATCAGCTCATCCGAAACCTTCGTCCACTTGTTGCCGCCAACCGCCCCATAAACGTACTGAAGCCTTGACGCCGGGATTCCGATATCTTTCAAACGTAATAGTGCCAAAAGGTGCATACTGATAAAAACAGTTCGCTCAAGAAGTCCCTTTTGTTTCACCAGATTAACGATTTCTCTTAGTTCTACAGTTGTATAATCCATCTTCAATTCCACAATTGGGTGAATCGTTTCACTCCGCGCCATAATGGACAAATACTGTGAAAAAGAAATCAAATGCTGCAGGGGATGCTCCTCTCTCTTTTTCCCCGCTGTCACCGGATAGCTGATTATTTCCTCAAAAGTCATCTGGGGAATCCAGCGGTCAATTCCGCACATCCTGCGCAAATGGCCATCGTGGCTGACAACGTAAACGCCATCTTTTGATTTCCAGATATCACATTCCACGCCATAAAAATCCCCTTCTACCGCCATTGCAAATGACGCCTGCGTGTTTTCCGGCGCCTCCGAACTGAAACCGCGGTGTGCAATCCTCTTGATTTTCATTTGGCATCCTCCTTGGTTTGAGATATGGTTTCTCAAGTTTATAACGTAAGTATACTCATTTTGGAGGAAAAAATCAACTTTAGCGTGGCAGGTGTTTGTGTCAAGTGTTCGTTGGCACTTTTTTTGTTTTCCGTAATTCCGTAGAAAAGCTTTGCGTCTCATGGGCACTTTCGTTTAACAAACGCGTAAGGGTATGGGCATGCAAAATACGCATGCCTCATACCCACGTGTTTGTACCCATGAGTCACAAAGCTTTTCTACGGAATTACTGGAATCCAAAGGAACTGGCAGCGAACATTTGCCGCAGTCCCATCATCTCAAATTCATTTTTCTTCTATGTATCTTCCTATTATTCTTTCAACTTTCTTATCCGTTTCATACGACCGCACAGTTTTCAAAAAGTCGTCTGTTGTTACGATTTGAAATTGATATGTCTGATAATATTTATGCAGCATTTGAAAGAATGTTTTATCGCCCATTGTTTTCCACAGTTCATACAGGAATAGTTTGCCGCCCTCGTAAACAGAGTTTGAGTATTCGTCCGGCTTGTCCTGATAATCGCTTACGCTTCGGTTGATTGCTTTGGTGCGGGAGGACTGGGGGATGACGATTTTTCGGAACCATCGGTCCATGTCTTTGCGGGTGGAATACTTGTCGCTCCACAGTTTTTTCTGTAATTTTTTATTTGCATAATAAGGGAATAACACGTCTTCACAGAACTCACAAAAGCCCTCGTCAAGCCACGGCTCCTTGTACGAGTCGTTGCCGATTGCAGCATAAAACCACTGGTGAGCGATTTCATGCGGAACATGTGCTTCCAGTCCCCCGTAAGAATTCTTGTTAATTTTGCGAAAGTCCTTCACATCCGGCATGCCAATCATACAAAGTCCCGGATATTCCATCGCGCTGTTCATAAAGCAGTGCACGATTTTTAACTGTGAAAACGGATACGAACCTATTTTTTCTGAAAAAATGCGGACTGCCTCTTTCGCAAGCTGCATGGAATATTTGTAATAGCTCTGATTTTTCTCATAATTTGGTCCCAAAATTGAAATCGTTGTGCTGCCGGTCTTCGCATCCAGCCGGCAAAAATCATCCGACAAAACCGCTGCAAACTCTCTTAACTTTTTGCCGGTAATCGTTGTTCCATCCTGCACAGAGTGCTGCGTGCCGGTTGCTGCAATCGTGTATTTTTTCGGATGCCGGAATGTAACTTCATAATCTGCTGCCTCATACACATACGTCTCATCGTTGTCACCCACATAAGGATTTTCGTTCCACGCCCCCTTTTGATAGCGAGAGATACAGGGAAAACAAAACGAAAGCTGATACATTTCATGCCCGTCATAAGAGATATAGCCAAATCGGTTTTTCTGTTTTGGAATCTCGGTGCGGAATGAAAATTCAACAGTTACACACTCGCGGGCCGGTGCTAAAACCCGGTTCTTATCGGATAAATAAAGAACTGACGCATCTTCTTTTTTATCAATCTGCAAAATATGTCCTCCGATTCTTGCGGAGGTTATCTCAGTTTTGCACACTTTCTTTTTCTGGTTCGTTTTCTCCTGCAAAATAGCGGCTGCCCAGTTGCGCACGCAAATACTCTTCAAATCATCATCGGTCGCATTTTTTAGTTTCGCACGGACCGTTCCGGAAAGAACCTTGTTGTTGGTGTCAAGCAATATGTTCATCCGGTATTTGCCGGCATACGCTTTTCCTTCCTTTTTTATCTTTTCGTGTTTCTGTTCTACTTTTGTCGTCTCTGGATGCCCTGTGACAAAAACACCTGCGGTAACCGCCACTCCTATTACCGCCAGTATCATGACTGCTATACCTATTTTCTTCATTCGCTGCCTCACTTTCTATCAAGTTTACTTCTTAATTTCCCCTACAAAATATCCACACAAAACTGATACTTGGAAAGTTTTTTTGCTTCTTTCCTTGTTTTTGCGCGATACAATTTGAGGTTATCTGCCGTTGTGACATAACCATACAATTTCGTTATCACACGCCCTCTCCTTGCATAAATTTTCTGCTCCCATGGACCTTTTTTCTCACCAACTTCTTCAAAAGAAATCTTCTCGCCGTTCTGATCAAACAATGCAATCTGACTGTGCACGCCTCCGCTCTCCTTTGTAAACACAACAATCTGATAAGGGGAAACAAACACACTTTTTACTGCCAAATGACTGTTTAGCTTTTTATTGACTGCAATCTCTCTACTCCCTTTTTTATAAACCGTATACGGGATTTCAAAATTCCATGAACCGCAGATAGACTGCTCTTTATCCTGAAGATAAACCGTCAAAATCCGAATCCGAAGAGTTCCGTCTTTCTTAATGACATCCTCTTTATCAAATTTCATCATTCCGATAAACGCATGCTTGTCAACACATTTTCCATCCATCAAAATGTCGGAATCTTCTTTTGACATCTGTTTTCCAAAACTATACTGTGCTTTCACACAGATTCCATTTCCTTCCTTTGAAAAATCCATCTGCTCTGCCTGCATTTTCATCGTAACATACACAGAAAATCCATCGCAGTAAACTTCCGACGCCGTCAGTTTGATTCCTTGGCTTTGTGCACTTAAATGGTTTTCCTTTTCCTGTGTAATCTTTTTCGCATCCTTATACTCACCGGAGTAAATAACTCCCTTCTCTACCTTTTGAAAAATGGTTCCAAGAATCGGAAGATTTGCCGCAAGTGACGGATTTACCGCAAGCACGCTGCCGCATATCAAAATAACAACACAAGCTGCCACCGCCAGATGTTTCCACGTGCGGTTTTCAATTTTTCTCTCTGGTGCATCCGGCAGATTCTGCAATGTATCACAAATTGTCTGTTTTACCGCATCCGGCACCTCATCCGTTCTCCGAATATTGCCAAGCCATTTTGTAAATCTATCCATACTAAATCCCTCCAATTCATAAGCGTCCGTCGCTGTCAGGTGATGCTTCTTTCCCAATCTCATAAAATTGCTCCAAAGTCTTTCTCGCTGACTGCAGCCTGCTTTTTACCGCACTTTGTCCAATTTGCAGTGCCCCCGCAATTTCCCGGACTTTAAACTGCTGCCCGTAATAAAGCTCCACAACGATACGCTGCTTTTCATTTAGAAAACCAAGCATTTCCTGCCACTCGATTTCTCCGTATTTATCCGAGCAGTCCATGACATCCGGAAAATTGTCTGCCGTAACCGTCCGCTTATTTTCATTATAAATCGCATAACACCGGTGAATTAAAATCCGCGTCATCCACGTTTTAAAAAATTTAGCATTTCGCAAAGAACCTATTTTTTCCCAGCAGATAAGAATCGTTTCCTGTATGGCATCTGCCGCATCCTCGTCATTTTGCAAAATAGCAATTGCGGTCTTATACATACTCACCTGATAATTCTCCACCAGTTTCACAAAGGCTTCTTTGTCGTGCTTTTTCGCTTGTAACACAAGTTTTTTGTCCATGGTATGTTCCTTTCTTCCAAGGCCTTGAAATTAAGTACTACAACTATTAGATAAAAGAATACCACATTTGGTCGGTTTTTACTTCAAAAAAAGCCACATCTACCTGTAAGAACAAGTAAATATGACTTTCTTTTTTATGATTTCCTATTTTCTACTCATACCGAAGTGCTTCAATCGGGTCAAGTCTCGCCGCTTTGTTCGCCGGATAGTAACCGAAGAACACGCCGATAATCATGGAAAATACAACGGAACCAATGATGGCAGCCACCGGAGCAGATGCCGCATAGCCTAGGAGGGAAGCGGCGGCGGCTCCGAGAATAAATCCTAAGATAATCCCAAAGACGCCTCCCAGCAAGCAGAGGATAACCGCTTCTATAATAAATTGCAGGCGGATGGAGCTGTTCTTTGCGCCAAGCGCCTTGCGCGTACCGATTTCTCTGGTACGCTCGGTAATTGAAACAAGCATAATATTCATAACGCCGATTCCGCCTACTAAAAGGGAAATGCCGGCGATAAACGCAATCGCAATGGAAACGGTATCAATCATGTCGTTCATGGAACTTGTCATACTGCTCATCGTATTCTTTACATTTTCTACCTTTAATCTAAAGAAAAAGTATGAACAGCCTGTGTTCATACTTTGATAATTCGGACATAAAGTTGTGATTTTTCTGTTAAATGGAAAATAGTTCCTCTAACTGCTCATACGTCTCCACCGTGTTCATTGCACGCCGCAGAGAAGCAGAATGTGGATAACCCGCGGTGTACCACGCCGCGTGGCTTCGCATTTCCCGCATGCCGCGTTTTTCGCCTTTCCACTCAATCTGCATTTTTGCATGGCGCAGAATCATCCGGCACACTTCGGAAAAAGGGGGTTTTTCCGGTACCATTCCGGTTTCTAAATATGTCTTAATCTGATGAAAAATCCACGGATTCCCCTGTGCCCCGCGGCCAATCATCACACCGTCACAATTTGTCTGCTCCATCATATTTTTCGCATCCTCCGGCGTAAAAATATCTCCGTTTCCAATGACCGGAATTGACACCGTATCTTTCACTTTGGCAATTATTTCCCAGTCAGCCTTTCCGCTGTAATACTGTTCTCTTGTTCTGCCATGTACTGCCATAGCCGCTGCGCCTGCTGCTTCCGCCGCCTTCGCCATCTCGATTGCCTGCACTTCGTCTGCGCCAAATCCTTTGCGAAACTTCACCGTCACCGGTTTGTCAATCGCTTTTACCGTTTTCTCAATAATTTTTGCCGCAAGCGGAATGTTTTTAAGGAGAGCGGAACCCTCGCCATTATTCACAACCTTTGGCACAGGACACCCCATATTAATATCTAAGATATCAAAATTCCGATGCTCAATTTTTTTTGCCATCTCACTGATAATATCCGGGTCTGAGCCAAATAACTGCAGCGATACCGGACGTTCCCTGTCATCAATCCGAAGTAAGTCCTCAGTATTTTTATTATTATAAAAAATGCCTTTTGCACTCACCATTTCCGTGCAGATTAAATCCGCTCCCTGCTCTTTGCAAAGCAGACGAAATGGCAGGTCCGTAACCCCTGCCATTGGTGCTAATACAATATTGCCATCTAAGCTTACATTGCCGATTTTCAATTTGTTACTTCCCATCTTCACTCTTTTTCGTCCTCTCATAAATCAGACGCATGCCCTGTAAGGTCAGCTCTGAATCATAAATATCAATCTTATCGGTGCCCTCTGAAATAATGCGTCCGAGCCCGCCGGTTGCCACAACTTTCATATTCTGATAACCCGATTCTTCACGGAACTTGTCAATGATATATTCCGTCTGTCCAATCGTTCCGTACACAAGTCCTGCCTGCATACTTGTAATCGTGGTTTTCGCCATAATCGACTCCGGTTTTATAATTTCAATTTCCGGAAGTTTTGCTGCATTGCTCCAAAGTGCTTTCGCACTGATTCTTATACCGGGTGCCGTGACACCTGCAACAAATGCACCGTCTTCCGTCACCAAATCATATGTCGTAGCCGTGCCGTAATCAATGACAAACACCGGCCCGCCATACAAAAAGTAAGCACCGACCGCATCCACGACACGATCTGCTCCGATTTCCATCGGATTCGTCGTTGCAATGCGGATACCCGATTTTGTGCCATTACCCACAATCATCGGATCACAGTCAAGATATTTCTTTACACCACTTGTCAGAGAATACATAATCTTTGGCACAACAGAGCAGATAATGACATCCTCAACGTCGTCCGCGGACACATCTTTGTGGGATAACTGCTCCACGATCTGGACACCAAACTCATCGGAAGTTCTCGGCAGACTGGTTGTCAGCCGAAACTTATGCAGAATTTTTTCTCCTTGAAAAAGTCCAAATGTCAAATTTGTATTTCCGATATCAATCGCCAGTAACATAATAGCCCCCATTCAGAGTAAATAATTTCATTCGTTCACTCCGTCAATAAAAAATGTTTTATAGTAAGTCTCTAAATTTTCTAAAAGTTCTGCGTATTTTACACGGTATTGTTTGATTTTCAAATGGCTTCCGATTTCATCATAGAAGAAATCATTTTCCTTTGCCGTCGTAGACATATAAAGGGAGCCATCTTCATCAAATTCCATGGTAAATACACCGCCGACATCTTCCGTCATCGTCACCGCCATAATCTGCAGTTCATCCTGAATCACAGATGGAAGCGATGCATAACGCGGATTTAAATAATATTTCTGCTCATAGGCACTGCACGCGCACAAAATCTGTTCTTCCTGCATGGAAAACCTCCTAATCCCGTTCACTTAACGGTGTATATGGTTTGTGTTTTGCCACCGCTTTATAAGCCGGACGAATGATTTTCCCGGCATTGACAAGTTCCTCTAAACGGTGCGCACTCCAGCCGGCGATACGTCCAATTGCGAAAATCGGAGTATAGAGCTCGTGCGGAATCCCCAGCATGCTATATACAAGTCCGCTGTAAAAATCGATATTTGCACTAACACCTTTATAAATATGACGCTCATTCGCAATGACTTTTGGTGCCAGTTTTTCGACCAGATTGTAAAGGGCAAATTCTTTCTGAAGCCCCTTTTCATCAGCAAGTTTCTGGACAAATTTGCGGAACGTTCTCGCACGTGGGTCAGAAATTGAGTACACCGCGTGTCCCATACCATAAATCAAACCGGCACGGTCAAATGCCTGCTGATTCAGAAGGGCAATCAGATACGATTCTACTTCGTCCTCATCTTCCCAGTTTTTAACTTTCCGTTTCATATCGTCAAACATCTGCGATACTTTTTTATTTGCTCCACCGTGTCTTGGTCCTTTCAGCGAACCGAGTGCTGCCGAAATGGCCGCATAAGTATCGGTTCCTGATGAGGTTACTACATGGTCCGTAAATGTCGAGTTATTACCGCCGCCATGCTCTGCATGAAGCACGAGGGCAATGTCTAAAATTTTTGCCTCTAACGGTGAAAATTTGCTGTCCGGGCGAAGCATATGCAGAATATTTTCTGCGGTCGAATACTCCGCTTTTGGCGGATGCAGAAAGAAACTGGTTCCTTCATGGAAATAGCATGCCGCCTGATAACCATATACCGCAAACATCGGAAACAGTGCGACTAACTGCAAACACTGGCGCAGCACATTTTCCGTAGTAATATCGTCTGCTCTGTCGTCATAAGAATATAACGTAAGAACGCTTCGTCCGAGTGTATTCATAAGGTCAACACTTGGTGCTTTCATAATAATATCACGTACAAAGCTGGTTGGCAGGCTTTGACGATAATTGGCTAACATGTCCTTGAGTTCTTCCAGTTCAGATTCATTCGGCAGTTTTCCAAAAATCAGAAGATACACAACTTCCTCATAGCCAAACCGTTTTTCAGATAGAAACCCATCCACGATCTCCTCAATATCAATGCCTTGATAAAATAATTTACCATCGCAGGGAACTTGTACCCCATCGGAAATTTTTGTTGATTGAATCTCTGAAATTTCTGTGAGGCCGGTCAATACACCACGTCCATTCAAATCACGGAGTCCGCGCTTTACTTCATATTTTTCATAAAGAGTAGAGTCAATGGTGCTGCTCGCTTCACACACCGATGCCATCTTATGTAACCACTCATTTCGATATCCGGCGTTTAAATTATTGCTCATATTGGCTCCTTTCGTTGCTTTACCTTGGAAGTGTCACATACATAACCGCTTTAATTGTGTGCATGCGGTTTTCTGCCTCGCGAAATACCACGTCAGCATATTTTTCAAACACTTCATCTGTTACTTCCATTTCCGTCAATCCATATTTTTCATGGATTTCTTTTCCAATCTTAGTTTTCAAATCATGGAATGCCGGCAGACAATGCATAAATACAGCATTTTCTTTTGCATTATCCATTGCCGCTTTGTTAATCTGATAAGGACTTAATGCCTCAATTCTCTCTTTCCAGACTTCATCCGGCTCACCCATAGAAACCCATACATCGGTATAAAGAACATCTGCATCTTTTGTTCCCGCTTTTACATCTTCTGTGAGAGTAATGCTGCCACCGCTTTCTTTTGCATATTCCTCACACAAGGCAACCAGTTCTTTATTTGGAAAATATTCTTTTGGTGCGCAGGCAGTAAAATGCATTCCCATCTTGCTGCACGCAATCATCAGAGAATTTCCCATGTTATAACGGGCATCTCCCATATAAGTCAGACGGATTCCTTCCAAATGTCCAAACTGCTCCTCAATGGTAAGAAGGTCGGCAAGCATCTGGGTCGGATGATATTCATTCGTCAATCCGTTCCAAACCGGCACACCGGCATACTCTGCCAGTTCTTCAACAATTTCCTGTCCAAAGCCACGGTACTCAATACCGTCAAACATACGTCCAAGCACACGTGCCGTATCCGCAATACTTTCTTTCTTGCCAATCTGGGAACCACTTGGATCTAAGTATGTCACACCCATTCCCAAATCATGCGCTGCGACTTCAAATGAGCAACGTGTTCTCGTACTTGTTTTTTCAAAAATCAGGGCAATATTTCGTCCCTCAAATTCTTTCATCGGAACATGATTTTTCTTCTTTTCCTTCAACTCTTTTGCTGTATCCAGAAAATAGCGAATCTCTTCCGGTGTAAAATCCTTTAGCGTCAAAAAATTTCTTCCTTGTAAATTCATTTTTTTCACTCTTTTCTCTGTGTTATTTTTCTTTACATGTTTCAATCACGGATTTTGCCAGTCCTGCAATCCCCTGAATTTCCGATGGAATGATAATTTTGGTTGCCTGGCCGTCACTTGCTTTTTCAAATGCTTCCAAACTCTTCAAAGTCAGAACCGATTCCGTCGGTGCAGCTTCATTTAAGTATTTCAGTCCTTCTGCTGTCGCCTTCTGGACCTCTGCAATCGCCTGGGCCTTACCTTCCGCCTCGCGAATCATTGCTTCTTTCTTTGCTTCTGCACGAAGGATTGCTGCTTCTTTTTCTGCTTCCGCTTCCAAAATCGCAGACTCCTTTTTACCTTCTGCTACAAGGACTGTCGATTTCTTCTCACCTTCCGCACGAAGAATAGATTCACGTCTCTCACGCTCCGCCTTCATCTGCTTCTCCATGGAGTCCTGAATTTCTCTCGGTGGAATGATGTTTTTCAATTCCACACGGTTTACTTTGATTCCCCACGGGTCAGTCGCAATATCCAGATTGGAACGCATATGCGTATTAATTGTCTCACGTGACGTAAGTGTCTGGTCCAATTCCAAATCACCAATGATATTTCTAAGTGTAGTCGCCGTCAGATTTTCAATTGCCATAATCGGATTTTCCACCCCGTACGTAAAAAGCTTCGGATCCGTAATCTGGAAAAATACAACGGTGTCAATCTGCATCGTTACATTATCCTTTGTAATTACCGGCTGTGGCGGGAAATCCATCACCTGCTCTTTTAACAGAACTTTTCTGGCTACCTTGTCAATAATCGGAACCTTAAAATGCAGTCCAACCGACCATGTACACTGATAGCCGCCCAGTCTTTCAACAATAAACGCCTGTGCCTATGGCACAATTTTAATGCAAGATGCCAGTACACAAAGCAAAATTGCTACAATTACAACAATAATAATTGGTACCAGGCTAATCTCCATTTCATTTCCCATAACATGCCTCCATTCCGCGCTTTTGCGCTGTTTTTATCACTCTTTTACCAGTAACTTGACACCGGAAACCGATTGAATCGTTACTACTTTTCCCTCTTCAATCACCGTGTCATCTACACTGCGTGCCATCCATTCGACACCACGAAGACGTACCGTGCCGCTTCCCTTTGCATTATCAATTGTTTCGATGACTTCTGCTTTCTGCCCCGGCAGTTCATCGATATTGGTCTTGGCACGACTTTTATCAAGCACTTTTACAGCAAACGGGCGAACTAAAACCATAACCACAACCGACACGCCGGCAAACAAAACAATCTGTAACCACAAAGGGCTGTTAAGTCCTGCTGCAATTGCCGCTGCCACGCCGCCAAGACTAAACCAAATTGTCGTAAGACCCAGTGTAAAAATCTCAATTACCAACATAATGGCTACCAGTACAAGCCAAAAAATCGTCAACATCGTCTCGAATCCTCCCTTTCATTTTATTCACTGTTTCTCCTTATTATACTAAAAAATCAGGTTTTTGTCAAAATTTTAACACATTTTGTTTGTGGCGTGGGGATGGGAATTTTTTATTTTCCGTAATTCAGTAGAAAGTTTTGCGTCTCGTGGGCGCTGCCAATTTTTTTAGTTTCCATAATTTATTCGAAAAGTTTGCATGGCGCGGGCGCTCCCGCTAGACAAATACGCAGAAGTATCGACATGCAAACTACGCATGTCTCATACTTGCGCATTTGTACCCACGCCATACAAATCTTTTCGGATAAATCACCGGAATCCTAAATAAGTTGGCTGCTACCTCTTTACGCAAATCTTTTTCTTCATAAACCACCAGAATTCCAAATAAGTTGGTTGCTGCCTCTTTACACAAATCTTTTCTTCATAAACCACCGGAATACCGAATAAGTCTTCCAAAATACCTCTGCTACCAATAGTGTAAGCAACTGAAGGCGAAATAACTCTCGCTGTATCTATCTAAATGTTGCCCCAAAACAAGTTGCTTACCAATTCAGAACGCTTTCGCGCCTAGCATTTACGGCTAGTTCTCTATAATTTCCAGTAATTTAGTACAAAAAGTTTTGGGGCTCATGGGTTTTGAGTGCGTCGGTATGTGGCACTGGTAGTTTCAGTGCCCATACCGCTACGCAACTCAACGAGCGAGAGCGGCCCATGAGGAACAAACTTTTTGTACTAAATTACGGAAACTATAGCTACTTATTCCGCTGCACCTCATACATCAACAACGCAGCCGACACTGCTGCATTTAACGACTCCAGTTCGCCCTCCATCGGAATGATTACTTTTTTATCGGCGAGGGCGGTGACTTCATCACTCAGTCCATTTGCCTCGTTGCCGATTAAGATGCCGATGCGTCCATCATACGTTTCCTCGCGGAAGTTTTTCTTGCCCTGTAAATGAGCGGCATAAAAGTGAAATGACTGATTTTGCAGCTGTTTCATCTCCTCGCTCATTGACTCGCAGATATAAAATGGGACACGAAACATTGCTCCCATCGTCGAGCGCACAACTTTTGGATTAAACAAATCTACACAGCCGGACGACAAAACAACACCCGACATACCGGCCCCTTCTGCTGTCCGAAACATTGTTCCCAGATTACCGGGATCTTGTATGTTTTCGAGGCAGAGAAGCTTACATTCATCCGAGGAAATCATTTGCTCCCTGTCATAAGATGGCATTGTGATAACCGCCAAAACCCCCTGTGGATTTACGGTGTCTGACATCTGCTTAAATAACGCTGTCTTAAGCACCTCAATCGCCGGACGTTTTTGCAGTTTTGCCAGTTCTTTGGCTAATGCTTGTTCTTCTTTTTCATCACAGTACAATTCCTGTACCAAATCTCTCTGCAATGCCTCACGCACCATTTTCCATCCCTCTACGACAAAGACACCTTCTTTTTTTCTTGCTCTTGCCTGCTTCATCAGTTTCTGGATGCGCTTAAATTTTGCATTTGCTGCTGACTCAATCATTCTTTCATCTCCCGTAACTTCTGTATCTCTGTATTATGCCCCAATACAATTAAAACATCCTGTGGGTGCAGCGCATACGACGCGGGTGGATTTACATTGGTCTCTTCCAATCCGCGGATACCGATAATACTGATGCCATAGCGCGAGCGGATATTTAACTGCTCCAATGTTTTTCCCGCCCAGTTTGACGGCACTGCCATATCCACAATACTATATTCATCCGAGAGTTCAATTGCCTCAAAATAATTACCATTCATAATATCGTTGCCAACACGGATTCCCATTGCACGGTCAGGAAAAATTACTTTGTCTGCCCCGATACGGCTCAAAATTCTTCCTTCCATATCAGTGGATGCCTTTGCCATGATAAATGGCACATTCAACTCTTTTAACTGCATCGTAATCAAAGCACTGGTCTCCAAACTCCGTCCGACGCCGATAATTGCACCGTCATAATTTCCAATTCCTAACTGTTTTACCGCTTCCGGGTTCGTGGCATCCGCACAAATTGTACGCGTCACTTCCGAAGCAATCTGCTCTAACCGCTCCTCATCTTTATCCACTACCATCACGGTAGCACCGGAATTGGCAAGGGTTTTCGCAACATACATACCAAAATCACCAACACCAAACACAACAAATTCTTTTCGTTTCATCGTATTCCTCCTATCCAACAGAAACCCGCTCTTTCGGGTACGTTTTTACATTCACAAAGCGCTTGGAGTTAAAAAACAGGGCAAGCGAAATCGGACCGATTCGTCCAATATACATTGTTACTATAATAATTAACCGCGACACCGTAGTCAAATGCGGGGTAAAATCTCTGCTTAATCCAACCGTCGCAATGGCAGAAACAATTTCATACAGACAATCCATAAAATTGCCCGGCTGAACTGCCGCTAAAATGACTGTAGCTCCTAACATTACACTGAAACTCACGGCAAAAATCGACAGCGCACGGCGCACCGCCATATCACTGACTCTCCGTCCAAACATTTCCGTATCACGACGCCCCTTAATAATAGAAACAACCGTTAATACAAGTACCGCCATCGTCGTTGTTTTGATTCCTCCTGCTGTACCGGACGGTGACCCGCCAATAAACATTAAAAGACAGCACACAAGGGCAGTCGACTTATTTAACCCTGACTGTGAAATGGTACAAAATCCTGCCGTTCTTGTCGTTACTGACTGAAAAAAAGCTGCCTGAATTTTATCAAAAAAAGACAAAGGACCAAGTGTTGCCGGATTTTGATATTCAAGAATTAATATCAAAATAGCACCAACCACAATCAAAAAAGCTGTCATAAAAAGTACAAGTTTTGCATTTAACGATAAATAATGTAAAGATTCCCTTCCGGTTCGGCGTTTTCGTTTTCTCTGTTTCATAACATCCAATACATTCCACCAGACCGGGAAACCTAGTCCTCCTAAAATAATCAGCCCCATTGTTGTAATATTCACAACCGGATTTCCGACATAACGGCTCAAACTATCCGGTCCGATTACATCCATCCCGGCATTGCAAAATGCGGACACAGCATTAAAAACAGAATACCAGACTCCCGCCAAACCATAATCCGGAATAAACACTGTCATATAAAGAAGGGCACCTACTGTCTCTACGACAAGGGTCCCCTTTAAAATTTTTTTCACCAAAACAACAAGCCCCTGAATCGTATCAAGGTTATACGCATCCTGAATCAAAAGTCTTTCTTTCATGCCAATCCGTCGACGCAGAATCAGCATAAACATCGTAGTAAACGTAATTACACCTAAACCGCCAACCTGAGCCAAAAGTGCAATCACAACCTGTCCAAACAAACTCCAGTGTGCGTATGTAGGCACCGTCACAAGGCCGGTCACACATACCGATGTAGTCGAAGTAAACAGTGCATCCACAATTCCCGTTACTTTTCCTGTTTTCGAAGAAAGCGGAAGCATTAAAAGAAATGTTCCAATTACAATAGCAACAAAAAATCCAACTGCTATAATTCTCGTCGTTGTAAATTCTTTTTTCCTGCCGAAACGCTTCATTAATGAATCACTTCCCTTTCCTTATGGACATAATGCAGTACATATTTACCTCTGCCACGTGTCTTTGCTTTATAAAGCGAGTCATCCGCCTGCGTATACATCTGCTCAAACGAAACCGGGACTTTTCCTGCCACTGCAGCTCCGATACTGCAAGTCATATTAATATTTCCATTCTCATTCGATATTGCTTTTATTTCGTGCTGAATACGGGAGCATTTTCCAGCCAGCCAGTCCTCACTCTTTAAGTTTCTGACATAAACCATAAACTCATCCCCGCCGACACGTCCAATGATATCCGAGCCACGGAAAATACTTGTCAAAAACTCCGCAACATTTTCCAAAAACATATCGCCGACAAGTTTACCAAGTTCATCATTCATGCGCTTCATATTATCAATATCAACAAGAAGAAGTGCACATTCATGTGACTCATCCCTTGCATTTAAAGTGTCACGCAGAGAATTTTCAAATGAAAACTTATTCAAAATTCCCGTAACAGGGTCTACCATACAGCGTCTCTGATACTCGCGCTTCGCATTATTATCACGGATTCGAAGCTGCACAATCGTAAGTGTCATCATATAACCGAGCACCAATCCAATAAATGCCGTAAAGACGTCAGATTGGGCAATACGCGGAACTTTATACCAAAGAGTAACAATTGAGTAAACCAAATCAACAATTGCCATTAATGGTATAATCAATCGAAAGCGAAGAATAAATACCGTTGGTGTTACAATCAGTAACAGCGGCACAAAACTTGCCGGGACATTACGGTACGGAAAAATGTCAATCCATGCGGTTATTATAAACATCCCCAGTATAAATAATGTACAAATTGTATTTGCCACATAATAATGAATCTTTGGTCTCGAAGCATAAAAAATTGAAATTCCTGCTGTCAAAACAACAAATCCAAACAATACATAATACGGTAACGAAATAGTCCATCCACGAACCAAAAATGGCGTAAAGAAAAATGCAAACAAAATAAATGGCACCAATAAAATCGTGATTTTTTTTAACATTCTTAAATTCTGTCTGCCACTCTCTTCCCTGCAATCTAAAAAAAACTGTCTTCGTTCGCGGTTATATCTGTTAAAAAGTTCCGAATACAATTTCGTACGTGTCATAATCCCCTCTCCTTTTTACTTAATTCTGATTCATTTTTGCCAGTTTTGCTGCCTGATCCGCAGCAATCAAACTATCAATAACTTCATTCAAATCCCCATTGATAATCGAATCCAGCTTGTGAAGCGTAAGTTTAATTCGGTGATCCGTTACCCTTCCCTGTGGATAATTGTAGGTACGGATTTTCTCCGAGCGGTCTCCGGTACCAATCTGGCTTCTTCTCTCCTCCGCTTCCGCATCGTGTGCTTTGGCGCGCTCCAGTTCATACAGTCTCGCACGAAGCACCTTCAGCGCCTTATCCTTATTTTTCAACTGTGATTTTTCATCCTGACATGAAATAACGATGCCAGTCGGAATATGAGTTAAGCGCACCGCTGAATCTGTCGTATTGACACACTGTCCACCGTTTCCGGAGGCACGGAACACGTCAAATTTACAATCATTCATGTCCAATTCCACTTCCACTTCCTCCACTTCCGGCATAATTGCCACAGTAGCTGTCGAAGTATGGATTCGTCCACCGGACTCTGTTGCCGGAATTCGCTGCACACGGTGTACGCCACTTTCATATTTTAATTTTGAATATGCACCGGTTCCATTAATCATAAAAACAATTTCCTTAAATCCACCGATGCCATTTTCATTTGAATTCATTGTATCCACTTTCCAATGGTTTGCCTCTGCAAACTTACAGTACATACGATACAAATCAGCAGCAAACAATGCAGCCTCATCGCCACCGGCACCGGCACGAATCTCTACGATTACGTTTTTATCATCATTCGGGTCCTTTGGCAGAAGCAAAATGCGAAGTTCATTCTCAATGTCGTCAATTTTCCCTTTGCACTCATTGAGTTCCTCTTTTGCGAGTTCTCTCATTTCCTCGTCAGTTTCCTCTTCGAGCATCGCCAAACTATCTTCAATCCCCGCTTTTGTCTCCTTATATTCGCGGTATTTTTCCACAATCGGCTCCAAATCTGACTGTTCTTTCATCAGTTTCTGATATCTCGATGCGTCATTTAGCACCTCCGGCTCACTTAATTCTTTGAGCACTTCATCATAACGAAACAAAATATCTTCTAATTTGTCAAACATATGCTTCCTCCTAACGAACCATTTCCGTCTGTAAACCAAACACAATCCGGTTTCGTCCACAGTAATCTTTTTTTATTGTAATTTCTTTGAACCCTGCCGCTTCCATCAGTCCGCTTACTGCGTCTGCCTGTTCACAGCCAATTTCAAAGAACAAATAACCGTTTTTCCTTAAATATTTCGGTGCCTCTTTTATAATGCACCGATAAAACAAAAGACCATCCGCACTGCCATCTAAGGCGAGTCTTGGCTCATAATCCCTTACTTCCGGCATCAGCATCAAAATCTCATCACTTTCAATATATGGCGGATTCGATACAATCACATCAAACGTACCTTCGATATCCGCAAATAAATCACTCTGAATACAAGTGACATCCACTTGATTTCTCCCCGCATTTTCCTTCGCTGTAAAAAGTGCTCCCTCCGATATATCCGAAAGCGTTACACTCTTACAGTTGCCAAGTTTCCCTAGACTAATTCCAATGCATCCGGAACCCGTACACAAATCAAGCACATCTGCTTCCTCGCATTTTTTCAGCACTTCCTCTACCAGACACTCAGTATCCTGCCTCGGTATCAGGACATTTTCATTGACCAAAAACGGAAGTCCCATAAACTCCGTTTCGCCTAACAGATATTCGAGCGGAATCCGCTCGCACCGTTTCGCAATCAGTGCAAGAAAACGTTCGGTTTTCTCACTTTCAGTCTCCAACTCCTGATTTAAAAAGAAACCGCTCTTTGACGTTTCAAAACAATCCGAAAATAAATACCATGCATTTAATTTTGCCTCCGGTACACCTTTTTTCGATAATCGTTTTTCGCCTTCGTTTAAAAGTTCCTGCCACGTCATGTGTCTGATTCCTTCTTTTTTTCGTCCGATGGTTCCGGTGCTTCAAAATAACGGTCAAGAGCATTCAAAATTTCATCTTCCTCTCCATCATCCTCATCATCAATGCTGAGAATCTCGATTTCGTCCTCAACCTTTTCCTCAACCTTTTCCTTAACCTCTTCTACCGGTTCCTCTTCGTTTTCTGTTTTTTCTTCCTCAAGAAAGGCTTTCCAGTCAAATACTGCTTCCACCGCCGCAATTGCCACCGCAATCATTGAGTCATCCGGCTCTTTCGTTGTAAGACTCTGCAGCATAAGTCCCGGTTTACTTAACACATTAATAACTTTATTATCATGCTCACCCGCATAACGGATGAATTCATAAGACAAACCGGCAATAACCGGAATCAATAAAATACGCAGCACCATACGGAGCCACACATTTCCTACTACAATAAACATGAAAAACAAAATACTGACAAACATAACAATCAAAAGGAAACTTGTTCCACAGCGTTTGTGAACCGTCGTCTGCATACGAACATTTTCCACCGTTAATTCTTTGCCATTTTCCACGCAGTTAATCGATTTATGCTCTGCCCCGTGATACATAAACACACGCTTAATATCTTCCATACAAGAAATCAGTTTCACATAAGCAACAAAAAGAGCCACACGAATGACACCCTCAATCAATCCACGCAATTGAGGCGAAGGCACCGGGCGTTTCAATGCTTCGGAAATAAGAAATGGAACAATCACAAAGATTCCAACCGCCAGCACAATAGCAAGCAGCATAACAAGCCCCATAACAAGGCTTTCTTTTTTCTCATTTTTTTCTTTCGCCTCTTTTTCCTCCTCTTCAAAAAAAGAAGCCGAATAATTTAATGTTTTCATTCCCGTCGACAAAGACTCAGCAAATATCACCATTCCACGGATAATCGGCAGAGACGCTATTTTGTACTTATCCCGAATACTCGATGTCGCTTTTTTCGTCACTTCAATTCCACCATCCGGCTTACGGACGGCAACCGAATATTCTTTTTCATGCTTCATCATCACGCCTTCGATGACTGCCTGACCGCCAAGCTTTGAATACCTCATGAATACTCTCCTTTCATTAAATATGGAAAAAAGGGCAGAGTCACGCCGACTCTGCCCACATTCTCAATCCACTATTTCAAGCCATACTTACGATTGAACTTATCGATTGCACCACGAGCTGCTACCGACTTCTGCTGTCCGGTATAGAATGGATGGCACTTAGAACAAACTTCAACGTGAATCTCTTCTTTTGTTGAGCCTGTCTCAAACGTATTACCACAGTTGCAAATCACTTTTGCCTGGTAATATTCCGGATGAATTCCCTCTCTCATGTTCATTTCACCTCACTACTTGTATTTTCCTTATATATAAAAGGATAATTGTCTTGCTCAAAAACTGCTCGCTCATTATATCATGTTCCACCTTTAATTGCAAGCACTTTTTAATTATAAATGCATTTTTTTAACAGTTTCAATGAATTCCTTATTGTCCTTGGTTCGTTTAAACAAATTCAAAATCTGCTCTAAGGCAGGTTCTGCTTTCATACCGCCAAGTGCTTTTCGGATTTTGACTACTGCTTCCTGTTCTTCACTGTCTAACAGTAAATCTTCACGGCGTGTACTTGATTTCTGAATATCTATCGCAGGGAAAATACGTTTTTCCGATAAACTGCGGTCTAATACAAGTTCCATATTACCGGTTCCCTTAAATTCTTCAAATACAACATCATCCATACGGCTTCCGGTATCTACAAGCGCCGTAGCAAGAATCGTCAGACTGCCGCCTTCACGCATATTCCGTGCAGCACCAAAGAAACGTTTTGGCATATGCAGCGCCGCCGGGTCAAGACCACCGGAAAGGGTACGTCCACTCGGTGTTACAGTCAGGTTGTAAGCTCTTGCCAGACGTGTAATACTGTCTAACAGAATCATTACATCCTCGCCGCTTTCCACAAGGCGTTTTGCATGCTCAATTACCATTTCCGATACACGTTTGTGATTTTCCGGTAATTCATCAAATGTAGAATAAATGACTTCTACCTGTTCGCCCTCAATCGACTCTTTAATATCCGTAACTTCCTCCGGTCTCTCATCAATCAGAAGAACAATCAGTTTCATTTTGGGATAGTTTGTCGTAACTGCTTTCGCAACCTGTTTTAACAAGGTTGTCTTTCCGGTTTTTGGCTGGGAAACAATCATACCACGCTGCCCCTTACCAATCGGTGCAATCAAATCGAGCATACGCATCGATACTCCTGCTCCCGGTGTTTCCAAATGAATCCTGTTATTCGGAAAAATTGGTGTCAAATCCTCAAACTTTTTACGATTATACAAATAGGTCGGTGAATATCCATTTACTTTTGTCATATACAACAGTGCACTGAACTTTTCACTCTGGTTTCTCGTTTTTAAATTCCCCTCAATAATGTCACCGGTACGCAGTCCAAAACGACGAATAAACTGTGGTGCTACATATACATCATCTTCACCCGGAAGGAAATTATCACAGCGGATAAATCCATAATTTTCCGGCATAATCTCCAAAATACCATTTTTCGTAATACCACTGTCTAATTCTTTCAATTCAGACGGATGTACCTCCGTAATTTGACGATCCTTAACAATCGAAATCAGCCCATCGCTTCCATCATGATACTTCTGTGGACGATTATTGTAATAATAGTTCGACTGTGACACACGTTCATGCTGCTGCGGTCTCTCGGAGTGATAAGTTCTTTCATGCGAATTATATGTTCTCTCACTGTGTGAATCATTTCTTCTATCATTTCTATCACTGTATGAGTCATTTCTTCTATCGCTATAGGAATCATTTTTTCGTTCGTAGCCACTATTATAGCTATTATTGTTATAACCGCTGTTATAGTTACTGTTACTGCCATAATTATTATTGCTGCTATAGTTATTATTGCTGTAATTGTTATTGCTGTAATTGTTATTGCTGTAGTTATTATTGCTGTAGTTATTATTGCTGTAGTTATTGTTCCGCTCATAACTATTGCTGCCATAGTTATTGTTATAACTGTTATAACCGTTGTTGTTATAGCCGCCGTTATAATTATTACTGTAACCGCCGTTGCCGTAACCATTTTCATTGCGACGCATCGGACGACGTTCGTATCTGTCCTGACGGTCATTCCGTTCCATGCGGTCTTGTCTTACCGGTCTTGTCTGACGTTCCATCGGTGCTCTCTGGGAAACCGGCTTTCTCTCCATCGTTCTCTCCGGCATAACCTCCGGCTCTCTTTTCGTTTCCTCGGAAACTTCCATCAACCGCTGAATCAACTCCGGCTTACGCAATGCCGTAATTCCTTTCAAACCTTTTTCTTTTGCAATCTCGCGCAATTCAACTAATGTTTTTTTTGAAAAATCCATACATTACTTCCTTTCTAATGCTGATACATCTCTCAACCACTCTTAACTAATCCAATCTCATAATTAGGAAATCAAACTCAAACGCCCGAATTTCAGATAATCGAATTTCAAATGATTCTTTACGATAATTCTGAAACCTTATTATAACGAATAAGAAAAGGTTCGTCAAGTAGTGTTTGGGCTAAATTGCACGCTTTTTAAAATTCAATTTTATTTTTTTTCATCAAATCTCTCGCCGTATCCAAAGAATCAACACCGGTTCTGTTTTTAATCGGTGCAAATTCGCGTTCTCTCTCAACCTCAAAAGATAAACAATTGTCCATCATTCGAATCATATCCAGAACAAGAAGTTCAAATTTGTAACCGTTTGGCTCCTCCGGTTTCATCATCTGCCCATCTTCTGCCATATATGGAATCTTTTTCTCCACTACATGAGTCGGCATATATTCATTCATAATCTTTGTCAGCGTTTTTACATTAAACAGATAGTTCAAAATAACACCATAGTTGTATAACAGTCGTCCATTTTCATCTTTGGAATGAATCATTTCATCAGTCATTTCATAATACTCTACAATCGATGGTTTTCCATCCTCTAAACAAAGAACTCCTACTTTTTCATTTGGGTCTGCCTTTGCCACTACCTTTGATCCGCACACACAGCCTGCCTCAATCGTTGCACCAACGAATACCGGGTCAGCCATCTTCTGAAGTACATTATCCACAGAAAACACGTTCAGCCATTCCACGCCAAGTTCATCAATTTTATCCAAAAGACCTGCTTTTGCCAAGGAAGAGAACCAACCGCCATTTCCATTTGGTGAAGTTGAAAGTTTTGCTTTACCTTCCATATAAATCTTTCCGTCATAGCTTACTGACGGTGCCATTTCCTGAACAAAAAAGAATACATAATCTTTGTTATAGCCAAAATAATCGTGTTCTTTGAAAAACTGTGTCGTATCGTCATTGTTCTTTTCACTTGTCATGATAAATAACGGAATCCATGCATTCGCTTTTTCTTTCACCTGCATCAAATTATGTATTAACTGTTCAAACAGATATAATTCTTTTGTCACGCCAACATTTAACATTCCTTTTGGCTTATCCAGACCAAGTCTTGTTCCCTGTCCGCCTGCCAAAAGAACCGCACCCACTTTGCAGTCATAAATTGCCTGAAGTCCGATTTCTTCATAATGCTCTCTCTTTGCCGCAATCTCCTCTAATGTCACAGCACCAAGCGGCTCTAATTTTCCTTTTGGTATCTCTTTTACACCGCCCTCAATCAAATTAAGAAGTGACAAATCCAAATCTTCAATCTGTTTCAACAGTGACTTTTTCTCCTCTTCTCCCAATTCCTCAAAATATTGTAATAAATGTTCCTGACCAACAGGCATTAATTTCTGCTTTGCTTCTTCGTAAGTCATCCTTTTTTCTCCTTTCCTTAGCGCTACGGCGCCATCCTATCCTCATTGTACCATTTTCCATAAAAAGTACAAGAGAAACTTATTGTGTTTGCCCTTGAAAAATGATATGATTATTGTTATATGTTTATTGGATTTGTACAAGATAGAATGGAGGATATTATGACACAGAGTGAAAAAGCGTTAAAGCTGCATGAAGAATGGAATGGAAAAATTACAACCACACCAAAGTGTGAGGTAAAATCAAGAGTAGATCTTGCCATTGCCTACACACCGGGTGTTGCAGAACCATGTAAAGTAATTGCAGAGAACAAAGAAGAAGCTTACCGCTATACCATTAAGTCAAATACGGTTGCCGTTGTTTCCGACGGAAGTGCCGTTTTGGGTCTCGGTAACATCGGTGCAGAAGCCGCTATGCCGGTTATGGAAGGAAAAGCTGTTTTATTCAAAGAATTTGGTGGCGTCAATGCTTTCCCAATCTGTTTAGATACACAAGACACCGAAGAAATTATCAAAACCGTAATCAATATTGCCCCTGCTTTTGGTGGCATCAACTTAGAAGATATTTCCGCACCACGTTGTTTTGAAATCGAAACACGCTTAAAAGAATTACTTGACATCCCGGTTTTCCACGACGACCAGCACGGAACAGCTATCGTAGTTCTCTCGGGAATCATCAATGCATTAAAAGTAGTGAACAAAGAAAAAGAAGACTGTAAAGTCATTGTAAACGGTGCCGGTTCCGCAGGAATCGCTATCACAAAACTTTTACTCCGCTATGGATTTAAGGATGTAACACTCTGCGATAAATCCGGTATTTTAAGTAAAAACAGTAAGGACTTAAACTGGATGCAGAAAGAAATGATGGAAGTTACCAATTTATCCGGCAAAGAGGGAAGTCTTGCCGATGCCTTTGTCGGCACTGACATTTTCGTAGGCGTTTCCGCTCCGGGAATCGTAACAGAGGAAATGGTTGCCTCAATGAACCGCGACGGTATTTTGTTTGCCATGGCAAATCCGGTACCGGAAATCATGCCTGATCTTGCAAAAAAGGCCGGTGCAAAAGTGGTTGGAACCGGACGTTCCGATTTCCCAAATCAGGTCAACAATGTAGTAGCTTTCCCCGGTATTTTCAAAGGTGCCCTAGAGGGACGTGCCACACAGATTACCGAAGAAATGAAATTAGCAGCCGCTCTTGCTATCGCATCTTTAGTACCGGAAGATGAGTTAAATGAAGATAACATTATGCCGGAAGCTTTTGATCCACGCGTTGCAGATGTTGTAAGTGCTGCCGTAAAAGCACATATTGCTGATTAATCATGGAAAAATGGGGCGATAAACCGTACCACTCTCTGGATTACGAGAACAAAAAACGTTTTGGTGAAAAAGTATATAAAATTTCTCTAGCCGGCGGAACCACCTGTCCAAACCGCGATGGCACGCTTGGTACAAGAGGCTGCTGTTTTTGCAGCGGCAGTGGTTCCGGTGATTTTGCCGCCACCAAAGGAAGCATTACCGAACAGATCGAAGAAGCCATTGCCCGTGTTTCCCGTTACAAAAACGCAGGGCATCATTTTACCGCTTACTTCCAATCTTTCACCGCTACATACGCACCGGTTGAAACTTTGCGGGCGGCTTGGGAAGAAGCAATGACACATGAATCCGTTGTCGCGCTTGCAATTGCAACGAGACCGGACTGTTTAGGAGACGATGTTCTCTCGCTGTTAGCCGACTGCTGTAGAAAAATGCCGGTGACCGTTGAACTCGGTTTACAAACCATTCATCCGGACACCATCCGCTACATCCGGCGGGGTTATCCAAACTCCGTATACGAAACAGCAGTAAAAAATCTGCAAAATATCGGTGTGAATGTTGTAACTCACGTGATTGCCGGTCTGCCCAGTGAAACAAAAGAAAACTTTCTCGATACGGTAAGATATGTTGCTGATATAGGAAGTGACGGTATTAAACTCCAGCTTTTGCATGTACTGAAAGGAACCGACTTAGCGTTGGATTATGAAAGTAAAATGTTCCGGACACTGACTCCGGATGAGTATTTAGACTACATTGCCGAAGCACTTTCGATTCTTCCACCGGATATGGTGATACACCGTGTGACCGGTGACGGACCAAAGGACTTATTAATTGCTCCTCTGTGGAGTGCCAACAAGCGAATGGTTCTAAACTCCCTTCAAAAAAAAATGAAGCAGGAACATATTTTTCAGGGAAAATTCTATCACGGGAAATAAGGAGGGATTTGCTATGCCAAATGGCTCAATTACCATTTATAAACTAATTATTTTATATACACTAAGTAAAGTAGATTCTCCACTGCCGCCCGGCGTGATTTCCGATTACATCACAGACCGCGGCTACACAAATTATTTCAATTTACAAAATGCCTTTGGGGAATTGTTAGAAGCGGATTTAATCAAAGAGGACAGCACCTATCATTTAACGTACTACACGCTGACCGAAGCGGGTGCCGAAACATTAGAGTTGTTTGGCGCTCCTTTATCAAGAGAAATTCGGGACGAAATCAATCATTACTTAGAAGAACACAAATTTGAAATCATTGATGATACATCTTTAGTGAGCGACTACCATGCGACAAACGATGGCACCTATCTCGCCACCTGTACACTGCGCGATGGCAATCATGTTCTCATGCAGCTGTCTTTAGACGTTGCCAACGAAGCAGATGCTATCAAAGTATGTGAAAACTGGCAGTCGAAAAGTGATATCCTCTATCAGACTGCCATGCAAAATCTTCTTTCTTAACTTGTATAAGGGAGTGCCGTATCAACCGACGCCGGTGCTCCCCATTTCTAAATATTTCAAATAAGCACCATATGTCATTGTAACCGCATTATCACCAGTTCCAACTGCTACGGTAACTTTTTCAAAATCCGAAGCCGTTGCTTTTACAGCAGTCGTATCAGTCGACTGTGACGTTGTTTTCTTCTCTTCTACACCAGTAGAAGCACCACTTCCCTCATAAGAATCAGAAGTAGTCGAAACCTTACGGTTTGGAACAGTAACGCCTTCCTGCATAAATTTCTTTATCTTTTTCACGTAATTTGTCGTCTCTTTATATGGCGGAACACCGCCATACTTTTTCACTGTGCCGCTGCCGGCGTTATATGCCGCTGCCGCCAATGTGTAATCACCGTTAAATTTCTTCAAATGCGCTTTCAGAAGTTTTGCCGCTCCCATAATATTCTGCTCGGCATCAAACGGATCTTTGATTCCTAACCCCTTCTGTTCCTCCGGCATCACCTGCATAATTCCCTGTGCTCCGGCAGAGGAAACACACTTTGTGTTAAAATCTGATTCTGCCTTTGCCACGGCAACTAAGAAATCATAAGAAATATCATATTTTTCTGCCGCCCGCTCAAAGATACTTTTTAACGTCGTGCTTCCTGTACTCTCGGAAGTATCATTCGACGTTTTGTTTGTCTTTGATGCTGACGATGTTTTTTCTGTCGTCTTTGCTGTCGTCTTTTTCGGCGACACACTTTTTGTGTTTTCCTCAGAAGCCACAGCATACAACGCATTTTCCTTTTCTAACACTTTCTGAAACGGAGTAATGGATGTCTTTGTATGCGAAGCGGGCAGCGATACACTTGCTGCCTGATTGGTTCGATTTGTAATATCCTGAACATACATCGCCGACATCTTATTTCTCCTTTCACAAAAATCTCCAAACTTAGTTTCATTATACCGAAAACTGTTTTAAAAAGCAAGACAAGCCTAGCGGTATTTTTCCAAAAATTCATCCATTTTCTTCATAGATTCTGTAAGAACGGACACCTCCGGCAGATAGACAATACGAAAATGATCCGGATTTGCCCAGTTAAATCCACCGCCATGTACCAAAAGCACATGTTTTTCACGCAGAAAGTCTAACACAAACTGCTCATCATTTTGAATTCCAAAACGCTTTGCATCAATGCGTGGGAAGATATAAAAGGCCGCTTCCGGATGAACAACGGACAAGCCATCCACACCATCAATCGCCTCACAGATGCATTTTCGCTGCTCATATAATCTGCCCCCCGGTAATAAAAGCGGGTCAACATCCGGTCTGTTTTTCAGTGCCGGTGCCACCACGTGCTGTGCTAACACGTTGGCACACAAACGCATGGACGAAAGCATGTTAATTCCTTCTATGTAGCCTTTGCCCTTTGACAAGTCTCCGCTAAGCACCATCCAGCCGCTGCGAAATCCCGCTATGCGGTCTGATTTGGAAAGTCCGTTAAACGTTACTACAAACAAATCCGGTGCCAAAGATGCAATCGATGTATGCGTTTTGCCATCAAAAACAAGTCTGTCATAAATCTCATCCGCAAATAAAATCAATTCATGGCGTCTTGCCAGCTCTACAATCTGCTCTAACACTTCTTTTGGATACAAAGCACCTGTCGGGTTATTCGGGTTAATAATGACAATTCCCTTTGTTCTGGAATTGATTTTTTTCTCCATATCCGCAATATCCGGATACCAGTTGGATTTCTCATCACAGATATAATGAACCGGCGTTCCTCCCGCCAATTTTGCCGCAGCTGTCCACAATGGGTAATCCGGTGCCGGAATCAAAATTTCATCACCATCATTTAACAAGCCCTGCATCGCAAGGGAAATCATTTCACTGACCCCGTTTCCGATGTAAATGTGGTTCATCTCCAAATTCGGCAGCCCCTTTGACCGGTGATAATCTAAAATCGCCTCACGTGCCTCAACAATACCATTGGACTCGCTATACCCCTGACTCATCGGGTCATCCAATGCATCGCGAATGGCGTCCAAAATCCACGAAGGTGCCTGAAAGCCAAACGGCGCCGGGTTTCCTATATTTAATTGGAGAATCTCCGTGCCCTGGCGTTTCATCTCATTTGCCGCATCCAGAACAGGGCCTCTCACATCGTAACATACTCCATGTAATTTATCTGATTTTGCAAAGGTTCTCATCCTTCCACATCTCCATTTCTTTTTCTAATTTCATCATATCGGTTCGGCAGCCGGCGCAGCGAATAAATGCTTGCCGCCACAACCACAATGCAAAGTACATAAAAAATCACATACCAGATGGAAGCAATCCGAATTTGCCGGTAAGCTAACCACTGACCGATTCCACTGATTAGATAAGAACTTAAATTAAATGCCATATGCATAAGGGTGCTTCCCCAGATACTCTGTGTTTTTTCAAAGATGTACGCCAAAATAATACCAAAGGCAGCCGCATACAATCCCTGAACAATATTTTTATGGTATATACCAAAAATCAGTGCCGAAACAAGTGCTGACACATCAACCGGAAAACAAGTTCTAAGTCCGCCGTAAATCACGCCGCGAAACAGTAGTTCCTCCGCAATCGGTCCCACGACAACAACAAGAAGCAGCACAGCAAACGGAGAACCGTTTTTCAGGCTTAAAATCTCACTCACATTGTCATAGGAAGCAAATATGTTTGGCAGAAGATACCGCAAAAATCCAACGGTGATGCCAATCGCATACTGTCCAAACAACCCAATCGCCGTCAAACCGGCGATGCGTTTTACCGTAAATAATGGGCGGTAATCCGGTCTGTAATGCCATTTATTTTCCCGCACGGCATACCAGAAACCAAACACAAATAATACAACCAATTTCAAAATAAAATTTGCCATAATCTGCACTTGAATTTGTTCCTGCTTTGTCATACCTTTATGTAACGCAAGTCCAAACAAGGCACGAAACAACACTTCCAAGCCGTAACAGACAAGGAGGGCAAGCAGCGTCCAGCCAATTGTCTTTATTATTTTTTTCAATCTGCCATATCCCCCTTAAATTAATTTACCGTTTCGTTTCTATTTCCAACGGCATTGATATTCATTTTACCACGCCGCCTCCAATCGGTCAATTTTCTATTGCTAATTTTCTTTGTAAATGATAGTATGTTTATGATGCTGTGGGAGAACATCTGTTGGATGTAACATTAAATAACCGCCTGCTTATCAGGCTTAAGAATGGAGGATACTTATGAAACTCTGGGGAGGACGATTCACCAAAGAGACCAATCAGTTAGTACACAATTTTAACGCTTCCATTTCCTATGACCAGAAATTTTACAAACAGGATATTTTAGGAAGTATTGCACATGTAACAATGTTAGAAAAACAGGGGATTTTAACTACTTCTGAAAAAGATGCCATTGTCGATGGCCTGCAGGGAATCCTGAATGATTTAGAGAGCGGTGCTTTAGAAATCACTGCGGAACACGAGGACATTCACAGTTTTGTAGAGGCAAACCTGATTGAACGCATCGGAGATCCCGGCAAAAAACTTCACACCGGACGCAGCCGAAACGACCAGGTTGCTCTGGATATGAAATTATACACAAGAGATGAAATCGTTGAAATCAATGATTTGCTCAAAGAATTGATGGTGGTAATTCACCGGATCATGTCAGAAAATATTGATACTTTTATGCCGGGCTTTACCCATTTGCAGAAAGCTCAGCCGGTGACACTTGCTCACCATTTCGGGGCTTATTTTGAAATGTTCCGCCGCGATCGAAGCCGCCTGCGCGACATCTACGACCGGATGAATTACTGTCCGCTCGGTGCCGGCGCTCTCGCCGGAACAACCTACCCTTTGGACCGCGAGTACACCGCTTCGCTTTTGAAGTTTGACGGTCCTACCTTTAACAGTATGGATTCGGTTTCCGACCGTGATTACCTCATTGAACTGCTCAGTGCTCTCTCGACGATTATGATGCATATGAGCCGTTTCTGTGAAGAAATCATTCTGTGGAATTCAAACGAATACCGTTTTGTTGAAATTGATGATTCTTATTCCACCGGTTCAAGTATCATGCCACAGAAAAAGAATCCGGACATCGCCGAACTTGTCCGCGGAAAAACCGGTCGTGTATACGGTGCTTTGATTTCAATGCTGACAACAATGAAGGGAATTCCGCTTGCTTACAACAAAGATATGCAGGAAGACAAGGAATTTACCTTTGATGCCATTGACACCGTAAAGGGATGTCTGGCACTGTTTACCGGCATGATTGACACAATGAAGTTTAATAAGGAAATTATGGAAGACAGCGCAAAACATGGTTTCACAAATGCGACCGATGCCGCTGACTACTTAGTCAACCACGGCGTTCCTTTCCGTGATGCACATGGCATCATCGGACAGTTAGTGCTGCTTTGTATCGAGAAGAAAATTCCACTCGACGACCTTCCATTGGAAGAGTATAAAAAGATTTCTCCTGTTTTTGAAGAGGATATCTACGAAGCAATTTCGATGAAAACATGCGTAGAAAAACGTAACACCATCGGTGCTCCGGGCGAGGAAGCCATGAAAAAAGTAATTGCTGCAAACGCTCTTTATTTGCAGGAAAGTTAATTGTTAATGATTCAAAAAAATCCCTGTCATTTCGGGTGAAAATCTCACCCGAAATTGACAGGGATTTTTCATATGCGTACTGTTTACCGCATGATAAACCATTTGATTGTTTCATTACTTTTTATCGCCGTATTTTTTCTCATAGTTGGCAATACATTTTTCAATAACCGCAATTGCTTCTGACGGACCACCAAAGTCCTTGACGTCTGTTTCCTTATTCTCTAAATCTTTGTATACCGAGAAGAAGTGCTGAATCTCTTCAAAGATGTGCTCCGGCAGCTGCTCAATGTCGGTGTAGTAATTGTATGTTGGGTCGTTGTACGGAATCGCAATAATTTTCTCATCCATATCCCCATTGTCACGCATGTACATAACGCCAATCGGGTAACAGCGAACCAGCGACATCGGCTCAATTTCCTCCGAGCAAATCACAAGTACGTCAAGCGGGTCCTTGTCATCGCCAAGCGTTCTCGGGATAAATCCATAGTTCGCCGGATAATGGGTCGAAGTGTAAAGAATACGGTCCAAAATAATCAATCCCGTTTCTTTGTCTAATTCGTATTTTTTCTTGCTTCCTTTCGATATCTCAATTGTCGCAATGAAATCGGTCGAAGAAATCCGCTCCTTGCTGATATCATGCCAAATATTCATGTGTGGCCCTCCTAATTTTTTCTTGTGTAACCCCACGCATTATTAGCGAATATAGTTTGTACGGATTACCGGTTCTCTCTCCGGGAATGTAATGCCCTTCTCTTTTCCTGCTTCAATGCATGAAAGAAGCCATGCCATATTGTTTCCGAGCGTCCGCATCGTCTGCATTCCCTCTTCGTCCTGCTTCACTTCTTCTGCCTTGCCCCCATGCACCTGATTCCAATACTGGGAACCAACAACCGGCATACAGTTAATGGTAAAATACTTATTAATCTGGTCGAATGCCGCCGACGCTCCTCCACGACGACAGCTTACTACAGCCGCTGCCGGTTTTCCGGTCATTTTACTGCCACCGCTGTAAAACGCACGGTCCATAAATGATGTCAATGCTCCACTTGCCGCAGCATAGTGTACCGGCGAACCAAATATATATCCGTCCGCCTCTCCGGCCTTCGCAACAAATTCATTTACAACGTCCTTGCGGAAACATCCTTCTCCCGTCTTCGCACAGGCTCCGCATCCGATACAACCGGCAATTTCTCCATTACCAACCCAGAAAATTTCCGATTCAATGCCATATTTCTCTAACGCACCTGCCACTTCTTTCAGCGCCGTATATGTGCAGCCTTCTTTATGAGGACTTCCATTTACCATCAGTACTTTCATGTCATCCTTCCTTTCCAATGAATCAATCACTGCTCTTTTTGATACATTTTATTATCTTATCTTGTCTAGTATAACAGACCATTCTCCAAAAGGAAAGTAAGAAATGCTTCGCATCCCTCTAAAACATCATCATACGTCTCGTCAAAATTGCCGGTATACCACGGGTCTGCGATGTCTCTTCCGTCTCCGCTCCACGCTAAAAGTTTGCTGACTTTTCCCTCCGGGTCACCGCCTAAAATCCGGTTTATGTTCTTCATATTCCAGGTATCCATGCCAATGATGTAATCAAATTTGTCGTAATCGCTGCGGCTTAACTGGCTCGCTCTATGCTTCAGAACCGGCACTCCTACCTGACTTAGTTTGCGCACGGTTCCGCGGTGCGGCGGGTTGCCTAACTCCTCCGTACTCGTCGCTTTGGAATCAATTGTAAATTGGTCGGAAAGACCACGCTTGTTTACCATGTCTTGGAAAACAAATTGCGCCATGGTGCTGCGACAGATGTTGCCGTGGCAGATGAATAATACTCGAATCATAACTTTCTATATCCTTTCGATACCTTTCAACACCTCAAAATTCTAAGCACATCGGTGTTTTCTGTATCCATATTCTTTTTTTCATTTTTTATCAAAATACACCTTATTTTCTCATATTTTCACACTCAAAAGGTGTAAAAAAAGGTGTAAATTTGAACGTTTTGCACCTTGCCTTTTCGACAGGCTAACTAGAAGTTGAACATCTCCATTTCTTCTTCACTTGCTAACTGCTCCACAATTTCTTCCTGGTGCATCAATTCATTTTCTTTTTGCATCATTACATACATTTCTTCTTTCACATCATCTACCTGCAGATGTGTGTATGTATCAAAAGTAATTTCCATAGAACTATGTCCCATAATATACTTTAGCTTGGCAGGATTCATACCTGCTTTTGCCATCTTGGTACAAAAAGTATGTCTGCACACATGAGGAGTTATCGTTGGCAATGGTTCCTTATACAGCTTATTGTACTTCTCTCTGATAAATTGAAAATACTTTTCCCAATGCAATGCCACCATCGGCATGTCATTCTGGTCTAAGTAAAGGAAACCACTATACCCATCGACCACAGGTTCCTTCTTTACTTTTCTACGATTTTTAATAATCGTCCGAAAGCACTCCGCCACTTGCTCTGTCATGGGAACTTTTCGCACACCGGCTGTTGTTTTTGTCTTCTGAATAATATATGCTTTCTTTTCGTTATACACCCGAACCAATTGATGATCTACATTTATCACCATATTGTCAAAATCTATATCCGAAATTGTAAGCCCAACAAATTCAGAGATTCGCAATCCCGTGTTAAACAGTATATATACACCCTCATACACTCTATTATAGTGTACATCGGAGCGAATAAAGTCAAGAAATAACCTTTCCTGCTTTCTGGTAATTGCCTGTCTCATAACACTATCATTAACAATCACACTAGCCAATTCAAAGTCAAAAGGATTCTTTCTTATAAAGTCATCCTCATAAGCCAATTGAAATGCCGGTCGTAACACGCCTCGAATGGAATGTATGGAACTATATCCTCTTCCATTTTTCTGCAAATTGATTAACCATGCTCGTGCATCTGATGTTCGTACCGACGATATTTTTCGCTTGCCAAAATCATCTTTTTTCAAGAAATTGACCACCGTTTTGTATCCCAGCCGTGTACTTGGTTTAACACCGATTTTTTGCGAAATATATAATTCCACCAAAGCTAATACTGTCATATCTCCACGACTTATTGCCAGTCTATCCTGCTTATCCTTCATGATTCGCGCAATTTTCTCACGCAACGATTCATCTTTTTTTCCATTTACTGCAGGGTCATTTGGCACTAATCGAGTAGAATACACATATCTGGATTTACCTAACTCATCCACATATTTATAACGGTATCTGCCATCCGCCAACTGTATCTCTCCATTGTGAAGTTTTCTGTTCTTTTTGTCTCTTCTATTTGTTTTCATATATGCTTTCCTTTCTTTTCATTAAAGAAAGTCAAGCCCTAATATGATATAAACATGATAACACATTTCTTTACTTCTGCAAAAGTTTTATTTTTCTACATTTATATACTACTTTAACTAAACCGCATTTGCAGAATCCAAATATTCTTCAAATAATTTTCGCTTTATCTGAACACGATTCCCAACCATCAATATATACGGTGCATATGGATCTTCTGATACAAGCGCCCGAAGCCTCGCGCGTCCAATATGAAAATATGCTGCCGCCTCATCAATAGTCATGGTATATCTTTGCCAAATAGGAACATCCAATTTTTCTACTTTTGATGACATGGTTTCACCTCCACCATTAATCAGGCACTTCACACAAGAGTCCATTTACCAGTCCTTCCACTTCTAAACGATATATCATTAATCGAAGAAGATAATTAGCCATATGTCGTGCACCACGCTCCCAATCTTCTATTGTTCGACAAGGAATCCCAAAATATTCGGAAAATTCTTTCTGCGTCATGCCTGCTTGTTTTCTTGCTTTCTTTAATAATTCCATTGTTTCCATTTACGCCCCCTTTTTACAATGTGTGTTTCTATAACTACAGATTACCACGCATTGCGTTGTTTGTCAAGGCTAATTGAAACAAAATCTCCAGTTGAAATCATCAGTGGTTATGGTTAGTAACCCACTCGGGACTTGCACCCTCTTCTCTTGGACCCTTACGGGGAGTATCATTATCACAGAACAGTCGCAACCACGGAATCACCACAATTCCTATTTTGCATGGATGTTATCGCTCCCGGCATCTCACATCAGGTGGACGTTCAAAGTTGAAAACACATTCTCATCCCATCAATCCTATCCTTACCGATCCTGGCGCATCTGCGGCACGGCGCAATGCGTAACTGTTCCTCATGTCTGATGAAATCATCATATTCAGTTGTATGTATCCACCAATTCTGTGGACACATCTAAATTATAAAATCGGGTTTTGAAAAATGGTAGACTAAATGTTCCGTGGTACTTGTATCGGTTTATCGGAATATCTTGTGCAAATTCCTCAAAGAAAAAGAGGCAGCAAAACAATTGTTTATATGCTACCTCATACATTATGTATTTTTCTCTTAATTGCTATTTTCATCATTTGCTTCTTTCTGCAATCCGCTTCAAGCTATGCAAATATTCAAGCATTATTTCCCGGTACTCTTCCGGGAGTGATCTTGCTTCAAGAATTGCTTGAATCTCCTCATCTTTTTCCAATACAAGGATTTCCTCGCTTGTTTGAAACAGGTCAAAAGGCTCTATCTGCATTCCATGGCATATCTTAATGATATTACTTTCACGGATATCATAATCTTCTTTTCTTATGATGTCATAAATTGTACTAAGAGAAATCCCACTTCTTTGTGCAAATTTATATTTCGACATCTTTGTTTCTTCTAAATATTCCAAAAGTTTTTTTCGGACTATGCTTTGTTCCATTCGGAAAGCACTCACATCCTTTCTGTGACCACATTTGCATTATACAATGACAATTCTATTTTCAACAGACTAATTGTTCCGTGATACTTATTACGGTTCTCCGTGATAATCACGCACTTTTCTATAATCTATGGGTCCGGACGTCGTATGTGTTCCTCATCGGCATGCTTCCATAATATTCTAAGCAACATCAATAGAAGCATTTTTTTGGTACTGGTTCTCCCCATCTGTGTTCTTCTCCCTCCTATCCTTCATCCCACAGAACACAGACCCTCTATACAAAAGAAAAAGAGGATTCATGTTCCTGACATGTTCCTCTTTACTCTTTTACTGCTTATTCATATTCATTTGCTCGCCGGACTCGGCGGTATGTACTCTGTCAATTCTCCTAAATCCACATTCAAATACAAGCACAATTTACATAGAAATTTCAAATCCCATCGGGTTTGCTTGTCTTGGCAATACCTATTGAAGTTTGTGCGTGGTATATCCATATCTTTACATAGTTTATTTTTACTAATTCCACGCTCATCCAATATTTCTTCAATCCGCAAATGAAGATGACCTAAATCAGTAACATACTCATTCGTATTTTGCATGCGAAACATCTCCTATAAAAGTATATTTTAATTTTATAGGATTAGTCACATTTTTATAATTCACAGTTATGCGACTGACAGATATATTACCCTCTTACTCCATTTTTATCCATCTCAGTCTGCTCCTTTACAATACAAAATCAACAAGTTTCATTTTGTACTTGAAAAGGAAAATGCCCGCATAAAGGAATTATTAGAAAAAGCAAATAATCACTAACCATTAACCACCAACCACCGCAAGGTATTCACAAGCCACAGAATACACTATGCGGTGGTTTTTTCTCAGTCGGTGAAACCCGTCCACCTATTCCAAATACAGATAAAAGTAGTGGCTGTCAGCGGGATTGAACTGCTTCCCGTCAAGTAGACAATTGAAAAAATATAAATTTTTCCTGCCAGT
>ERZ791884.306-NODE-306-length-57119-cov-10.023710_pt1 | contig 57119 bp, 61 predicted proteins | sample MGYA00509941_ERZ791884 | MGnify/ENA primary metagenome ERZ791884 (study PRJEB30046, sample SAMN00792095) | human gut metagenome | study: EMG produced TPA metagenomics assembly of the A metagenome-wide association study of gut microbiota in type 2... | reverse complement strand
GATATCGGCGTATAATTTCAACCGATTTCTGCTAGAATTTTTGTAGTGTTAAGGAGGTTTTTAAAATGTTATTTAAAGAAGCAATTACTTTAAGAATACTTGAATTATGTAACAAATATAATTACACTCCAAATAAACTTGCTGAATTATCTGCTATTGCGCCATCAACATTAAGAGCATTACTGGCAAACAATGTAGATAATCCAAGTTCTACAATTATCTTTAAAATATGTAAAACTTTAAAAATAGAACTTAAAGATTTTTATGACTCTCCATTATTTGATATGGAGAAATTGGAGTATTAAAATAAGAGGCTTGTAATAGCCTCTTTTATCGTTTTATCAGATATATTATTTTTCCTTAATTATATTTTTACTGCAAATATAAGTTACTAAGAAGTATCCTCCATAAATCGCAACAATAAATATTGCAATACCAATTATTGATGATACTAAATTAGCGGCTCCAAAGGCACTTAACAAAAAATTACAAAATTTAATTCCAAATACAGAATGTATAATTGCAACTAATAACGGAAACATAAAAAATATACCAATTTGTCTAAACAATGCTTTATTAATCATTTTTTCATCTACGCCTATTTTTCTTAGCATATTAAACTTTTCTACATTATCACTTGATTCCGATAATTCTTTAAGTGCTAGAATTGCAGCACAAGAAATTAAGAATATAATACCTAAGTATAATCCTATAAAGGTAACCATTGCACCTAGTCCAATACTATTTTCTTTAATTGTCATTTTAGAATCAAAATCAATAACAGTATTATTAGAATTTTCTTTGCAAATTTCACTTAACTCTTTTTCCGAAAGATTTTTCTCATTTATATCTGTAACATTATAATTAGCAGTTAAATATTCATATTTTTTCATTGAATCATTTACTGCATTATCAGGAACAACAAAAACTCCCATATTTGAATATGTTGAATTCATTGCAATAAAACCTTCTACACAACTATCATATTTTGGTTTTAATTCCTTTTCATTTATATTAAGTATTGTATATGCCTTAAGTCCCTCATTCCTGAATTTTACATATTCTGAATAATTAGCAACAATAAAATATTCATCATCATTTAATGTATATTCTTTTAGTCCAAACAATTTTGCAATTTTGTTGTAATCACTTATCTTTACAATACTTTCCTTCTTATTGTATGGCATTAAAGGATATTTATCCTTTGCAATATCATAGTAAGATCCAATACTGGTTTTTAAGTCAATATTATCAAAGTTATAAACATCAAGTTTTACTATATCTTTAAGTTTGTTATCTACATCATAGCCTAATTTTTCAAGTGTATCATATATTGAAATTTTTGAATCTTCTATTTGTTTTTCAGAATAATACTCATAATCAGTTACATTTATAAACTTACCAATTTGAACATCTGCTGGAGCCAATTTTTTCAAATTATTTGTCATAGATATTTTCATAGACATTGCACTCGATAGCACGCAAATCGTTATAAATAACATCAAACATATTATTGTCATCGAAAAAGTCATAGTATTTATTTTACTTGAAAACTGTCTAAGGGTGAAACTATTTAACCCTTTATAATAAGTGTTCTTCATACTTATAAATATTTTTAAAAGCAATCCCGATAAAGACCAAAACACAAAGAAAGTTGAAACAGCACCTATTCCTATAGGAACAAAAATACTATTTGCATTAGCCATTTTCTCAATACCACCAGTAACCTGATAATAAGCAAATCCTAATGCTATACAAGAAATAATAAACACTATTGTACAAAACAATGGATTTTTTAATTTTATTTTTTCAGATTTTTTGTTAGAATGCATTAAATCTATCAATTTACATTTACTAATATTTATAGTATTAAATATCATAACTACAAAATACATAATACTAAAATAAATCAAAGTTTTAATACAAGCATTTGTTGAAAATACGAATTGAAATCTAGTTAAATCTGCTTCAAACATATTAGCAACCAAAATACTCATCAATTGTGATAATAAAAAACCTATTCCTAAACCAACTACCAATGAAACTATACCTATTATTAATGTTTCAATAAATAATATTAAGGATATTTTCTTTTTGCTCATTCCAAGCGTTAAATAAACTCCAAATTCTTTATTTCTTCTTTTTATTAAGAATCTACTTGCATAAACAATTAAAAACGCTAATATTATAGATACAAACACGCTAACACCAGAAAGAACATTGGTCATAAGTTTTATTATTTCTGCTGTTGTTGATGATACCTTCATCATAACTGACTGATCATCTATTGCATTGAACACATAAAAAATCGCAACACCTAGTATCAGAGTAAAGAAATAGATGGCATAATCCTTTATACTCTTACTAATATTTTTTAATGATAACTTAAAGAGCATCGTTTAAGTCACCACCAAGTAATGTTACAACATCTATTATTTTATCAAAAAATTCTTTTCTAGAATTTGTTCCTTTAATTATTTCATTAAAAATTTTGCCATCTTTGATAAATATGACTCTTGAAGAATAACTTGCAGTAAACGCATCATGTGTCACCATAAGAATTGTTGCTTGTAATTCTTTATTCAAATAATCAAATTTTTCTAAAAGCATTTTAGCTGACTTTGAATCCAATGCACCTGTTGGTTCATCTGCAAGAATTAACTTTGGATTAGTAATTATTGCTCTTGCACTAGCGACTCTTTGCTTTTGACCTCCACTCATTTGATATGGATATTTATTAAGTACATTAACAATATCCAGTTCTTTTGCAACTTTTTTAATTCTTGTATCAATTTCTCTCGAATTCACATTTTGAATAGAAAGTGCCAAAGCAATATTTTCATAAGCAGTTAAAGTATCAAGTAAATTAAAATCTTGAAATATAAAACCTAACTCTTCCCTTCTAAACTTATTTAGACTATTTCCTCTTAATTTTGTGATATCATTACCTGCTACATAAATATGTCCAGATGTAACTTTATCAATTGTAGATATACAATTTAAAAGAGTAGTCTTTCCAGAGCCACTTGCTCCCATTATTGCAACAAATTCTCCCTTTTCAACATCAAATGATAGGTTATCAATTGCTTTTGTAAGACTAGATTTATTGCCATAATATTTTTCAATTTTATCAATTTTTAAGATATTTTCCATAATCTTTCTCCTTTCTGATTACATTGTAATATAAAAGATAGGATTAGTCGTTATTCTAATATTACAGAATATTACAATTTTGTAATATTTATTTTTAGTATCCAAATCTGCATAAACTTTAATCAACTTTATAAAAATTATTTTTATAAAAGATAATTGTAATTTTTGTATATTTATGTATTTCAGATTCAATAATTATCTTATGTCCTAATTTATCGCATAATTTCTTGACAATATAAAGTCCCATACCTGTTGATTTTGCCATTATTCTACCGTTTTCACCAGTGAAAGATTTATCAAATACTCTTTTTATATCGTTTTTAGGTATTCCTATTCCATTATCCCAAATAGTTAGATATACTTTATCTTTTTCATCTTTTACACTGATTTTTATTATTGGATCGTTATTATTTTTTTTATATTTAATACTATTGTTTATAATCTGATTTAATACGAACTCTAACCATTTTGAATCCGTTAAAACTTTTTCATTATGAATATCAACTTCAAGATTAACTTTGTTTTCTAATAAGTCATCTTTATTTTTTAAAGCAACATCTTTGATAATCTTCTGCAATTCAATTTCTTTGATAAGATAATCTTTCTCGGCATTTTCGCTTCGAACGAAATATAAAATTTGATTTATATAGTTATCTAACTTTCTAATTTGTTCTATATATCTCTTATCAAACATATTTTTGTTGTTATGAATTAATAAAGTTAAACTTGCTACTGGAATCTTTACTTCATGAATCCACATTTCTACATATTCCTTGAAATCGGTAATACTTAAATTATATTCTTTTACATTTTCAATCATTGACTTGTTTATATCATAAAGAATTTGATAAAAAATTTCGCCATCATAAAAGTTTGGCTTCTTTAACATTTCTAAAATTAAATATTTTTTATCTAACTTATCAAGCGTATTTAATATTTTTTTGTAAAATTTGTATTTCCTGAAATAATCAAAAATAATATTAAATGTTGCAACTAAAAAAAATAATATTGTCAATGCTATTTTCAAATCATTTTCCACTTTAAATGCGTTTAACATAAGAATAGCAATTATGAATCCAACAATTGACACAGTTATCTGTACTGTTTTATCTAATAAATATTTTTTAAAACTCATAATAATTTATACCCTTGTCCTTTTCTTGTTTCAATTCTATTTTCAAGTCCAAAATTTTGTAATTTATTTCTCAATCTACTAATATTTACTGTTAGAGCGTTGTCATTGATAAACTCATCATTGTTCCATAAATCTGTCATTAAATCATCACGAGTTACTATTCTACCACGATTACTTAAAAGATATGTAAAGATAATCATTTCATTTTTAGTTAGTTCTAATACCTTTTCACCTTGTTTCAATATTCCCTTTTGTGGATTAACACTAATATTATCATAAAATAAGTCGTCCATATTATTATCCATTCGTTTAAATATATTTTGTATTCTCAATAATAAGATTGTTGGATTATATGGCTTAGTAATATAATCGTCTGCACCATAAGATATAGATAAAACTTCATCTACTTCTCCTACTCTGCTCGTAACCATAATAATAGGAACATTAGATTCTTTTCTAATTTCTTTTAATAAAATTTCACCATTTTTATTAGGTAAATTAATATCCATTAAAATTAAATCAAATTTCATATTTTTTATATTTTCTTTAACATTATCAAACTTTTCTATAATTAATACTTCATACCCTGAATTTTCTAACAAAGATTTTAACTCATTTCTGATGATTTTTTCATCTTCTATAATTAATATTTTTTTCATAGTTTGTCTCCTTTCATAATTTGCTTTTTTAATCATTCATATTATATCACTTTAATTTTATAAATTATAATAATTCAGAAAATTAAATATAATTATTTTATAATTTTTTCTGCTTCAACTTTATCTAGGTTACCATATTTAATCATTTTATTTATAACTTGCCTCTGTCTTTCAATTGCTAAATTTTTATTTTGAATTGGATTATATAAAGACGGAGCATTTGGGATTCCTGCTAGCATAATTGATTCACTATCGTTCATATCTTTTGGTAATTTATTAAAATAACCTAAACTTGCTGACTTAACAGAATAAAATCCATTGCCAAAATATGAAGTATTCAAATATAATTCTAATATTTCATCCTTATTATAGTTACTTTCTATGCTAAATGCCATAAAAATTTCTGCAACTTTCCTTACTATTTTCTTATCTTGTGTAAAATAGATATTCTTGGCTAGTTGTTGGGTAATTGTGCTTCCTACCTCTACAAATTTCATTTTTTTTATATCATTTACAAATGCTCTTACAATAGAAATGACATCTATCCCAAAATGTTTGTAAAATCTATGATCTTCAACTGATACAACTGCTTTTAAATATATTTGAGGCATATCATCAATTTTTGTATAATCTTCTTTTTGCCTAATTGTTGTAATTTTATCCTTTAATGGCATTTTATTTATGGCATTCTTATACATTTGATAACCACTACAAATAAAATAACTTCCTATACAGATAAATATTAATAAAATTGTTATTGCAATCTTTTTAACTAATTTCATATAATGCTAATCCCTTCTTTACTAAAAAGTAATTTATTGCAATAATATTATCATTTTTTATCATATAAGTCGTCATTCTAATATTACTCAATATTACAATTTTGTAATATAATTTAATTATGTATCAAGGCTATTTCCTTATTTTAGAAATAACCTTTTTTATTTTAGTATATAGAATTAGTATTTCTATACTTAATTTTAAAATTGCAATTAGCATACTTACTCAGCCTTAAAGTAGCTAAATTACTCTGAGGATCAACATCTACAACTAACACTCTTTTTCCTTGTTTAGCCAATGCTACACCAAGATTAAAGGTTGTTGTTGTTTTACCAACTCCTCCTTTCTTTTAATTTAGCCACATTAATTTAATAAGATGGCTATGTATTCCATTTCTGGCATAAAAAAAGAACTGACCATTTTTAATCAGTTCAAATATGTTTAATAAATTTTATTTAATTTTAAAATTAGTTCATCAATAGGTTCTGTATAGATACCTTGTTTTAATTTATCATTTTTAAATTGTATTAAGGCATTTAAAATTATGTTAGTTTCTATATTCTTAATAGGTAGTTTTATTTTTTTCATTATAACCACACTCCCTCTGTTTCTTATCTATATTATATAGGAATATGGTTAATAAGTTAATTGTGCAATTTAGTAAAAGTTTTTCATAACTCCTACACATTTATTTTTTTAACATTTTTCAACAAAAAATATGTTTTAAATGTAAAAAGAGATTTTATTTTTTTCCTTTATTTTCAAGGGTTTAATAGTGTTTTTTTCATAACTCCCCACTTACCAGTTAAGAACGACTGATGGAAAACTTTTTGGACTATCATCTTTTTTCTTTTCTGCTCTGATTTTTCTTTTTTGGTACATATCCATTTAAATCACTTCCATTCTCTATCATTCTTGTTTCATTTAAAAAATTATCAAAGTCTGATTTATATAATTTATCTTGTTTAACTCTATATTTTTCGAATTCTGTTAATGCCTTATCACAAGCAATTTCATGTGATATTTTTCCGGCATCTTTTAATATATCCCTATCATCAAGTAATAAATATTTATCTATTAAGTTAACCCAATCTTCCATGGTCATTGGAATATGTCTTCTAGCTCTATTTTCTGCTATTTCTAAAAAAGCACTAACTATTCCCTCTAAATCTTTTATTTCATCTTTAGATAAATAATTTTTTGCAATTATAACATCTGATTCCATTATCTTTCCATTAGGTGATTTTTTCCAAGAAGTAAGTCCCATGTGTTCTTTTTCTGAATCTACTCTATTATATATAATTTCAGCAGCCGTTTGTTTAGATACTGCATAATGCATTTTATTTTGTACTTTTTTAAAAAAATTAATTGATACTGGAGATTTTGGGTCATAATCCATACTTGTAGCATAAATATCAGTTACTTTTTGATAAAATCTTCTTTCAGATAATCTTATTTCTCTTATTTCTTCTAATAATTTTTCAAAATAATCTTTGTCAATAAAAGAGCCATTTTTCATTCTTTCTTTATCTAATACATATCCTTGAATAGTAAAAGTTTTTAGTATATTTGTTGCCCATCTTCTAAATTGAGTAGCCCTTATAGAATTCACTCTATATCCAACAGAAATTATAGCATCTAAATTATAAAATTCAACATTTCTTTTAACATTTCTAGTTCCTTCTTTTTGAACTAATTCCATTTTGGAATAAGTTGAATCTTTATCTAATTCATTTTCATTATATATATTTATAAGGTGTTTTGCAATTGCAGGCTGTTCAACATCGAATAATTCTGCCATAGCTTTTTGTGTCATCCATAAAGTCTCATTTTCATATCTAACTTGAATACCTTTATCTTTTTCCTGAAGTTTAAATGTTATAAATTCTTCAGTACTACTTCTAATTATTAAATCTTTTGCCATTGTTATCATCTCCTTTGTCTGAAATATTAGTTTTCAATAAATTGTAGTTACCATCCTTTTTAAATTCTTTTATAAATTCTATCTAAGAAATGTAAAAAAATTTAATTAAAAGCCTTATAAAGTAGGGGCTTAAACGAAAGTTTATATAAGTCATTCTTTACCAGTTTATATTTATTTGATTTTGTGTTTCTTTTTGATTTTAACTATTTTTTATTTCTTGTCTTTTTTTTCTTTTTTGGTACATATCCATTATTTATCATTTCCTTTTTTACAATTTGTCTTTTACTTATTGTATAATGTTATAACTACTAATTCTGGTCTGTTATTTATTCTAAATGGTATAATACTATTTCCAATTCCTCTGCTCACTACCATAGTAGTCTTATTTTTTTCAATTACTCCACTTGTACATTTAGGGAAAAAGCCTTGATTTGGTGCAACAATACCACCTATAAATGGAATTCTTATTTGTCCACCATGAGCGTGTCCGGTTAATATTAAATCTATTTTCTTTTCGACATAGGTATCAAATAATTCTGGTCTATGTGATAATAATATATTATATTTATCTCCATTATATTTTGTATTATCTAATTCCACTTTTACTATTTCAGAATCTGATATAAAACTTTCGTGAGCCATTCTTGGATCATCTATACCTATTAAATTTATTGTCGATTCATTATTTACTTACCTTTATTTCAATCCAATCTTTATATATCTCATTTGTGAGTAATATATAATTTTATAGACTTAATTTAGCACTTCTCTATTAATTTTACTATAAATTTTGTTTTATTTAAAATAATTATTAATTATATTTACAAATTTTTATTTATTTTCATCAAATTATTTTTTATGCCACACTTTAAACATTAAAAACTCTGTATGTTATTTTCTTATTAAGTTTCTGACTTCTTTATCAATTTCATAAGTTGCAATAACCTTGTTTGTTTATGTTTCTAAACACTTTAATTTAAATATTAATAGTTATTAAAATTTTTTAACTAACTCTTTTTGTCCAATTTCATAAACTGGTAAATCTTTATTTAAATACTTTATTATTGCTAAGTAAGTGGGATCAGTTATACCGGTTTTATCTTCCCATAATTCATGAATTATTAAAGACAAAATATCTCTCATATCTATACCATATCTTTTTCTTTGTTCCCTGACCGCTGCTGTTATTGATGGGCGTTCTGATTCATAGGCAATATTCCATGCTTGCTCTACACTTAATAATAATTCTTCTCTATTTATTTTTTTACCAAAATATATTTCTAAACTGTCTAGAAGATGATTTATAGCTTTAATGGTATAACAGTATTCATCGCCAGGTAAAAAGGAAATGTCTTTTAATTTCTTATTTGTCAAATGTTCTGGAAGTATGATACCCATAATATTTTCTGTATTAATTTTTTCAGTAGCGAACACTTCATCATCAAAACACGATTCTAAAACTCCAACTTCATTAACTTTGGTATTTCTATTAATCATTAACGATAAGGAGGTTAAGGTGTGCAATGAAAAGGCTTCAAAAAATTGAGAAAAAGTTGGACTTTTTTCAAACGTTACTCTATACAATTTATCATAATCAACTAAAGAAATATAATTCATACCATTTTTACACTCATAACTTTTGATACTATGCACATAAAATGATAATAATTTTAACTTTTCAATTTCTTTTCGTGATAATATTCCATATTTTAAAATATAATCTAATTTCACTAAATTCAAATCAATGATTGAATGAAAATAATAATTTCTAAAAAAATTATCATTATCTTCTACTGTATTAATATATTGACCTATTTTATAATATCTTTCCATTAAAAAGCCTCCTGAAATATTTAATAATTACTATAACGAACAAGTTATACTTTAAAAAATTAAAAGAAGTTAATTATTTTTTTATAGGCTTTGCCGTTTACTTCTTTTTTATCCTCTTCTTGTGCATCAAAGGAGTGAAATATAATATGATTTGATTTTGTAATTAACGATTCACATCTAAGATTTTTATTTTCAGAATCCGTATAATATTCTACAATATCATGTTCGAAGTGGTCTTTATTTAATACTAAAGAAACCCAGAAAACAATATATTCTTCATCTAAATCATTACTATTGATAGAAGACAATTTTTTGGTTTCATTATAAGAAAGTACTGTATCATAACTACTAGCTTTTGACTTTGCTTCAATATAATTCCATTTTTTGGTTTCATTATTATAAGCAATAAAATCATAACCTAGTCCATCACCTATATCTTGAGACACCCATTTAAAGAAAGAATACTTATCTTGGTGATTAGCTAAATATTCTTTTACAAGATACTCTGCATAATAACCCAATATCTCTATATTATCATTTAATGAAGTGAAATAAACTTCTTTTAATTCTTCTTCATATAATGGGATTTCTTCTTCTTTATATTTAACATTCTTTCCAAAAAGCCAACTACCATCTTTAGAAAATGAAAAATTATTGATTCTATACATATTTAAAAAGTCTTTTATCCAACTACTATCATATTGAGGAAAAACTTCTCTACATATATAAATAATTAGATCACTATATTGGGTAATATTTTTTCCATATTTTTGACTAAACAAAGCCATTTCACTATATAAATCATTAGTATTTCTAAATGGTATTAATTCAATCAAAAAAGCTTTCACATAATCATATCTAAAATCATTAGTTTCTCTATAGCTTATAAAATTAATTACTTCCTCTGTCCTCTTTTTAATAATGTCATTTTCCATTATAACCCCTCACATTACATATAAATTAATTCAATTAAGTCGTAATTTATCGAAATTGGCTATATTATATTATAAATCTTTATAAAAGGAAAGAAAAATATACCTGTTTACAATGTATACAAGTAAAAGATAATCAAAAAAACTTCTGTTATAATTGCTGTAAACTCAAGAATAACAAAAGTTCTTTTTATAAATGGAATGATATAAAGTTTCAATAAAAAATACTATCTATCTAATAATAGATTATTTATTAGAGTCACTATTCTTTCTTTTACTTCAAAAATTTTCACATTCTTAACCTTTATCTATAATGTCTTGAATTTCTCTTAATGATTTATTTATGCATTTCCTATTAATACCTATAAAAGGAACATCTATATTATTTTCAGATAATTTTTTATAAAGTTTTTCCATGAATAATCCTTTTCTTTTTTCCATTCCTTTGTTTGTATAAATATAATTAATACAACAAGACGGAGAATGTTCAATTCCCAATACTGCAATTACTTCATATTTGGATTCTATAATTCTTTGAATACTGTTAAAAGTTTGAAGAGCTAAATCTTCACATAATTTATTAAATTCTTTGGTATCATACTTCGTTATTCCTTTTGGCAATCTAATAAGTCCTTCTTGTGACATACTTTCAGCACAAGGCATTTGAATAATATTAATATCATTTTCTATTAATAATCTCATTATAGGCTTTATGGTAGCCTTATGTTCATATTTTACAATACCTTGGGCTTGATAGGCTTGAGCCATTAAACAAAAAGGAACAAATATAAACTTTTTACTTCTATTATCTTCCATTATATAAATCTTTCTCCTAAAGCAGTATTCTTTTGTTTTTGTATTATTTCATCTACTATTTTCTCATATAATTCTTTATATATTTTTTGACAAGTTTTTAATGATATTTGATCCACGTTATTAGAACTTAAGGGTATTCCTATCAAGCATTGTGATTCATTCACTTTTGGTATAAATCCTCTTATAATAAATTCATTTTTTTCTTCAAAATCATTTATTAAATCTTTTAATGGTAATAGTAACTCAATACTGTATTTTTTAAATAATTTTTTAAATAAATTTAGCATTTCATCTTGTTCTATAGCGAACAATTGACTATTTCTTGCTCCATCTGCAACATATTTTATATTATTTTGTATACATATTATAATTGCTGCAACATACATGGATAATCTACATGATAAACAGTTTAATTCAGATATTGTTATATTACCATATTTTTTATTAATCTCTTCTAAATACATATTATAAGTCTTTATTATAAAATTTCTAAAAAAACAACTTATATTTTTAGTCCCAATATACGATACTTTTTCACTACCATATTTCTTTAATAATCTTTTATAACCAATTTTAACATTATTGATACCAATGGTCTGTCCATTATCAAAATGTACTAAGATAACTTTATATCCTTGCTCAATTAAATAAATTGTACTTAAAAATGAATCTTTTCCTCCTGAAAATAAAACTAAGCATTCCTTCATATCTAATTCTCCTAACGATTTTTTATTTTCTATGTATATTGTATCATGTTTTACATATTTTAAATATTATTATCAATCTATAAAACTATTTTTCACATAAAAAAGATAGATTTCTCTACCTTTTACCTACTACCAAATCTATTAAATGGATAAATAATGAAAGTGGCGTGTCCTAATATTTCATTTTTATGAATAGTACCTAAAATTCTACTATCTACAGAATCTGTTCTATTATCACCAAGTACATAATATTCACCATCTGGTATTTTAACTTCTTCAAAATCATAAGTAATTTCATTACTATGGTTATCACTAACTTCTTTTCCATTAATGTATAGTTTATTATCATGGTAAGATATAGTTTCTCCTGGCATACCAATTACTCTTTTAATGATTTTAGTTTTTCCAGTTTGAATTACGACAATATCAAAGCGTTTAATGCCACTTAGTTTCATACCAATTTTATCTAAAATCATAACATCACCATTGTGTAAGGTATTCATCATGCTAGGTCCATTCACAACAACAGGCGTAAAGATAAAAGTTCTAATAATAATAACCACAATAATAATGATAATATATGGAAGTAATTCTTTTAATAATTTTAATAATTGATTCATAATAACCCCTTTTCTATTACATAAAGAAAAAATAAGGCATAACCTTATTTATCTCTTCTTTCTTTAATTTTGTAACCACCAACTAATCCTTTTAAGAAAGTTAATTTAGCTCTTCTAACTTTACCTTTCTTAACAACAGTAATTCCAGCAATTTTTGGTGAATGAAGTGGGAAAGTTCTTTCAACTCCAATTCCTGAAGACATTTTTCTAACTGTAAATGTTTCAGAAACACCTCCACTTTTACGAGAAACTACGATTCCTTCAAATGCTTGGATTCTTTCTTTGTTACCTTCGATGATTTTTACATCAACTCTAACAGTATCTCCAACACGAAATTCAGGCACATTAGGATTAAGTTGTTTTGCAGTAATTTTATCAATTACATTTGCCATACGATATCTCTCCTTTCTGTTTTACCAGTAATCATATTCCATTAGTAACAGCGGATTACCAACGAGTTAAATTATAGCATAAGTATAATGAATATGCAAATACTTTTAAAAAATATCTTTAATATTTCAGATACAATTCTTTATTTTAAATCTTTCTGTTTTTGTTTCATGTTAGGATTCTGTTTTTTATCAGCTATTTCCTGATAGTATTTTAATACATCTTTATAGGTTTCTGTTGTATAAATTTTAAAGCCATTTGTATAACCATTTTTAGCTATCCACGGAGCATAATACTCTGTAAATGGAATACTATTTTCAAGGTAATTAAAAGTTTCTTCTTTAAAATCAAATGAATATGTACCTCTTTTTCTAGGATTATCATAATCAGCAAACAAAATTTTAGAATAATCACTATCTCTAGTAATCATAAACCTACATGAGACATAAGTATCATGTCTAGGACTAGATATTAATCTATCTAAATTTCCATATCGTGTTATCTCACTCTCTAAGAGTTTAAATTCTTCTTCACTTAGATTACACACTGAAAAAGGAATATTAGCTTCCATACATGACTGAATACTAGAATATAAATCCATAGGTAATATATTATGCCTAACAGGCATACGACATAACATTTTTCTACATAATACTTCTGTTTTATAACCACTTACACTATAATTTATGATAATTACTTTATCCATATTTCCCCCTGAACCCAAAATTATCTACTTCTACCTATCTCATTTTCATTTTGATAATTTTCTTGATAATTCTGTTCTAAATAATAAAGTCTTAATTTTAATTCTTGTTCTAAAATATCTAATTTTTTATTCATTAAATCTGCTTCTTCTTTTTCTAGGTGTTTACGATATTTATTGATTAGTTCCAATCTTAATTTACTAACTTCATTTAATCCTTCCTGGTAAGCAGTACCTGTATCATCATCACTTTCAAAGATAATATTTAGAAGTGTTAATAGTTTACGAAACTTTAAATCAAATTTCTTTTTAGCTACTTTTTCTGCTAGAGATGGATTAATAATAACTACTTTATTGACATTAATAGCATCTTCTATCTTCATGCCTTTTTTAGGAGTTAAGTCATAGCCTTCCATTTTATCATATTCAAAATATGTAATTGCTTTATCATTTTTATTTTTCACAATATAATACTTTTTATCTAGCATAGTAACACCTACTTTTCTAATAAATCTGGCCTACGATCTTTAGTTCTATTATAACGCGAATTGCGACGAAAATCATCAATTTTTTTATGATCCCCTGATATTAATACATCTGGTACTTTCATACCCCTAAAATCATAAGGTTTAGTATAGGTTTCATAATCTAATAGAGAATCATTAAAACTATCTACTAAATGACTATTCTTATCAATAACGCCATCTACAAGGCGAATAACAGAATCACTTACTACCATAGCTGGTATTTCTCCTCCTGTTAATACATAATCACCAATTGAGATTTCCATATCTACAATATTTCTAATTCTTTCATCAAACCCCTCATAATGACCGCATAACAAAATCAAATGTTTTTCTTGTGCTAGGTCATAAGCTATTTTTTGTTTATACAAAGTACCATCAGGAGTTAGCATAATTACCTTACTATTTTCTTTCTTAATACTTTCAATACAGTCATATATTGGTTGACACATTAAAACCATACCTGAGCCACCACCATAAGGAGTATCATCTACTTTTTGATGAGGATCTTTTGAATATTTTCTAAAATCAATAATATTTATTTCTACCAAGTCTTTTTCAATTGCTCTTTTGATAATAGATTCCGTCTTAAAAGTTTGAAACATTTCTGGAAATAATGTTAAAATATCGATTCTCATTCAAACATCCCCTTAATTGGTGTTACTACTATTTTTTTATTCTTAATATCAACATTAGAAATAAATTCTTTTTGATAAGGAATATATACATCTTTATTATCTACATGGATAGTCATTACTTTATTATTACCAGAATCGTAAATATCTTTTACTTCACCTACTAATTTACCGTCTACATAAACATTTAATCCTATCATATCAGATTCTAAGTATTCATCATCTTTTAATTTTAAATCTTCTTTTTTAATATATACATATAATCCTTTATACTTTAATACTTCATTAATATCGTTATAGCCTTCCATCGTAATCATTTCAAAATTTTTATGATGTCTATAACTTTTAATAATTTCTTTTTCTTTTTTTCTACCAATATAAATAGGCATACCAACTACAAAAACACTATCTTTTTTTTCAAAATCAGATAAAATCCTAATTTCTCCCTTGATACCATGAGTATTTACTATTTTTCCAATATAGATATATTCTTCCACTTATTAGTCCCTCCTTGATAGTTCATATAATAAAATACTAGCTGCAATTGCGACATTTAGACTTTCTACTTCATGATTTAATTCAATATAAATAAATTTATCACACATATCTAAAATATCAGAATCTACTCCTCTACCCTCATTTCCCATAATAAGAGCATACTTTTCTTTATCACGCTTTTTTAGAGTTCTAATGTCTGTTCCATATTCTACTTTTGTGCCATAAACCGGAATTTCTTCTTCTTTTAAATTAGGAATCAATTCTTTTAAATCTCTATTTACAATATTCATATGAAAACCAATTCCTTGCGTAGAACGAATTACTTTTTCATTGTATAAATCGACACAACCGTTTCCAAGCACTACCGTATCAACACCAAATGCTTTACTACTACGAATAATAGTACCTAAATTACCAGGATCTTGTACTCTATCTAATAATAGTAACTTATTTCCTAATTCACTATTTTCTTCTTTCTTTTTACAAACACCAATGATATGGGTAGGAGTTTCTAAAGAAGATAGTTTATTTAATATTTCTTTACTTACATAAGTAATAGGTACATCTAAAATAGTTACTTCATCTTGTTCAATTAAAATTTCTTCTAGTAAATTACTACGGTATGCTTCTACTACCAAATGTTCTCCTTCTACTAAAAATTCATTATAAAAATCACGATATTTTTTCTCTTTTAACTTTAAATATTTTTTAATTTTTTCATTATCACAACTAGTAATTAACATATTTTTCTCCTTTAATAATTCTTCATAATACGACGCACTTCTCTATAATTGGGGTAGTTTACTTCTACTACTTTCCAAAAACGACTAGAATGATTCATTTCTATAAAATGAGATAATTCATGAACTATAACATAATCTAAGCAAAATGGTTCTTTTTTTATTAATTCTAAGTTAAGTGTTACTCTCTTTAATTTAGAGTTACATACACCCCAACGAGAAGTCATTTTGCGAATAGTTAAAGATGGATAAGGTATTTCTCTATCAAAGTTATGATACCAATAATCTAGTCTTTCTTTAAAAAGAAGACTTGCTTCTTTTTTTAACCATTTTTCACTATCAAAATCAGCTGGTACAAATATTTTATTTTCTCCAATAATTGGTTTATCGGTATTCGTTTTCACAAAATCATATTTTTTACCAAGATAGTAAAAATCTTTTTTTAAATCTTGTTTATATGCCTGTTTTTCATACATTTTAATAATAGAAGGCATATTTTCATCAATAATTTCTTTTATTTTTCTTTCATTCATGAAAGATGAAGTAGTTACATATAGGTTTAAATCTTCTTTAATTCGTAAATAAGTATTTTTATTTCCTCTTTTTTTTAAAATGATTACTTCTACTTTTTGATTATTTATATTGATATTCATTAAAATCACCACGTTAATCTTTTACTATTTTATCATAGTAAGATTAAAATTACTATATTTTAGTATAAAACTGTTTATTTTTACCACACTATAATTGAGGAGGAGAATAATTATGAATTTAGATATTAGAAGTCATATTATTAATAATTTTAAGGGTGATGATACAAGCATATTAAAAGACGCAATTGAAGAAAGTATCAAAAACAATGATGAAATTACTTTACCAGGTATGGGAGTATTTTTTGAACTTGTTTGGCAAAAATCTGATGAAGATATGAAAAATAAAATTCTTAATATTCTAGAAAGTTGTGTAAAGGGAGCTTAAGTAAGCTCTTTTTTTATACATAAGGAAAGTGCGTTCAGATTGGTATTGAATATAAAAAGGACTTAATAAAATTAAGTTCACATCAAAAAGATTAAAGAAAAGCCTTTAATTTTTCAAATCAAGAGGTAACATAGTACCATCACAGTATGGACAATCCATTTCAGAAGTACTTTTTCTCTTTATAAATTTTAAAAATCCCATTAGTTCACTTACGACAAAACTGGAAACTGGACCCAATTTGTGCCATTTTTAATATAATATGGAAGTCATACTTAATGATAATCATATCAGTTATACTTAAAGTTAATTTTTTTACTATATTTTATTGACACACATAAGTTTGATTATTATAATAGTAAGACATAACCATCAAGGGAGGATATCATCATGTATAAAGCTTATAAATTTAGAATGTATTTAACAGATAGTCAAAAAATATTAGTTCATAAAACATTTGGGTGCACTAGATTTATATATAATCATTTTCTAAATAAATGTAAGGAAAATGGTTACCAAAAAGCATATGATATGTGTAAAGAATTAAAAGAATTAGTAGTAGAATATCCATTTCTAAAAGAAGTAGATAGTTGTAGCTTAAGAAATAGTATCTTTAATTTAGAAGACAGTTATAAAAATTTCTTTAGTAAAAGAAGTAGATACCCAGTATTTAAAAATAAATTTAGTAAACAAAGTTATAGGACTACTTGTATAAAGAGTAGTTATAAAGGTAACAACTATAGTAATATAGAAGTGGATTTAAAAAATAGGAAAATAAAATTACCTAAATTAGGAATTGTTAGTATTAGAGGTTATCGTAACTTAGATAGTATAAATGGAAATATTATAAATGCTACAATAGAAAGAGATACTACGAATAAATACTATGTAAGTGTAGTAGTAGAAGAAACTGAATTTATAAAAGAAAAAGTAAAACCAACTAGTATTGTAGGAATTGATTTAGGAATTAAAGATTTAGTAATTACAAGTGATGGAGAAAAGTATTCTAATCCAAAAGAAATCTTAAAAAGAGAGAAACAATTAAAAAGAATACAGAAGAAGTTATCTAGACAAGTAAAAGGAAGTAATAATTATAATAAAACCAAGATAAGACTAGCTAGAATTTATAGTAAAATAAAGAACAGTAGAAAACATAATATGATTACGATAGTTAATAAGATAGTAAAAGAGCATGATATCATTGTGAGTGAGAAGTTAAATGTAAAAGGAATTAGTAGTAATCATCATTTAGCGAAAGCAGTATTAGATGCCAGTTTCAATAAGATATGTGAATTACTAAAATGGAAAACAAAACTACAAGGAAAGTATTATTATCAAGTAGATACTTTTTATCCAAGTAGTAAGATGTGTAGTCATTGTGGAAGTAAGACTGAAGTAACCAATAATTTAAGTATTAGAAGCTGGGAATGTACCAACTGTGGTAATAAGAATGACAGGGATATCAATGCAAGTATCAATATTATGTTTGAAGGATTAAGAATACACTATCAAAATTAAGAAACTAAAATAAAATATAGATAAATAAAAATAATGAGTACGGTAGCGACTACCGGAATTTAAGCCTATGGAGAATAGAGGGTACTCTATCTATGAAGTAGGAAACTTGGAAGGCAACGACCAAGGCGAATAAAAACTTTAATTTTTATTCTTTTGTTCTACATAATAAAACCCGAGTAAAAAACTCGAGTTTATTTTCATAATGGTGCCCTGTTAGGGATTCGAACCCCAGACCGATGCCTTAGAAGGGCATTGCTCTATCCAGCTGAGCTAACAGAGCGTCTTGCTCAAATGAACAGTTAAATTATATAACTATTATAGTAAAGTTGTCAATACTTTTAGAAAAAATTCTTAACCTCTCCATTTGATAATTATTTATATTATATTTATATATTATTCAATATTTTAAAAGTCAAATGAATTTCATTAAATTGAAAATGGTCTTTGAAGTACTTGAATATAATCTGTATTTATGATATTATGTATACAGATGAAGGAAGCTTCATACAATAAATAAGGGAAATACTTAACTTTTGCTTGTTGAGTACTTGCCCTAAGTTTAGTGCTGTACTTAATCTAATGCGGATTGAGTACTATTTTTTTATATAAAAAATCATTAAAAACTCAGATAGTAATTCAATTTGCCATCTGAGCTTTTTATTTATATTTAATTACAGTTATTAGTAGATTCTACATTTCCTTCTACTTCTAAAATAACGCTTTTAACTGGATAGGTACTACATACTGATTCTTTAATGGTATAAGTTACCTCTTCTAAGATTTTATCATGAGTAAAAATACTATTGTTAAAATTAAGGGTCATGATTTCATCTTCTATTTCATAATTGATTAGTTCCGTATTTTGATTTAATAAAGATACCAAGCTAGATTCATAAATATAATTACTAGATAAATTATCAATAATAATATTAATCTTTTCACGATCATCATTTAAATACTTAGTTACTGGTACATAATAATTTTGATTACTGATTTTATCTAAATAATATAAAGTCACTTTCTGAATACCATTTAGATTATCGATATCAAAGACTTTGTTGATACCAAAATTTCTATTTAATAATTCCGGTAGCTTCTTTTTTGTTCTTGGAAGTTCTGTTAATAAATTTCCATCTACTTTAATCTTAATTGCTTCTACCCCATCAATATTAATAATACTATAAGTAATTGCTTCTATTAGTCTTTCTTCTAACTCTTCTTTTACATCTAATAATTCTTTAGAAAAATCAATTGTTACAATAGATTCTTTTATCTCAACATTATTAACCTTTGTATTCATTGGAATAATTCCAGATAAACCCGTTGGTAATTTATCACTTTTTTGAATCGTTAAATAATCCAAAATACTACGAATTTTAGTATTTATATTATCCGTTTCTAATAAGACATTTGTTTTTACTAAATATTTGTTTGGTCCTAATAAATAAATTTCATTTGTACCTAAATTATTTACATATTCTAAATCAATCTTAGTATCTAAAAAATTATCTTTACTATTTAAACTATTGGGAATAATACAGATAGCAAAAACAGTTAGTAAAGAAAATGTCGTAATAATGATTTTTCTAAGTGCTCTTCTTTTTAACATAAATTCACCTTACCTAATTAAATATATGGATAATTCAAATCTTTTAGAAGTAGAAAAAAAAGAAATAGAAAATTCTATTTCTCTACAAAGTAATTTCCTTTAACTTTAATAATTCTATTACTGCTGATGCTCTCCCATTTACGCCTAATTTCTGTATTACATTAGAAATATGGTTTCTTACTGTTTTTTCACTAATTTTTAGATTTTCTGCTATTTCTTTTGTAGTCTTATTTAAAATAAGCAAAGAGAAAACTTCATATTCTCTTTTGGTTAAAATTTTTGTATTCACTTTTTCACTCCTACTCTTTTATACATTGATACCTATAGTATTGTATGTAAAAAGATATATAGGAGTTAGTAAAATTGCCTAGCTAGGTTTCAAATTTAACCGTTACATAAACTTTATTTTGAAATTCACTTTGAACGGTTTTCATAATTTTATTAGCAAGAGTGCTATCATGTTTATCTTTTACAGCTACTACCTTTACCTCATTATTATCAATTTTTACAAAACTTTCTAAATTATATTCTTTCTTAATTTTTTCTTCAATTGCTTCTTCTTGTCCTTTTAAATCTGTAATGTATTTGATTTTCTCATAAGCATTATTTTTTTCTTCACTCGTTGCATCACTACTAGTTAGAGTAGTTTTTAAATCAGCTATTTGTTCACTTCTTTCTTCTTCCAAATTTACACGCATCGTTACTAATAGTTCACTTTCTTCTATCGTTACTTTCGTATCACTATCTTCTTCTTTACTTGTATTCTTACTTTCTAAATAATTACTATTATTGGTAAGAAGTAACTCATTTGGCATCGTAATATAATATACACTTAATACCAAAATTAAACTAAATAGTGTTAAAAACCACAGACTTTGTTTATTTATCATATCCATTTCTCCTTTTAGTATAAGATATGACAGAAAAAAAAGAATATTCTATTTTACTAGAAGATTCTTTTTACGATATTAAATAATTTTTAAGCACGAGATGCATATTTTCCATCTTTGGTAGTTACTAAAACAGTTTCTCCTTCACCAATAAATAATGGAACTTTAATCGTCATACCATTTTCAAGAGTTGCATCTTTCATAGCACCACTTGAAGTATTACCTTTAACAGCTGGTTCAGAATGAGTAATTACATATTCAATCTTATCAGGAAGGGAAATACCTAATACCTCTCCTTCATAGAAAGTAATATTTACCATTAAATTTTCTTTTAAGAATTTAGCATCATCACCTAAAGTATCTTTACTTAATTCAATTTGGTCATAAGTTTCCATATTCATGAAATAGTATATGCCACCCATTTCATATAAGTATTGCATATCTCTCTTTTCAATACGAGCTGCTTCTACTTTAGTTCCAGCATTAAATCTTTCTTCAATGATAGAACCTGTTCTTAAATTTTTTAATTTAGCTGTAACGAAAGCTGCTCCCTTACCTGGTTTTACATGACCTGTTTCAAGAACTGTAAAAATATTACCATCCATTTGAATTGTCATTCCAACTTTTAAATCATTTGTGTTAATCATTTTAAAACCTCCTTTTTAGAAATTAAGAGGAGAATATTCTTCTCCTTTTTTAGCTATATTTTGATTACTTTTTCTCTTTATGTGTAGTATGTTTTCTACAATTAGAGCAGTATTTACTAAGTTCTAAACGGTCTGTTGTATTTTTTACATTTTTACTTTTTCTATATCCTTCTTTACCACAAACAGTACAAACTAAAGTCTTATTTTGTCTATTTCCTACTTTTGCCACAATAATCCCTCCTTGTTTCCTATATGTATTATACATTAGTATTTATAAAAATGCAAAAACTTTTTTTCTTTTCTACTTATTTTTAATAGGAAACATTTCAAAATACTTGTTAGAAATCATTCTGACAATTCTTCTATTCATATAAGTTCTATAGTTATAACCTGTATTAGGATCTTCTACATCAGGAGAAGTTACAGTAATCGTCATAGTAGGATTATCACTTGGAGCATACCCTACAAAAGCATTACTAGTGGTTTCAGTATCAATTTTTCCGTCTTTATCAGTATCAATAAAACTCTCACTGGTTCCAGTTTTACCAGCGGGATTTGGACTATTACCCATAACCTTTTTACCAAGACCCACTTCCATTACAGCAACAAAGCCTTCTTGCACTCTTTTTAAATATTCTTCCTTTGTAGAAACTGTATTTAAGATAACTGGTTCTTTTATTTCTAAAGTCTTTCCAAGTTCTTCATAACTAGTAGCTTCATGAATTTCTTTTAATAAATGGGGTTTTAATCTTTTTCCATTTGAAGCAATGGTCGTAATATATTGTGAAAGTTGAATTGGTGTATAACTATCATATTGACCAATAGAAAAGTTAAGAAGTAAATCAGGGGCTGTTTTAGTACCACTATAGCCTAAGCTTTCAACTGGTAAATCTATTTCAGTTTTCACACCTAGTCCAAATTCTTTAAAAGTATTACGATAAATATCAAATGCTACTGGATTAATTGTAAGTGGCTCATTATAAGAATATGTAGCACCTCCTACTTTCATTGCAATTTTAAACTGATAAACATTACTAGATTCTGCTAAAGCAATAATATCATTTAATCTACCTACTCTATGAGAAGAACATTTAGCAGGCAAATTTTTAATTTTAATACATTCATCAGTAGTATATTCTCCTATTTGAATAGCGCCAGTATTATACCCTACTAACATCGAAGCACCCTTGATAACAGAACCTGGTGTCATGGGATCTGTTAAGCTATAAGGGGTAATATCATAGGTTATATATTCCTGATTCTGTTTAATTACTTCTCTACCTGAAATTGCTAATACTTCTCCTGTACTTGGCTGTTGAATGATAGCATATGTTTTACTTAAATATTTAGTATTTGCTTCCCCTTTTGCTCTAATTAGTTCTCTATCGATAATACTATCCACTTCTTTTTGAAGATTAATATCAATACTTAAAACAATATCGTTTCCTCTTTTAGCATCTTCTAATAAAACTAACTTATTACTTGCTACTTTCTTATATTTTGCTTTCGTACCCTTTAGAATATCTTCATACTGTTTTTCAATATTACTTAACCCCACAATATCTGTTAATTCATAACCCTTTTTTAAATAAGATTCTTTTTCTTCTTTTGGAATACTACCAACACTTCCTAATACTTTCTTTAAAGTATCTTGATATAAATAATTTCTTTCCCAATTTACCTTTGTATCAAAACCTTTTAATTTATAATTATTTTCAGAAAAATAAGCATATTCACTATCTGTTACATTACTAGATTTAATTATCTTTTCACTATAAGAATATCCTTGATTCATTAAATAATATAAGTATGCTGCTTTTCTATCAGTTTCTGATAAAGTATTTAATTCATCATCTGTAATTCTAGCTATTTTTAAATTTTCAATATCACTACTATTTAAAACTCTTTGTTTCTGTTTATCCCATTCTTCTCCCGTTATTTTTTCATTTCCTTTATTTGGATATAATACAAGATAAAACTCTTTTAAATTTCTAGTTTTTAACTTATCATATTCTAACTCTAGTTTATCAATAACCTCATAAATTAGTTCAATTTCTTCCTGTTTCGTTATTTTATCTACCTTTTTATAATAAATAATAGGAACTGCTATATTATCTACTAATAAATTATAATTTCTATCATAAATTCTACCACGAGGAGCACTTTCTCCATATACTATTACATTCGTTAAACTGTTTAATTTTTCTTTATAAAAATCTTCTTTTAGATAAATAGTCTTAAATAAAAAATAAGCTAGAAGCAAAAAAAGAAAAATAATAACTATTTCTAAAATATCAAGTTTTTTATTTACCTTCTGAATATTCATAGCTATCACCTAAAATTAGTTTGTGTCAAATTCAAAAAAACTTGCATAAATCTATACAAGTTTTTCATATTTACTTTTCCATTTCTTTATAAATCCAGGCCATAATCACACTAACAACATAATCAATTTCTTGTTCTGTTAAATCTCTACCACTAGGAATTTTATGCCACTTAGAAAGACAACCTCTACAACAAGTAGCAGTAGCATGTTGAGAAATAAAAACAGGGTGACCACGCATTGGTGTTTGTTTTCCATCGTTTAATATTACTCGAGGAGCAAGTCTTTTTCTAATAAAATCATATGCATGGCTTTTTATGGTAGCGATCCCTTTTTCTAAAACATATTTTTTATCTTTTTCTTTTAAATGAAAACTACTTCTAAATTTTGATAATTCTAACCGTTTTAAAATACTATTTATTTTTTCTTTTTGCATATTCTTACTTCCTTCTAATTTTAATTATATCACTATTTTCTAAGTGTCCAATTAACAAAGAAGAATTATCATCATGTTTTTTCGTGTTTTCGATTACCATTTTTTCATCATAATTTGCATAGCAGTATTTACAAAAATGTTTGCAACAATTATAACTACCAATATCAACCATCTCAATGCAATTACACCCACGTGCTTTCCATTTCTTAAAATCTGTTTTACCAGTTAGTTTAAAAGCTAAATTACCATCGACACAATCTTTTTTTAAGAATCCATATTCTACTAAATTTTCTTCTTCAAAACAAGTTTGAATACTCATATGATGTCTTTTTACGATTTCACTAAAATGAATTCCTATTTCTTCATAATCTTTTTTTGTAAAAGGCTTTATATTTAAAATTTTTAAATTATTTCTAACATTTTTATAGTCATCAACAAAAGAAATAATAATATGTTTTACATATCCATCTAATAAACTACATAATTTAGAAAATGCTTTGATATGATATTCTAATGTATAATGATCACTTATTAAAATAGGATCATAGCGTACATAAAGGTTATCACTACCAATTATGGTAGATATTTTTTTAATAGATTCTATAATTTTAGTTTTACTAATTACACCTGGCTCTAGATCCTTTTTATAAGGGGTTAGTGTTACATGAAATAAAATTGGCTTTTTAATAGAAGATAGTTTATCTACAATAGGAATAGGATTTTTAGTACAAAACACAATAGCATCTACATCTTCAAAATAAATTCTACTTACTTGTTTAGGATAAAATGGATTTCTAACATCAACATAACCTTCTTGATATCTTTTCATAAACCAATCTGTATAAAAAGCTACAATATCACATCTTCCACTTACATTTAAAATCATACTATCACATCTTTTCTAATAATTTAAATCCTATTATATTTATTTCATTTCTTTATTCTAATATTATAGATAGAACATTTGTTTGTCAATAAATTTTTATATAAAATTAAGATAAATTTTTCATAGGTTATTTGACTTGTTAAAGTTATGGCACATTTAAAAATAAAACAAATGGATATGAGATGGAGTGCTATTTAATTACATTAAATGGTTCCTTTTAACTAATATAAATGTATAAATTTAAATAAAAAAATAGTAGTTGATAGTTTATATCATTAACTACTATTTAGTCTGTTAAAAGTATACTAGCTTTTATTTTTGAGGATTTTTTCTACGAATATACTTTAACATTGTTCCATCTGGTTGACAGTCGTCAATACCTCTTGGAATTCTAGGATCAATCATTATATCTTGATTTACTTTATTGATACTAACCCTTTTCTTATCATTTTCATCGTAATATGGAATTAAAGAATCTTCATCAATATATATTCCATTTTCAGGAATCTTACTACTTATGGTTAATTTTTTACCATAATCGCCAGTTAACATTCCTTTATAAAATTCTAAATAATCTTTTAAAGAAACAACCCACTCTAAATTTACATAACTTCCATTTCCTAATGATAATAATGGACTAGTATTTTGATATAACCTAATTGCCCCATTTTCAACAATATTAATATTGCCAATATAGATATTATCTTTTAACATAAAACGCCTCCTCATAAAATTTAATTAATATTATTATACATCATTTTATTTCTATGTAAATACATTCTGTTAAATTAACCCATTCTGTTAAAATTGAGTGAGTTTTTTTGATAAAAGATATTTATTAACCATTTACCAAACTAAGAAAAATAAATTTATAATCTTTTTATTACATTCACCAAAAAGCATCTCATTCTTTTTAATTTCAAAGAACTAAAAAAATAGTAACCATTCCAATAAGGAATCATTACTATTACTTATTATTTATAAATGATTATTTTATAATTCAAATTGTGAGTTATATAAGTCAGCATAGAAACCATTTTGAGCAATTAATTCTTCATGATTTCCTGTTTCAATAATATTACCATCTTTCATTACTAAAATGATATCTGCATTTTTAATGGTAGATAAACGATGCGCAATAATGAATGAAGTTTTTCCTTCTGTTAATTTGTCCATTGCTTGTTGTACTAATTCTTCTGTTCTAGTATCTACATTACTAGTTGCTTCATCTAAGATTAAGAATGGTGCATCTTCTAACATACCACGAGCTATTGTAAGAAGTTGTTTTTCTCCACCACTAACAGTATCGGTATCTCCTATTTCTGAATGTAATCCTCCAGGTAATGTTTTAATAAAATGGTCTACCCCTACAGTCTTACAAGAATTCCATATTTCTTCTTCTGTTACATTTTCTTTATTAAATTTAATGTTATCTAAGATAGTACCTTCAAATAACCAAGTATCTTGTAGAACCATACAGAATAATTCGTGAATATTTTCACGAGATAAGTCATGAATAGAAACACCATCGATTAAAATGTCACCATCATTAATTTCATAGAATTTCATTAGTAAGTTAACCATTGTGGTTTTACCGGCACCAGTTGGACCAACAATTGCTACTTTCTCTCCAGGTTTTACATGAACACTAAAATCTTTAATAATTTCACGAGTATTATCATAGCTAAATTTTACATGTTTAAATTCAATTTCACCTTTTACTTTAGATTTATCTAAATGCTTTTTAATATCTTTTTCATCAGCCATTTCTTTTTCATCTAAGAATTCAAATACTCTTTCTGATGCCGCAGCAGTAGACTGTAAATAAGTCATAGCCTGTGCAATTTGGGTTAAAGGATTTGTAAACAAACGAACATAGATAATAAAAGCTACTATTACTCCAAAGGAAATTTGATTATTAATTACAAGTAATGCTCCTACAATACAAACAGCTACATAACCAAAGTTACCAATAAAGCCCATAATTGGTTGCATAAGTCCTGATAAGAAGTTACTCTTGCGGTTAGAATTATATAATTTTTCATTTAAAGTTTGGAAGTGATGAATACTACTAGCTCCACCATTATAAGCTTTCACAACATTATGTCCTGAATAAATTTCTTCAATATAACCGTTTAATTCTCCTAACTGTTCTTGTTTTTCCGTAAAGTATTTTTGAGATTTTCCTAAAATTAAGAACATAAGAGAAAAACCGATTAAACTAGATAAAATTGCAGTAAGTGCCATAATCCAATTGGTTACAAACATCATAATAACAGAACCAATAAATAAAGTAATACTACTAACTAAACTAGCTAAACTTTGATTTAGATTTTGACTAATAGTATCTACATCGTTAGTTACTCTAGATAAGATATCACCTGTTTCATGAGTATCGAAGAATTTTAAAGGAAGTTTATTAATTTTTGCACTGATACTACTTCTTAACTTTTTAGCAAAATGATTTGATACTGTCGTCATAGAAAAGTTTTGAATATAACTAAATATCGCACTAATTACATATAAAGATGCTAAGAAAAAGACATATTTATATACTAAATCCATATCAATTTTTGGTTTTACTAAGTTATAAACAGAAGTTGGTAATTCATCAAACTTTTTAAGCATACTATTTGTATCTTTGGTATCAGTAGTTAATAATACTTTTATACAAGCAAGTTCATCTTCTTTGGAAATTACTTGATTATCTACTTTAATATCATCTATTAATAGTAATAAAGTAGAATCTGGTAAAGATAAGAATAATTTTTGAGCTTCTTCTTGAGATGTTACAGTTTTTAATTCATTTAACAAATTCATAATATTACTACTATCTTCTTGTGAAATAGAAGAATCTGCTAAAATATGAAAGGCTTTATTTTGTAGTTTATCGGTATTAAAATTATTCATAATAGAAGTCGTTATTTCTTCTAATTTCGTAGTATTTGGTTTTAATCCATCTGTAATGATATCTGTAAAATCTGATAGTTTATTAGGAGCTATCAAAGATAAAATAGCACTAACCATAGCTAAAATTAAAGCAAATATTACGACATATTTCCAAGGATTTAGGTTCTTTAATAATCTTTTCATAGAGCCAAAGAAATCTTTAGATTTTTCATTTGTTCTTGGTCCAGGTCTAGGCATTTTCTAACTCCTCCTTTGATAACTGTGATAAAGCTATTTCTTGATAAATAGGACAGTTTTTTAATAATTCGTGATGAGTACCCATACCCACACACTCACCTTTATCTAAGACAATAATTTTATCAGCATTAATAATCGTACCAATTCTTTGAGCAACAATGATACTAGTTGCATCTTTAGTGTATTCTTTTAATTTTTTACGCAAGATTAAGTCTGTTTTATAGTCAAGTGCTGAGAAAGAATCATCAAAAATATAAATTTCAGGTTTTCTAGCGATCGCACGAGCAATAGATAATCTTTGTTTTTGTCCTCCAGATACATTGGTTCCACCTCTAGCAATATGACTATCGTAAGTATCACTCATTTTTTCAACAAATTCTTGTGCCTGTGCTACTTCAATTGCTTTCTTCATATCTTCAGATGTAATCACTTTACCACTATCTCCATAAGTAACATTACTACTAACAGTACCTGTAAACATTACTGCTTTTTGAGGAATGTAACCCATTTTATTATGTAAAATATTTTGTTTATAATCTTTTACATTCACACCATCTACTAATACTTCACCATCTGTTGCATCATAGAATCTTGGTATTAGATTGATTAAGGTACTCTTTCCACTACCAGTTGAACCAATAAACGCAATAGTTTCACCTTTATTTACTTTAAATGATATATTTTTTAGTAAATATTCATCAGCATCTGGATATTTAAAGGATACATTTTTAAATTCAACTGTACCTGTTTCAGTTGTATCAGTATCAAAACTACCATCTTGAATCGTAATATTTTCATCTAATACTTCATTTATTCTTTTAGCAGAAACACTAGCTCTTGGTAACATCATGAATATCATAGCTAACATTAAGAATGACATAATTACTTGCATACCATAACTAGTAAAAACTACCATATTACTGAATATTAAAAGTTTATCACCCATCATAGCTTTCTCAATTAGAATAGCACCAATAAAGTAAATTCCTAGAGTTAAACCATTCATAACAATATTCATAATTGGCATTAAAAAAGCAAAACATCTTTGATTAAATAGTTGCATACTGGTCAAATTACTATTTACTTCTTCAAAACGATTAGTTTGGTATTTCTCAGCATTAAAAGCACGAATAACACGAATACCTGATAAATTTTCCCTAATTACACTATTTACACGGTCAATTAGTTTTTGTACCTTAGAAAATCTTGGCATAACGATTATCATAATAATACCTATAGTCATTAATAATATAATAACGCAAATACCTACTAGCATACTCCATTCTACCGATTTATCTAATATCTTCGTAATAGCCCAAACTGCCATAATAGGAGCTTTAATTAATAACTGTAAGCCCATACCAATTAACATTTCAATTTGAGTAACATCATTAGTCGTTCTAGTAATTAAGCTACTAGTAGAAAATTTCTTAATTTCTTGTGTACTGAATTTTTCTACTTTTTTAAAGATTTTATTTCTTAAATTCATAGAAAAACTAGAACTTATATGACTAGCTAAATACCCTACAATAACAGCAGATATTAAACTACCAAAAGCACAAACAAGCATATAGATACCCTGTTCTATTACTTGATTGATTGTAGTTCCTTCAGTTTGTACTAATCTTGTGATACTACTCATATAGTCAGGCATTTTTAATTCTAACCATACTTGAACTACGATTAATACAAAACTAATTAAAATATATAAAATATCTTTTTTTCTAAAATCTTTTATTAATTTTAACATTTTATCTTCCTTTCTTTTCTTCCTTTAAAATATTATAATTTTTAACATTACCTTTTATTTTATTCAAAACATTCAAAAACTCTTCTATTTCTTTTTCACTAATTCCATCTATTATTATTTCTTCTAGTTCTTCCATCTGTTTTCTTTTCTCTAAAAACAATTCTTTTGTCTTAGGATTAAGAATTATTTTTTTTACTCTAGCATCATTTGAAGCAACTACTCTTTCTATTAAGTTATTCTTCTCCATTGTCTGTAAAACACCAGATACTGTAGCACGTCTTAAGTTTAAGATGTTTTCTAAATCTTTTTGATAGATTTCTTCCTCCTGATGATTTAAGATATACTCAAGTATTTGCATTTGGGTTGGAGTTGGTACAGAAATAAAATTACTAACTTTTTCTTTATCACAGTTGATAAGAGAACGAAAAATCATCTTTTCTAATGATTTAATTTCTAATAACACAGAATTATTTTTCATAATTACACCTACTATTTTTTGAATGACCTATACCATAATATGATTATTTTTAAAATTTGTCAATAGCCTTACAATTTTTTTATTAAAAAGAAAAGAGTAATCTTTTACTCCGTTCTTAAAGCTTCTACTGGATCTTTCTTACTAGCCATTCTTGATGGAATCGCACCACCTATCATGGTTAAGATAATATTAATAATTACTAAAATTATAGCATGGTAAATATTTAATTTTGCTACTCCAGCAAGACCTGATAGATTTTCAATAATTTGATTAGCGGGAATTGTTAATAAATAAGCAATTAAGATTCCTAAAATACCAGAAGTTAAACCAATAATAAAGGTTTCTGCATTAAAGACACGCTTAATATCTTTTCTTCTTGCTCCTAATGCTCTTAAAATTCCTATTTCTTTTATTCTTTCTAATACTGAAATATAAGTAATAATTGCTATCATAATACTAGATACAATTAAAGAAATGGAAGAAAATGCTACTAACACTACCGTAATAGCGTCCATAATATTTCCTGATAAAGTAGAAATCATAGCAGCCATATCAGTATACTCTACTACATCTTTTTCTTCTTTACCTTCGTTATATTTATCTAAATAAGTAGTAATTTCTTTTTTAGATTCAAAATCTTTTGGGTACAAATAAATTACATTAGGTTTTACATCTTTTCCTAAGTATCCTAACATTGTTTCTTTCGTGTTCATACTACCATCTTTTTCATCAAATGGTTGATTCGTTAAAATATTATAATCGCTTTTTTCTTGATAAGATACTATTTTAGAATCTTTATTTTTAGATATTACTAACTCAGTTAAAGCATTTGTATAACCAATTCCACTACCGTTTGTAATCATTTCTTTATCGGATTTACCACGAATAATTGCTTGTACTTTTAAAGTAATATTGTTTTTATTCTGGTATAGTTTTTCTAAATCTTGATTTGGTACAAAAATACTACCATATTGTAAGTAATAGTCATCATTTCCTACTACTTTTAATTCTTGATTTAAAATATCTTCAAAACTTACTTCTTTTCCAGATAAACCTAGTGCTTCTAAAGTAGATTGATAAATTTGATTTTTACTATTTACTTGTAAGATTAAACCCGGCTCGTCTTCGTTGATTTCACCTGCTAAGATATCATAATTATCATAAATGATGCCATTTTCATTTTTATTAGGATTTGTTGGTAGTAATGTCCAATTACTACTATCTGCTACTAATTTATAGCCATCTTTTGTTTTTGTGATAATATTAAAATTAGTTGCTTGTTGGTAAGATACACCTGATAATAAACTAGTATCTAATTTTTTTACATACTCAATATATTCATCTGATAGTATATTAGTATGAAGGACTGTTTCCATCACATCTTCTAAAGCATAAACTTTTTCTTCCTTTGGATATTTAGGACTATCTTCTTTTTTTATCTGACTTACTGTTTCTTCACTCATAGTCATAGCTTGTGTACTAATAATAACTGGAGCTTGTGATAAAGTATTCTTTTCAAAATTATCAACTTCTATTTTAAAGCCATTTGATAATGATAAAATTAAAGCAATTCCTATAATACCAATACTAGAAGCAAAAGCTGTTAATAAAGTTCTACCTTTTTTAGTTTTAATGTTATTAAAAGATAGTTTTAAAGCTGTTCTAAAATTCATAGCCGTTTTCTTAATTTTTAAAATAGAGGTATCTTTTTCTTTTTCTGTTACTGGGTTAGAGTCACTAATTTTAGTACCATCTTTAAATTCAATAATTCTAGTTGCATAATCTTTTGCTAAATCTGGATTATGTGTTACCATAATGACTAATTTATCTTTTGCAATGTCTTTAATCAAGTCCATAATTTGAATACTTGTTTTGGTATCTAGCGCCCCGGTCGGCTCATCTGCTAAAATGATATCAGGATTATTTACTAACGCACGAGCAATTGCTACTCTTTGCATTTGACCCCCTGATAATTGATTTGGCTTTTTATGAATGTGTTCTAGTAATCCTACTTTTTTTAAGGCTTCTTTTGCTTTTTTCTTTCTAGTTTTACTATTTACTCCACTTAAAGTCATTCCCATTTCAACATTATCTAATATTGAAATATGGGGAATTAAATTATAATTTTGAAAAATAAAGCCAACACAATGATTACGATAACGGTCCCAATCAATGGCTTTAAACTTTCTAGTAGATTTATTATTAATAATTAAATCACCACTATCATATTGATCCAAACCACCTATTATATTTAATAATGTTGTTTTACCACTACCACTAGCACCTAAAATAGCCACAAATTCATTATTTCTAAACTGAATAGAAACCTCTTTTAGTGCTTGCTGAACGAAACTTCCTGTTTTATAATTTTTACTTATTTTTTTTAATTCTAACATGATATTTTCCTTTCTAATAACAGTTTATTTTAAATTCTTTAAAGTATCAATATCTAATCCAGTAGTTTTTGAAATATCTTCCAATGAAACAGTACCTAGATTTAATAAGTTTTTAGCTATTTCCAATTTTTCTTGTTCTATACCTTGAGAAAATCCTTTATCTAAACCATTCTGAAAAGATTCTATCTTAATAGAATTCTCTGTCTTTTTTCTTACTGCTTCAGCATTATAATGTAGTTTAAATTCTTCGTCCATAGATAATCTCTCCAATTCTTCTATTATTCTGATATCTTTTGGATTATTCGTTAACTCTCTCATCTTCTTAAAATTAGTTGCTGAAAATAACGATAGGCTAACTTCTAATTCACTACTATCATAACATACTTTTTTATAATTTGGTAAATAAAGATGTAAACATTCTATATCTTCTATTCTTAAACCAGTCTTAGGATCTTCAAATACATAATTTCCTAGTCTTAAATATGGTAATGCTTTGTTTCTATAATTATTAAATAATAATAATTTAGTCTGTTTGCCACTATATTTTTCTCCTGTATCATACATACTTCCTGCTTCTCTATATAGATATTGATGATTCTTAGATTCTAAAAAATCATAATAATCCTGATTCATTTCTATTCTTTCCGTCACTTAATTTTAAATCATAACGATAATCCTTTACTTTATTCCCTGTATTGTATTCATTATCTACTAAGTAATAATTACTAATATCTAAAAAGAATGCTTCCTTAATGATATTTACTAGCTACTCTCTTGTATCTTCATTTTTAAATAGATATTTAAATGTAGTATCTGATAACAAAGATACAAAGTTACCTTTTTTCTGTTCTTTTATTTTTTCTTAATTTTTTTCTAATAATTCTATCATACTTTTACTTTTAAATCTCCTTTATAATATTAGACGGTAGCCGGCTACCTTCTATAATATTATTTAGAAAACTTTCAAAAATACTTACAAAAAATATAAAAAAGTTAAAAAAATAACCTAAAGTCTTCACTTTAAGCTATTTATATTAAGATTATTCAACCACGAATGGACTATCTTTACTACCATCTCCACCAGTAATTTGTGTATCAGCGTTCATGATTAAAACTGCACAGAAGCAGTAAGTATCTGTAGCATTGTTTTCGTAGATACAGCCTGAGGTATACACGTTCCATACATTTGAATTACCAGACGCAAAGCCGGCGGGGCCAGCTAAAGCAGGCCCCTAAAACCTAACGTACCACTTACGACCATAACAATAACCATTTATATTAAAAATAGTTACCAAAATTAATTTTTTTGCTGTCTTACGACGAGCAAAAGACGAGGGCGTCTTTTGCATATTGTACTCATTCAAACCTAACTAATTACAAATGGGTCAGAACTTGTTCCACTTCCCGTTGCCAGTGTGTCAGCATTCAGGATAATAACTGGACGAACGGCGGAAGCACTACTGACAATGTTGAGATTGATGTAACCTGAAGCTTTTACGTACCATACATTTGAATATGAACCCGAGAAGCCGGCGGGGCTCATCGTCCAAAAATACGTGTTATTATATAAATAATAATTACTATTATTTTGTCCCCTATAACCTCCAGCATATACTACTTCATCATAACTAAGTAATCCTACGCTTGCATTTACTACACCTTTTCCATTTCCATCAGCTATACATTTAAAGTCTGGTGTATATTTATTATAAGTAGTCATCGTAGCACTTCCTGATGTCCAACTATCAGAGTATTTTGCTTTTGCTTGTTCACAATAATAAGCTCCACTAGCTACACTACTTGCTAAATCTTTCTTACTTCCGATATTTGTTTGATACCAGCTTTCTAATGTTGTTTTAGATTGGCTATTTGTATAATACATATATGTATAATTATTATAGTTAGAATTAAATGCAATATTAGCATTACTATTGATTCCATCTTGCATTACGATTCTTATTGTTCCATCTTCATTTACTCTTACTATTCTCCAAGTAAATCCAGCAAATGATACATAATTATTTTCTACATTCCCTCTAAAATAGTAAGTTGGTTTACCTGTATTTGTATCAGTTGATGCATATAATCCACTTGCATCACTTGTATTATTACTTGATGTTGTTAAAGTTGGTTCTGCATCTACTACTTCAAATTTCTTACCAAATATTGATACATTTTGTACTGCTTGTTTTCTAGTAATATTAACATTATATATCTTTTCGCTACCATCTTCTGCTATTACTCTAATTGGTAGTGTATTTTTTCCTACTGCTAAGTCTTTTGCTCCTAGTCCTCTTACTTTTGATTTACTACTAGTAGCAGTTGCATTTACTGTTACACTTGATATATTGTTTTTAACTGTACAACTATATTCTGTAGTAGCACTATTAAATACTGGATCTAATGTACAGTCTGATACTGTAATACTATCTAATGTATTAGTTGTATCTAAGTTATCAGTTACTACTTTTCCATCGGCATAAACATTCACAGTTAGTGTAAATGTTTTATCATTCATACTTCCATCTGAAAAATCAGTATTCTCATCTACCCACATTCTTAATCTAAAATTCTTTTCATAATTAGCTGTATTTGCTGGAACTGTAGCTTCATATAATATTCTTTCATCATATTTACTACTATCTACTTTATCTGTTTGATCTAATTCTGAATATTTACTTAGTAATAATTCTTGTTCGGTACCACTCACTTCAGTTAGATATACTTTAACAGCACTATTAGCTAAAGTAGATCCTGTTTTCTTTCTAGCTGTTACTTGATAATCAATATTAGAGTTCATTGAAATATTTGATGTTACTTTAAAATCAAATACTTTTCCTTCTCCTACTTGAACTTTACCTATACTATCTGCTACTGGGTAAGCTTCTGTTAAAGAAATTCCTTTTCCTACTCCACTTACTTCAGTATACAAAAATGTAATAGATCCTGTTTTAATCGTATTATCTGTTGTTCCTTCTTTTGCATAATTAAAGAATGCATAAGTTACTCCTACTGTTATTACTATTAAACTAATAATAGCTACTAATGTAATAATTATTTGCTTCTTCTTATTTTTCATAGTGACCTCCTACTGCTTAGTCTTTACTATTTTCTATTTTTTATTACATCTCAATTATATAATAATTACCATTTGTAAACAAGATATAAAATCTAAAAATTAACTCTCATTAGACCTTACAGCTTTTAATAATTTACTCCACATCTTATCTGTTGAATAATTTAAAATACCTATTTTATAAATCTTTAATCCATATCTAATTAAAATATAATTAAAAATACATAAAATAATAATAGAAATTACTACATCAAATATACCAATCTGTCCTATTACTAATAGTGCTGGTGATAATAAGCAAGATAAGAATGGTACATAAGATAAAATTCTAATTAATGTACTTCCTTGAAACATACCTGCCATAATAGCTAAATAATACCCTGCTAAGCAAATCATCATAATAGGAGCTTGAATTTGTTGATAATCTTCCATACTAACTGTCATAGATGCTAAAATTCCTGCTACTAGAGAATAAGTTAAGAAAGATAAAACCATTAATATCAAAGTAAGTGGAATAATATAAGTTAGTTTATCTACAAAGCCACTTGCTACTAGACTATTCCATACATCACTAATCTGTGAAGTAATACTACTAGCACTACTAATACCAGTATAATTTCTAATTACTAAAGCAAGAATTCCATATAAAATTAATAAAAGTCCTTGTAGTAAAACAAAACCATTACTAGCAATAACCTTTGAAAAGAAGTGAGCCTTTGGACTAACATTAGAAATAATTACTTCCATACTACGTGTCTGTTTTTCTTCATTAATTTCAGCACCTATCATTTGAACTAAGAAAACTACCAAGATAAAAAAAGGTAAAATTACTGTTGGAAAAACAGTTCCCATAATCATTTCCATATTTTCTTCTTCTGTATTTTTATCATCACTTAATAAAATTCTATCTACAGAAATATTACTAGTTAATTTTAATAATTCATCTTTATTGGTATCAGTAAGAGAAAAAGCGACTTCTGTTTTGGTAGTAGATAAAGCCTGATATAAAAGTTGATAATACATAGTATCTATATAAGAATCACTAATAATACTTGCTTTAAGATAAGAAGTATCACTATTTTCTAAAACAATTAAAACCTTATCAGTATCTTTTATTTCTTTCTTAATTTCTTCTTCTGTTTTGATAGTTTTACTAATATCAAAAGTATATTTCATATCTAGTGTTTCGTTATAACTTTTTAAATTCTTTTCAAATAAATCATAAGACATATCAGTTTTATCTAAAACAACAATTTCGTTAGTATCATTAAAATCACCACCAAAAGCTTTAATAATACTATCAACATTTACAATTCCTACAATTACTACTAATAATAAAATATTAACAATTAAAAACCATTTACTTTTAATCTTCTTTAAAAAACTAGATTGTGTTAAAAACCAAAACTTATTCATCATAACTAGCACCTACTTTCGCAATAAAAATTTCATTTAAGCTTGCTTCTTCCACTACGAATTTCGTGATATTATGATGAGCAATCTTTTTAAATACCTGTTCTACTATTTTATTATTTTCTATCTTTACTTCAAACTCATTTAATTTTTTCTCTACTGATAAAACGCCATTAATACTTTCTAATTCTTTAGCTGTAACATCACCACGAATAAAAATATTCTTCTTTTGATAACTTTCTTTAATATCTTTTAAATAGCCTTCTAAAACAGTTTTTCCTTTTACTAGAATTACTAATTTTTCACAAAACTGTTCAATGTGTTCCATTTGATGAGAAGAAAAAATAATTGAACAGCCTTTTTTCTGTAAACTATAAATTGCTTCTTTTAATAGTTTTACATTAATAGGATCAAGTCCTGTAAAAGGTTCATCAAGAATCAATAACTTAGGTTCATTAATAACGGCTGCAATAAACTGAATCTTTTGTTGGTTTCCTTTAGATAATTCTTTTATTTTACGATTCTTATACTCTTTTATTTGAAATCTTTCTAACCAATCATCTAGTCTTTTTAAAATTTCTTTTTCACTTAATCCTTTTAATCTACCATAATAAATAATCTGTTCTTTTACTGTCATTTTGGTAAGTAAACTTCTTTCTTCTGTTACAAACCCTATCTTATCAGTTACACTATAATCAATTTTTTTACCATCTAGCGTAATTTTACCACTTGTTGCATCTAGTAGCCCCATTATCATACGAAAAGTGGTCGTTTTACCTGCTCCATTACTACCAAGTAAGCCAAATATTTCACCATCATCAACAGTAAAAGACAAATGATCTACTGCAAGATTCGTACCATAGTATTTAGTAACATTTTCTACTTTTAACATAACTCTCCTACTTTCTTTTTTATCTTCTACTATTATACCATGTTTTTCTTATGATATTGAAAAAGAAAGCAAATTTATGCTTCCTTTAGTCCTAAATCTATTAATTTCTGTTCTAAGCAATCAATTTTTTTGGTTACTTTTTCACTTGCTTCTTCTTCTAATGTATACCACCCATATTCAAACATTAAATTATATAGTTCTCTTGCTGCATCTTTGGTATCTTCTAGTAAAGAAAAATAGTCTTCATATAAATAATCGTTACTTGCTTCATTTAGAGCAAGTGAATAATAATTAGATAGATTCTTTTCTAACTCTAAAACACAATTTAAATAATCTCTATCATTCATCTTATTACCAGTTGGTACTTCCATTTTAGGATTCTTAATTTCTTTATTCATCTTCATCTTCCTCTATTTCATCTTTTTCTTCTTCGTCTATTCCATCATCTACTTCTATTTCATCATCTTCATCATACTCACAACTTTCACATTCATATTCTTCTTCATCTTCTTGCTTTAAGATAGAAATAATATAATGTAAATGATCTTCGTGTAAGTTCTTCATTCTTTCTAAAGTGTCTTTAATTTCCTTATCTTGGATCATTTTAATATAACTACTAACTTCTTTAAAAGCTAAATAGTTTATTTCAAATAAATCTGATAGGTATAGTAAATCTTTCGTTGAAATCATTTTCGGTATTAATTCCATATTCTCATCTCCAATCTTATCATGAGATAAAAGAGATAATTTTATACAAAAAAGAATCTATTTTTTAGATTCTTTTTTTAATTCGTGTTTCAATTCTTTAATTCTTTTTTTACGTTCTTTCTTTTTGGTATTCATATTATCTAGTGTTTCCATAATTGAATTCATAAGCTGTTCTCCAAAAGGAAATGAGAATTTTACTTTTGGGAAAGACTTAAATAATTTATTAATATAGAAAGTATGCTTTGATAAAATTTCTCTTACTTGTTTATCAATATCAGAAGTAGAATCCTGTCTAACATTTGCTAATTTACTTTTTAAGCTATTCATAATCGTAAAAGTTAAGATATTATCTATTAAGAAACTAATGAATAAAATAATAGAAATTATAATTAAAACAAGATGTGGAATTTTATTTACAACAAATAAAAATATAGGATTAATAACATATATAAAAGCCATGCCTAATATTCCAAATGCAACTGCATTTCTTAAGCATATTCTTCCTTCTAAGTTAAAACGATCATTTGAATAATCCCACCATCTAGCATTAAATAGTTTTTCCATTAAATAACTCGTTATATATTCTAAAAAAGAAGTACCTACTACTGCCATTACAAATAAAGTAATAGGCTCATGATAATAACGATTTAAGAAAAAATACATATACATGGCACCATAACCATAGATAGGACAGTATGGTCCAATTAAAAAACCTCTATCGTGAACGAATTTTTTTTGTCCAATGGAACAAGTAATACATTCTACTGTCCAACCAAAGATAGCATAACAGTAAAACATAAAGAAATATAAACAAAGATTATACATATAATCACTCTCACCTTCTATGTTATTAATATACCATATTTTTTAGCTTTCATCTTCTGCATATTTTTCTGCAAATACTAATTCTAAAGTCATACCATCTTGATATTTGGTATTAGTTATATTTTGATTTACTAAATAACCAATTCCTTCTGTTTTATAAGAAATACCAGAAAGTTTTAGATAAGTAACTACATCTTTTTTACTCCAACCTTTAAAATTTGGAATCCAAATATCTGTAGAATTGGTTACTAAAAAGACTTTACTATTTTTGGTAAGGACAATACTTTTTTCTGGATACTGACTAGTAATTGTATCACCACTACCTATTACTTCTACTTGTAGATTCTTACTTTCTAACTCTTTTTTTACTGTTTCTACTTTTTTATTTGTATAGTTTTCTAATGTATAAAGAGTATTTTCTGTATTTTCTTCTACTGCATCATAAATATTATAATATTTACTTACATTTTCTACTACGTTTTTAACTACATAGCTTAGAGCATTTGCATATTGGTGTGGTTTTTTAACATTTGCATAAATGATAATTTCAGGGTCATCTTTGGGAAACATTCCAGCAAAACCACGAATTACATCATATTGTCCGGTTAAATAACCTTTACCATTCGTACTAGCAATTTGAGCAGTACCAGTTTTCGCAATTAAATTATAACCTGGCATATTATAATTAGTACCAGTTCCTTCTAATACTACGCTTTCCATTAAATCTTTTATTTTATCAGTAGTTGTTTTGCTAGCAACTCTACCTAATTCTTTTCTACTGTTTTCTTCTATTACTTTACCACTACTATCTACTATTTTATCTACAATATATGGTTCTAATAAAATACCATCATTGGCAATTGAAGTAAGTGCTTTAATATTTTGAATAGAAGTTACCATAATACCTTGACCAAATCCAGCATTAAAGACTTCTGTTTCATATTTAAAGTTTAGTTTACCAGCTGTTTCTTTACTTAATTCAATTCCTGTTTTGGAACCAAACCCTAGTTTTTTATAGTAATTCATCAAAGTATCTTTATCAATATAATTATGAATTAAATTAACTATTCCTACATTACTAGATAAAGCAAAACCCTTATCATAAGTAATTGTACCCCAACCACGACGATCCCAGTCTCCTATTACGGTACCATCTGTAGTTGTGTAAGTACCAGATTTAAATGTTTCACTACCATTATACTTACCAGCTTCCATTACTGCCATATAAGAAAATATTTTCATAGTAGAACCTGGTTCAAAACTTACAGAAATATTAGGATCCAAATAACTAGAAATCTCTTTAATATTAGGGTCAAAAGAAGTAGTAGAACCCATACCTAGAATTTTACCTGTTTTTGCTTCTGCTACCACAATATTTAATTCATCAAAATTATATTTATTATTAGCATCTTCTAAAGCCTGTTCAATAAAAAATTGAACATTAGAGTCAATCGTTAAATAAATACTATTTCCGTCTTGCTGCTCTTGGACTTTTTCTAAAGTATTCGCTATTTTATACCCTTTTAAGTCTTTTTGGTACTCTTTAAAACCATCTGTACCAGTTAGAGAATCATTAAATAAAGCTTCAATTCCCATTTCACCAATAATTTTACCATCTTCATTACTCTTAGCATATCCTAAAGTATAAGATAAGAAATCTCCCTTAGGATAATAACGCTTTTGTGTTTCTGTAAAAGTAATACCATCTAAGTTTAAAGCTAAAATTTTATCTTTCGTTAATTCCGTTAATCCTTTTCCAGCATTACCGAATTCTGTTTGATAGACATTTCTATTTAATAATGCTAGTATTTTTTCATAATCCATTGAGATAATAGAAGATAATCCTTTCGCAGTATTTTCTTTATCTTTTACATAGTTTCCTTCCCCTCTAGAAGAATCTAAATAAGCAATTAAAGTATAAGAATATACATTTTGAGCTAATGCTTCACCATTGACATCATAAATAGTACCACGCTTTGCTAGAATTGTTTCATGTTTTATCGTTCTTTTACTAGCAAATTCTTTTAAGTTAATGCCATCTACTTTTTCTGATAGTGATAAAACACCAGCTCGATAAATTAATAACACAAACAAAAAAAGAGTTACCAATAAACTAATGTTAGCAATTCTTACATTACGATTTACTGTTTTACTCTTTTTATTTTTCATAGCTTCACCTTATTCTGCACTATTTGCATCATTCATATCATCTGTTACTGTTCTGATATTATTATTATTATAACTCAATCCCTGTTCTTTCGCAACTGTTTGAATTTTTTCTAGGGAAGCAAGTTCATTTATTTTCATCGTTAAACTTGTGTTTTTCTTTTCTTGAGAAGATATTTGTTTTTTTGTTTTTTCAACTTCAAAGTTAATCTCTGATAGGGTTGCTTGTGAAAATACTAAAGCAAATGGTGTCATTAATACCATTACTAAAGTAAAGATATATAATAATCTTTCAAACTTTGACATCTTTAATCTCTTTTTCACTTTTTTCATGGTAACAACCCCTTTTTCTTTTTTTATTTTATTCTTTTAATCACTCTTAATTTAGAAGATCTACTTCTATTATTTTCTTCTATTTCTTTATTCGTAGGAATAATAGCTTTATGGTTTACTAATTCATAGTCTGGTAAATATTCTAGAGGAACATTTGGAAGACCTTTCACAACTGGATTTACATTCGTTAATTCTTTAAAAACATTTTTTACGATTCTATCTTCTAAAGAATGGAAAGTAATAACAGATAAGATACCACCTACTTTTAACATACTAGCAGCATCACGCATACTTTTTTCAAGAATTTCTAATTCGTGATTTACTTCAATTCTAATTGCTTGGAATGTTTTTCTAGCTGGGTGTTTATCACGTTTAGCTTTTTCTGGCATCGAGTTTTTGATAATATCTACTAATTCAAAAGTGGTTTCTACTGGCTTTATACTTCTTGCTTTTACGATATTTCTAGCAATACTGTTAGCATATTTTTCTTCACCATATTGAAATAAAATTCTAGCAAGTTCTTTTTCTTCATAGTTATTTACAACATCATAAGCTGAAAAATCACTATCTCTATCCATTCTCATATCAAGTTTGGCATCTTGATGGTAACTAAATCCTCTTTCTTGTTCATCAAGTTGTGGGCTAGATACTCCTAAATCAAACAAAATACCATCTACTTCAGTAATTCCTAGTTCTAATAATTTTTCTTTTAGATAAACAAAGTTACTTTTAACAATTGTGTAATTATCTCCAATTTTTTTTAATCTTTCATTAGATGCGTTAATAGCTATTTGGTCTTGATCGAATGCAACTAGTCTACCCTTTTTTATTCTCTTTAAAATTTCACTGGAATGTCCAGCATAGCCTAAAGTACAGTCAACATATATACCATCTTCTTTAATATTCAAACTGTCAATTGATTCATTTAATAAAACACTAATATGCATAAATATCACCTACAAGTTTATATTATCGGTATCAAATAGATTTTCGGCAATATCAGATAAGTTATCCTGATTTTCTGTAAAGAAAGTGTTCCATCTATCTTTAGACCATATTTCCAAGCGGTCACCTACTCCTAATACCACACATTCTTTTTCAAGATTAGCATATTCTATCAAAGATGATGCGATATTAATTCTACCTTGTTTATCAAGTTCTACTTGATTAGCACCTGATAAAAAGAAACGGTTAAAGTTACGGGCATCTTTTTTTGTGAAAGGAAGACTATTTAGTTTAGCTACAATTTTATTCCATTCTTCATAAGAATAAACAAATAGACAGTTTTCAAGACCCCTAGTTACTACGAAATTAGTACCAAGTTCTCCTCGAAACTTAGCTGGAATAATCATGCGTCCTTTTTCATCAATTGTATGATGATATTCTCCCACAAACATAGAAATCCCCCACTTTTTACCACAATCAACCACTTGTCTACCATAATGGTACTACATTCCCCCTGAAAAAGCAATTCTTTAACTATCTTTTTCTGTAAATTTTAGTAAATTTATCTCTACTTTACATTTTTTATAAGAAAAAAGATTCCTTATTAGTGGAAATCTAAAAGACAAAAAAGAAAAACCCTACTTCTAGTTTTATAAGAAGCTGGGTTACTATTTACTATTTATTCTTTTTATATTGAAACAAGATAGAAGGTCTATGGCCACCGCCTGTTTTTATTTTATCTGTTTTTACTACTTTATCTTTAATGATTCTACGAAAAGCTGGGTCTAATAATTTTTTATCTAAAATTACTTCATATACTTGCTGTAATTCGCCTAGTGTAAAATCTTCAGGCATCATATTAAATACAATATCAGTATAACCAACTTTATTTTTTAATCTTGAAATACCAGATACAATTACTTTTGCATGATCAAATGCTAACATACTATTCTTTTTCACAATATATTCATAACGGTCTGTCGTTTGATCTTTTAATTTTTTCTCTATCGTAATAGAAAAATTTTCAATTGTATTATCAAAAGTAACTTGGATTTCTTTTTCATCTTCTAAAATATGCATAGTAAACCAACTAGCATTACTACTTAGATGATCCTTTAATCTATTTTTATCAACTAATGCCATATAAGAAACACTAACGATTCTCATTCTAGGATCACGGTTTACATCACCAAAAGTATATAACTGTTCCATATAAATATCTTTTAAATTGGTTTCTGTTTTTAAAATTCTTTTTGCAGCATCATCTAAAGTTTCATCAATTCTAACAAAACCACCTGGTAAACACCATTTATCTTTAAAGGGATAAGAATTTCTTTTTACTAGTAAAACGCTAAACTTTTTCTCTGGTAATTTACGATAATTACCTACTTCTTCATCAGCTACACTAAAAATCAAGGTATCAGCTGTCATAGATAATTTTTCAAATTGACTAGAATCATAATTTTTTAAAAATTCTTCTTCGGAAGAATAAAATTTATTTTCCATTTTAGCACCTCTTTTTTATAATTTGATTATAACAGAATTATCTTTTGAAAGCAAAAAGAAAATAAGAAGCTATGATAATACGCTAATTAACATTTCCATTACTTTTTTAATCACGTCACTCTTATTTTCTATTCTATCGTTACTAAATACTTCTACTGAGTCATTATAATAAGTATCGTTTTCTTTATCGTAAATACTAATATACACTTTATTAGGATCTTTAGAAGGATTAGCTGGATCACTACAATTTAACATACCAGTAATTCCAACACCATAATCGCTATTTGCAAACCAACTTATATTCTTACTCATTTCTTTTGCAGTTTCCATACTATAAACCGTATAAGTATCAATTACTTCTTTTGCGACACCCATCTTTATTTTAAATTCATTAGCATAAGTTACTGCTGAATAATGGAAGACATCACTTGCTCCTTCGATATTGGTAATAGCACTCGCAACCCCTCCACCAGTACAAGACTCCATTGTTGAAATTGTTTTTTTGCTCTTATCTAAAATTTTTACTACTTTTTCTACTTTTGTATCCATTTTATCTTCCTTTCCTAAAGCTTCTTTTTCTATAATATTAACTATCTTCTTCTAACTATTTTCATATAAATGCTTTTTTCTAATATAAGATAGGACTTTAGAATCTAGATTTTCTTTTAAAAATATCATCTCTTTATTTACTATCTTTTCTCTTATCTTAGTAGAAGAAAGATTACTAAGTTTAATATTAGTATAAATGATATTTTCTTTCTTAGAGAGTTCTAATTTTTCTAAATCTTCTTTTTTATCGGTATCTCTTAGTGTTACTAGTATTTTAAAATTTGCTAAAATATATTCATAATTTTTCCAAGTTTTAAAATCTTTTAGTAAATCAGAACCTAATATAAAGTAAATTTCAGAATCAGAGTAGCAGTTTTTAAAGTAATTTAAAGTTTTATAAGTATAAACTTGGCTTTCTTTTAATTCGTAATCTGATACTTCTAAATTAGGATTACCCTCTATCATTAGATTTATCATTTTGATGCGATCCATCCCACTTACTAAATTTGTTTTAGGGTATTTGTTTCCTGTTGGGACAAAAATAACTTTATCTACTAACTTTCTAGTAAGCAACTCTCTAACCATTTTTAAATGCATATTGTGAGGAGGATTAAAACTGCCACCATAAATTCCTATTCTCATACGGCATCATTTCTTCTATAAGTTGGAATCGTAAACTTATGCAAATTAGACTGATGTAGGGTACTAATTTTATTGGAAGTAACAGGATCAAGTAAATTTTTATCTTCCATATAGTCAGCTATTTCACTATACTTTACCCCTAATTTATCTTCATCTGTTTGATTAGACAAACCGTCATTTGGTTTTTTATATAATACTTTTTCAGGTACTTTTAAATACGCACCTATTTTAATTACTTCTTCTACTGTGAAATCTGCTAATACTGAAATATCATGTACAGAATCTCCACCTTTTGTGAAATAGCCAACGTATAATTCACATTTATTACTAGTTCCAGCCACTAAATAAGTTTTCTGTTTTAAATTAGAATATAAGGCAGCTAAATAGTAAAGAGTTGCCATTCTAAGTCTTGGTTTTAAATTAATATCACTATTTTTAGTTTCTTCTATATTAAAATCCCCTAAGCTTTTTAATTCTTCCTTAAAAGTATCAAAAGTTTTCGTAATATCGAAATTGATTAAATCAAAGCCATAATAATCACTAATTAATTTAGCATCTATTTTATCCTCTTCTTTAGAATGGCATGGTAGAGTTACCCCAACAACATTTTCTTTACCTAGAGCACTAGTAAATAAAGCTGCAACAACACCAGAATCTTTACCACCACTGATACCAATTACTGCTCCTCCTAAGTTATTTTCTTGATAGTAATTTCTAATAAAAGAAATAATGTTTTTTGTTTCTTGTTCGGCATTAAATTTTTTCATCATTTTTCCTTCTTTCTTATTTTTTTATCTTTTGATAGTTACAAGTTGAGATAGCAGTATTTGCTGCTTCTTTCATAGATTCAAATAACATAAATTCTTTTAAAGCACGCTCTTCTTCACTTAAATCCACATAATACTGATGAGGATTATTAATATCCGTAATTCTTTCTGTTAGTGTTTCATATTCTTGCTCACAATATACCTGTTTTTCTTTTATATTTGGTTCTTGGTAAACTAATTCTCCGTTTTTAAAGATAGGTAGTTGTAGTTCTCTTACTCTATAATCGGTAATGGTTGTTTTCTTCCATGGATCTTTATCTGATACTAAGGTATATTTATCTAGAGGGATTACTTCATCAAATCTTGCAATAACATCTCCTAATACTTTACCATTATCATAGTCATAAAAACGATATACTTTTTTCACACCAGGATTGGTTGTTTTAACGGTGTCACCACTTACTTTAATTTTAGGAATGATTTGATTTTCTTTTTCTACTGCTACTAATTTATAAACACCATTTACTCTTTCTTTACTAGCCGCAATATTATCCCCTGCTCCAATAGAATCAATAATAGCCCCACTATTTAACATATTAGTAATAGAATATTCATCAAGTCCATTCGATAAGCAAATAGTAGCATCACCATACCCTGCTTCTGTTAACATTTCTTTAGCAGCTTTTGATAGATAAACTAAGTCTCCACTATCGATTCTAATTCCTTTTAATCGATAACCATTTGGTTCTAAGTATTCACGGCTTACTCTAATTGCATTGGGAATTCCACTTCTTAAAGTATCAAAAGTATCTACTAAGAAAACACAATTATCAGGGTGAGATTTGGCATAAGCTAAAAAGGCTTCGTATTCACATTCTGCTTCTTGAATAAAAGAGTGAGCCATAGTACCTAAAACAGGAATATTATATTTCATACCTGCTAAGACATTACTAGTACCAGAACAACCTCCAATATAAGCATATTTACTAGCATCTACTGCTGAATCCATACCACGAGCACGTCTTGCTCCAAATTCCATAACTGGAATATTCTTAGCTGCACTTGTGATTCTTTTTGCTTTCGTAGTTACCAAAGTACCATGATTAAAGTTTGCTAAAAGTGCTGTTTCTATAATTTGTGCTTCTACCATATTTGCTCTTACTGTTAATGCTGGCTCATTAGGAAATACTATAGTACCATCTGGCATAGCATAAATGTCACCACTAAATTTTAACTCTTTTAAATAAGTTAAAAATTCTTCACTAAAACACTTTGTACTTCTTAAATAAGCAATATCTTCTTCTTCAAATCTAAAGTTTTTAATGTATTCTATCGTTTCCCCTAAACCACCGACAATTGCATATCCTCCATTAAAAGGATTACTTCTAAAAAAAATATCAAAATAACCTTTTTCATTTTGTTTTCCTTGATCAAAATAACTTTGAGCCATTGTTAACTCATAAAAATCTGTCATCAATGTTTTATTTTCCATATTTCATTTCTCCTAACTTTTTTACTATTTTTACACCTTGCTGCTTCATTAATAAGTAAGCAGCTTGACTATATTCATCACGATTATGAAATGGACTATTAAAAGTTTCCGTTGCATCTTCGTGTACTCTTACTTCTACTTCTCTATTGATTTGATCTAGATAATTCATAGTAGAAATCACTCCATTTACTATACAAATATCAGTACAACAACCACAAATATCGAATTCCTTTATATTTGATGATGCCTGAATCGTATCAATAAAACCAGGTGCTTCTCTAAAACTAGTACAGTTCTTTTTAAATACTAAAACATTATCTAAACCTTCATATTTTTTAAATTCATCAATTAATTCAGCTTCTGTTGTTCCATTTATACAGTGCTTAATAGTACCAAAGCGATTATGTTCTACTGAATTTAATTCATGACTATCTTTAATAAAAATAATTAATTCTTTTTCTTTTTGATATTCTTCTATTAGTTCCTGTTGTCTTTTGATAGTATGCTCAATATAAGTATCGTGTAAACCTCCTTCCCTTACAAAACCATTTACCATATCCACTATGATTAAACATTTCTTATAAACTTTTAAATTTTTCATATATCTTTTCCTTTCTTATTAACAATTTATTAATAACACTTCTTTTAAAAATTTCAGATTTCTCATCTGTTATTAACATTATATTAATAACATAACAAAATGTCAACTACTTTTAAAAAAAAAATAAAAGAAGATAACTTTGTACCTTCTTTCTAAACCAATTATTATTTTAAATCTTGTCCTAATACCTTATTTGCCACCATTTCATTTACATGAAGAATAAAGTCTTCTTGTTTTAAAGTAGTAGTTTCTTCACTACCATGAATACGATAGCTAATTGTTTTCTCATCTCTTTCTTTATTTCCTAAGATTAAGATAAGTGGTATTTTTTTCGTTTGTGCTTCACGCATTTTATAACCTAGTTTTTCATTTCTATCATCAAGTGTTACTCTAATATGATTTTTTTCTAATAAGTCTTTGATTTCATTTGCATATTCTAAATGATAAGTATTATTAACAGGAATAATAGATATTTGAACAGGTGCTAACCATAATGGAAGTACACCCTTAGTTTCTTCTAATAGAAAAGCAATAAATCTATCAAGTGAACCTAATATCGCTCTATGAATTACGATTGGAGTTTCTTTTTCTCCTTTTTCATTAATATAATTAAGTTCAAACTTTCTAGGAAGTAAGAAATCTAATTGAATTGTTGATAGTGCTACTTCATTTCCAACTGCTGGTTTAATTAAAATGTCTAGTTTTGGTCCATAGAAAGCAGCTTCTCCAATTGCTTCAAAGTAATCAACATGAATATCTGTTAATACTTTTCTAAGTGATTCTTCAGCATTATTCCACATATCATCATCTTGGAAATACTTTTCTTTATCTTTTGGATCTCTTAATGATAATCTACATTTAAAGTCTTTAATACCAAAATCTTTATAAACGTCCATAATTAAGTCGAGTACGCCTTTAAATTCTGATTCAATTTGTTCTTTAGTACAGAAAATATGAGAATCATTTTGTGTAAATGATCTAGCTCTTTCAATTCCTTTTACAGAACCTGCTGATTCATATCTAAAATCATTCGCAATTTCCGCAATTCTTACTGGCATATCTTTATAAGAATGTAAGAAGTTTTTAAACATAACCATGTGATGTGGACAGTTCATTGGTCTTAAAACATAGGCTTCATTATCCATTTCCATTGCAGGAAACATATCATCTTTATAATGATCCCAGTGTCCTGATGTTTTATATAATTCAACACTTCCAAGATCTGGTGTATGAACGTGTTTATAACCATAACTTACTTCTTTATCAGTAATATAATTTTGTAATGTTCTCCATAATGTATAACCATTAGGAAGCCATAAAGGAAGACCTCTACCTACTAAATCACTAAGCATAAAAATTCCTAAATCTTTTCCTATTTTACGATGATCTCTTTCTTTTGCCTCTCTTAATTCTTCTAAGTAACTATCAAGTTCTTCTTTGGTATCAAAACAAATTCCATAAATTCTTTGTAGCATATGGTTTTTTGCATCATTTTTCCAATAAGCTCCACTTACTTTTAATAATTTAAAATTCTTAAGTTCTTTTGTATTATCAACATGAGGTCCACGGCAAAGATCCGTAAAATCTCCTTGCGTATAACATGATATTACTTGCTCATTTTCGTCCATTCTAGAGATTAAATCAATCTTATATGGATCATTTTGAAACATTTTAAGAGCTTCTTCTTTCGTTATTTCATGTCTTACGATATTTTTATTATCTTTACTACATTTTTTCATTTCTTTTTCAATAACTGTTAAATCATCTTCTGTTAGAGTCTTTCCATTTAAATCAATGTCATAGTAAAATCCATCTTCAATAACGGGACCTACCCAAAATAAAGCATCAGGATATAAATGCTTAACTGCCTGTGCTAGTAAATGAGCACAACTATGGTTTAATTTACTTAATCTTTCATTTTCTTTAATATTTATCATTTTAATATTCCTCCATATCTTGTTTTAATTTTAATACTAATTCTTGATAGACATCATTATCTACTTCCATACACTTTTTATCATAAGAAGATAAGGCCATATCCCCATAAAATGTATTTTCTTTACTATGAATAATCATCATTAACTGTTCTAATTCTAAACTATCCATAACTTGTATTAACAAATCCATAGAAACAGGTTCCTCTTTTTCTATTAATCTATCGGTAATTAGTTCCTTAAAGATTTCTTCTTCTACTAAGTTAGTAGAATTTAATAGCATTTTAATCATTTTATGTAATGGTATATTTTCTTTCTTATATCTTCCAATAATAATCTTTTTCATAATATCGATGGTCTGTTTTATTTCTTTTATTCTTGTTTTTAGTAATGGTGATGCGTAGTCTATTGCTTTTATTTGTAATGATAATAGTTCTTTTTGATTTTGTTCAATAAGTGAGAACAGTATTTTTGTATCGAACTGATTTAATGTAACTTTGATAACATACACCCCCTATCAAAGAAAAAGAAAACTCCTATTATATCTTATGATATAACAGGAGTGCGAACACGGTACCATCCATGATTTTACTTAATTAAGATAACGGTTTCCCGGATGCCTATTAAGGCTCAACTTAGAAAGTAGTAATATTTATAGTTCAATATCTAATTTCACCAAACTTAGACTCTCTACGAAAATTCCTATAAAATCATGTCTTTCATTATCGTTTTTCTAAAAAACTTAAGTTAATAATATGACTTTTTAAATTGTTTGTCAATGACTTTTCTGAATTTTACTTACGATTACTTTCCCCTATTAGTTCAAAGTCATTGGTTAAACTTTTAATCCTTTCAATCATTCTTCTTGCTTTAATTTCTTCTTTTCCTACACTCGTTATACTAAAGTGCTCTTCTAATTGTTTTAAATTCATATTAGAAGTAAAAAAGGTTGGTAATTCTTCGTCCATTCTATACTGTAAAATAGTACCTAATATTTCATCTCTAGCCCATGGCGTTAGATACTCTGCTCCAATATCATCTAATAATAATAATGGTGCCTTTTTAATATAATCATACTTTTCTTCAAAATCATTTCCAAAAGATGACTTTAATACTCTTAAAAACTCTGGTACATAAACAATAGCACTTTTGATATTATTCTTGGCAAGTTCATTAAATAAAGCTGCAATTAAATAAGTTTTTCCTACTCCATAACTGCCATGTAGATAAATACCTTTAGGATTTTTAGAAGTAGTAAAATCCTCAATAAAAGTCTTTACATATTTCATAAAGTTTACTCTATTTTTATCATTTTTATATAAATTACTTAAAGATGCTTCTTTTACTTTTTTAGGAACTTCAAATAGATATACATTTTCTTGATACTTAGTATCATAGTCTTTCTTTTTCTGATAACTGCAAGCTACATAACTAAAGATTATTTTTTCATGTTCTAGTTTTGGGGTATACATATAACCTTTTATTTTATTTTTACATTCTTCTAAAGATTTACAACTGCGACAATTATGAAACTCTATACTAGCATCTTCTAAAGATGAAGTATATTTCATTAAAATTTCATCTGGAACATTTAAGGTAGAAATTAATTCTTTAAAATCTCTATTATCTAATTTTTTAATATAATTTTGTTTTAAATTATTGATTTCATCACTAGATATTTTTATCATTTCTTGAATATTTCTCATTTTACCACCTCGATTATTTTTTTATAATAAGTAAGCCCTGTTCATTACTATCATAACATATTTCATTCAAATTAGAAAAAGAAACCTTGAAAATTTAAAAAATACTTGTAAATTTTTTTAACTGATATTCAAAAAGTAAATATAGTTTCATTTTATAATAGTTTCACGTTTTTATGTACTTTTTCGATACATCATTTCACATTTTTATAAAATCAAACAAAAAGCACTGACTATTTTCATCAGTACTTACTTATTATTTTACTTCAACTAACTCAATTTTACCGATAAATATTTTATCCATGGCACCATTATCTGCATTATAATCTAACCACATTCTAAACTCGAATGTTTCTTCACTCTTAGCATCAATAGTAGCTGTATATAAAATTCCATCATCAGATAAATTTTGAATATTTTTAAAAGGTTCATTTTCTTTATTGATTACATATCTTAAATACTTATTTGGTAATACTTCTTTTCCTTTTAACTTAGCTTGTTCTTCATTATTTTGAAATACTATTTGATAAGTAATTTTTGAATTTGAACTATTTACAATTTTAAATTTATAGGCATCATTTTTTAAACCTGTACTATCAGAAGTTGGATAAGCATCTTTTAATAAAATACCACTTGATAAATCTTGCATATAAAATCTTTTTTGATTTTGTAAGAACGCCATAGATGATAATAAAATTTCTTGTTTTGGTAAATATACAAAGGAAGTCATAAACATTAAGAATAGTGAAACACTAATAATAGAAAAAATTAATTTTTTTATTTCTTTCTTTTTATTTTTCATAATATCTTCCCCTTTTTCATTTAGTGGCTGTATTATACCACAAAGTATGAAAAAAAGCAAGAAAAACCGCTTAAAACTACTTGTTTATAGTAGATATACTTTGATTAATAGAAGATAAAATATCATCTAATTCTTTCATATCTTCTTCAGACATTTCTTCATTTTTTAATTCTTTATTAAACCAATCTGGTAATTCTTCTTGTTTCTTTTGTGTTTTCGTATAAGTAGCCGTATTTGATTTTGTTTTATTTTCAAATTGTTTCTTTAGTTTTTTATGTTCTTTTTCACTAATACGCATTGCTTCTTCTACTGTTTCAATATTTAATCTTTTCCATTGTCCAGCTATAGTTTCAATATAATTTTTTGATAATTTTTGATTATTAATTTTTAACACATAAGCAATTAAAACATTTACAACACCTGGTGTCATCTTCTGATCTACTAACAAACTCTCTATTAATTTTAAATCTCTTAAAGATGGTTCCCCTGTTTTATATTTACTTCTTAAGAAGTCATAAGGGTGAACAGATTCAAAAGTATAAACCATTTTTGCCCACTTACTATTATCACCTTGTGGCATTTTTAAATAGTCTGGTTGTTTACTATAAACAAAAGTTGGAAGTTTGCCATCATTTTCAAATTGATAGAAATTACGAGCATTTTTACGAAGTTCAGTTTTATCAATTAAACCTTTTTCATTAATACTATTACGAACTAATCCTTGCATATTTGCTTCATCAATATCATAAGTGTAAGCTAATGCATTAATTAATTCTTTTGTATCATCATTAAAACATCTAGGACTTACCATCGTACTAGGAATACTAGAAATAAGCAAGTTAAAATCAATCTTACTGTTAATTACCATTTTATTCGTATTTTCTTTACAAATATTTTCATTTTCAATTAAAACATTTCCACTAACAGAACGAAATACATCACTAAAACTAGAACTTACATCTTCGTAATCCTTTAAATTTACTTTCGGTATCTTAAAAAAATCAACAATTCTATCATACTCTTTTTTCCCTAGATTATTATAAAGTACGATATTTAATACAGGGTGATTTAAAAAGTCATTTGCTGACATAGGAGAATATAATAGATAAACATAATTATTGACATGATCTTTTTTATAATAAGTTTTTAAAAGTCCTACAGCTTCTAATTTTTGTCTAGCTACCACAATATCATCTAGTTTTAATTGCATGGTACTCATTAAATGATGATGTGTTAAATCTTCACTCATTAATTCTCTTTTATCTAAATCATCTACTAAAGTAAAATATAAAGAGGTAGCAGTATAACCAATAATTGGTTGATAAAGCATAGTGATTAATTTACGATCTAAATCTTTAATAACAGTTTTATTAACTACTGTATAGGTATCTGCTGGTAAAATCACAATTTCTTTCATAATGCACCTCACTAACACCTATTATACACAAATTCATTCTACTAAAAAAGTAGTTTCATCTAAAAATTGATAATTCGTCTTATACTTTAATTCTCTTACTAATCGAAATAATGCTTCATCTTTTTGTTTAGCTTCAATCATAACATCAAAATCTATATTACAGAATTTAATTTTCTCAATAAAATCAATAAAAGTATCACTATCTATATAATCGTGATGACTTCTTTTTTCCTTTTTATTTTTAGGAGAAGAAAAATGAATTTTAGGCGTTGTTTTCCAAGTCTTAAAAATACTTTCAATATAATCTTCTATTTTTTCATTATTTCTATTTACTAAAAAGTGATGATAATCTAGTACCATAGGAATCTGTAATTTTTTAGCTAAAGATAAGGTGTTACGAATATTAAAAATTTTATCATCATTTTCAATAGTAATTAACTCTTTTACTTTTTTAGGTAACTGATTAAAGTTATTCGTAAATCTTTTCATAGCTTCATTTTTTCCTTGTTGACTAGAACCAATATGAAGAATAATATTTGTTTTTAAATCTAGTTTTTGCATAAGTTGATAGTAGTCATTTAAAGCACTTATTGTAGAAGTTACTACACTTTCATTAATACTATTTAAAACTAAAAACTGATCTGGGTGCATATCTACTCTCATGTTTTTAACTTTGATATAATTACCTATTTCTAATAACTTACTTTTATATTTAATTAAGATATTATGATAGCTATCTCTATAAGTTAATAGTGGTACTAAGTGAGAAGTCATACGATAAAAATGAATAGAATTTGCTTCGTTATATTTTAAAATTTCTAAAAAATTAGTTAGATTTTCTTCTAAAATTTTGCATCTTTTTTCTTCTCCCCTTCTTTTTCCTAATTTTTTATAATTCGTTACTGTAATCGTTTTAGAAGAAGTTATAGGAATACTAACAGGAAGAGCAACATAACCTAATCGAATTTTCATATTTATCACCGTTTTTAGTTTTTCCTAAAATAGTTTAATTATACTAACTATGATTTTTCCAAATTACATTCATACATTTTTTCTTATCAGATAGATTAGGGTGAACATATAAGTTTAATGTCGTACTAATATCAGAATGGCCTAACAGTTCACTAACAGTTTTATAGTCTATTCCTAGTGAAATACAGTTAGTAGCAAAGGTATGACGTAGACTATGGAAATTAATATGCTTAATTTTTAATTTATCAAGAACCAAATTAAAGTGTCTTCGATATGCCCGTGGTTCTGTTTCTTCAAAAGATGATGTTAATACGTAATGCTTACTATTTAGTTTTAATGGTTTAATAACAGATGCAAAATCTTTATTTATTGGAATATCACGGTTAGAAGTTAATGTCTTGGGTGGTGAGATTACTAATTTAGGGGTTGTTTCATTTTTATCATCTTTTATATAAACTCTTTGTAGAGTCTTATTGACATGTATAATATTTCGTTTAAAATCAATATCTTCCCATTTTAAAGCACATATTTCCCCTATTCTCATACCTGAATATAAAGAAATTAAAATACCTAGATTTCTAGGCGTAAGATTTTCTAACACATAATCTGTTATTTTTTTTTGTTCTTTCTTAGTTAAAATATAAATTTTCTTTTTCTTTGTATTCTTAGGATAAGTAAAATCTAAATCAATAACATTCATTGCTCCTTGGTTCATAGCATAACGAATGGTACTTTTTAATACCATCATAATATCTTTTACTGTTTTTTCAGAAAGATGACTATTCTCTCCTATTCTACCTGATTTTAGTTTATCTAGTATATACTGTTGCAACATGTTATGGTTTACACTTTGCAAAGATGTTTCTCCTAAATCTGGTATTAGATGATTGTAAAGTACTGTCGCATAATTTGCATAGGTAGACTCCTTTACAAAATCTTTTTTGTTAAGTAGCCATTCTTCAGCCCACTCTCTATATAAAAATTTTTTTGGTTTCATTTTCACACAAACCACACTCCTTTTCTATTTTAAAATACCATATTTTTCCAATAAGGACAAAAAAGTTGCTGTTAGTAGAAAAATTTTTAATAAATTTTTTTAGAAAAAGTGGCAATTTTTAGGGGTGTTTTTTTGAGTGTTTTTCTAAAAAAAGTGATGCTTTCAAAAATGAGATTAGCTATATAGAATAAGGCTAAAGTTACGATTTTGAAAGGTTTCTAAGTAACTAACTTAGATACCTCTGGTGTTAAAGCTATAATAGTAGCAGCTAATAA
>ERZ791884.279-NODE-279-length-61623-cov-6.248538_pt1 | contig 61623 bp, 73 predicted proteins | sample MGYA00509941_ERZ791884 | MGnify/ENA primary metagenome ERZ791884 (study PRJEB30046, sample SAMN00792095) | human gut metagenome | study: EMG produced TPA metagenomics assembly of the A metagenome-wide association study of gut microbiota in type 2... | reverse complement strand
CCTAAAAAATTCTCCGCGGGGATATTTTTGAAAAACACTTTAAGTTTGTATGTGATATTTTAGGGGGCTTACAGGTGCATTAACCAATGCTAGCGTTTTTTCCTCTCCTTTCGGCGCTAAAAAGTCTGTAAGTCTGCTAAAATACCACATACAAACTATATTTAATCTTGTGGAAAAGGAGGCGAAACAATGGCAAAACGAAGCAAAACTAATAGAGAAAGTACTGAGAAAAAAATTAGACCTGCTACAACTCCAGAAGCAAGAGAGAATCAGATGATAGCTTTAGCTGTAGACTTAGCTGAGAAGCAACTTATAGAGGGGACTGCATCTTCTCAAGTGATAACTCACTATCTAAAACTAGCTACAACTAAAGAAAAGATAGAAAGGGAGATACTTGAGAAGCAGAAAGAACTTATAGTTGCTAAAACCGAGAACTTACAATCAGCTAAGAGAATCGAAGAGCTATATTCTAATGCTCTTAAAGCAATGCAAAACTATAGTGGGCAAATGACTAGTATGGATGGTGACGAAGATGATGATTATTAGAACCTATCAAGAATTAATTAAGCTTAAAACATTTAAAGAGCGATATCGCTATCTAAAATTAGGCGGTAAAGTTGGAGAAGAGACATTTGGCTTTGACCGATATTTAAATCAGAAGTTTTATAGGTCAGCAGAGTGGAAAAGAATAAGAGATTATGTAATTCTACGAGACAATGCTTGCGATTTAGGAATAGAAGATAGAGAGATTGATAATAGAATCATCATTCATCATATGAACCCATTGACAAAGTACGATGTAATTAATCAAACAGAGTTTTTGTTAAGCCCAGACTACATGATTTGCACTACTAAAAGAACTCATGATGCAATACATTATGGCGATGAAGATATACTATTTGGAGAATTTATAGAAAGGTCTAAAAACGATACTTGCCCATGGAGGAGGTAATGTAAATGATGGAAAGTATATTACTTTCAATAAAGAAACTATTAGGTATACTACCTGATTATACAAACTTTGATGATGATATAATCATTCATATAAACACTGCTTTTGCTATACTGAATCAATTAGGTGTTGGACCAAAAAATGGTTTTATGATAGTAGATGAAAACTCAAGTTGGGGTGAGTATACAAATGAGAATAATCTTAACATGATTAAAACTTATATTTATCTAAAAGTAAGATTGCTTTTCGATCCACCAACTAGCAGTGCTTTAATTGAAAGTATTAACAGAACACTATCTGAAATAGAATGGCGTATATTTTTGGAAGGAGATCCTAAAATAGAAGATACACCACCTTCTGCTGAAGAATAATTCGAAAGGAGGTGAGAGTATGAATGATGAGCTTAAGCATTTCGGTGTCAAAGGCATGAAATGGGGAATCAGAAGATATGAAGATAAATCCGGGCATTTAACTCCTGCAGGTAAGAAAAAATACGACGATTACGAATACGATGACAAACATTCTTTTAAAAAGAAAAGTGTTAGAAAGCAAAAAGATGAAATAAATTCTAAGCGTAGAACTATAAAGTCAGGTACTGAATTTCAAACAATAACTAGAGGCCAATATAAAAGTGGTAAGAAAAATCGTTTATATACAGCCTATACCGACTATGATAAAAACATGTACACTGATATGATGGGCAATTTTATGTATGATGGAAGAGGATATAAGAATACGTTTATGGTTAAAAAAGACATATCGGTAGCTAGTGACAAGGATGTAGTTAATACATTTATGAAAATAGCAAAAGAAAACCCTGCACAAGTGGCTAAAGATATGGCAAAAGCCCATAACGAGAATGCTATATTTATGGAGAAAACAGCGAAATCATATCAGAAGAAAATTTCCAAACTTGATGATCCTGAAAGTAAAAAAACTAGAAAATTAGCCGAGGAATTTGTTTCGAATGCTGTACTATCTAAGAAAGCAGAAACTTCCAGCAATAATTTTTATGCTAATTTAGTAAAACAAGGCTTTGATGCTTTAAGCGATGTTAACGATAGGAAAGGTACTGCTCAAGATCCATTGATAATACTGAATATGGATAAGCTTAATCAAACTGGTTCTATGAAGTTAACAAAAGATGATTTGAAGTACTATGCTGATTATACTATGACTAAAGAAACAAAGAAAAAGAAAAAAGATTTGTCATCAATTCAACGTTAGGAGGTGAGTTAAATGTGGTCTATCGATTATAACGATAATGAACTTTATCATCATGGAATTAAAGGTATGAAATGGGGAATTAGAAGAACTGATGCCCAATTAGGACATGAACCAGTCAATCTACATAAAACAAAAAAGAGAGTAGAAGCTGCTGGTACAATAGTTACTGAATCACAAAATATCAATAAAAAAGTTTCTAGTAAAAAACAAAGAAAAATGCAAAAGCAACAAGTACAAACTGCAAAAGCAATGACTGATAAAGAATTAAGAGAAAGAGTCAATAGACTTAATATGGAACAACAATATGCTAGACTGTCAACAGAGCAAATGAATGCAGGCAAAGTTAACGTTGATAAAGTTTTAGCTGAAGTTGGAACTGCTGTGGCTGTAACAAACTCAGTATTAGCTATAGCATTGGCTATACAAAAATTAAAAGGATAGCAGAAAGGAGAACTCAAAATGGCATTATCAAACACAGCCACTCCTATCTATTATGGTAAGTTTAGAGATGCCGTTATAAGAGGAGAGATTCCAGTATGTAAAGAGATTTCCATGGAAATGAACCGTATAGATGAGCTGATAGCTAACCCTGGAATCTACTATGATGATCAAGCCATAAACGGTTTCGTAGATTATTGCGAAAAAGAACTTACATTAACCGATGGAGCGGATTTACATTTACTAGACTCGTTTAAACTTTGGGCCGAACAAATATTCGGTTGGTATTACTTTGTAGAAAGAAGTGTATATGAGCCTTCGCCTGATGGCCATGACGGTAGATATGTAACAAAAACCGTTAAAAAAAGACTAGTTAATAAACAATATTTAATAGTTGCCAGAGGTGCAGCCAAATCTATGTACAGCTCATGTATACAGAATTATTTTCTAAATGTAGATACTACAACTACTCATCAAATAACAACCGCTCCTACCATGAAACAAGCAGAAGAAATACTATCACCAATAAGAACATCTATAACAAGATCTAGAGGTCCTTTATTTCAGTTTTTAACTGAAGGCTCTATACAAAATACAACTGGCTCTAAAGCTAATAGAATGAAATTAGCATCCACTAAAAAAGGTATAGAAAATTTTTTAACAGGGTCCCTGTTAGAGATAAGACCGATGAGTGTTAACAAACTTCAAGGGTTGAGATGTAAAGTGGCGACAATAGACGAATGGCTTTCTGGCGATATAAGAGAAGATGTCATAGGTGCAGTTGAACAAGGGGCGTCTAAACTAGATGACTATTTGATAGTAGCAACAAGTTCAGAAGGGACAGTAAGAAATGGTAGTGGTGATACAATCAAAATGGAACTAATGGAAATTCTTAAAGGTGAATATGTTAACCCACATGTTTCGATTTGGTATTATCGACTTGATGATATAGAAGAGGTTAATAATCCTAGAACTTGGTTAAAAGCAAATCCAAATTTAGGAAAGACCGTTACATATGAGACTTATCAGTTAGATGTCGAAAGAGCTGAAAAAGCTCCAGCTACAAGAAATGATATTTTAGCTAAACGTTTTGGTATTCCAATGGAAGGTTATACATATTTCTTCACTTATGATGAAACTCTTCCACATAGAAAAAGAGATTTCTGGCAAATGCCATGCGCATTGGGAGCCGACTTATCACAAGGTGACGACTTCTGTGCATTCACGTTCATGTTTCCTTTAAGAGATGGTGCTTTTGGAATTAAGACTAGAAACTATATCACATCCAAAACCCTTCATAAATTACCAGGAGCTATGAGATTAAAGTATGATGAATTCTTACAAGAAGGAAGTCTTATAGTATTGGAAGGAACTGTTCTAGATATGACCGAAGTTTATGAAGACCTCGATGCTCATATAATCGAAAGAGATTATGATGTTAGATGCTTTGGATTTGACCCTTATAATGCAAAAGCATTTGTTGAAAGATGGGAATCTGAGAACGGTCCATTTGGAATAGAGAAAGTTATACAAGGTGCTAAGACTGAATCAGTTCCATTAGGTGAATTAAAGAAATTAGCAGAGGATAGAATGCTATTATTTGATGAAGAACTTATGACATTTGCTATGGGAAACTGTATAACATTAGAAGATACAAATGGTAATAGAAAATTATTAAAGAAAAGATATGAACAAAAGATTGATGCCGTAGCAGCTATGATGGATGCTTACGTTGCATACAAATTAAATAAAGATGCTTTCGAGTAGGAGGTGAAAACGTCAAAATGGCTTTTAGCGATAGACTAATGCATGCATGGAATGCCTTCTTAAACAAAGACCCAACACCAAGATACAATTATGGCGAGCACATAAGCAGCTATAATCCTTTTAGAATGCACTTAACTAGAGGTAATGAAAGAAGTATTGTCGTATCAGTTTACAACAGAATAGCATTAGACGTAGCATCTATAGATATTATGCATGTTAAATTGGATGACAATGGTCGTTTTGTTGAAGAGATGGATACTAGTTTAAATGAGTGTTTAACTCTTAGTGCAAACATGGACCAGACAGCAAAAGCATTTATACAAGATGCCGTTATGTCTATGATGGATGAAGGTTGTATTGCCATAGTTCCTGTTGATACTACTATAAATCCTAATATATCTGGCGCTTATGATATAAACAGTCTAAGAGTAGGACAAATACTGGAGTGGCGTCCACAACATGTTAAAGTTAGAATATATAACGATAAAACTGGACAGAAAGAAGATCTACTATTACCAAAAAGTATGGTCGCCATAATAGAGAATCCTTTATATGCGGTCATAAATGAACCAAACTCAACCATGCAACGTCTTATAAGAAAACTTAATCTTTTGGACGTTATAGACGAACAAAGTGGTTCTGGTAAATTAGATTTAATTATACAATTACCTTATGTTATCAAATCTGAGGCAAGAAAACAACAAGCTGAAAATAGACGTAAAGAAATAGAAATGCAACTTACAGGTTCTAAGTATGGTATAGCCTACACTGATGGAACCGAAAAGATAACACAGTTAAATCGACCAGTTGAGAACAATCTAATGAAACAGATTGAATACTTAACGAGTATGCTATATGGCCAGTTAGGTATCACTCAGACTATATTAGATGGTACAGCTGATGATAAAACTATGTTAAATTACTATAATAGAACAATTGAGCCTATAGTTTCAGCTATAGTTGACGAAATGAAAAGGAAATTCCTAACCAAAACAGCTAGAACTAGAAAACAAGACATAGTTTACTTTAGAGATCCATTTAAACTAGTTCCAGTTAATGATCTTGCCGAGATTGCTGATAAATTAACACGTAATGAAATAGCGACATCAAATGAAATTAGACAAATTATGGGATGGAAACCATCCGATGACCCTGACGCAGACGAATTACGTAACAAGAACTTAAACAAAAATGCTGAAGAAATCGAGAATGCGCCAGAAGTTCAAAATGCAGTAGACGATACTGAGAAGAAGGAGGAATAGTTAGAGATGAAGTATGACTTTAGTGGATGGGCAACTAGAAATAATATTAAATGCTCAGATGGTAGAACAATTTTAAAAGATGCCTTTAAGCAACATGATGGGCAAACTGTTCCACTAGTATGGAATCATCAACATAATGAATCAGCTAATGTATTAGGTCATGCAGTATTAGAAAACAGAGACGAAGGCGTTTACGCTTATTGTACTTTCAATGATACAGAAGCTGGTAAAAATGCAAAACTACTAGTAGAACATGGTGATGTTACAGCTTTATCTATTTACGCTAATCAACTTAAACAAAAAGGTTCAAATGTAATGCATGGAACTATAAGAGAAGTAAGTTTAGTGTTAGCTGGTGCTAATCCTGGAGCTTTTATAGACTCTGTAATAAGACATGGCGAATTTTGCGAGGATGAAGCAGTTATATATACAGGTGAAGAACTAACACTACAACATGCTGATGACCCAAGTGATAAAGCAGATGAAAAAGATAAAAAGGGAGATGATGAAGTGGACAATAATGAAAAGACTATCAAAGATGTGGTTGACTCTATGAGCGAAGAACAAAAAAATGTTCTATATGCTTTAGTTGGTCAAGCTTTAGAAGGTAAAGAGATGGCACAATCTGCCATAGAAGAAAATGAAAATAATATTGAAGAAGATGGAGGAGAACAAGAAATGAAACATAATGTATTTGAAGGTAAAGAAACTGAAAACAAAGATGTATTATCACATGACGCTATGGAAACTATATTAAAAGATGCTAAAAGATATGGATCTTTAAAAGAAAGCTTTTTAGCTCATGCTGAAAGTTATGGTATTAAAGATATAGAGTGGTTATTCCCAGACGCTAAAAACGTTAACATGCCACCAGATTTCATAAAAAGAGACGACTCATATGTACAAAAAGTAATGAGAGGAGTTCACCATGTTCCATTCTCTAGAATAAAATCTATGCATGCTGATATAACTGCTGACGAAGCTAGAGCTAAAGGTTACATGAAAGGTAAAAGAAAGAAAGAAGAAGTATTCACACTATTAAAAAGAACTACTACTCCAACAACTATATACAAAAAGCAAAAACTAGATAGAGATGATGTTGTGGATATAACTGATTTCGATGTAGTAGCATGGTTAAAAATGGAAATGAGAATGATGCTAGATGAGGAAATAGCAAGAGCTATATTAGTTGGTGACGGAAGATTAGCTGACTCTGATGACAAAATCAACGAAACTTGCATAAGACCTATATCTAAAGATGATGATTTATACTGTGTTAAAGCTCCTGTTGCTGTAGCAGCTGCTGCAACTGAAGACGATATAGCAAAAGCATTTATAAAAACAGTTATAAAATCTAGAAAAGAATACAAAGGATCAGGAAGTCCAACTCTATTCACTACTGAAGATGTTATAACTAGTTGCTTATTATTAGAAGACAAAAACGGAAGAGTAATATATGACACAGTTGATAAATTAGCTACAGCTTTAAGAGTTAAAGAAATAGTAGCTGTTGAAGTTATGGAAGGTGCTAAAACTAAAGTTGAAACTGTTGAAAAACCTTTAATGGCTATCCTTGTTAACTTAGTTGATTACTATGTTGGTGCTGATAAAGGTGGAGCTGTTAATATGTTCGATGATTTCGATATAGACTACAACCAACAAAAATACTTAATGGAAACTAGATGCTCTGGAGCATTAGTTAAACCTTACTCTGCAGTAGCAGTAGCATTAGATAAAGCTGAAGCTTAGAACAGAAAGGAATAATTCAAAATGGCAAAGTTTTGTGGAATAATCGGTTATGCTCTAACTGTCGAAACAGAACCTGGTATATACGAAGAACAAATAACAGAGAACATGTACTTCGGAGATGTAATACGAAACTCTAGACGTTTACAAGAAAGAAGTAAAATAAATGACGACATTAATATATCAAATCAGATTAGCATCATAGCCGACCCATTTGCCAATAATAACTTTCATGCAATGCGCTATGTTGTATTCATGGGAGCTAAATGGAAAATAACAGATGTTGAAGTTCAGTATCCACGATTACTGTTAACGATTGGAGGCTTATACAATGAATAGAAGATTAGAACTGCAATCACAACTTGAATATATTATGCAAAACGATCATGTATATTTTCAGCCTCCAGCATCTGTGAAATTAACTTATCCATGTGTAATTTATACAATTGGTGATGGCGACACTAAGCGTGCTAATGATAGTATATACCAATATATTAATAGTTATTCATTAATGTTTATTTATAAACAACCAAATATTGATATAATAGAAACCGTTTTAAAAGAATTTCAAATGTGTAAGTTTGATAGAACATATTGTAGTGATAATTTATATCATTACGTGTTCACGATTTATTATTAAAATTAAGGAGGAAAGCTAACATGGCTAAAATAGTTTGGGATGAAAGTGGTAAACGTCTTTATGAAACAGGCGTAAAAAATGGTGTACTTTATTTACAAGATGAAACTGGAGCATATAATAAAGGTGTAGCATGGAATGGTCTAACTGCTGTAACAGAAAGTCCTTCTGGAGCAGAAGCAACACCATTATATGCTGATGATATAAAATACTTAGAATTATTCTCAGCAGAAGAATTTGGAGCAACTATAGAAGCTTATACTTATCCAGAAGAGTTTGAAGCTTGTGATGGTTCTGCATCTTTAGGAACAGGCGTTACTATAGGCCAACAAGATAGAAAAACTTTTGGATTATGCTATAGAACAGTTCTAGGTAATGATGTTAAAAGTAATGAATATGGATACAAACTACATTTAATTTATGGTGCAAAAGCTGCTCCTAGTGAAAAAGGTTATAAAACAATAAATGATAGCCCAGAAGCAATAACTTTCTCATGGGAAATAACTACAACACCTGTAAATGTAGCAGGATTTAAACCTACTGCATCTATTACTATAGATTCTACTAAAATAGATGCTGAAAAATTAAAATCTATAGAAGATATGCTATATGGTAATACAACTACTGAAGCTAAATTACCATTACCTGATGAAATAAAAACATTACTTGCTGGTAAATAATTGTTTAATTTAATTTTATAATGCATAAAAAGAGTCCTCGCATTTTTTACGGGGACTCTTATATTTTAATTTTTTGATTAAGGAGAGATTCGAATATGTTAAAGAAAACTGTAACTTATACTGATTATAATGGCGTTGAAAGAACTGAAGATTTCTATTTCAACCTATCTAAAGCTGAGGTAACTGAAATGGAATTATCCGTAGACGGAGGACTAGCTCAAATGCTAGAAAACATCGTTAACTCAAAAGATAATAAAGAAATAATACGTACTTTTAAACAAATAGTACTAAAAGCGTATGGGGAAAAATCACCAGATGGAAGAAGATTCATCAAGAGTAAGGAATTATCAGATGCATTTTCTCAGACAGAAGCATACAGCGAAATATTTATGGAATTAGCACTTGACGATAAAGCTGCTACAGATTTCATAAATGGTATATTACCTACTAACTTGAAATAGAAAGGTTAAGGTGACTGGAGATGTTGAAAATAACTGTACCTGCAATGGAATATTACGATGAACTTAGTAATGAATTTATATTATTCAAGGAACAGTCCTTACAACTAGAACATTCTCTAGTCTCCATTTCAAAATGGGAAGCCAAATGGCATAAACCATTTTTAGATGGAAAAGATAAAACGCTTGAAGAAGTAATAGATTATGTTCGTTGTATGACAATAACCCAGAATGTTGATGCAGAAGTATATACCCGCTTAACTGAAAATAATTTAAAAGATATAAATGAATATATAGAAAACCCAATGACTGCTACGACCTTTAGTGATACAAATCAAACCCCTAATAGGGAAATTATAACCTCTGAAATAATATATTATTGGATGGTTGCTTTTAACATTCCCTTTGAATGCCAAAAATGGCATATTAATAGATTATTAACTCTTGTAAAGGTATGTAATATTAAAAATTCCCCTCCTAAAAAGATGGGACGAAATGAAATACTACAACGAAATAGAGCATTAAACGAAGCGAGAAAGAAAAATTTAAATACTAAAGGATAGGTGAATGCCATGAATTCATTCGATCGTGTTGCTAATAATCGTCATAAAAATAATAATAAACGTATTGCAAAAGAAATTGTAACTGGTAAAAAGAGTAAATTATGTAGCAAAGAATTAAGTACAGCTGGATACGACAAGCGCATAGTTGACGAAAGAGTTAATACCATGCTTAGAAAAAGAATGAATTTATCAATACATGAAGTAGCAGAAGAGGTTGTAGAAGGTAAATGGGGAGAAGATGAAATTTGTAAAATGTTATTAGAAGAAGCGGGATATAACTATAACGATGTTATGCATGAGATCCAACGTCTTAATAAATAAAGGCGGTGAGATTGAACAATGAAAATAAGAATCACTAGTAAAGGTGATTTCAATAAAACATTTAAATTTTTAGAAAAGATGAAAACTTTTCAGATTAGACAAATACTTGAACGCTATGGACAAGAAGGTGTATCAGCGTTATCTAGCGCTACACCAACTGATACTGGAACTACAGCAAATTCATGGAGTTATGAAATAGAATCAAACGGCGATACTCACGCTATTTATTGGTCTAATAGCAATACTAATAAAGGTGTTAATATTGCGGTAATACTCCAATATGGTCATGGTACAGGTACCGGTGGCTATGTAGCAGGAAGAGACTATATAAATCCGGCCATGAGACCTATATTTGATAGGATAGCCGAAGAAGCATGGAAGGAGGTTGTTAACGCATGAGTTCAATTGATAAAAGAATTGTCCAAATGGAGTTTAATAATCAAGGATTTGAGAGCGGAGTAAGAACCACTCTAAATAGTCTTAAAAATTTAAACGAAAAGCTCAAAATGAATGAAGGTAGTAAAGGATTAGACAACATTAGTAGAGCTGCAAGTAAAGTTAATTTAAACGGTTTAGGTCAAAGTGTAGAAACTGTTAAAGCTAAATTCTCATCTCTTGGCGTTGTAGGTGCAACGGTGTTAGCTAATATTACAAATAGTGCAATGAATGCCGGTAAAAATCTTGTAAGTGCATTGACTGTACAACCTATAGCTGATGGTTTTAATGAGTATGAAACCAAGATGAACTCTATACAAACTATATTAACAAATACTGCTCATGAAGGAACTACTTTAAAAGATGTTACAAGTACATTAAATGAATTAAATGATTATGCTGATAAAACTATATATAACTTTGCCGAAATGACAAAAAATATAGGTACATTTACAGCAGCGGGTGTTGACTTGAAAACTTCTACAGCAGCAATAAAAGGTATAGCCAACTTGGCAGCGGCATCTGGTTCATCATCAACACAGGCATCAACTGCGATGTATCAATTGTCACAAGCTTTAGCTACAGGTAAAGTATCATTACAAGACTGGAACTCAGTTGTAAATGCTGGTATGGGTGGTAAACTATTCCAAGATGCATTAATAAGAACCTCTGAAGTAATGGGAACAGGCGCCGATGCCGCTATAAAAAAATATGGAAGTTTTAGGGACAGTTTAACTAAAGGTCAATGGTTAACAGGTGATGTATTAACTGAAACATTAAAACAAATTTCTGGGGCATATACAGAAGCTGAATTGAAAGCTCAAGGTTATACTGACGCACAAGCGAAAGCAATAACTCAATTAGCAGAAAATGCTACTAAAGCTGCTACAGAAGTTAAAACTGTTTCACAATTATTTGATACAATGAAAGAATCTGTCGGTTCGGGATGGGCTCAATCATGGGAATACATTATAGGTGATAAAGATCAAGCGACTAAACTTTTAACTTCTATCAGTGATGGTTTTAATAACATAATTCAACCGTCTACAGATGCAAGAAATGCAATGCTTAAATTTTGGAATGAGAATGGCGGTAGAGACGATGTTATAAAAGGAATAACAAACGTAGTGCAAGGCTTAGGTAAAGGAATTGGATCAATTAAAGATGCTTTTAGAGATGTATTCCCACCTATGACTGGAGAAAAATTAGTTCAAATCTCAAAAGGATTTAAAGATCTTACTGAAAAATTCAAAATGAGTGATTCTACAGCTGGTAAAATTAAAAACACATTTAAAGGTGTGTTCTCAGTTCTTAATTTAGGAAAAAATGCAGTAACTACTTTATTCAAAGCTTTTTCACCATTAACAAACGTGTTTAGTAGTGTTGGTAAAGTGCTATTAACAATTACTTCAGGGATAGGTAAATTTGCTTCAAGTATAAATGATGCCGCTAATAAGAGTAATTTCTTTGGCAAAGTTTCGGATGGTATTTCAGCGGGGCTTAATGCTATAGGTTCTGTTATTAGTGGAGCAGGAAAAGGGATTACTTCATTCTTTGATTATTTAAGTAAACTGGATTTCAGTAAAGTATTTGGTGCTATAGGTAGCGCACTACAAGGAATAGGAAACGGAATAGCTCCAATACTTGAAGGTGTAGGTAAAGCATTAGGTTCAATAGATTTTGGAGCTATGTTTGGAATGCTTAACACGTTATTAGCTGGAGGAATATTTAAAACTATAAAAGGAAGTTTAGATACATTAAAAGCCACAGTCAAAGAATCTACAAGCTTCTTTGGCGCTATAAAAGAAGCAGGTAATGCTGTGGCAGATGTATTAAACACAGTAGGTGATGCATTAACAGCATGGTCACAAAATATAAGAGCTGGAACTTTATTAAAAATAGCAGCCGCAGTTGGTATATTAGCATTATCATTGGCTACTTTATCAACAATTGACGACGCAGGATTAAACACTGCTTTAACAGGTATAACAGCCCTATTTATAGAATTAATGGGCGCAATGGTATATTTGGAAAAAATAGACATGACTAAAGGTTTCTTGAAGATGGGTGGATTAGCAACTGCTATGATTGGATTAGCAACTGCTATATTATTGCTATCAGCATCAATGAAAATCTTATCTGGTCTTAATTGGGAAGAAATAGCTAAAGGCCTAGTTAGTATTGCTGGCTTGATGCTTACAATGTCTGCCGCTGTGAAACTTATGAATGGTTCAAGTAAAGGTTTGATTAAGACTGCTACATCTATGATCATATTTGGAGCTGCGATTGCCGTATTCGCTTCATCAGTTAAAACACTTGGTAATATGGATACAGATAATCTAATTCAAGGTCTTGTCGGTATAGGTGCAGTATTAACAGAAATGGTAGCCTTCTCAAAATTAATGGATGGCGTCAAAATGGGGTTAGGTAATGCTGCGGGAATATTAGTATTAGCAGCCGCATTAAATGTATTAGCATCAGCAGTAAGTCAGTTTGGTAATATGGACTTAAGCGCATTGGTACAAGGCTTAGCTGGTATTGGTGCAATATTAACAGGACTATCAGTATTCTCACGTTTTGGAACTACATCAGGAGGAATTATAACTACAGCTATCGGATTAACTGCATTGGCAGTAGCATTAAATCTTATGGTTCCTGCAGTTAAGGGTATGGGCTCTATATCTTGGGAAAATTTAGCTAAAGGATTACTTGGCATGGCTGGTTCATTAGTTGTATTAGGAACAGCGACAGCATTAATATCAGGAGGAAAACTATCATTAGTAGCGGTTGGTGTTGGTTTAATGTCAGCATCGTTATTAGTATTAAGCGCTGCTTTACAATCTTTCTCTAGTATGTCTTGGGAATCATTAGCTGTTGGGCTTACCGCTTTAGCAGGGTCATTAACTATATTAGGTGTGGCAATGTATGCAATGTCTGGTTGTATATTAGGTGCAACTGCTATGGTTATTATGGCTGGAGCATTAGCATTATTGACTCCACAATTGATGGCGTTAAGTTCACTTAGTCTACAACAAGTTGGAACTGGATTATTAGCGTTAGCAGGAGCATTTACTGTTATTGGTGTGGCTGGACTTGTATTAACTCCAGTGGTTCCTACATTAATAGCGTTAGCAGGTGCTATATCTTTATTAAGTTTATCTTGTGCTCTAATAGGTGCTGGTTTATTGGCATTTGGTACTGGTTTAACATTAGTTGGAGCTGCCGCTGCAGGTAGTGGATTTGCAATACTTGAATTTATAAGACAACTTTTAAACTTATTACCAACATTAGGAACTAAGTTAGCTGAAGCAGTGACAAATCTTATAACTGGTTTTGCTAATGGACTACCTCAAATATTGACTGCCGTAACGCAACTTGTAACAGGTTTATTACAAGCATTATCTAATTGCATACCACAAATAATCACTACAGCGACTCAACTTGTAGTGGCTTTGGCCACAGCAATAGGTCAGGCAGCTCCTAAGCTTATAGAAGTTGGAGTAAACTTAATATTGAATTTAATGCAAGGAATAGCAGATAATATAGAAAAAATAGTAACAGTTGGAGCAGAAATTGTAGTGAATTTTATAAATGGTATAGCCGAACATATAGGAGAAATAATAAACGCTGGTATTAACTTGGCTATAAAATTTATAGATGGTGTCGCTAAAGGATTAAACGAAAATTCCGATAGACTTGGTCAAGCTGTAAGTAATTTAATCCAAGCAGTGGTTAGAGCCGCTGTATCCTTAGCAGGCAGCGCAGTTGGAGGATTGGCACAAGCTGGTGGAAAACTTATCGGTGGACTTATAAAAGGAATCAAAGGTAAGGTTGGTCAAGCCGGAAGTGCAGTTAAAGAAGTACTTACTAGATGTAAAAATGCTCTTGCTGGAGCCGCTACTGCTTTACTTGATAAAGGTAGACAATTAATAACTGGATTTGTAAATGGTATTAGAGGTAAGCTTAGTGCTGTTGCTAGCGCAGCTAAAGAAGCGCTTAACAGATGTAAATCAGCTCTTAGTGGAGCCGCTACTGCTTTACTTGATAAAGGTAGACAATTAATAACTGGACTTGTAAATGGTATTAGAGGTAAGATTAGTGCAGTTGGAAATGCTATAAGAAGTGCGATAAATGCAGCTAAAAGTGCCGCTAGTGGGGCAGCTAACGCTTTAGTAAGTGCTGGTAGAAACTTAATAAACGGTTTAGCATCAGGTATTAAATCTGGTATTACTGCTGCGAAGAATGCAATATCAAGTGGTATAAGCAGTGTAGTTTCAAAAGCTAAGGCTATATTAAAGATACATTCACCTTCTAGAGTATTTATGGAAATAGGTAGATATACAGTTTTAGGTTTAGCAAAAGGGTTAACTAAATATGCTAGTGTTGCAAACAAACCAGCTGAAGGTTTAGCACAATCTGTTATAAATTCCACTAATAAAGCATTAAATGCAGCAAGTAAAGTTCTTAATTCCGACATGGATGTAAACCCTGTTATAACTCCAGTGTTAGATTTAACAAATGTTGAAAATGGGGCTAGTAGATTAAATAATTTATTATCAAATAGAACAATGTCTATAGCTGGTGTATCTGGTGGAATCTCAAAATCTATCGGTTCAGTTCAAAATGGAGTTAGTAACGAGGAAATAGTATCAGCTATAAAAGACTTGAAAAATGGTTTAGGAAATACAAGTAATACTACTTATCAAATAAATGGTATAACATACGATGATGGAAGCAATATTACTAATGCTGTTGAAACTCTTGTTAGAGCAGCTAAAATGGAAAGGAGGATATAAGTAATGGCAACTAAGTATCACATAGTTAAAAAAGGGGATTTACCAAGTCCTATATGTAAAAAATACGGTATATCTTTATCTCAATTGGTAAAACTTAATCATTTAAAGAAAAATAGATATGGAAACTATCTTATATATGTTGGACAAAAACTAATTATATCAGGAAAAACAACGACTTCACATAGTACACCAGGTAAGAAACCATCAACTAAAAAATCTAATTGTCCAAAAATTATTCATTTTGGTTTACAGTCAGATACTGATAGTACAGTATTTGCTACTTGGGAGTGGTCAAGATCTAATACGGATAAATACAAAGTTGTATGGAACTATCATACTGGAGATGGTGTATGGTTTATTGGTGAAGAAAAAGAAATTACTGCAAAACAAAGTACTTATAATGCACCAACCAATGCTGAAAAAGTTAGATTTAAAGTGAAGGCTATATCTAAGAAACATAAGGTTAATAAAAAAGAAGTTAGTTATTGGACAGCTGACTATACATCTTGGAAAACTTATGACTTTGACAACAATCCTCCGAAAATGCCTCCTGTTCCAACTGTAAAAATAGAAAAATATACATTAACAGCATCGTTGACAAATCTTGATGACATAAATGCAACTGAAATAGAATTTCAAGTAATTAAAGATAATTCAAAAACTTATAAAACTGGAGTAGTAAAAATAAAGAAATGGGCTGCATCTTTTTCGTGTACTATAGAAGCAGGGCATTCATATACAGTTCGTGCTAGAAGTAAACGTAATAAATCTTATAGTGGATATTCTGACTATTCAGATGGATCTAAAACAATACCTTCTGCGCCAGCTAGTATTGAGTATATTAAAGCTTTATCAGAAACATCAGTTCAACTTAAATGGAAAGAAGTAACCAATGCTACAAAGTGTGAAGTTGAATATACTACTAAAAAAATGTATTTCGATAGCTCTAGTGAAGTTAAAACATTAACCGTAACGTCTAAATCTTATGCTGAGATTACAGGACTTGAATCTGGTCAAGAATATTTCTTTAGAGTTAGAGCAATAAATGATCAAGGAGAATCCGGCTGGTCTGAAATAGTATCTATAACAATAGGTAAAGCTCCAGCCGCTCCGACAACTTGGGCGTCAACCACTACAGCTATTGTCGGAGAAAAAGTTATATTATATTGGGTACATAATTCAGAAGATGGTTCTAGTCAAACTACAGCAGAATTAGAATTAATTATCGGCGATAATAAAGAAACACACACAATAACAAACACAACAGAAGAATCTGAAAAAGATAAAACTAGCCAATATGTTTTAAGCACATTTACTTATACTGAAGGAACGACAATAAAATGGAAAGTAAGAACTGCAGGTATAACAGGAGTATATGGTGATTGGTCAACACAAAGGGTAATTGATATATATGCTCCACCAACATTAAGTTTGAGCATAACTGATAAGGCAGGAACATCGTTAGCTGTTCTTGAAAGCTTTCCATTCTATATAAATGGTGTAACAGGTCCTGCAACACAAACTCCTATAGGTTATCACGTGACTATTACTTCAACAGAAACTTATAGTACCGTTGATGAGATAGGAAACGTCAAAATAATTAGTTCTGGTGATGAGGTTTACTCTCAATTTTATGATATTTCAGAAAATTTAGCCTTGGAAATTTCAGCACATAGTGTGGATTTAGAAAATGGCGTAACATATAAAGTTACAGTTGTAGCATCTATGAATTCAGGTTTAACTGTTGAAGAGTCTGCTGAATTCGAAGTAGCATGGACAGACGAACAATACACACCTAATGCAGAAATATCCATAGATGAAGAAACCCTTTGCGCTTATATACATCCATATTGTGATTATTATCCAATGGTATGCTATAAAGTTGAATTGAGTACTACCACAGGAACATATGTGCAAACTAGCGAAATAATAACAGAAACTATAGAAGGAACTTCAGTTGACGAGGCATTTACAGAGAATGGTGACGTAGTTTATTATGGTACTCTATCATCAGGAACAGGCGTATATTTCTGTGAAGTTGAATCAGAAGTCAGCGAATTAGTAGACGGAATAACTCTATCAGTATATAGAAGAGAATTTGATGGTTCATTCGTTGAAATCGGAACAGGCATATTAAATGCAAGCAATACATTTGTAACAGACCCTCATCCTGCATTAGACCTTGCAAGATATAGAATAGTCGCTATATCCGATACAACAGGCGCAGTAAGTTATACTGATATTCCTGGAGTTATTGTTGGAGAAACTGCGGTTGTTATACAATGGGATGAAGCATGGACAGAATTTGATACAACAAATGAAGATGAAATGGAACAACCTGCATGGGCTGGTTCAATGCTGAAATTACCATATAACATAGATGTATCAGATTCAAATGAATCAGATGTAACATTAGTTGAATATATAGGAAGAAAAAGACCTGTTAGTTATTATGGAACTCAATTAGGTTCTACTTCTTCATGGAAAGTCGATGTAGCTAAAGAAGATAAAGACACTTTATATGCACTAAGAAGGCTTGCCGTATGGATGGGTGACGTATATGTTAGAGAACCTTCAGGAAGTGGATATTGGGCTTATATAAAAGTGTCATTTAGTCAAGAACATTGTAATTTGGTAATACCGGTTACACTTGACATAACAAGAGTAGATGGAGGTGCATAATATGGCTGATTGGTCATCTACTATGCAACAGACATTTGAATATTATATAGTTGATCCTGGGACTTGGAAAGACATTAAAAGAATAGAGAATGTTATACAGAGTACTATAAAGAGAGATTCTAGTGCTGAAACCTTGGGTTCTGCGACTATAGACGTTGCAGAATCTTTAGGCGAATGCTATATAAGAATTTATCTAATAACAATTCAAAATGGAGTTAGAGAAAAGCATCCTTTAGGCACATTTTTAGTACAAACACCTTCGTATAAGTTTGATGGTAAGATTCAAACTATATCTTTGGATGCTTACACTCCTCTATTAGAACTTAAAGAAGGCATGCCTCCTCTTGGATATTCTATACTAGAGGGCAATAATATAATGAACAATGCTTATACACTTGTTCGAGAACAAGCAAGAGCACCTGTTGTGAAAACTGAAAATGAAAAGAATTTATTTAACGATTTTGTATCAAATACTGATGATACATGGATTACTTTCTTATCTGATTTAATAGCAAATGCTAAATACACATTTGGATTGGATGAAATGGGTCGTATTATATTTATGCCGGTACAAGATACAGCATCTCTACAACCAGTATGGACTTATGACGATAGTAATAGTTCCATATTATATCCTGATTTAGATATAGACAGGGATTTATATGGAATACCAAATGTTGTCGAAGTAATATATTCTAATGGTAAAGATATTTATACAGCAAGAGTTGAAAATAATGATGAAAATAGTCCAATATCAATACAGAATAGAGGTAGAGAAATAATACATAGAGAAACCAATCCTGATTTATTAGGTGACCCTACTAAAAACCAAATAGATGAATATGCAGAACAGCTTCTTAGAAATTTATCAACATTAGAGTATACAATATCATATACTCATGGTTATTGTCCAGTAAGATTAGGTGATTGCGTTAGAATAAATTACGAAAGAGCAGGATTAAAAAATGTAAAAGCTAAAGTCATTAGCCAATCTATAGAATGTAAACCGGGATGTCCGGTCACAGAAAAAGCAGTATACACAAATAAATTATGGGGGTGATTTAAATGAGTCTGTCTAATGATTTGATATCTCAATTTGTAAAAATAACGAGAGACCAAACTGTAGAGAAAAAAGAATCAATAGTTTATGGTACGACAGTAGAATATGAATCTAAGATGTACGTCAAAATAGATGGTTCTGATTTATTAACCCCTATAACTACTACTGCTGATTTACAATCTGGAGAAAGAGTAACTGTAATGATAAAAGATCATACTGCTACAGTTACTGGGAATATTACTTCTCCTTCAGCTAGTTCGATTAAAGTTAATAAATTAGAAGAAGACATGCTGCAAGTTGATAAACTTATAGCTGATAAAGCAAATATAAAAGACTTAGAAGCAATTAATGCTACTATAAAAAATTTAAAAGCTAAAGATGCAGAAATAGAAAAATTAGTAGCAGATAAAGCAAATATAAAAGACTTAGAAGCAATAAATGCTAACATAACAAATTTAAAAGCTAAAGATGCAGAGATAGAAAACTTAGTAGCAAATAAAGCAAATATAAAAGATTTAGATGCTATAAATGCTGACATTAAAAGTTTAAAAGCAGATAAAGCAAGAATAGATGTATTAGAAACAAAATATGCTGATATAAATACATTAGTTAATGGTCATTTAACATCTGAAAACATTCAATCACTTCATTTAACAGCAGCGAATACAACGATTGAAAACGCCTTAATAAAAGATGCTATGATAGATACTATAAATGCAAGTAAAATTAATACTGGTGTAATTAATACAAATAACGTTAGTATTCAAAGCGATGATGGCTCTATGTTGTTACAAGGTAATCTTCAACAGTTCAAAGATAAAGACGGTAAGGTACGCATACAGTTAGGGAAAGATGCTACTGGAAATTTTACATTTGTTCTTTATGATGAAACTGGTAAAGGTCAGCTTATTAATCAAAATGGCATTCAATCGAGCGACGCTATTAAAGATGGGTTAATAGTTGATAGTAAAGTAGCCGATAATGCCAACATAAATGGGAGTAAGCTTGATATAAGCAGTGTTATCAGTAACATTAATAATAACACTAGCACAATTAAAGCCAGTCATATAAAATTTGATGACACCGAACAAACGTTGGATGTGTCTTTTAACCAACTTAAAAAGACTGTTGACACAATAAAAGATATAACTATTGATGGAGATTTGAGTAGCGTTATTGAGCAAGTATCTACTAATACAACTAATATTGGTATAGCTCAAGGACAAATTAGCACTTTAATTGACAATACAACGATTACAAAACAAGATGGAACAGTCACGCAATTAAAAGATGAATACAATAAAACCAAAGATACTGTTAATGAGCATAGCGTTACAATAGGTAAATTGGAAACTAATTACAAAGGAACATTAACAAAGACTGCAACCCAATACTATGTATCTACAAGCAATACTACTCAAACTGGTGGTAACTGGATAGAAGACACTACTCCTAAATGGGAAAATGGAAAATATATATGGCAAAGAATAAAATACACATACGGTGATGGTAGCATAACATACTCTACTCCAGTATGTATTCAAGGAGCTAAAGGTGAACCGGGAGTTAATGGCGAAAAAGGCGACCAAGGTCTTCAAGGCGATAAGGGGCAATCATTAGTTAACTCAGTACCACAATGGTATTTATCTACTAGTAACACTACACAAACTGGCGGCAGCTGGGTTGAAAGTATGCCATCTGTAGTACAAGATAAATACTTATGGTTAAGATATAAATTAGTATGGCAGAACCCTACACAAACTACTTATACAACCCCAACATTGGAACAGGTGGCAGAACAAATAAAAGATGTAACTAGCAAACAATCAAAATTAGAGCAATCTTTAGACGGGTTCAAAATGACAGTAAGCAGCACATATGCAACAAAAGAAGGATTAAATGAAGTTAAGGAATCGATTCAAAATCAAGATGGGTATACTATAATACTTAGTAAAGAGTGTATAGTAACTACTTGTGATTAATGGAGGTGTTTATATGGCAACAATAACAGTATCAAGTAATCCTAGTACAACAGGAGATACGTTAACTGTGAATTTTACAACCGATGCCACTAACATTTCAGATATTTTACTTAGTAAGGATGGAGGTAGTACTTATATAAGTGCTACTTCGTTTACTAATTCGAAAGCCGTTTTTAATGTTAGTAGCTGGGACAATGGGACATACAACAATTGTAAATTAAAATGTGTATACACTGAATCTGGAGGCGGTGAAAATCCAGATACTTATTATACTATAGCATATAATTTAGGCGAATCAACAAGTAGTAACTCAACTGTTTCTATTAAAAAAGGTTCTAGTTATTCCACTACTATTACAGCTAAAGCAGGTTATAATATAAAAAGTATTAACGTCATAATGGGTGGCACTAATATAAGTAATACAGCTGTTAGTGGTAATAACATTAATATATCTAATGTTACAGGGGAAATTTCTATTACTATTGTAACAGAGGCAATTCCAACTCCAACACCAGATACTTATTATACTGTTAATTATCACTTAAATAATGCTAGTAGTTCTAACTCAACTACTTCTATCAAAAAAGGCTCTAGTTATTCCACTGTCATTTCTCCTGAAACTGGTTACACAATAACTGAAATTTCTTGTATGATGGGTGGCACTAATATAAGTAATACAGCTGTTAGTGGTAATAACATTAATATATCTAATGTTACCGGTGAAATTGTTATTACAGTATATACAAAAGCAATTGGTGGTGGTGATTCAAGTGGAGATACTGATATAAGCGATACTTTACAAATATTACCATCGTTTACATATGCTAGTATTGCAGAAGAAGGAACTACTAGTTTATATGTAAAACTATCTAAGCAACCGGATGCAAATACTACAATAACTGTCACATCACCACAACAGTTATCATGCGCACCAACTTCATTAACATTTACAACTACGAATTGGTATGTAGCACAGAAAATTGCGATATCTGCATTAAAAGATAGTAATACGGTTAATGACGCATATGAAATAACTTTAACTTCTGGTAAGTTGTCGACTAAAGTATCAGTAAATGTTGTGGATGCATCTAATAGTAATTATGAAATGTTATATGACAATGGTGTGATATCTCATGGTACTTTAACTCTAGGCAGTGCCACAAATAATGGAACTTATATCACAATAAACCAAAATCAAAATGCCTATGTTACTATAAGCGGTTATCCTTTAACATTAAATAAAAACGATAAAGTTTATGTACAATTAGGATTAAATGCGACAGATCCGGCGTCTATATATTCTATAAGAATAGGACAACTTGGAGATTCATCGGCTAATAATATTAGTAATAGTAATATGCTTACGGAAGAACAAATATCAAATGCATTACATGGCGATAAAATAACAACATATTGGACTGTAGCAAGTACTGTATCAAACATTGATTTAACTATTACATCATATTACGCCAGAGTTAATATATATAAAATATACATTGAAAGAGGGTAATAAATTATGGCAAACCAAATAAATACGAACAATTTAACTTCAAAAGAAATTCCGGAGTTATACATAAGATATTTTAACCCAAAAGTCAAAATAAATACTGAAATAATTATCCCTTACTATGTATCTGACAATACCCAGGCGGAATATCTTAGTAATAATACCTCTAAAACATTCACTACTATAGTTAAATTTAATTCTAAAGAATTTTCTAAAACTACTGCCGCCGGTGAGTTTGATATTAATATAGGATCGATATCCACTACGGGAGAAACTTATTTTAGTATTTATACCATAGATAGTAATGGTGTCGCTAGTATAGAACAATTTTTCGATATATTGGTAATAGATGACACATATTCAATAACTCAAAGTCAAACTTATACTATGACTTCAGCGGATATAACCACTTATAATATAAAAGCTGGAGAATCTATATCTGTAAGTGACGCTAAACTAAACGGGGCAGCACTAACAAATCTATTCAAGGGAATTAAAAATAAAGGTTATAGAAAAATTATAATGCTCAATAACATTTATATGTTAGATTATCATGGCGATAAAGTTACTTTGCCAGATCAATTCACTGTTGATATGAATGGTGCAACATTTAAAGTTACACAATGCAACGATATAAACGTATCTAATTTAGTAGACTTGAGAGATTGCTTTGATTCTCATGTAATCAATGGAAAACTTGTTGGTAATTATGATGGATTTGATTTTGAGGCAACAAAGAATAATACAAATTATAATATACCAGGTGAAGGTCTTGCAGTAGCTGAAATTAACGGTGCTCGATATTCTTCATTTGAAAATATGGAAATGTCCTACTCTGTGGGATATAACTTAGGAGTTTTTGGTGGAAAAAAAGCTGGATATGTCGGAACTCCAGGTCAATTAGCTTTTAAGAATCAATATTATATCGATGCTAATGGTAACCAAGTAAGTAGCTCAACTATGTGCACAACCGATATTACAGATATTTCCACATTATTAGATAGAGGAGAATTACAATGTAGTGTATATTTAGGGTATGGAGGATTAGCGCTAAATAAAGCAGAATTATTTATGCATTTTTATGGCAATTCTCAAAATTATCTAAAGACTATAAAAACAAGACAATATCAAGTGGTGAAGATTCCTTCCGGAGCAAAATATATTAGAATAACTGGATTTACTTCTTCAACAGATTCTTCCGGATTAACTATATGTTGTACAGGTCAGGCAACTAACTGTGAGTTGATAAATGTAAAATCGCACAATACAAGAACGTGTGCAATGCACCCTGGTATATATAATCATTTGCTTATAAAGAATTGCTCATTTGATATGGTTGCTGATGAGAATGAATATAAAGTAACTAAATTAGCATTGGACTTTGAAGATGGATATGAAAATGGGAGAAATTTATTCTTTATAAATAATGAGGTATACCAAGGAACTTCAGCATTAACTGTACAAAGATGTTTCAACTGTAATGTGATAAAATGTAGAAACTTCGGATTAGACTTTAGAGGACATGTAAAAGGCGGTTTAATTAAGAATAATTTCTTTAATGACGGAAGTATTTATACAACCAGTTTTGATTCGCAATCGCATTTAAAACTGGACAATAATACATTCTTTAATGTATTAAAATTCTTAAAATGGGACGATAATGGCGATTACTCAACTGTAGGATTAACTAAATTAGATTGTAAACAAAACTATCAAAATAATTCTAATATTAATGTAATAATAGATAAAGAATCTAGTGGTGGAGGAGAAATTACTCCTGAGACACTAACTATAAGTAATATAGGAAACATAACACATCCTGAACAAACAGAATTTTATATTGAATATAGCACAAATATAGCGGTAACAAAACATGAAGTTTCATGGGATGGTGGAAATACATTCTATGATAAAACAAGTGATGTGACTGCCAGTGGCACAAATTATAAATTTAAACACGATAATAAGGGTAATGCAGGAACTTATCAAATGGCTATAAGAGTTACAACTGCAAAAGGTACTACTAAAACAAGTAATGTATTTACTGTTACTCTTACAAGTACAGTAACTCCTAGTCCTGATGAACCTACACTAATATACGATTTAGGTTCAGAAAAAACTTTTGACGGAACTTCTAAATATATAGATACAATGGTAAAACCGTTTAAAACTGCGAGTGACTATACTATATTTATTGATTTTGATGACGGAGGAGCTACTCAAAATGATGACCTTGCAAACGTAATGCACTGCGTATACGAAGAGGGTGCATATGATGGATTGAAATTATATCTTAATCATGAAGATGGTCATTATTATCTAGTAGGAAACAGTCAAAACACTACTACTAATTACACATACGAGGATAGTTGGACTATGGTAAAAGGGCAACGTAATAAACTTGCTATAGCAATCTCTAAAGGTGTAGTTAGCCAAATAGTAATAAATGGTTCAGCTGTTGCAGTTAATAAGAACACATATGACATGAACGACTACTCATTGATATTAGGAGCTTATCAAGATGCACAATGTAATAAGAGCAAATACTGGAAAGGTACAATACATGCTTGTAAAGTATGGAATTCAGCTTTCACAGTAGCTCAAATGAAAGAACTATGTAACTCATCTAGTGGTGGAGGTAGTGGTTCAAGTGATGCTTACAGACCGGGTAGAACACTAATATGGGAGGATGACTTCACTGGCACAACTTTAAATACTGCTAACTGGGATTATGAAAACAATTATAGTAGACCAAATGAAGTTCAAAATTATGTAGCAGGAACAAATAACGTATGGGTAGAAAATAGTAATCTTGTTATAAAAGCTAAGAAAGAAAGCTCCAATGGTAAAGAATGGTCAAGTGGTTGTATCCATACAAACAACAAACAAGAGTTCATGTATGGTCGTTTTGAAGCTAAGATTAAGATACCACAAACAGTTGGTTCATTCCCAGCATTCTGGACTTTAGGAGGTAACTACGAAGAAGGTGACGGTATAACATGGCCTTACTGTGGTGAGATAGATATCATGGAACACAAACAAGGTTACGCATGGACTACAGCTGGTGCATTATACAGAACAGACTTAGTATGGGATAACTGGGATGCTAAAGATTTAGGTAGGGTTGACTCAGGAGCTATTGGTAGTTTCGATGATTACCATATCTATGCTATGGAATGGACTCACGATAGACTAGATTACTATGTAGATGATAGACTTATAGGACACTCAGACATATCTGATGATAATACATGGTTCATGTTCCATCAACCACATTATATCCTACTAAATCAAGCTTTAGGGGCTGCGGGCGGTAGTGTTCCTAGTAATATGACTGAATACACTATGTATGTAGACTGGGTTAGAGTTTACGCTCCAGAGGCTGCACCATCTGGTGGAGGTACTACAAATAAAATCTGGTTCGAGGACACAAGTGCTAGACATATGGATAAATGGAGTAAGCTTGGCCTAATACCTAAATTTAATGAAAGCTGGACTAATAAAGTAATCACATGGAAATCAAATAATGAAAGTATAGCAACTGTATGTGGTGGTAGAGTAGACTCTAAAGGAGTTGACGGAAGTTGTATCATAACTGCAACAACACTAGAAGGTCAATCAGCTTCTATAACTGTTAATGTAGGTAATGGTCAACCAACAACACCAACTACTACTATAGGTAATATGACCTATGGTAAAGGCATAGATCAAACTACGCATATCATTAAAGATGATGCTGCTTGTTGGGCAACAGTTGACCCTGTAACAGTTGAACAAGGTGCAACTTATACTCTACAAATGGATGGTACATGGGTATGGGGCTATGCGTTCGATGATAGCGATAATTATGTTAGTGAATTATTTACTACTACAGGTAATAATAATCACGTATACACATTCACTGCACCTACAAACAAAATAAGATATGGTTGCTATGACCCTGGTAAATATCTAACATATTGTAAATTAACAAAAGTAAGTGGCGGAAGTTCCGGTGGAGACGATCCCTAACACTGAGTACGATACATCATGTACATCATCTTATATCCTAGATAAAATGTATCCAATGCCACAGAATCACGAAGCATTACCAAGTGGTGTAAAAGATACATGGGCAACTCAATCACGTTGGGAAAATCAACAAAGACCAACTGCATTAGCACATAATTGTGGTCAAGCAGGATGTCCAGGGGCAGTACCATTTAGAGCGTTGGGTGCTTGGGCAAATGTATATAGAGTAAAAGACTCAGGATTCAGTGCAAATACTGGAGTTGAAATGAGAAATATAAAAGTTTATGGTTGGTATAATGGTCAATGGGAAAAAGTACAAGATTTAGCAGTTCCTAATGGAAACTTCTATGCTGAAAGTTTTTCAGGGGACAGTAATCAGTATTTCAGCGATAGTATAAAAACTACAAATACTAGTAAAACTATAATTTTACGAGAAGCAAATAAAATTAATAATGAAAATTGCATGTATCATCCATTTAGTGATATTAAAAACTTTGACACAAAATATGAATATGTATATACTTGCATCGATTTGCGTAAGGTTAAATGGGATGAAAGTGGTACGGATGATAGAGATAGTTCTCATTACTGCGCTTCTTGTGGAGGCGATTGGTGGTTGGCTGAAGGTTTAACGTTTGATAGCAGTTGGCAACACAATAAGGGTGTAGCTCAACCTAAGATAATAGAAATTACAAAAGAATGGAGAAGATTCTCAATGACTACCGTTCCACAAAATTGGACAAACGGATTTCCACAATAATAGGAGGTGATTGCTTATGAGTGAAATATATAGTAATTCATTTACAACAAAAGTTAATAGACCAACTACAACTACAAGTACTACTATATACAGTAATATATTCACCGCAACAGTAAATAAAGTAGTTGTAGAAGAAACTAGTAACAATACTCAAATTAATATATACAATGGAACTACTCAGTTAGTCGCAGTTAACTCGGCACCAACTGATGGACAATATAAAGTAACCATAACCAACACTTCTAACTGTACTGCAAAATTGGAGGATGATCATAAAACGATCACTCTCCTTACAGCGACAGGGAATGCTGGTGAGATACAGATATCTATTAATATTGAAGGAAAAACAAATGTCAAAAAGACTATACCAGTTGCATCAATTACAAAAAGCTCTGTGATTAAACATAATGAAACACAATATCAACAATTATCTGATAAATTTGCTTGGTGGGTTAAAGGTAATAGTACAAGTTCGATGCAACTAACACAAGACGCATTGAACATAATAACAAAACAAGTAAAAGTAGACGGCGACATGATAGTTGACGGTGCTATTGATGGTAAAACTATCACAGGCGTATCTATTATAGGAGGTACTTTTAGAAATCAAAATAACACATTTAGTGTAGACAGTGAAGGAAATATTGTTGGTGCAAAAATACAAAGTTCTGAAATTATAGGCAGTACTTTTAGAAATCAAAGCAATACATTTAGTGTAGATAGCGAAGGTAATATTGTTGGTGCCCAAATACAAGGTTCTGAAGTTATTGGGGATAGTTTCTCAGTCGAAGGGGAGCTTACAGCTGACACTATAACTGCGAACAAAATAAACAGTGCCCAATACCCAAGCACATTAGAGGACGATATACAAATATCAATTAATAGTGGTGGTAATGATGACAATGAATTATATGACGGCGTATCTTTTGCCACAGTAACCGGGGCAATAGAGGCTCTACCTAAATTCCTTAATGGAAAAATAGTAAATATATGGGTACAAGAAGACATCTATGAAAATATAGATTTTCAATATTTTACTAGTGGAAGAATTAACTTATATTTAGATGGTAATACAGTATACGGGTATGTAAGAAACTATATGAGTACCACTAAAGTGTATGTATATGGAGGCTATATGAAATTTGAAACAGCCCGAACTGGTGTAATACATCCAAGTACAGGTTGTGCAGTTGCCAGTAGAACTGCTAGTTTAGTTGGACAAGAAAATTCCCCAATTAATGCATATAGCTTAAAAATATATGGTAGTGATAATCCTGTTGGTAGTGCTACTACAATTGTCGGTATTGCAATCGATTCTTATGCTACTGGATATTATAAGGATGTACAATTTATAAACTGTGATATAGGTTTTAGAACAAATGCAGGAGGAAGAACACACGCTGCCGGATCCAGTGGTGTATGTAGTCAATATGGATTCCAGGCGGTAAGTGGCGGATTTATTACAATAGCTAACAGTCCTCAATGCGGAGGTAAAAAAGCGAATACTAATCAAAGTTTGCCTGGTCAAATTATAGCTCCTAGCAGTGTTACATATGAAGGAGGCGATCAAACTACAGATGGCGGCCAAGCCCCTACTCCAACAACTAAGAAAACTGTAACTATAAAATCTAACAGCGGTGATACTTATAGAAGTAGTAAATATAACAATTGGAAGAAAGATAATACAGCAAGACAAGGTGATTATGGTTATGGAGATTGTAATGGATGCTGGTTCTTTGGCAGTCAATTCAATCAATTTAAGGGTAAATCTATTAGTAAAATAGAACTTACTATTAAGAGGATATCCGGTGGGGTTCATTCAGCCGTGCCAGTAGTAGTAAAAACTCATAACTATGCAAGTAGACCAAGTGGAAAACCTTCATACGGTTCAAGTTGTGGAAGTGTTAATATAGCAGTTGGTGATACTGGTAAATTAACAATAACAAATAGTACTATACTTAATGCGCTTTCAGACGGTACTATAAAAGGATTTGGTATTCAGTCTGCTTATAATTCTAGTAGTTATGCAGTATGTTCAGGTAGTGTAACTATGAAAGTAACTTATACAGAATAGGAGGGATTAATCAAAATGGATGCGATAAATACAATAAATATAATAGCTAAATTATACAAACAAGAATTGGCAGAAGCTAATCATCAAAAGGTATTAAATCAAGCACAATGTGAAATATATAAACAACAAATCGACATGTTAAAAAAAGAAATTGAAGAATTAAAAAAAGAACTTGAAGAATTAAAATACACTGATAAAATAGATAACTAAATTTTTTAGTTATCTTTTTTATTTTATTATTTTAGAAGGAAGGTGTAATAAATGATTTTTACTGAAAGTACAATTAAAATCTCTAATAATGTTTCAAAAATGGATTCGACTATTGTGCTTTATAGAGGAGATAAAAATGTAGAGATAAGATTTACTATATTACAATCTCCTTTTAAATACAGTAATACAGTAGCAACCAATATTATTGAGTCAACTAATGCAAGTTATGGACAATTAGTAATAAAAACGCCAAATGATAAACCCCCAATATTTAGTGAAGTAAGTGCCACTAAAGAGGGAACAATATTATTTACTATCACCAAAGAAATGATTGATGAGATTGAAGAAGTAGGTGTTTATACATTCCAAATACGTTTAATGGATGAAAATAAACAAAGTAGAGTTACAATACCACCAGTTGAAAATGGTATTGAAATTAAAGAGCCAATTGCAATTGAAGATGATAATACTACTAACGTTGTAGGATTAGCAAAAGCAAATTATGCCGTTGCTACATTATCAGATGTTAATACACCAGCATTTGACGATAATGGACAATATATTAAAACTAATTGGAATGATGGCGATATTATCACAAATGTATCATTAAATAAAATTGAAGATGGTATTTATACTACAAACGAAAATGTTACAGCTACTAAAAAATATGTAGATAATGGTATTAATTATAATAATAAACAATTTAATAATAGAATTGTAGCAATGAATATAAGTAAACATCCCGTTTCATGTAGTACAGAAATATACAAAAAACCTTTATGCGACATATTTCCTGAATTATTAAATATAACATATAATACGGTTTTTAGAGACTCCAATTCATTTAAAGTAAATATGGATAATTTTGCTAAAGAATATCCTACAGTAAAAAGTGCATATAATAAACTAAATATTAATTTATATGATGAAAATGATAATTCCATAGGAAATAGTTATGGTAATAGTATTAATGGTGACGGATTAAACGTTATATTTATAAATATAACTGAAAGTCTTAGATTTTATGCATACTTTGATAAAGCTTTAGTTGACGGTAGTAGTACAACTATGGAAACTAAAAATGGATACATGACCATACAACTCCTTATACCTAAAGGTAATAATAAACAAGAATTTATAGATAAGATTAAAAATTTAAAATTGACCCTTAGTGTTATTAGAACAGACTTTTTAAATTTAAATAATGAGACAATATATACACCAACAACTGATTATAACCCAGCCACTAAAAAATATGTAGATGATAAAATTACCGTTAAAATATTACCAGTTGATTATAATAAAAATTGCGCTACAAATGTTGCTGATTTAGAACCACATAGTATTTATATGTCGCCAAATGATGCTAAATTTTTATATTTAGGATATGAAAAACTTGACGGCTCTTTTAGTGGATTTGTTCTATCTGGCAATCCTCATGGTAAATTTATTTATACTGGTGCTAAAGATGATACTAAAATTGAAGTTATGTTGGAAGGAATTTGTCATACTGCTTATTTTAAAACCGATACAGTAGATCCTCATACAGAAAAAACAGTATTTTACTTAACTAAAAACAATACTACAGAATTTACGCCAAGTAATGATTATGAACCAGCAACTAAAAAATATGTAGATGATAATAAAATAGCATGTACTATTTCTAGTAAAGTATTAGGTGCTGTACCTGCAAGTACACTAGAAAATTTTATAACGACTAGTGATGATAGACTACTATCACCTTTTTCTATAGCTAATGCTTCTATTAATAAAGATAGAAGATATTTTATAGAATTCTTAGGTAGTAAAAAATTATGTAGTTTAGCAATAAGTGAGAAAACTGGTAACTCTATTGCATGTAGTATTGGTAATTATAATATACAAGCATTTAATAGTTCAACTAATATAGTAATAAACATTGAAAAAATAAATGAAGATGATACTACTTTTACTGATTTAGTTATATATGAAGAAGAAGTTAAATATCTAGATAGCAAGTATTTAGAAACTGATTTAGTATTACAAAACAGTGTAAGCTTAGGAAGAGTAGGAAACATAGGAACAGGAAGTAGTGCAGTAGGTGGTAGTGTAACTGCTTCAGGTATGGGTTCACATGCAGAAGGGGTTTTTACAATTGCTTCAGGTGATACTTCTCATGCAGAAGGTGAATCTACGACAGCATCAGGTATGAGTTCTCATACAGAAGGTAATTCTACAACTGCATCAGGTAAATATGCACATGCTGAGGGTGATACTACAACTGCTTCAGGTGATTATGGTTCCCATGCAGAAGGTTCTAATACAATAGCTAGCGGTGTTGGTTCACATGCAGAAGGTAATTGTACAACAGCTTCAGCATATTATTCGCATGCCGAAGGTGATAGTACAACAGCTTCAGGAGAAAATTCTCACGCAGAAGGTAAATATACAACAGCATCTGGTACTTCTTCGCATGCAGAAGGTGATAGTACAACAGCATCAGAATATTGTTCACATGCAGAAGGTAATTGTACAACAGCTTCAGGAGAAAATTCTCACGCAGAAGGTGCTAGTACTATTGCTTCTTCTCAAAACCAACATGTACAAGGTAAGTACAATATAGAAGATACTAATAATATATATGCACATATAGTAGGTAATGGTGAGGATGGTAAAAATTCTAACGCACATACATTGGATTGGGAAGGTAATGCTTGGTACTCAGGTAAAGTTACTGCAGGTGCTGCTCCTGTTGAAAATATGGATTTAACTACTAAAAAATATGTAGATGATAAAGTTTCAAGTTTACCTCAAATTAGTTTTAATGAAAATGGAGAATTAGTCGTAACAATAAATGGAGTTAGTAAAACTTTCGTACCTAAAAATGTATAGTTAAGAATAGGGGGAATATTTATGGATACAGAAATAATTATAGCAGTACTTGCATTGGTAGGGACCTTAGCGGGTTCCTATTTTAGTAACAATAAACATACCGCTGTCATGGACGAAAAGATTAAAGATTTAAAGAAAGACATAGCAGTTTTGTCAGACAGAGTAGATCGTCATAATAATCTTGTAGAAAGAATGGCGATAGTAGAGGAACATATCAAAATGAGTGATAAAAATAAAAATGATAAAGAAGGAGATTGATAGTATGGATTTAAGTTTTATAAGTGAATATGCAGTACCAGTAATAGTTGGTATATGTTTGTGTGTGGGATATGTTATTAAAACTAGTTTCTCTAGTATAAATAATAAATATATCCCTTTAATTATGGCTATTTTAGGGGTACTATTAAATATATGGATAACTCTTACAATAAACCCAGGAGTGTTATTAGGTGGTTTATTTAGTGGGCTAGCATCCACAGGATTACACCAAGTATTTAAAGAATTATTAGAAAGTGAAGAAAAATAAAAGGGAGATGATTTTATGTCATATTTAGTTGGTATAGATGCAGGTCATGGCATGCATACAGAAGGTAAAAGAACACCTAAACTTATTGCTGATATTAAGGTTGATGGTAAGGTAGTTAAAAAGAAAGGTGAAATAATACACGAAAACGAATGGAATAGAGCAGTAGCAAAATATTTAGCTTCAGCTCTAAAAAGATGCGGTATAGATTATTTTTACACTGCCGATATGACAGGAAAAACAGATGTGCCTTTACGTACAAGAGCCGCTAGAGCAAATAATAAGAAATGTGATATTCTTGTAAGTTGTCACTATAATGCTTTTGGTATGTGCTCAAGTTTCATAAATAGAAAAGGTGGACTTCTTGTACTTAGAACTAAAAACTGCTCAAGTAAGTCTATCAAATTAGGTAAACTAGCAGCTAAACATTTAGCAAATGATATTGATTATGCATATTCTTATGGTTTAAGAAGGGACGTAGATATTAGCGGATTTACATTAGCAATACTTAGACAAACAGATATGCCTGCTATATTAATCGAGTATGGATTTATGGATGTTTGGGCTGAGGCTAAGTTAATGCCTGTTCCAAGTCGTCAAAAGAAATGTGCAGAGGCTACTTGTAAAGCTATTTGTGAATATTTTGGTGTTGCTTATAAAAAACCAGATAAAGAACATGTTAAAGAACCAACTAAAGAACCAGCAACTGCACCAAGTAAATATACTACTGGGATATATAGAGTAACTACTGATGAATTAAATGTCAGAAAAGGCCCGGGGGTAAAATTTGAAAAAACAAATGAAGTCCATAAGGGCGATGCATTCACAATAACAAAAATAGATGGTAATTGGGGACATTTAAAATCTGGTGAAGGTTGGATAAATCTTAACTATACAGAAAAAGTAAAATAGTACTCTACTCTACTCTGCTCTACTCTATTTAAAAAAAAGGGCGTATACGTTTTTGTATGCGTCCTTTTAACATATTCTTTTAATTTTTCATACGTTCATATACCCCTCCTAATTGGGTTAGACATAAAATATAGAGTTTTATGTTTTAGCTCTCTGAGGCTCTATTTTCGATTCTAAGCGTTTTTGGTCAGTATTATGTCAGTAAAATACGCATTTTTTACATCTTATATTATGAAATAAAACTATATTTTTAAAGGAGTGTTTTATATGAAAAAATTATTAGGAATAACAATAGCAATGATGTTAGGAATTAGTATGATAGGATGTGAAAGTACTGAAGAAAACAATGCTAAAGTAGAAAAACCTGAAGTTAAACAAGAGGAACAAGTTGAAGTTAAAGAATCTGAAACTGAAAAAGAAAAAGTTGTACCTGAATTTGATAAGAAAGAATTAAAACATTATTTAACAACTAACTTATCAGAGGAAGAATATGATAAATATTTTAACAGTATTAAAGATGATGAAAATGGATACTATGGACGTCGAGTTATTGAATTTGATGGTTGTATACTAGACGCACATTTAAGAGAAGGATATGACACAAGATTTGAAATGTTAATGACAGCAGGAGACTATAGTGAAGACGAAATAAATGGACCATATATAAAAGTTAAAGATGTAGCAGGAACAAAATTAGGAAATTTAGTATTTGGAAAATGTAATGTAAAAGTTAAAGCAACAATAGATAAATACGATAGTGAACAAGGTTATCTAATGATAGACATATTAGAAATCGAAGCTAGATAAGACTAGCCCCTTCTGGGGCTTTTCTTTTTACGCGAAAATATCATGTCCCTTTATGAAAGAAAACTATATTTTTAAAGGAGATGTTATTATGCTTACTATGATATTTAACTTTATATTAGATAAGGTAGACTTAGTTGATAATATTTTATATGGCGTAAGTGAGGGATCAAATTTATTAGAAGACAAAAATCACAAACAAGCGGCAGATAAAATTAGAAACATTCTTTGTTCTATTGGACTAGTATGGTGGAATATAATGATGATAGCGTTGACTGGAGGATTATGGATTCCTTGGTTAATATTCAAAGCTTATAGAAAACACAGAAAGGCTCATTAACACGGGCTTTTCTTTTTGCGCGAAAATATCACGCCCCTTTATGAAATAAAACTATATTTAAGGGAGAGGTTAGGTATGGATGAAATGAAATTAAATTTAGGTTCAAAATTTATGAGAAAGATAGTTTCAAAATTAATAAGTAAATATTTAAGCAAACAAATTGGAAGTAAAGTAACTTTAGATTTGAACGCATTAAATATACGCTTTGATGATGGCGACACTGTTATAAAAACAGATTTAGAACTTAGAATGGATAAACATGAATTCAGAAGACTAATGAAAAAAATAGATATAGATGAATTCTAGGGTATTAGCCCTATCAAGGGCTTTTACTTTTGCGCGAAAAATACAACGTCTATTATGAAAAGGAGTTGATATTATGAAAATATTAATAGGTTGTACTTTAATCGTTATAGGTAGTGTAAGAATAATAAAAACTATAAAGGATATAAGAAACGACAAAGAAGGTATATTTATAAATGTTAATGACGTTAAATAAGTATTAGTCCTATCAAGGACTTTTACTTTTGCGCGAAAATTACAACGCCTATTATGAGAGACAGAGGTGTCTCTACCCCCTTTTTAATGATAATTGGAGCCTGAGCGGACATGGGCTCCTCTTTTTTCTTTTGGACATATTTGGAAAAATATGGTATTATTTATTTAAGATTGGAGTTACGTAAGATGAAAAAAATAGTGTATCAAAAGGACATCGATAAAATGCCGAACCGAGACCGCGGTAATATATTATTAAAAGAAGGGTGGCATTTAAAACGGTTATACTCAGAAGCAGAAACGGACAGAGAACAAAACACATATTTTTGCATGATGCGAATATTTATGCAAATGGCAGCTTATGATTTTGGTTTTAATAACGAGTACGACATGTACTCATATTTAGATGATAAAGGAGAAGATGAAGTATGATGAATGATGTAATTTTAGGTTTAATCTGTTTTGTATTAGGATTCATATTTGCACGTTGGCGTGTTATTAACAAATATTATCTTGGCAAAATGAAAGTTGATTATACAGATCCAATGAAAGATATTTATAGTATGCAAGTTGAAGATTTTAATAAAATAGATAAATCCAAGTATGTATTGTTTAAAGTTGAACGTACGCAAAAATAACAATGCCTATTATGAGAATAAAGATAAAGGAGATGGGTTTATGAATAAAGAGAATAAGGTATTATTGGAGAAAGTTATAAACGATCGTCTTAACAAAGCGTTAGAGGATAATGATGATGCTAGCACAAACTTTGACGAGGCTATGGCGGCAATCGATAGACAAAAAGATTTAGACTCTGATACAAGAGATAAATTAATCAAACTTGTCGAAATCGGAGCGGCTGTAATAGTTACGCCAATTATTGAGGCTAAGTGTCGAAAAATATTCGCCGAAATGATTTGTTCATTCGAGAAAGATTATACTTTTACCACAACTGCCGGAAGGGCTTTATCGAAATTATTTAGACTTTAGATATATTTTCAAGCTCAAGGTTATGGGAACATAGCCTTTGAGTTTTCCACGCGAATATTACAACGTATATTATGAAAAGAATATAAATTTTAGGAGGTAATATTATGAATACAAGTTTAGTGAAAAATATATTAGATTGGACTGAAAACAAATATACTGAAATCGAAAACGATGTTGTAAATAAAACTGATGAAATCAAACATCCATATTTGAAATCATTTGGTTTAGGAGTAATTGAAGGAGCGATTGATAGTTTAGTTGTAACAGGTGCACTAACAGTTATCGCTGGAGCTATTATCAAAGTTGCATCTAAAAAGAAATAGATTTTCAAGCTCAAGGTTATGGAAACATAGCCTTTGAGTTTTCCACGCGAAATTTACAAGCACTATTATGAGAGAGAAAACAGTATAAGGAGCGCCAGTAATGGAATTGCTTACTGCTAAAGTCTCTTTCTATGAGAAAGGAATGAGTATTAATTATTAATAGCTGATGGAACCGTACAACGTAATATTAAATTACGTCATGAGCGGATTGAAGGTCAATCCCTTTTTCTTTTATTTTTCGAAAGGAGTGGTAATATGAATTTAACTCAAATAGCATCTAAGACACAACGTTATACAAAAAAGAATGCATCGACTATATTAAGTTGCTTAGGAGCTTTAGGGGTTGTAGGAACGACACTGTCAGCCATTAAAGCAACTCCGAAAGCTATAGAATTATTAGAAGATGAAGAAGATATGAAGATAGAACGAGACGGCCAATATCTTACAAATTTTGAAAAAGCGCTTGTTGTAGCACCTGTATATTTTCCAACTATACTGTTTGGTACAGCCACAATAATATGTATATTTGGAGCAAACGCATTGAACAAAAAGAAACAAGCAGCTCTTACAAGTGCTTACGCATATTTAAATTCATCTTTCAACGAATATAAAGACAAAGTCAAAGCTATATACGGTGAGGATGGAGAAAAGAGAGTTCGAGAAGAAATAGCAAAGGATAAATATATTCATCAATCTATGCCGGAATCTGATAAAGATATGCTATTCTTTGATGAATACTCAGGACGATATTTTGAGTCAACATTATTTAATTTACAAAATGCTGTTTACAAATTAAATAGGACTTTCGCATTAGAAGGTTACGCTAATCTAAATGAATTTTATAGATATATAGATTTGCCAGAAACTGAATATGGTGCAGTGTTAGGCTGGTCAGGATTAAAATGTTGGGAAGTATGTAACTATGCTTGGATTGAAATTAAATGGGAAGATATGGAATTACCAGATGGTTTGGTAGCACAAGCAATACGTTTTACTATACCACCTGAAGAAGGTTATGAAGAATGGTAAGTACGCAAAAATTACAACGTATATTATGAGAAGATTATATTTAAAGGAGATGGGTTTATGAAAACTAAAATCGATACAACTACATTATTATCTATAGGAGCTACTGTACTAACTATAGCGGCAGCGTTAGTTGGACAGAAATCTAATGATAAGCAAATGCAAAAAGCGGTTCAAGAAGAAGTAGCCAAAGCTCTTGAAAATATGAGCAAATTAAGTGAATAATAAAAGAAGTACGGGTCTTGCATAGACTTGTACTTTTTATTTTGAGGAGGGTAATTATGGATATTAAAAATTTATGTAATGATATAAAAGGTAAGGCAACAAAACATAGTCCTGAAATATTAATTGGGGTAGGTATAGCAGGAATGTTTAGTTCTGTTGTAATGGCGGTAAAAGCAACACCTAAAGTATATTCTGCAATAGAAAAAGAAAAAGAAGTAAGAAGACTTGAAGAGGAACCTGAATTAACTAAAGTTGATATTTTAAAAATGTCTTGGAAATCATATTTGCCAGCAACAATTATGTTTGGTTTATCAGCAACTTGTATTATAGGAGCAAATAATGTAAACACAAAAAGAAATGCCGTATTAACTACAGCTTGTCATGTTTCAGAAAGAGCTTTATCTGAATATAGAAATAAAGTTGTAGAAGTTATTGGTGAAGAAAAAGAAAAAGAAGTACGTGACAGAGTATCTAAAGATAGAATGACAAACGACCCAATATCAAATAACACAGTTATATTCTCTAAAGGCGAAACTTTATGTTATGACACTATAACTGGAAGATATTTTAATTCTGATGTAGATAGAATAAAGAAAGCTGAGAACGAATTAAACCATATTTTATTAACTGGTGACTATTGTTCATTAAATGAATTCTATGACATGTTAGATATACCAGCTACTGAAATGGGAACTGCTGTAGGATGGAATGTTAAGAACGGTATGGTAGAAATATATTTCAGTGCACAAATAGCTGACAACGGTCAACCTTGTGTAGTTGTTAATTATGATATTCAACCAACTTATAATTTTGATAAATCCTTTTAAGTACGCGAAAATTACAACGTCTATTATGAAAAGAATATAATTTTTAGGAGGTAATATTATGGAACAAAACTTAACTTATAAAATGGATGAAAATGGTTTAGTGGAAGATATTATTGATGAAAATGGACAATCTGTAATGGGAACTTTTGACGAAGTTGAAGCCGAAGAAAAAGAAGATTCTAATGTCAATGTAATGGCAATTGGAGCTGGAATTGTAGCGGTTGCAGGACTAGCAATGCTAGCACGCAAACCTATAAAGAAAGTATTCAAAGCTACTATGGCAGGAATTAGAACTTTCAAAGCTGAGATGAAACAAAGTGATGATGAAGGATTAGACACTGACGGAGATATTATCGAAGCTGAAGTTGAATCTGAAGAAGTATAATTAGTAACATAATTATATCTATAAATGATGTATGACTTTAAAAGAGAGAGCAATTTAAACGATTGCTTTCTCTTTTGGTTTTATAAAAATATATTTATAAAGGAGCGTTAACTATGAAAAATGTTATAGGCGAAGAATACAAATCAAATTCTCACAAATCTAAAGGCGAAGTTAGAAAAGAAGATAAGAAAATAGAAAAAGTAGCAACTGGTAAAGTAAAAACTAAAAAGAAGTCAGGGGCTAATAAGTTTTCTGAGGTATTTGTAACGGAAGATATTTCAAGTGTAAAAGATTATATTTTATATGATGTATTATTACCAGCGGCAAAGAAGACATTATCTGAAATAGTATCAAATGGTATTGATATGTTGTTATATGGTGAAACAAAATCTAAGAGTAAATCAAGAGGAAGTAAAGTATCATATAGCAAATATTATGATGATAGAGAAGACGATTATAGAAGAAGTTCTAGAAGAAGAGCTGTAGGTTATGATTACGAGGACGTTATATTAGAATCTAGAAGAGAAGCTGAAGAAGTATTAAATAGAATGGAAGATTTAATAGATTCATATGGTGTTGTAAGTGTTGCTGATTTATATGATTTAGTTGGTATATCTGGAAAATACACAGACAATAAGTACGGATGGACTAATCTAAGAGATGCTGATATAGAAAGAACTAGAGACGGATATTTATTAGTATTTCCTAGAGTAAAACCATTATAAGGAGGTATATTTATGATAATAGTAGATGGACTTATAGCTTTATTTTTAAATGCAAATTTTGAAAAAATATTACCGATTCTTGGAATAACATGTTTGATTACATTTCTAAGATTATCTATGAAAATATCACATTTTATAGATAAGATATATTATGTAGCTAGCTTAGAAGAAAAAGAAGATAATTTTAATAAGGAGATGAAATAATATGAAAAATATTAAAAATAAATTAATGGTGACTTATAGAAAATCTGAAATGAAAGTTAGAAAACATTCACCTGAAATATTAGCAGGTGTTGGAGTTGTTGGTGTAGTAGGAAGTTTCGTAATGGCTTTTAAAGCAACAACAAAATTAAATGATATTTTAGATGAATCAAAAGAACAATTGGATAAAATAAAAGAAGTAGTAGCTGATCCAGCATACGCTGATAAATATGACGAGCATGATGCTAAGAGTGATACTACTATAACATACGTACAAACAGGATTAAAAGTGGTAAAATTATATACACCTTCAGTTATATTATGTGCAGGTTCATTAGGATGTTTATTAGCATCAAATAATATATTAAGAAAAAGAAATGCAGCTTTAACAGCAGCTTATGCTACAATAGATAAATCATTCAAAGAATATAGAAAAAGAGTATCTGAAAGATTTGGTGAAGAAGTAGAAAAAGAAATAAGATACAACATCAAAGCTAAAGAAATTGCTACTGTTGATGAAAATGGAAATGAAGTAAAAGAAACTGTCAAAGAAGTAGAAGTTGACCCTAATAGTCCAGAAAGTTATAGTGACTACGCAAGATTCTTTGATGAAAGTTGTGCAGCTTGGCAAAACGATGCTGAATACAATTTAACATTCTTAAAAGCTCAACAACAATATGCAAATGATTTATTAAAAGCAAGAGGTAGATTGTTCCTAAATGAAGTTTATAGAATGTTAGGTATTGATGAAACTAAAGCAGGGCAAGTAGTTGGTTGGGTATATAATCCAGATAATCCAACAGGAGATAACTTTGTAGATTTCGGTATATATAATATGCAAAGAGATAGAGTTAGAGCATTTGTAAACGGATATGAACCAAACATATTATTAGACTTCAACGTTGACGGAGTTATATGGGATTTAGCTTGGTGAGATGAAATGGACAACTTAGGTACTGACAGTATATTCGGTGATTAAATTATATTTGTAAAGGAGAGGTTATTTATGAAGAAAGATATTTTAGATAAATGTCTAGATGTCGGATTAGCTATTTGTGTTATCGGTTTAGCATTTAGCTTTGGCATCAAATACGGTAAAAAGAGAGGTGTTTTATAATGAGTAAAACTCCAGATAGAATACCTTTTTGGAAAGAAGTATATTTAAAAGTGGAAAATGATATCGGCACAGAAGATGCTGTTATAGGACTTTTATTAGGATGTTTAGTTACCTTAGCATATTGGAAACATTGTAAAAAATAATTAAACTATATTTGTAAAGGAGAGGTTATTTATGAAACTATTTAAAGGTTTATGTGTATTCGCAGCCGGCGCTTTAGCCGGTGCTGCAGTTGCAGCAAGAGCGATAAGAGATAAATATCAACAAGAAGCTGAAGAAGAAATAGCTGAAATGAGAGATTATTATAGAGAGCTTAGAAAAAACGCTAAGACTCCAGACGAAGATAAAATAGTAGAAGAAGAAAATATCAAAGAAGAAAAAGAAGAAAATGATAAAAACGAATATGACGAAATAGTGAAAGGTTACACAAATTATACACAATATCTTTCTAAAGCTGCAGCTAAATATTTTGATACTGAAACTAAAGAAAATAAAAAAGAAGAAAAAGAAGAAAGAACTAATTATGAGCCTTTTATCATAGATGTTGAAGAGTTCGGTGAAGACCCTACTTATGACACAGCAACATTAACATATTACAAAGATAAAGTATTAACAAATGATCTTGATGATGTAATAGATTATAGTGTTGCAGGGGAAGAAAACTTAAAGATATTTGATGAACATCCGGATTGTAAAGCTATATATGTTAGAGATGATATTTACATGGTTGATTATGAAATATTAAGAGACCCATATCAATATGACGAATATGACGATTTCCCTGATAAAAAGCCTCATCAATTATAGTTCAGAAGGGAGGTTATTATGATTGACAATTATATTTTAAACGACTACTTTGATTGGTTATATTCTTTGGTAAACAAAAGACGATTCGCAAAACGTTCATATAAAAAACTATTAAGATTATTACACAGTATGACATTTACATATGAAGATGATTTTGATTCTAACCGTGCGGCCGATGGTGAAGAATTGAGATGGAGATATGTATATGAAGGTGGAGGAAATAAAGATATTTTAAATTGGGAAGAACCGTGCACAGTTCTTGAAATGATGATAGCTTTATGTTTCCATATGAATAATATAATGGAAAACTCTGATGAAGAATACTCTGTAGCTTATTGGTTCTGGATGATGATATCTAATCTAGAACTAAATGGAATGAATGATAGTAAATTTAGTACGGCCAAAGTTAAAGACATTATATTTAGATTTATGAATAGAGAATACGAACCAGACGGAAAAGGAAATGTTATAAGAATAGAAAATTGCAAATCTGATTTAAGAGATATTGAAATTTGGTGGCAAATGTGTTGGTTTTTAGATAGTATTACTTAGAAAGGAGACACTATGTAATGTTAGATTTTTTAATGATATCTACAAGAAGTACAAAACGTGGTGTCATTGAAATATATCCTAAATTTATAATCAAGAAAAGTTCTGACTTAATGATAAGAGGTGGAGACTTCTATGCCATATGGGTTGAAGAACGCGGATTATGGTCTACGGATGAGCAAGACGCATTATCTATAATAGATAAATACTTAGATAAATACGCAGAAGAAAATAAAGGTAAATTTGAAGGTCACGTCAGAATTATGCATATGTGGGATGCAGAATCAGGAATGATAGATACATGGCATAAATACTGTCAAAAACAAATGAGAGATTCATTTCATCAACTTGATGATAAACTTATATTTTCAAATACGAAAGTATCAAAGAAAGATTACTCTAGCAAGAGATTACCATATCCTTTGGAGAAAGGTAACGTGTCAGCATGGGATAAACTTATATCAACGTTATATTCTCCAGAGGAACGTCATAAGATTGAATGGTCTATAGGAGCTATAGTCACAGGCGATTCAAAACATATTCAAAAATTTATGGTATTTTATGGTTCAGCAGGTACAGGTAAATCTACTATATTAAATGTTATTCAAAAGTTATTCGAGGGATATTACTCTGTATTTGATGCTAGAGCATTAGGTTCAAGCAGCAACTCATTTGCTTTGGAATCATTTAAAACCAACCCGCTTGTAGCTATTCAACATGACGGTGATTTATCTAGGATAGAAGATAACACAAGATTAAACAGTCTTGTTTCACACGAGTTAATGACTGTAAATGAAAAATTCAAAGCCGCATATTCTAATAGATTCAATGCTTTCTTATATATGGGTACAAACAAACCAGTAAAAATCACAGATGCCAAATCAGGTTTGATAAGAAGGCTTATAGATGTAACTCCGTCTGGCAATAAATTGACTAAACGTGAATATGATGACGTTACAAAACGTATAGATTTCGAATTAGGCGCCATAGCAAAATACTGTGAAGATATTTATCGTAAGGACCCGGGAGCTTATGATGATTATGTACCAGTATCAATGTTAGGCGCTTCAAATGATTTCTATAACTTTGTTCTTGATAGTTATTTTACTTTCAAAGAACAAGAAGATGTACCGCTTAAGAGCGCATGGGAGTTGTATAAAACTTATTGCGACGAAGCGAACGTACCATATCCATTCAGCAAAAGGATATTTAAAGAAGAACTTAAAAACTATTTTAGAGATTATAAAGATAGATATACTAAAAATGATACTAGAATGAGAAGTGTTTATATTGGATTTAGAGCAGATAAATTTGAAGACGAGGAAAAAGAAGAAGTACAAACACCTAAAATAAAACTTATAGAATTTAATTCCACAGAATCTATATTTGATAAAGATTGTGGTAAATATCCAGCTCAATACGCAACCTCAAAAGGAACTCCATCTAAGAAATGGGACAATGTCACTACAACATTAGATGATATCAACACTAAAGAACTACATTATGTAAAAGTTCCTGAAAACCATATAGTTATAGATTTTGATATTCCAGATGAAAATGGTGAAAAATCATTGGAACGAAATGTTGAAGAGGCAAGTAAATGGCCTCCAACTTATGCTGAATTCAGTAAAAGTGGAAAAGGGGTTCATTTACATTATATTTACACAGGAGATCCAAAAAAATTAAGTGCTATATATGCAGACCATATTGAGGTTAAGGTATATTCTGGAAAGAGTTCATTAAGACGTAAATTAACTAAATGTAATAATTTACCTATAGCAACAATTAGTTCAGGATTACCATTGAAAGGAGAAGATAAAGTGGTTAATTTTGAAGTGATTAAAACTGAGAAAGGTATTAGGACTCTAATTAAGAAAAATATGAAAAAAGAAATACATCCAGGAACTAAACCGAGTATCGATTTTATATATAAGATTTTAGATGACGCTTATAAAAGTGAATTAAAATACGATATAAGTGATATGAAACCTGCTGTATTATCATTTGCAGCATCTAGTACACATCAAGCAGATTATTGTATTAAGTTAGTCAATAAGATGCAGTTCAAATCAGAAGAACCATCATTACCGGTCGGTTCTAGACCAGAAGATCAAATAGTATTTTACGATATTGAGATATTTCCAAACTTATTTTTAGTCAATTGGAAGTACGAAGGAGAAGACAAACCAGTTGTTAGAATGATAAATCCAAAACCGGCTGAGATAGAAGAATTAATTAAGTATAAACTTGTAGGCTTTAACTGTAGACGATATGACAACCATATGCTATATGCAAGACTTATGGGATATAATAACCAACAATTATTTAACTTATCACAAAAAATAATAAATGAAGGTAAAGGATTCTTTGGAGAGGCATATAACATATCTTATACTGATGTATACGACTTTGCAGCTAAGAAACAATCACTTAAAAAATGGGAAATTGAATTAGGTATACACCATCAAGAATTAGGATTACCATGGGATAAACCAGTACCTGAAGAACTATGGACACAAGTAGCAGAATATTGTGATAATGATGTTATTGCAACTGAGGCAGTATTCCATAAATTAAAAGGTGACTTCACAGCAAGAGAGATATTAGCAGACTTAGCAGGTATGTCTGTTAATGATACAACTAATACATTAACTACAAGAATTATATTTGGTAAAGAAAGACATCCTAATCTAGTTTATACAGACTTAGCGACTGGTAAACAATATTATTAGGAGGTTTAATTATGCGAAATAAATTTATGAGATTTTTAAGATATATTTTCAGAGTTAATTCACCTAGTAAAAATTTATAATACGCGAAAAATACAATGTCTATTATGAGAGAAAGATAACGTAGCTCAATGGTAGAGCAACGCCATTCCCGGCGTGTGTTGTTGGTTCAAATCCAACCGTGTCTTTCTCTTTTATTTTTTCAAAGGGAGAGGATATTTATGAGTGAACAATTTGAATGTCAAGCATTTCCAGAATACTGGAACACATTAACTAAAATAGAGTTTTTACAAAGAAAGATAATATTAAATTCAGTGGCATATTATGAGTATGACCAATCACCATTAACTGATTCTTTTTATGACGGCATATGTAGACAACTAGTTGTATTACAAGAAGAATACAATAAAGAAGGTGGTGACTTTGTAAAAGATAGTAGATTCGGTTATGCATTTTATGATTTCGATGGATCTACAGGGTTCCATTTATATAATAGATTAAAACCTAGTGATAAATATTATATAGATATAATGGGTAGAGTTAAATTTTCTAAAGAATACAACAGAGGAAAAAATGGTTATAAACACTTTTAGAAAGGAGTGATTAAATGGACATTATAAATGCTTTCCCCGGTTATGAGTTTGTCGACGGGAAAAATATATATCGTGGAACAGATGTCGGAAAAGGCGGTTATGTTTATGCTGAACCAGGAATGTATGGTAACATTGCATTATTGGATGTTGCTTCTATGCATCCCCATTCTGCTATAAATCTTAATGCCTTTGGCGAGTATACACAACACTTTAAGGATCTTGTTGACGCACGTATAGCTATTAAAAGAAAAGACTTTGATAAAGCTAGAAAAATGTTTGGCGGAAAACTTGCTCCTTATTTAGATGATGAAACAACAGCTAAGAATCTGACACAAGCATTAAAAATAGCTATAAATTCAGTGTATGGTTTAACCTCAGCGAACTTCGATAATCCTTTTAGAGATATCAGAAATAAAAACAATATAATTGCTCTAAGAGGAGCCTTATTTATGAGAACACTTCAAGACGAAGTTCAAAAAAGAGGTTTTAAAGTAGCGCATATTAAAACAGACTCTATAAAAATTCCTGATGCAACACCTGAAATAATAGAGTTTGTAATGGATTTCGGAAGACAATATGGATATGAATTTGAGCATGAAGCGACTTATGACAGAATGTGTTTAGTAAATGATGCTGTATATATTGCTAAGTATGATAATGGAGAATGGACTGCCACAGGAACTCAATTTCAAATACCATATGTATTTAAGAAGTTATTTTCTAAAGAGGATATATTATTTGATGACTTATGTGAAACAAAATCTGTAACTTCAAGTTTATATTTGGATATGAATGAGAATTTACCAGATGTATCTAGTTTAGAAAAAGAGTTAAATAAAGTTTTGAAAAATTCCCCAGGGGATGAAAATTTGATAAACAATCTAAAAGAGGAAATAGCAAAAGGACATAATTATAGATTCATAGGAAAGGTTGGCCGTTTCTGCCCTATTAAACCAGGTTGTGGAGGCGGTTTATTAATGCGTGAAAAAGACGGTAAATATTATTCAGCTACTGGAGCAAAAGGATATCGTTGGCTTGAGGCAGAGATAGTATCATCTCTTGGTAGAACTGATGATATTGATGAAGGGCATTTTAAAGAAATGGCAGATGCCGCGATTGATACTATTAAAAAATACGGAGACTATGAGTGGTTTGTATCTGATGCACCATATACTCCACCTATATTTATAGAAGGTGAGTACGGTATGCATCCGTTTTATGATGAAGATGTGCCATTTATAGGTCCGAGTGAATAGGTGATATTATGTATGAAATTATATTAAATTGTGTGATAGTTGTTGAGCTTATTTGGGTTATAGCCATGTTAATTGGTATTTATAAAAATAGATTATAAAAAGGAGATTGGTATATATGAATAAAAGATTAGATAATATAGTAGTGGAAAATGCGAGATTAATATTTAAAAACTTTGCAGGTGAAGAAAGTAAATTTAATAGAGCAGGAAATAGAAACTTCTGTGTAATACTTGACGGAGATTCAGCTGAGGATTTAAGACAAATGGGATGGAATGTTAAAGCATTAAGACCAAGAGAAGATGAAGACGAACCAACATATTACTTACAAGTAACTGTAGCATTTGGAAATTTCCCACCTAAAGTTATAATGATATCTGGTAAAACAAAAACAGTGTTAGACGAAGAGTCAATAGACACTTTAGATTATGCTGAGATAGCAAATGTTGATTTAATAATAAGACCTTATCATTGGGAAGTTAATGGTAAAGAAGGTATTAAAGCATATTTAAAAACTATGTATGTAACAATTGAGCAAGATGTATTCGCCGGAAAATATGAGTGTCTAGATGATGAGGATTTACCTTTCTAATGAAACTTAGAGAGTATCAAATAGACGCTGTAAAAAATATGAAAAACGGATGTATCCTAAATGGAGGAGTGGGAAGTGGGAAATCTCTCACTTCTCTTTCATATTATTATTTAAAAAATTCCGGGGATGAAAAATTCCTAAAAGGTGGTAAATACGTACCAATGAGTGATCCACCTAAAGATTTATATATTATAACAACTGCCCGTAAAAGAGACACTCTTGAATGGGAAGGAGAATTGGCACCATTTTTATTATCAGTGCATGATGATAAGAACATATATTCTAATAAAGTTGTAATAGATTCATGGAATAATATTCAAAAGTATAAGGACGTTAAAAATTCATTCTTTATATTTGACGAACAAAGAGTTGTTGGTTCAGGAGCTTGGGTTAAAGCTTTCTTAAAGATAGCTAAATCTAATGAGTGGATATTATTATCAGCTACTCCTGGTGACACTTGGATGGATTATATTCCAGTTTTCTTAGCAAATGGATTCTACAAGAATAAGACAGAATTTATGCGGGAACATGTTGTATATTCTAGATTCTGTAAATTTCCAAAAGTGGATAGATATATTAACACTGGAAGATTATTAAGATTACGAAGGGAGATATTAATAGACATGAATTTTAAAAGAGAAACAGTACAACATCATGAAGATATTTATGTCAAATATGATGTGAAAATGTATAAAGATATTATGAAAAGACGCTGGGATATTTGGAAAGATGAACCTATTACAAATGCCAGTGGACTTTGTTATGCATTACGTAAAGTTGTAAATACGCATCAGTCCAGACTAGATGCATTATTGGATATATTTAGTAGACATAATAAAATTATTGTATTCTATAACTTTGATTACGAGCTTGAAATATTAAAAGATATTTACTATGGACGAGATGTTAAAGTTGCAGAATGGAATGGGCACAAACATGAGCCTATACCTAAATCTAAGAAATGGGTATATTTAGTTCAATACACAGCTGGAGCTGAAGGATGGAACTGTATAGAAACAGACACTATTGTATTTTTCAGTCAGAATTACAGTTATAAAATCATGCATCAATCAGCTGGTAGAATAGACAGACTTAACACTCCATTTAAACATTTATATTTTTATCATTTAAAAACACACTCTGGAATTGACTTAGCTATATCTAGAGCTATAAAAAGTAAAAAGAAATTTAACGAAAAAGCTTTTGTTAATATTTAAGAATATATTATTTAGGGAGATGGTATATTTGGATGAAAAATTAGTATTAATTGTAAATGGGAAACCAAGAGCAGGTAAAGATACATTCGCTATACTATTAAACAAATGTCAAAAAGTTTATAAATATTCAATTATAGACAAAGTAAAAACAATAGCATTAGATTGCGGTTGGAAAGGTGGTAAAACCGAAAAAGATAGAAAATTCTTAGCGGATTTGAAACAACTTACAACTATATATAGTGATATGTCTTATAACGATGTTGCTGAGAAAGTAGATGCATTCTACAATGACGATATAAAGGAAAAAATTATGATTATAGATATGAGAGAACCTGACGATATAATAAGAGCTGTTTGCGAGTTCAATGCGATATCTATATTTATAAAAAATGACAACGTACCTGAGATAACTTCGAATCAAGCTGATGCGAATGTTGAAGATTGTTGGTACGACTATTATATTACAAACAATGGAACTATAGAAGAATTTGAAAAAATTGTAAAAGCGTTTTATTATAATATATTAATGAAATTATAGAAAGGGGAATGATTATGGCTGTAAGTAGAGAAATGTGGGTTGAAGATTGGTTAGGTAAAGATAATAAATTAGGATGTGATATTTGGCGTAAAAAATATCAACATGAAGGAGAAACTTTTCTAGAATGGTTAGATAGAGTTTCCAATGGAAACGAAGAACTTAAGAAAGATATTTTAGACAAAAAATTCTTATTCGGAGGAAGAATATTATCGAATAGAGGATTACAAAAAGAAGGACGAAAAGTAACATATTCTAATTGTTACGTTATAGAACCACCTGAAGATAATTTGGAATCTATATTTGATACTGCTAAGAAATTAGCAAGAACTTTCTCTTATGGTGGAGGTTGTGGGATTGATATTTCACAACTTGCACCTAGAGGAGCGGTTATAAACAATGCGGCTAAAGAAACAACAGGAGCTGTATCATTTATGGACTTATATAATTTAACAACAAGTTTGATAGGACAAAATGGAAGACGTGGAGCTTTAATGATATCTCTTGAATGTAATCATCCAGATCTTGAAGAGTTCATAGATATTAAAACAGATTTGAATAAAATAACTAAAGCCAACATATCTATAAGAGTTACTGATGAGTTTATGAGAGCAGTCGTTTTAGGAGAATACTATGATTTAACATTTGTTAGAAAAGAAACAGGAGAAGAAATAGTTAAGACTGTATTTGCTCCTACTGTGTTTAAAAAATTGTGTGCAAACAACTGGAACTATGGAGAACCAGGAATGTTGTACTGGGATAATATAGAAAAATGGAATCTTCTTGCAGACGACTCTGAATTTAAATTTGCTGGTGTAAATCCTTGCGCTGAGGAACCATTACCAGCTGGAGGAAGCTGCTTACTAGGTGCCATAAATTTATCTGCATTTGTTAAGAATGGTAAATTTGATTTTGATAATTTTGCCGAGACAGTAGCACGTGCAGTTAAAGCTTTAAATGAAGTTTTAGATGAAGGATTAGAATTACATCCATTAGAAGAGCAAAGAGAATCAGTATCTGATTGGAGACAAATAGGACTTGGTATATTTGGATTGGCAGATATGCTTATAAAATTAGGAATAGAATACGGTAGCGCTGATTCCATAGTTTTATGCGATAAAATAGGGTTCATTATGGCGGATGTAGCAATAGGAACTTCTGCATATTTAGCTAGAGATTTTGGACCATATAATAAATTTAAACCTGAAACATTAGATAAGAATTTATATTTCATTGAAAATACAAGAGAAGAAACTAAAAGAGCTGTAAAACGTTTCGGATTAAGAAACTCTCAATTATTAACTATAGCTCCTACTGGAAGTATTTCTACAATGTTAGGAGTGTCTGGAGGTATTGAACCTATATTTGATACAAGCTATACAAGAAAGACAGAAAGTTTACATGGGAAAGATCAATATTATGAAGTTTATACACCTATAGTAAAAGCATATTTAGATAGCAATGCAGTAATATACAACCTTACTACTGGCAAACCTGTACTTCCAACATATTTTGTTACAGCAAAAACAATTGATCCAATGAAAAGAGTAAAAATGCAAAGTATTTGGCAAAAACATATCGATGCGTCTATATCTTCTACTGTAAATTTACCAGAATCAGCAACTATAGAAGATGTTAAAAAACTTTATATTTACGCTTGGAGAAATAAACTTAAAGGTTTAACTATATTTAGAGAAAACTGTGCTAGAGTTGGAGTATTAACAAGCGAAAAGAAAGAAGAACCAAAAGAAGAACCTGAAGTTAAGATAGAAGAAAAAGATATTTTACCGGACGAAAAAATATTTGACAAAATCAAGCCTATGACAAGATCTGAGTTAGGAGGAAGATTGAATGGTGGAACATATGTTAAGAAAACAGCATGTGGAAAACTATATATAACAATTAATAGAGATGACGACGATAACTTAGTTGAAGTATTTATTGACCCAGGAAAATCAGGAGGTTGTGTAGCTAATGCGGAATCATTAGGACGTATGGCATCTACAATGCTTAGAGGTGGAATGGCAATAGAAAGCATAGTCGACTCTATTAAAGGTGTTAAATGTTCAGCATGTACTCAAGCTAAAGGTAGCAAAAAAGTTATTGACGGATTAAGTTGTGGCGATATTTTAGCTAGAACTATACAAGAAGAATACGACAGATTCAATAAATGTGAAACAGATAGCTGCGTTAAATGTAAAAACAAAGAATCATCTAGATTAGAAAATATAGCTATGATGTTAAATCCAGAAAACTGGGTAATTCCAAATAACACTTGTCCAGAGTGTGGTATGGAAATGACTAACGAAGGTGGATGTGTTACTTGCAAGAATTGTGGATATTCTAAATGTGATTAGGAGGTAATATTATGTTAAGATTCTTATGGAGAGTATTAGAAATGGTAGTTGAAGTGTTTGTTCATGCTGCAATTTTAGCATTTGCGATCTTGACATTCCTTTTATTAATGTTAGTTATGATATTTTAATACGCGAAAAAAACATATTCCTTTATGAAAAGAATATATAAAGGAGAGGTTATTATGATGGAATTAAGTTTAGTAAAAATGGTAAGTGAAAAAGAATTAGAAGAAGGTTTAGGACTTTATGAAAAAGCATTAAAAGCTAAAACAAAATTAGCTAGAAATACTTTATTAAGAAAGTCTGCCGACTTATTAGGATTTGACACTATAGCAGATTTATTAGATTTCTTTACTATATTATAACCTAATCGATATTGACTTAATTAAGGATGAGCCTACACGGGCTTGTCCTTTTTATTTTATGTTTATAGGAGGATTATTATGAACGGTAAATATTGTAAACTATTAGAACAGAGAACAGATTTAATAAAATTTATAAAAGAAAAAGAGTTAGAAAGAATAGAAACAGATTTATTTAATTTTAGTAAGTTAGCACCTCTTTATGAAATCCTAGAAAAAATAGATATGCAATTATTAAAGGAGGCGATGTAAGATGACATGTAGAAGAAAAACTAAAAAAGAAAGAGAACTAGTTGCAGATATTCACAAGCTATGTAATTTATATTGTAGTCAACATGAATGTTATGAATGTAAATATGGAACTTATCCTAACGATGACTGTCCTAAAGCTTACGTTATTGATTTATTAGACAAGCATAGAGATTACGAAGAAGAGGAAGAAGAATAAAAAATTAAAAAGATATTTTTGAAAGGGAGGTAACAACTATGAGCAAGGAATATGACGAATATATAAAAGAACATTGTGCAAATGTTAGAAAAGGATTCTACTGGATTAAAAGAAGTTTGCCTGAAGTACTTATCGATATTCCTGGCGTTGATTACGAATTAAATATATTACTTCATGATGATACAAAGTATAATAACGACGAATACGATGCATACGATGAATATTTCTATGGAAAAAAATCAAAAGACAGCGAAAAGAAAATGCGATACGCATTCCAATATCATATACATCAAAACCCTCACCATTGGCAACATTGGGTTCATTTGACAGATGACGGGCGACCTAGTGTTATAGCATTAGACATGCCTTATGAATATATTATCGAAATGATTTGTGACTGGTGGTCATTCAGTTGGAAATCCGGAGATGTGTTTGAGATATTTGACTGGTATGAAAAGAACAAAAAGATTATGAAATTAAGTAAAAGAACAAGAGATACAGTCGAAGATATTTTAGACAAACTTGAAAAGAAACTAATCAAAGTCAGAGGACCTAGAAAAAAATAAATTAAAAGAGGTGTTTAATGATAATTATGAATATTATAGAAATGATATTATTGTTCATACTAGCAAACTGTATTATTGGATGTATATTGTTTGTTATTATGTGGTTTAAATATTAATAAGGAGAGTGTTAAGCATGTCAAGTATTATATTTTGGGGAGCTATCATTGTTGGTGGCTCTTTTCTTTATATTGGAATGGGAGGACAACCTTCCAAAAAAGAACAAAAAGAACAAAAAGAAGAGCATCACTACGATAAAGAAACATATGAATATTTTTGTAAATTACCATTAGATGAACAAGAAAGATATTTTCAAGAAAATCTAGACTTGAGATATTACAAAGATGATTCAACTGTAGGATTAACAAATGATAAATACTTGAATGCTAAACATGCTGAAGAAATATCAAGACGCACTGGTAAACCATTCACCGATAGATACAAAGTATATTAAAAAATTAGGGAGAGGTGTTTAATATGATTAATAAATTCTTAGATAACTACGAGTTTTATAAAGCTTATGAAGAGAATGGCCCATTTTCTAATGAGACTATAAGAAAGGCTGATAGATTTTTAGCAATCAAAAATAAGAAAAAGAAATCTAAAAGAAAACAAAGAATCACTGTTAATCAATTAAAGAAAAAAGAGGGGCGTGAATGTTATGAGAACGTGTAAAGTTAGACCATTAGAATCTGATTGTATGAGATGTTTATCATTACAAGTAGAATGGGGAATAATGCTTTCATGCGATGAGTGTATATCAAACAATAAAACATATACATTATTAGAATTAAGCATGTCTGGTGCCTATGCTGTAGTAATGGACACTAACGGAAGATTAAGCAGGGTTAGTATAGATAGAGTAACCATGTTAAAGGATGGTGATTTTAATGAAAACGTGTAAAGTTAAACCAACATATTTTCAATGTGGATTATGCCTTGACTATCAAATAGAAAGCTCTGTTGTAGCATTATGTCACCAATGTGAGCCTGCCAATAAGAGATTTGACTTAGTATGCATGACTGATGAGTTTGCAATTGTTATGGATGAAAGGGGTGAAATGGAAAGAGTAGAAGTAGATAGAGTTCATGATATAAAAGAGGAGGAAGAATATTAATGAAGGTATTTGTATCTTTACCAATGCATGGAAGAACTGATGAAGAAATTAAAAAAGAAATGAAAAGAGGTGTGGAATATTTAAAAAATTTTTATAAAAATGAAAAAATTGAATTAATTGACACATTTATAGATTTAGGTGATGCTCCAAGATTAGCGTATTTAGGTCGTTCTATACAGTTAATGGCTGACGCTGACTTGGTATTATTTATGCCAGGATGGAATGGAGCTGACGGATGTCTTGTTGAACATTTGACAGCAATTAGATATGGAATAAAAGTATGTTACTTTGTAGAGGAGGATCAATATGGCTGGATTTTTTAAGCGTCTATTCTGTAGACATCATTATGAAATAGAAGAATATTTCTTCGGTGATATGAAAAATTACGGAAGAGGTGTTGGAGTATGTACAAAATGTGGAAAAAGAAAGGTGTTGAAATAGTATGAAAATAGATAAATTTAAACATGCGGATAATTGGCAAGATGTTAAGGACGCAACTATGAATACAATAGGAAAAAACACAGGAGCATATCCTGATAGCAAATGGAAAAGACAATTAATATTATCAGAACATTCACCAATAAGAAAATTAAAATTTGAATGGCGCTGGTATGATTTGAAATCTTGGGTTTCAGTGCATTTTGTTAGACATAAATTTGGGATAGACCACTTTGTTAAAACTCAAAGAACTGACCGTACAGGAATTAACAGAGATGATTTGCCACAAGGCAGTTTAGTAAATCATGAAGTTGAAGCAAACGCACAAGCACTTATTAACATATCTAGAAAAAGATTATGTAGCTGCGCGTCTCCTGAAACTAGGGAGGCGTGGCAAGCTGTTAAGGACGAAGTAGCTAAGACCGAACCTGAATTAGCAAGCTGTATGGTTAGAGAATGTATTTATAGAGGTTTCTGTCCTGAGATGTTTGGTTGTGGTTATGATAAGACAAAAGAGTTCGAAGAAGAATTAAAGAAATATAGAGGAGTTGAATAATATGTTTGCGATATTAGTAACTCTTGCATGTATCAATTGTGCCTTATGGAAAATAGCTAAAATTTTAGAAAGGAGATTAAAGTAATATGAAGTTCTATATTATTGAAAAAATATTCGAACTTTTGATAGTTTGTCTAATTATAATATTGACCTTAATAATATTGATAGTTGGTTAAAAGGGTGTAAATTATATAAATAAAGGGGAGAGAGGTTATGTTATATTACGATTTAAATAAATATCAAATACCAAAGGAATATACTTATAACGGTTATATCAATGAAGCAGTTAATAATATTAGAAAAGGGAACAACGCTGAGTATTATAAAGATACTTTATTTAGATTAACATATCCTGTTGCAGTATCAGAGCTAAACAAATATGCTAATATTGATGAAGTTACTGAGTTGTTGCCTATAATGAGTATTTCATTTATGAAAACTGTTGAAAAATTTGATTGTAAAAAACAAAATAGCTCATTTATGAATTATTACAAAAGAACTATGCATAACGACATAATACTTGCTTATGATAAGCACCGAGAAACTAATGAGAAAACTAGGGAAGAAATTAAGAAACGTATAAAAACTATGGCATCTTTAGATTATCTTGTCAACATTAGTGCTGATGATGAGGTTCCTGTATATGCGCTTGTAAAAGATGACAAAGCTCGTATAGATGAAAAGGTATCATATGAAGAACTTGTGGATGTTATATTTGAAACTATTGATAAAATGTTCTCTGAATCACAACAAAAGAAAAAAGATATTTTCGTAAGTTACATCAATGCTTGTATTGCTGGTGAAAAAATGAATCAAAAGAAAGTGGCTAAAGAACTTGGTGTAACTGTAAGTTACGTATCTAAAATTGTAGTCAAGTATAAAAAAGTATTAAAAGATAAATTAAAAAGGAGAGGTTATGAATGTTAGGTAAAGTATTATTTTATGGTTTGCTATATTTTATAGCTGTAGGTTTGATAGTTCTATTCTTTATGGGAGCACATGAAGACGATTTATAATGGTCAGTTTTATTTTTAAAAAGTGGGCAGTGGTCAGTTTTATTTGACCATTCCCTATTTTTTTGCAAAACTTCGGAAAAAAGTGGCCAAAAATGGCCAGAAAAAATGGCCAAAAGCCCACTTTTTTTGAAAAGTGGCCACCCCCTCAAACCCAGTGATTGCAACGGTTTCAGGGGTCTTGTGGCCAAAAACCCACTTTTTTCTCTTATTAATGTGAAAAAAAAATAATAAATATATATAGATAGGCAAAAAAAAGTGGCCATTTGACCACAAACTATTTTTGGAGGGATTATAATGAAAAAAGAAGAAATGTGTGTTAATTGTGTATTTTGTGAAATGAATAATGGAGTAGCATATTGTGCAGTAACAGGAGGTAAGACTGAAACTGATGGATATTGTTTGACTTTTAAAAAAGAAAAAGAAAAAGACGAATATATCGATCCATTAACAACTAGAGATGAAATGGTAAGTATAACTGCTGAAATAAAGAGTGAGAGTTATCCAAAGATATATAGACTTATAGAATACTTAAAGGGAGAATATTTAATCGAAGATATACAAGTTGAAAAAGTATTCGAAGCAGGAGAAGAATTTTATAGAGCTAAACTAAAATATAAAGAATTTCCATTTTAGTTAGGAGAAAATATTATGGGAGATAAAAGTTTAATGCAATTTTTATTTATATGTATATGCATTATATTTTTGTGTTCACTTATAGTGGACTCAATTAAAGATAAAATGAACAAGTAGGAGGGTATATTATGAAACTATGTGGTAATGAAGGATGTAGATGTGAACATGCTCAAATGTGTGCTTTATGTAAACACTATAATTGGAACTACGAAGTCTTAGATAATGATTTATATGCTGATCTTATGTGCAATTTAAAAAATGATTTTGTAAAAGGTTTTGATTATTGCGAAAATTTCGAATGCTTTAGATTAGAGGACAATTAGGGTACGCGAAAAAAACATGCCCTTTTATGAGGAGAGAGATATGTTGTGGGATTACGGAAGTAAAGAGCAGTTGTTTAGTCTTAGACTAAGTGGAGGACTGTATATCTCGTCCTTTTTGTTTTTAGAAGAGAGGCTTGAAAAAGTATAAGAAGAAATTCTTACTCTCTTCTTTTTCATTAAGAGCGATGGAAACTATATTTTAAAGAGGAGATGATTGTATGTACGAAATTTTAAAAACCTTATCAAAACCTAATATGTCAATACTAATGATGATGAAATTGTATTATTAAGGTTTGAAAGGGGATATTCTATTATGGGGAAATTAGAAAGAGATTTTCAAAAAAATTTAATTAAAGAATTAAAAGATATTTTTGTTGGATGTATAGTCATGAAAAATGATTCTGCCTATATTCAAGGAATACCAGATCTTTTAATTTTATACAATGACAAATGGGCAGCTCTAGAAGTAAAGAAATCTGGAGCTGCATCACATCGTCCTAATCAAGAATACTATGTTGACAAAATGGATGACATGTCATTTGCAAGATTTATATATCCTGAGAATAAGGAGGTAGTGTTAGATGAACTTCAACAAACACTGTTCTCTGGAAGGTAAACATGCATTCCTTGGCGCTAGCAAATATCATTGGATTAATTATGATGCTGATAAATTAGTAGATTCATACACTAAATTTCAAGCAACATTAAATGGAACTATCTTACATGACTTTGCTTGCCAATGTATAACTTTAGGACAAAAATTACCTAAATCTCAAAAGACATTAAACATGTATGTTAATGATGCTATTGGGTTTAAGATGAAACCAGAACAAGTTCTATATTATTCTGATAATTGTTTTGGAACAGCTGACGCTATTATATTTAGAAACAATTTATTAAGAATACATGATTTAAAAACTGGTGTAACTAGAGCACACATGGAACAGCTTGAGATATATGCTGCTCTTTTCTGTTTGGAATACAATAAGAAACCTAGCGATATTGATATGGAATTAAGGATTTATCAAAACAATGAGATTATTGTCCATAATCCTACAGTGGAAGATATTTTACCTATTATGGATAAGATAATCACGTTTGATAAAATAATCGATAAAATGAAGATTGAGGGGGAATAGTAAATGGCTTATCAAGATAAACCACCTATTGATGAACTGTTACACTATGGAATGCCTAGACGTTCAGGAAGATATCCTTGGGGAAGTGGTAAAGACCCCTACCAACATAGCGGAGACTTTCTATCTAGAGTTGACGAATTGACTAAAAAGGGCATGAGTGAAAAAGATATTGCTGAAAGTATGGGATTGACTACTAGCCAATTAAGAACACAAAAATCTTTAGCTAAAGATGAAAGAAGACAATTAGAAGTTGACACAGCTAAAGGTCTTAGAGAAAAAGGATATTCTCTTAATGAGATAGCTAAACAAATGGGTTATAAAAATGACTCATCTGTTCGTTCTTTATTAAATGAACAATCTGAAAGTAGAATGAAACAAGCTAAACAAACAGCTGATTTCCTTAAAAAACAAGTAGACGAAAAAGGAATGATAGACGTAGGTGTTGGTGTTGAAAGGGAATTAGGTATATCAAAAGAAAAACTTAAAACTGCTTTATATATTTTGGAAATGGAAGGATATAATACATTTGGAGGTGGGGTACCACAAGTTAATAATCCTGGTAAACAAACCAATTTAAAAGTATTATGTCCACCAGATACACCTTATAAAACAATAATAGATAAAAACGGTAATGAAAGAAAAGTATCTAGTGCTATATATGATTATCAGAATGTACACTCAGTACATGAATATACATCACATGATGGAGGACAAACATTCGATAAATTTGTTTATCCATCATCTATGGATTCTAAGAGACTTGCTATAAGATATGCTGAAGATGGTGGATTAGAAAAAGATGGACTAGTTGAAATAAGAAGAGGTGTTGAAGACCTTAACTTAGGTAATTCTCATTATGCACAAGTTCGTATTATGGTTGATGGAACTCACTATATAAAAGGAATGGCTGTATATTCTGATGATTTACCAAAAGGTGTAGATGTAATGTTCAACACTAATAAAACAAAAGATAAATCTAAACTTGAAGTCTTGAAACCGATAAAAGATGACCCAGATAATCCATTTGGTTCTTTAATCAAAGCTGGTGGCCAAAGTTACTATACTGATAAAAATGGTAATAGAAAACTTTCATTAATAAATAAGAGAGCAGAAGAAGGTGACTGGGGCGAATGGGCTGATAAATTACCTTCACAATTCTTATCTAAACAAAACTTATCATTAGTAAAGAGACAATTAGGCTTAGCATCTGCAGATAAACAAGCAGAGTTTGATGAAATAATGAGTTTAACTAATCCTACTGTTAAGAAATCATTACTTAAATCATTCTCTGATGACTGCGATTCAGCAGCAGTGCATTTACATGCAGCAGCATTACCTAGACAAAAGTATCAAGTAATCTTACCGGTACCTTCAATGAAAGATAATGAAATCTATGCTCCTAACTATAATGATGGAGAAAAGGTAGCACTAGTTAGATACCCTCATGGAGGACTATTTGAAATACCAATCCTTACTGTCAACAATAAACACAAAGAGGCCAAAAAATTAATAGGAGCTAATGCTAAAGATGCTGTTTGTATTAATAGTAAAGTAGCAGAGAGACTATCAGGAGCAGACTTTGATGGTGATACAGCAATGGTTATTCCTACAGGTGGTAGTGTTAGAATAAGTTCTAAACCGCCATTAAAAGCGTTAGAAGGATTTGATCCTAAGATGGAATACCCAGAGCGTCCAGGAATGAAGTATATGAAAACAGGTAAGAAAGACAATACACAAAATGAGATGGGTAAAATTTCTAACTTAATAACTGATATGACATTACTTGGAGCTAGTGATGATGAATTAGCAAGAGCAGTTAGACATTCAATGGTTGTTATTGATGCTGCTAAACATAAACTAGACTACAAGAAGAGCGAAGCTGACAATAATATTAAAGCATTGAAAAAGAAATACCAAGGTCATGTTGACCCTGAAACAGGAAGATACAGTGAGGGTACAGGTACAATAGTATCCCGTGCCAAAGGACAACAATCAGTACTTAAAAGACAAGGTTCTCCTATTATAGATCCTGAGACAGGTAAACAATCATGGAAAGTAGCAGATGATTTAACATATGAAAAGAAAATAGTAGATAAGAAGACTGGAAAAGTTAAAACTAAAACAATAACTAAGACACAAAAAAGTACTAAGATGTTCGAGACTGATGACGCATACACATTGGTATCAGATAGTAGGAACCCAGTTGAATTAGTATACGCAGACTATGCTAATCATCTTAAAGCCCTAGCTAACCAGGCCCGTAAAGAAATGGTAACTACCCCAGACATACCATATAGTCCTGAAGCTAAGGCCCACTATCAAAAAGAAGCGGCATCCCTAAAAGCTAAAGTAAACGTAGCCCTAAAGAATGCCCCACGCGAACGTCAGGCTCAGACCCTAGCTAATGCCATAGTTCAAGCCAAGGTAAAAGACAACCCCGACATGACTAAGAAGGAGAAGAAAAAGGTTGGACAACAGGCCCTAGATAAGATGAGAAGACAGGTGGGGGCTAAGAGAGAATTAGTTAAGATTACAGACAAAGAATGGGAAGCTATACAGGCAGGAGCCATATCACCGAATACATTAAAGACTATCCTAAATAATGCAGATATGGATACTGTTAAACAATTAGCTATGCCTAGAAGCACTAAAGAACTAAGTCAGGCTAAAATAAATCATATAGCTACTCTTAAGGCTTCTGGCTATACTAATGCCCAAATAGCACAAAAACTAGGTGTATCTGCATCAACTATAATCAAGTATTCAAATAAGTAATTGTTTGATTGATTATATGTAATTAATTTGTTTAATCAATTGTTTAATTAATGTTTTAATAAATGTTTGTATAAAGTTTTGAAAGGAGCTTAATTAAAATGAAAGTAATGTTATCAACAATTGATAATCCTTTTAATCCTTTTGAAGATTTCAATTCTTGGTTTTTGTTTGATGTTGAAAAAGGTTACAATTCATGTTCATACTTAGCAAGAATAGCTAAAACATCAAATGAATTCACAGAAGAAGAAGAAGCAGAAGAGATTGAAAGAGCTATTGATGAAATAATTC
>ERZ791884.261-NODE-261-length-64239-cov-10.736601_pt1 | contig 64239 bp, 70 predicted proteins | sample MGYA00509941_ERZ791884 | MGnify/ENA primary metagenome ERZ791884 (study PRJEB30046, sample SAMN00792095) | human gut metagenome | study: EMG produced TPA metagenomics assembly of the A metagenome-wide association study of gut microbiota in type 2... | reverse complement strand
GAGTAATAGCAGAAGATGGTAGTGAGAAGATATATAATGTTAATGTTACTAGAAAGAATCCTGTAGAAAGTGTATCTATATTTAAAAAAGAATATGAAGTAATAAATGCTAACCCAACTTTAATGACATCAAGTAATAATACTACAGATGCAAGTGGATTATATAAATCAACTGATACAAACACAGGTAAACCAACTTACTATTTTAGAGGAAACGTTACTAATAATTATGTAAAGTTTGCTGGTCAAACATGGAGAATAGTAAGAGTAAATGAAGATGGAACAATAAGAATCGTAATGCAAGATGGAATCAATAGTAATGCTAATATTGCATTTAATTCTAACTATAATAATTATACATATATGTATTATACAAATAGCCAATCTAAAACAACATTAGAAAGCTGGTATCAAACAAATATCGGAAGTAAGAAAGATTTAGCAAGTAGTGTAGCTAGTGGAGCTTATTATTGTGAACAAGCAAAAGCAAAATACTCTGATAGTTGGACATCAGGAAGTGCTACAATGACTACTTATAATAAATATACCCCGGACTTTAAATGTGCAACTGATGGTAATGGAAAAGGACAAGTTAGTGCAAGCATAGGATTACTTACTTATGATGAAGTAATCTATGCAGGTGGTTATTTTAATCAAAATAATAGTAATTATTATTTAAATAATCCAGCTATCTCTTGGTGGACGATGAGCCCCGCCGGCATCTCGGATTCAAGTTCTTATGTATGGTTCGTAAGTACTACAGGTGGCATCGGAAACGACCGTGTCAATTATACTCACCGCCTTCGTGCAGTTTTAAACCTAACAGCTGATACCCAAATTTCAGATGGAGATGGCACTAAAGAAAATCCATTTGTTGTTGAATAATTCAAAAAATAAGAGATTTTATTCTCTTTTTTCTATGGAATTGTGTATAATCAAATTAAAGAGGGTATGATTATGATTAAAATATTTAATACAAATGAAGAAACTTTAGAACTTATGCAAATTAGAGAATTAAGAGTAGGTTCTTGGATTAGCGTTATTAAACCTGATAGTAATGATATTTCAAATTTAAGTAATATGTTAGGAATAGATGTTAGTTTTATTCCAAACGTATTAGTAGACGAAGAACAATCTAGAATTGATAGTATACCAGATAAGAATATTAAAATGTTACTTGTTGATATTCCTATTAAAGAAAATAAAAATAGTATAAAAGCTATTCCACTTTTAATTTTGTTTATTGGAAATGATTATATTGTTACTGTTTCAGAAGAAGATAGTGAAGTATTAAAAACTTTTAAAATGGGATTAGTTAAAGATTTTTCAACTCATAAAAGAAGTAGATTTATGATACAGATACTATATCGTACTGCTACTATGTATTTTAAGTATTTAAGAAATATTAATAAACAAATTGAAAAAGTCGGTAATAAGTTATTAAATGCTACTAATAATAAAGATTTAATTAATATGTTAAGTATTGAGAAGAAACCTATTTATATTACGACATCTTTAAAATCTAATGAAATAGTGCTTGAAAAAATATTAAAAGGAAACTTTATTGATTTTTACGAAGAAGATAGGGATTTGTTGGAAGATGCTATTACTGAAAATAGGAGATGTATGGAAATGGCAGATCTATATCGAGAAATATTAAGTAGTATGACTGATTCTTATGCTACTATTATTTCAAATAATCTTAATAATATGATGAAATTTTTAGCTGGTATTACGATAGTATTTTCTATTCCTACTATGGTAGCTTCTTTTATGGGTATGAATGTTCCGTTAGGTGATATGGCTACTCACCCTTATGCTTTTTTTCTATTAATTATTCTTTCATTATTTTTATCACTTTTAGTAGCAATTTATTTAAAAAGAAAAAATATGCTTTAGTATTTGTAGTATTTTCTTTTTCCTTATAGTATAATGGTATTAGGAAGTGAAGTTTATGAGTTTAACTTGGTTGATAGTGTTCATTGTTTTAATTTGTTTAGAGTTAACTACTGTTAATTTAGTATCTATTTGGTTTGCACTTGGTGCTTTAGCTTCTTTTGCTTTAAGTTTCTTTGTTAGTAATACGACATGGCAGATAGCTACATTTGTTGGTGTTAGTTTTATTAGTTTATTACTTACTAAAGATTTTGTTAAAAAGTTACGAGGTAATAAAGTAATAGCTACTAATTTAGATCGTGTTATAGGACAAATTGGAGTTGTTACAGAAGAAGTTAATAAGTTAGAACCTGGTGAAGTAAAAGTAGATGGAAAGAGATGGAGTGCTGTTTCTAGCAAAAAGATTAAGGTTGGTAGCAAAGTAGAAATACTTTCTATAGATGGAGTAAAACTAAATGTTAAAGAAGTAAAGGAGGAAGATTAACATGGTATGGATTATTCTAATTATTATTTTGGTTTTAGTGATTGCAGGAATTAAAATTATTCCACAGTCAAGAGCTAAAGTCGTTGAAAGACTTGGTAGTTATCATGCTACATTACAAACAGGAGTACATTATGTAATTCCATTTATTGATAGAGTAGCAAGTGATGTAACTTTAAAGGAAATTGTGAAAGATTTTGCACCACAACCAGTTATTACAAAAGATAATGTTACAATGCAAATTGATACAGTTGTATATTTTCAGATAACGGATCCTAAGCTTTATACTTATGGAGTTGAGAATCCAGTAAATGCAATTGAAAATTTAACAGCAACTACACTTCGTAATATTATAGGTGAACTTGAACTTGATCAAACTTTGACTAGCCGTGATATTATTAATTCTAAAATGCGTTCTATTCTTGATGAGGCAACAGATCCTTGGGGAATTAAGGTAAATCGTGTTGAAGTTAAAAATATTATTCCACCAAGAGATATTCAAGAAGCTATGGAAAAACAAATGAGAGCTGAGCGTGAAAGACGCGAGAAGATTCTTCAGGCTGAAGGAGAAAAGAAAGCAGCTATTTTAATTGCTGAAGGTGAAAAAGAAAGTGCTATCTTAAGAGCCGATGCTAAAAGAGAGACTCATATTCGTGAAGCAGAAGGTGAAGCTCAAGCTATATTAAAAGTATCAGAAGCAAAAGCTGAATCATTAAAGCTTTTAAAAGATGCTAAAGCAGATGATGCTGTACTTAAACTAAAGAGTTATGATGCTATGGTAGAAGTAGCTAATGGTCAATCTACTAAGATTATTGTACCAAGTGACTTACAAAATTTAGTAACTGCAGGAACAGTAATTAGTGAATCTTTAGAAAAAATAAAAAAATAGTCATAAATTTACAGAAACATTAAGATTAAGTGGTTTTACTTAGTCTTTTTTTCTGTATAATAGAAGTAGGAGATGTTACTATGAAGCATAAAAATTATAAAGTTCGTTGGAATCGTATTTTAGTGGCTATATTAATACCTATTGTATTCGTATTTTTAATTTATTTTGGAATTATTAAAGGTAATAGGAAAAATATATTAAAAGAAATTGGTTATCAAGATACTGAAATTGGAACTATTAGGAGTAAGCTTACTAGTAATCAAATAACTGAATTATCTAACTATTCTTATTTATCTTACTTAGTAGATTTAATTAATGCTAATGATTTTAAAAGTGATTATTTAGCTCGTTATATTTCTTATATTCAAAATATTCAGTCTGATTATTCTATCGATGATGTTATCTATTTAGTAAATAATGATATTACTTATGAATATTCCCAAAAGTTAGTTGATATTGTAAGAGGTAAATATTTTTTAAAATCTAGATTAGAGCGTTATATGAAATATGATAGTGATGATATTAATACTATTATTACGAATGTAAACAGTAATTTAGATTATGATTTTTATACGAATATTCAAAAATCTGATACTTCTAAGGGTAATTTGATAATTGTTAATAAATATTATCAATTAGATAATGATTACTATTATGGAGAACTTGTTACTATGGATAAGGCTTATGATAATAAAAATGGTAGTAAGTTAAATAAAGAAGCTTATGCAGCTTTTCAAAAGTTAGTTGATGCTGGTGAAAAAGAAGGGTATCATATTAGAAATAATTCAGCTTATCGTAGTTATAATACTCAGAGTGGCTTATATAATAATTATAAAAATAGTAATGGACTTACTTGGGCTGATAAATGGAGTGCAAGACCAGGACATTCTGAGCATCAAACAGGACTTGCTTTAGATGTTGGTGTTAAAAATGAATACTCTCTTGGTAAATTTGAAAGTAGTCCTGAATTTACTTGGATGAAGAATAATGCTCATTTATATGGTTTTATTTTAAGATATCCTAAGGGAAAAGAGTATATTACTGGTTATGGGTATGAACCTTGGCATTATCGTTATGTTGGTGTTGATGTAGCTACTTATATCTATGAAAACAATATTACTTATGAAGAATATTATGCCTATTTTGTTCTTAAAAAATAATACTGTAAATGGTGAAATATATAAATAACCATTATTATTTTATTTTAGCTTACTGATAATATTTTTTGTTTCAATTATAAAAAATCATAAACAATAACTATAAAAATTATCGTTTATGATTTTAAATTCTGTTTTGGTTTTGCTTTGATATTATTATTTATTTCTTCTTGTCTTAATATTTGAAGCATTTCTTTCTTTTCTTTTAAAGATAGTGTTTTATCTTCTGAAATTTCATCAATTATATCTTTTGATTTTTCTATTTGTTTTTCTTTTTTTATCTTAATAGAATTTTCTGATATGGTATTATTGGTATTTTTAGTTTCATTTTCTTTGTTTGTCGATTTGTTTGGTTCTAGAAAATAGGTTGGCATAATTACAGTAATAATACTTGATGGTATTAAAATAGGTAATACTTGAAAATATAGGGTAGGAATATACATCATGATACCAATACTAATCATTGTGGTAGCAAGTGATAATACCCATATTTTTCTTTTTAGTTTTCTAGATGCCACCTTTTACCCCCCTAACTTATTAGTTTTCCTTGGTAAGAGTTTCTTTTTACCATTTCTTTATCAATATCATTTAGAACACAAAACTTTTTTAATAGCCAAGTTGGTTCTATCAAATCTTCTTTTACTGGGTCACCAGTAATACGATTTATAATGATTTCAGGCCTTAGTCTTTCTAACTGTTCTATCACAATATCAATATATTCTTCTTTTGTTAAGATATGAAATTTTTCTTGGTTATATAAATTAGCTAATCTAGTATCTTTAATAATATGTAACATATGAATCTTAATTCCTTGTATATCTAATTTATTTAAATATTCAACTGTTTCTAGCATCATTTCTTTTGTTTCATAGGGAAGACCGTTAATGATATGTACTACTACATTAATATTTCTTTTTCTTAACTCTTTTACCATGTTAGTAAAACATTCTAAGTCATGTCCACGGTTAATTAGTTTTGTAGTTTTTTCATGAATGGTTTGTAGTCCTAATTCCACTGTCAAATAAGTTCTAGTTGATAATTCTTCCAAGTAGTCTAGGCAATCTTCAGTTATGGCATCAGGGCGCGTAGCTATATTTAACCCAATAACATTTTTTTGTTCTAAAATTGGTTCGTATTTCTGCTTTAATACTTCAGTTTTAGCATAGGTATTGGTGTTTGCTTGGAAATATCCAATGTAAAGAGCGTCAGGCCATTTCTTTTTCATGATTTCCTTTACTTCATTAAACTGAGTAATTAAATCTTTTTCTTTATTACCAGCAAAGTCGCCACTACCAAGTTTTGAACAATAAATACAGCCACCATACCCTTTGGTGCCATCTTTGTTTGGACAAGTAAAACCGGCATTTAAACTAATTTTACATACTTTTTTACCAAATTTATTCTTATAAAAATAATCTAATGTGTGATATCTTTTATTATTATCTGTATATTGAAATGGGTTTTGCATATAATCACTTCCTGTAATTATTATTTTATCATATTTAGAAATTAATTGCTTTTAATCTTCGTTAATTATATAATTTATAATGGGTGGTGGTAATATGGATCAGGAACAAAATAAAAAACAGAATCGTAAAGTAACATTATTTGCTTGTTTACTTTCTTTTCTATCAATTGGTTTACTTGTATTTGGATTTACTTTAGTTTCTAGTGATAAAGTAGTAATGCTACAAAGTATTTCTAATCTTTCTAGTCGTTTTAATCAAGCTTTAGATAGTGATAGTTTGTTACTAGATAAGATTTCATCTTCTAATAATGTTGGAATTCGTTTAAATATGAATACTAATTATCAAGATTCTACTTCTACACTTTTATTAGATTATTTAGAAAATAAAGAAGATAAAAAGTCTAGATTAGATTTTACTGTTTCTAAAGAAAATGAGAAAATCTTAGATTTAGATATGTCACTTTATCAAAAAAATCTTTATTTCTTTATTGAAAATATTACGCCAAGTTATTATTATACGGCTTTTAATTATTATTCTTTATTATCTAGTTTAAGTAGTAGTGACTCTGATAAATTATTATCTTTATTAAAAGAGTCTGTAACTGATTATATAGATAATGACAGTATTACTTCTCAAAAAGTAAATATTACTTATCATGGTAAAAGTAAAAAAGTAAATAAACTTACTTATCAAATTACGAATAAAACTGTTTATGATATTTTAGCTAGTTTTATTCATTCTGTGCAAACAGATACTTCTTTATATAATAATGTTAGTTCTTACTTAAAGTTATCTAAAGAAGAATTAGATGAAAAATGTAATCAGCTTCTTACTCAAATCGGAAAAGATAATAAAACAGTTTTATATAATTACAGAGTATATTATTATGGATTTAATCAAATTGTTTCCTATGAATTAGAAGATGTTACTAATAAAGTAGTATTAAAATATCAAAAAGATGATAAAGATATATTGGAAGTTAAAAAAGAAGATACAGTAGTATTATCTATCAATATTTCTAAAAATAAAAACCAATATGATTTTGAAGGATTTATAAATAGTGATAAAAAATATGATTTTACAGGAAATATTAAGAATAATACGATTACTGTTTTTTATCATGATAATGAAGATAGTTATCAATTTAGTCTTAATTTAAAGAAAGATGTTAAAGATAATAGTTTTAGTTATGATTATGATATTAATGTACTTTTAAATAAAGAGACAGTTTTTACTAGTAAGATTAATTTTACTTATTATTTTAATAAAAAAATAGAAGATATCAACTATACTAATAGTACCTCTATTTCTGATATTACGGAAGAAGATTTCAATACTATTTTAGAACAGCTTAAGAATCATCCTCTTTATGATTTGATTTCTTATTTTACAGATAAAAGTTTAAGTTTATAACTTTCGGTTATAGACTTTTTTTTTCAACTTTTCTGTGGTATTATTAGAATGTAAAATGAATAATAGGGTGATGATATGAATAATGAATTATTAGGAAAACAAGAAATAGTAAACGATAGTGTTAACGATATAAAGACAGTTAATAATAACCCACTTATAACCGATAATAGTATGGTGATTCGAGGAAATCATTATAGAATTAGTATTTTATCAGATATGCTTTTAAGGCTTGAATATCATCCAGAGGGTATTTTTTATGATAATGAAACACAACTAGTTCAATTTAGGAATTTTCCGAAAGCCCGCTTTCAAGTAACACAAGATAGTCGTTATTTAGTAGTAAAAACTAAATACTTTACGCTTTCTTATACTAAAGAAAGAAGTTTTGATGGTGGAAAATTAATGCCTATGGCTAATTTAAAAGTTGATTTAAATGGAACAGATCGTTCTTGGTATTATCATCATCCTGAAGTTAAAAACTATAAGGGAGAATTTATTGCTTTAGATGGTTCTAATGAAGATAGTAAGTTTAGAAATGGTCTTTATTCTATTGATGGTTTTGCTTCCATTGATGATAGTAATCATTTAATTTATGATGATAATAGAAACTTAGTTTCTAAAGACGGAAAAGGAATCGATATTTATTTATTTGTTTATGGAAATGATTTTACGGAAGCCTTAAAAGAATATTTTATGTTAACAGGAATGCCAGCTATGGTACCAAGATATTCACTTGGTAACTGGTGGTGTCGTGATTTAGAGTATACAGAAGAAGATTTAATGAATGTTATTACTCATTTTGAAAAAAGAAAAATACCACTTTCTATTTTATTACTAGATTATGCTTGGCATAAAACTAAATTAGAAGATGGTACTATTACTACCACTGGTTATTCTTTTAATAAAGAATTATTTCCTAATGTTAAAGCATTTTTAGAACAGGTACATCAAAAGAATATTCATGTAGGAGTACAACTTGATCCAACAAGGGGTATTTATTCTTATGAAGATCATTATTTAGATATTGCTTCTTACTTTAAAATTACGGATAATAAAATTATTGCGTTTGATCCTTTAAATCCTATCTTATTAGATGGAATTTATCGTTTTATGGTGTCCCCTCTTATTAATCTTGGTGTAGATTTTATTTGGAATGATATTAAAATGGAAAATTTAAATAGTAGTAAACTTTGGTTCTTTAATCAGTCTTTATATAATAGTCAATATACGAATAGTGGTAATCGTAACCTTATTTTAGCGCGTAATGGTTTAATTGCTACACATCGTTATCCTATTACTTATACAGGTAAAACTTTAGTAGGTTGGGAAATGTTAAGAAAAATACCTACTATTAATCAAAGAGCTAGTAATATTGGTGTTAACTGGATTAGTAATGATGTTGGTGGAAACTATGGTGGAATTGAAGATGAAGAATTATATGTTCGTTCTATTGAGTTAGCTACTTTTAGTCCTATTTTAAGATTTCATGCTCCTCGTGGTAGATATTATCGTAAGGAGCCTTGGAGATGGAATGCTAGAACTTTGGAAGTAATTGATAATTATTTAGTATTAAGACACCGTTTAATTCCTTATTTATATACAGAGGGTTATTATTATCATAAAGATGGTAAATTATTTTTAAAACCTTTATATTATGAATACCCTTGGATATATGATGATAAAAATTATAAAAATGAATATTACTTTGGTAATATGTTAATTAGTCCAATTCTTACAGAAAAAGATAAACTTATTAATCGTACTATTCATAAATTCTTTATACCAGAAGGTATTTGGTATGATTTTAAAACTGGTAAGAAGTTTCCAGGTAATAAAGAGTATATTTCTTTCTTTAGAGATGAAGATTACCCAGTGTTTGTGAAAAGAGGAGCTATTATTCCTCTAATGAATACAGATGATGGTAATTTTACAGGTAATCCTGATTCTTTAGAAATACAGGTATTCCCAGGAGAAAGTAATACCTATAATTTATATGAAGATAAAGATGATTTAGAAAGTAATCATTTAATTACACAAATTGATTATAACTATTTACCTAGTAATTATACAGTTATTATTCGTACATTAGAAGGTAATAGAGGGGTAGTAAGTGATTATCGTAATTATAAAATACGTTTTAGAAATACTAAGAAAGCAGATAATGTAATTGCTTATTTTAATGAAACACAGGTTAAAACAGTTAGTTATGTTGATGATACTGATTTTGTGGTAGAAATAGAACATGTTCCATCTATTGGACAATTTACTTTAAACTGTAAGGGTAGAGATATTGAGATAGATGCGATACGACTTATTAATGATGATATAGATAGTATTTTATTAGATTTACCAATTAATACAGTCTTAAAAGAAAAGATTTCTTCTATTATGTTTAGTGAGTTACCAATTAAGAGAAAGAGAATTGAGATTCGTAAACTTAAAAAATATAATTTAGGTAGTGAATATATTAAACTTTTCTTAAAACTACTTGAATATATTGGTACCATTTAGTATAATATTTTTCACTATTTAAGGAGAAATGTATATGAAAAATGATGATGTTAGTATAAAAAAATATTATCAAAATTTGAAAGATGAATTTAATGAGTTAAAAGAGTTAGATAGTGAAATTAATAATTTAGAAGAAGCTAGTAATGAATTAGAAAATAAATATAGAGTTATCGCAAGATTTTTAGATGTTAAAAAAGGCTGTAAAGATATACTTCTTTATTTAGGAGCTGTATTACTTATTGTATCAATGATTAATATAGATTTACTATTAATTGGAGGTGTTATTTTAACTACAGCTTTTATATCTTGTGGAGTGCTTTTAAAAAATGCTTATCAAAATGTAAAAAAAATAAATAAAAAGATTCCTTGCTTCGGGACATCAGGAAGAGATAATTTTACTTTCTTAAAATCAAAACGTATGTCTATTTTAAAACGTATAGAAGCTAAGAAAAATCGTAAAGAAGAATTATCTACTAAATTAGGTAGTTATACACCAAATGGAAAATTTTCAACTGATTTTTATGATATGCTTTTTAAAAGGGTAGATCAAGTTGATCGTTTATTCCAAGAAAGTTTAAATGCTACTTTAAAAGAAGATGTTTCTCATATTCACTTTGATAATAGTATTGGTAGTGAAATTGATTATACCGAAAAAACTAAAAAACTATTTAAAAAAATGTAACATTTTTACATACCTATGATATAATAATGGTAATTTGGCGTTGATGAAAGAGTAGTAATAAAATGGTTATTGGTAGCGAGTCTATGGTTGGTGAAAATAGATAATAATATTTTATGAACTTGCTTTTGGAGCTGTTAGGGTAATTCCTTTATCGATTAAGAGTGTATAGTGTTATGCTATAAATTAAGGTGGTACCGCGATTATTCGTCCTTATGGAAGAATAGTCGTTTTTTTTGTTGATGGGAGGATTTTATGGAATATATTAGTTGGTTTTTATTTAGTTTTGTTTTCATCTATATTATTTATTATTTTTTGTTTATTAGAAAAACAAAACGCGATTATAAAATACCAAGTGAAGCTCAATATTTAATAGCTCTTTATAAACTAGATACTAAGTTATTTAGTTATCAGAGATTTGTTAGGATTGTGGGAATGGTTACTAGTTTTGATATCGCATTAGTTGCTACTATGGTTGCAAATATTGATGGCTCTATTTGGCAAATTTTATTTGGATTTGTGATAGTGGTACCAGTTATGGTAATTAGCTTTATGCTTTTGGGTAAATTTTATCAAAAGAAAGAGATAAAAGATAATAGTAAAGAATTAGAGAAAGAAAAGAAATATTTAGAAAAAAGAGAAAAGAAAGATAAGAAAAAGAACAGTAAAAAGAAGAAGCAAAAAAGTAAAAATGGAAAAAAGAAAAGAGGAGAATAATTATGGATAAAATACAGAACGTAGAAAAGAAATGGCAAGAGTATTGGAAAAATCATCATACTTTTGAAGCACATATTGATAAGAGTAAGGAAAAGTATTATTACTTAGTAGAGTTTCCTTACCCAAGTGGAGCAGGACTTCATGTAGGTCATGTTAGAAGTTATACTGCTCTTGATACATTAGCTAGAAAGAAAAGATTAATGGGTTATAATGTTTTATTTCCTATGGGATGGGATGCTTTTGGAGCTCCTGCAGAACAGTATGCTATTAAGAATCATATTCATCCTAGTATAGCTGTTAAAGAAAATATTAAAACTTTTAAGAGTCAGATTGAAAAACTTGGTATTTCTTTTGACTGGTCTAGAGAGTTTGCAACAACTGATCCTGAATATTATAAATGGACACAATGGCAATTCTTACAGTTTTTTAAACATGGTATGGCTTATAAGGCTAAGAAAAATATAAATTGGTGTCCTAAATGTAAGATGGGTCTTTCTAATGAAGATTCTAGCGGTGGTGTCTGTGAAAGATGTGGAACACAGGTTGTGCAAAAAGAAAAAGAACAGTGGATGCTTAGAATGAGTGATTATGCTGAAGATTTAATTGATGGATTAAATGATACTGACTTCCAAGAAAGAACGAAAGTAGCGCAAATTAATTGGATTGGAAAATCTACTGGAGCAGAAGTTGACTTTAAATTAAAACAGGTAAATGAAAAACTTACTGTTTATACTACTCGACCTGATACTTTATATGGAGTAACTTTTATGGTAATCGCACCAGAACACCCATATGTTGATTTGTATAGCGGTTTAATTAAAAATATGAACGAAGTTATTGATTACCGTGAACAGACAAATAAGAAAACAGAATTTGAAAGAACGCAGTTAGTAAAAGATAAAACGGGTATTAAATTAGAGGGCCTTAGTGCTATTAATCCGATTAATAATAAGGAAATTCCTATTTATATATCTGACTATGTTATGATGAATTATGGAACAGGAGCTATTATGGCTGTTCCAGCACATGATACTAGAGATTATGATTTTGCAAAGAAGTTTGGAATTGATATTATTCAAGTTTTGGAAGAAGAAACTGGTACTCCACATAGTGATGAAAGTAAGAAAAATTCTATTGTCGCTATCGTTTATGATGAAAAACAAGATAAGTATTTAACGATTAATTGGGGTAACAATGGTGGTAGATTATTTGTAGGTGGAACGATTAAAGAAAATGAATCTAGTTTAGAATGCGCTATTCGTGAAATAGCTGAAGAAACTGGCTATACAGATATTTCTTTAGTGAAAACAGCTTTTAAAATTAATCATCATTATTATGCTTATAATAAAGATAAATATTTTAATATTCAAGCAACCCCATTCTTATTTACATTAAATAGTGATAAAACGGTTAGTCAAAATTTAGATGATGATGAAAAATTCCAAGTTGAATGGGTTTCTAAAGATATTATTCAAAAGGAAATAGTTGATGAACTTCATAAAAAATCATTTGAATATACGGTTAATGAAACTGCTATGGTTGGAGATGGAATTCATATTAATTCAGATGTTTTAGATGGCTTACATAAAGAAGAAGCTATTTCTAAAATGATTAGTTATTTAGAAGAAAAAGGTATTGGAAGAAAGAAAACAAATTATAAACTTCAAGATTGGATTTTTACGCGTCAAAGATTCTGGGGTGAACCTATTCCTCTTATTTATTGTGATGATTGTGGTTGGGTAGCTGTACCTGATGAAGATTTACCAGTACTTTTACCTAATGTTGCGGAATATGAGCCAACAGATGATGGAGAAAGTCCACTTGCTAGAATAGAGGAATTTGTAAATACTACTTGTCCTCATTGTGGAAAACCTGCTAAAAGAGAAACTGACACTATGCCAAACTGGGCTGGTTCTAGTTGGTATTGGTTACGCTATATGGATCCTCATAATGATAAAGAGTTTGCTTCTCGTGAAGCTCTTGAATATTGGGGAAAAGTTGATTGGTACAATGGCGGTATGGAACATGCAACTCGTCATTTACTTTATGCAAGATTTTGGAATCAATTTTTATATAATATTGGTTTAGTTCCTAATAAAGAACCATTTAAAGTTCGTGCTAGTCATGGTATGATTTTGGGTGAAGGCGGAGTTAAGATGAGCAAGAGTCTTGGTAATGTTATTAATCCAGATGATATCGTAGCTGAATATGGTGCTGATACTTTGCGTACTTATGAAATGTTTATTGGTGATTATGAAAAAGAAGCTACTTGGAGTGAACAAGGCTTAAATGGTTGTAAGAGATACTTAGATAGAGTTGTTCGTTTAGGTGAAAAAGTAAATGATAGTTTAGAATATTCTAGTGAACTTGAAAAAGATATTCATAAAACAATCAAAAAGGTTACAGAAGATATTGATTCTCTTAAGTTTAATACAGCAGTTTCATCTTTAATGATTTTACTTAATAAGATGGAAAAAATGGATTCTATTTCTAAGAAGGATTATCGTACTTATTTAATCTTATTAAATCCAATTGCGCCTCATATTACTGAAGAATTAAATGAAGAATATCAGTTAGGTAGTGCTATTTGTGAATCTAGTTGGCCTAGTTATGAAGAAGATAAACTAGTTGATAGTGAAAAAGAAATTGCGGTACAAGTTAATGGTAAGGTAAGAGCTACTATTTTGGTACATATCGATGATACTGATGATGTTATCAAAGAAAAAGCACTTAGTGAAGATAATGTTAAGAAACATATTGAAGGAAAAGAAATCGTTAAGATAATAGTTATTAAGGGAAAAATTGTTAATATTGTTGTGAAATAAAAAAGAAAGTAGATAAGAATTTTAAACAAATTTCTTACTACTTTTTCTTTATAATTAACTTGGTGATATTATGAAAGTAAAAGTATTTGATTTTGAAGATGAGAAAGATTTAGAGAGTGCTATTAATGATTTTTTAGATGATACTATGGAAGTGATTGATATTAAATATCAAGTATCTATGGGTATTTTTAGTGAAGAACAGATTTACTGTTTTTCGGCAATGGTTGTATATTATAAAAAATAGCTTGTTCGATTGTTTCCTTAACTTTTCTGTTTTATAATAAATATGGTGGTGTTATGAAAGAGAGACTTATTTTTCATATTGATGTAAATAATGCTTTTTTGTCGTGGACTGCTGTTGACTTATTAAAGAAAGGGTATCCTGTTGATATTAGAACGATACCATCTGTTATTGGTGGCGATGAAGAACAGAGAAAGGGAATTGTGACTGCTAAGAGTCCTGTTGCAAAAAAAATGGGAGTAGTAACGGCAGAACCTTTATATATGGCTAGAAGAAAGTGCCCTGGTTTAAAAATATTTCCTGGTGATTATGAACTTTATCATAGAGAGTCTAATCGTTTGTATCAATATTTTTGTACTCTTACAGATAAAGTGGAGAGGTATTCGATTGATGAATGCTTTTTAGATATGTCTGGTACAGAACTTTTGTATCCTAATCCAATTGAGCTTGCATATCATATTAAAGATGAAATTCATGAAAAGTTTGGTTATACAGTTAATATTGGAGTAGCTAATAATAAACTATGTGCTAAAATGGCAAGTGATTTTGAAAAACCAAATAAGGTACATACTTTATTTCAGTATGAAATAGAAAGAAAAATGTGGCCTTTATCGGTTGCAGATTTATTTATGGTTGGAAAATCATCTAGTAAGGTATTAATTTCTCTTGGTATTAAAACGATAGGGGATTTGGCGCATACTGATATTAATTTTTTAAGGAAAAAGTTTAAGTCTCAGGGAGATATGATGCATAATTATGCAAATGGTATTGATTTTACTCCTGTTAATCCTGATAACCATAGTGGAAAAAGCAAAAGTATTAGTGTAACGGAAACACTTTCCAAAGATACGGATTCTACTTATTTATTAAAGCAGATTTTGATGAAGCAAGCAGATCGAGTTGGTAGACAAGCAAGATATGAGAAATTATATGCTAAGACAATTGCTATTATTTTTAAAACAGGTGATTTTGTTTCTTATTCTCATCAACTTAAGGTTACAAATCCTACTAATGTTACTTCTGAAATTTATAAATATGTGGTGGAACTTCTAGATAAAGGTTGGCGTGGTGAACCACTTCGTTTAATTGGCATTAGATTAGCAGATTTTACTAGTGATAATAGTAAACAGTTATCTCTTTTTGATAAAGAAAAGGATTTACATAACGATAAAATTCAAGAAGTAATGGACGACATTTCTGAAAAATATGGAGATGGTATTATTATACCGGCTTCTTTAAAACAAATAGGTGGTGAAAAAAAGTAATATGGATAATCAAACATTTATGAATCAGTTAGTATTAGAAGAAATTAAGTTTAGTAATAAGATTGCTGATGGGTATCATTATCCTGATAATATTACGCATTTACTATATTTAATTGTACCAGCTTTTATTTTGAAATATGGAATTTCTAATAAAATGTTAGTAGAAAGTTGCTTTGAAAATGTACCTATTTTAATTCAAGATAAGCAAGATAAAATGTATCAGGCTTATTATTTTAGTAAACCTATTCTAAAAGATAATCAGTATAAAATAGTAAAGGGCGTTGTTTTAAATAATTATCAAAATATTTCTCTTATACAGCTTTTAGATAATTTAGTACATGAATTTAATCATGCTATTAATTCTATGAAAAATGAAATGTTAGTAGATGATACGATTAGAATTCGTAATGGACTTGTTTATCATTATTTTGATAAAGAAAATTTATCTTATCTTAGAAAAAATGAATTTACACTATTAGAAGAAGTTATTAATACCAAAGAAACGGAAATGATTATTGATATTATTCGTAGTTTTTCTACTTATACTTTTACAGATTCTAGTATTAATACAACACTATATTCTATTTATCATTCTGTAGATAGTAATTATCACTCTAATAGTTATTTACTAGAATCTATTATTTGTCGTAAGTTACTTGACAATAAAACATTCTCATCAACAGTAGAAAGTTTACGTTTTCAGGGAGAAATTGATGAACTAACACATTTTTTTGATGGTATTACTGGTAAAGATGGTTCTCTAATAGAATTAGTTCATTGTTTAGAAGAAGTTACCAAGTTGCAGTTAGAACTTGTAAATACAAAGTGGTTTAAAAAATATAAAATAAATAAAATTAAAGATATTAATACGAAAGCTTTAAAAATTATTAAGTTGTTTGATCAAAATACTATTTATAAATAAAAGAATCCTATTTTATCATGACAGGATTCTTTTTTGTATTATAATTTTCTTTTATTTTATCAATTAACATGAGTGGTATTTGATAACTTTCTATCTTTTTATTAGTAGTTAGAGTATTTTTATCTAGTTTAAATTCTATTTCACTATCAGTATTACTTTCCCAAGCTATTGGATTTTTTCTTACTATGTTACTTACTATATAAATAATACAGTGTGTATATTGAGCAAAAAATTCTTCTCTTTCTTTTGAATTTGGAATTTCACTACTAAGTGTTTTTAATAAATAATCTAAATTGTCGATTTCTTCTAAGTTTAGTTTTTCAATATCTATATTCCATTCTACTAACTTTAAAATTGAATAGTTGATTAGTGATCTTTCTAGTAAAGAAATATTTGTCTCTTGATTATTTTCTAAAAAATTGTGTTCTAATAAGTAATTACGTGATTCAGAGTTACATCTACTGATGAACTAGCATAATTAATTTTAGTATAGTTAACATTTTCTTTTTTCATATATTACCTCTTTTTTTGCCTTTTATTATAATAATATCAATTAGTTTTGTAAATAGGTTCTATTAAAAATTTAAGTTTTGTGGTATATTAGTTTATAGATAGAATGGAAGGTGCATGATATGAAGAAAAATTCCTTTATGCAGGGTGCGTTTATTGCGACTTTGGGAATTGTACTTAGTAAAATATTAGGAATAATCTATGTAATTCCGTTTTATGCTATTATTGGTGAACAGGGTGGAGCTTTATATGGCTATGCGTATTCTATCTATTCTATATTTTTAGGTATTTCTCAAGCTGGTATTCCTCTTGCTATTAGTAAGATTGTGAGTGAATATAATGTACTTGGTTATTATAATGCGAAGAGAAGAACTTTTAAACTAGGAAAAAAAGTATTATCATTTTTAGGAATTATTTGTTTTCTAATTATGTTTATCTTTGCTAGATGGATAGCTATTTTAATTATTGGTAATGTTAGTGGTGGTAACACGAGAGAAGATGTTACTTTTGTAGTAAGAGTAATTGCATCAGCAGTATTAATTGTTCCTATATTAAGTATTTATAGAGGTTATTTACAGGGACATAAATTTATTGCTCCTACTTCTATTAGTCAAGTATTAGAACAGATTGTTAGAGTTTTAGTGATTATTTTTGGTAGTTATTTGACTCTAAATGTTTTAGGTCTTTCTTTAACGACTGCAGTAGGGGTAGCAGTATTTTCAGCTACAGTTGGAGCACTTACTTCTTATTTTTATTTAGTATATAAGACCAAAAAGAATAAGAAAGAGTTAGAAAAAGAAACTTTAAAAGTAGAAGAACCTAAAATTACAGATAAAGAAATTATTGAAAAGATTCTTATTTATGCTTTTCCTTTCATTATGATAGATGTTTTTAAATCATTAATTAATTCTGTAGATGTTTTTATGTTAGTAAAAGTATTGGTAAATGGAATTGGTTATACCGCAACAGAAGCAGAAGCCATTATGAGTGTTGTTTCTACTTGGGGACAAAAGATTAATATGATTATTGCTTCTATTTCTACAGGTTTAATGGTTAGTTTAATTCCTCATCTAACAGCTAGTTTTGTGAAAAAAGATATGGATGATGTTAAGAAAAAAATTAATCAAACGATACAATGGTCTTTATTTTTTACGATTCCTATGACATTTGGTTTATCTGTTTTAGCAAAACCTGTTTGGACTTTCTTTTATGGAGTTAGTGAGTTTGGACCTAGTGTTTACCAGTATTATGTATTTGTAGCCCTTGCTACTACTTTATTTACTGCTAGTGTTACTATATTACAGTTATTAAAAGAATATAAACAAGTATTTATTTGTTTGTTAACAGGTTTACTTACAAATGCCCTTTTAAATATTCCATTACTATATGCTTTTCATAATATAGGATTACCTGCTTATTATGGTTCTACAACTTCTACTATATTAGGTTATTTTGCTTGTAGTTATTTAGCTTTAAGATATATTGGTAAGAAATATAAAATTAGTTATGAAGAAACAATTAAAAGAGTTATTAATATCTTTTTAATTACACTAGTTATGGTTATTTGTTTACTTATTATGAAATATATTTTCCCAATTACTACTACTAGTAAAATATTAAATATGTTATATGTTTTATTATTTAGTGGAATTGGAGTCGTTATTTATTTTACGATTATGTTTAAGAGTAGGTTAGTTTATGATATTTTTGGTAGAGGAAATATTGAGAAAATATTTAATAAGTTAAAGAGAAGGTGAGAAAATGGAATTTTGTATCTTAACAGAAGATGAATTTAGAAATTTTTCTAAGAGTTGTCCTTATGAATCTTTCATGCAAACGGTAGAACTTGCACATTTAAAGGAAGAACTTGGGAGTAAAATTCATTATGTTGGTGTAAAAAAAGATGATAATATAATAGCTAGTTCTTTAATGTTAGAAGATACTACTATTTTAGGTAAGAAAATGTTTTATGCACCTCGTGGATTATTAATAGATTATCATAATAAAGAGTTACTTACCTTTTTCACAAAAAATTTAAAAAAGTATATTAAAAAACAGGGTGGCTTTATTTTAACGATAGATCCTAATGTTATTTATCGTGTTAGAACATCTGATGGAGAAATTGATAAGAATAATCCAAGTGATAATGAAAGTATTCAAAATTTAAAAGATTTAGGTTATAAACATTATGGTTTTAATATTTATTTAGATTCTAGACAGGCTAGATGGTGTTACCGTTTTACTTTAGATCAAGATTATGAGTCAAAAAAAGTAAAATTTTCTAAAAGTACCAGAAAGAATATTGACTTTTGTATTAAAAAAGGTTTAATGGTAAGAGAGGGTACTATTGATGATTTAAAGGTTATGGCTGAGATTTTTGAAGTTACTTCTAAGCGTAGAGATTTCTTTTCTAGAAGTCTAGATTATTATCAAAAAATGTATAAGCATATGAAGAATTTGATGACTATTTATATTGCTTATTTAGACCCTAATATTTATTATAGTCATACTCTTAGTTTATTAGAAGAAGCAAAAAAGAATTATCAAATTGTGTTAGATAAAATGGAAAAAGATATGGTAGGAAGTAGATTACTTTCTCAAAAAGAAAATGCTTTGAAACAGATTGAAAAGTATGAAAAAGAGTTAGAAAAAGCTACTAAGTTTAAAGAAGAAAATCCAAATGGTAAAGATATTGGGTGTTTACTTTCTTTAAGATCTGGTAATGAGTATTTAACTTTATCTAGTGGGGTTTTAGCTGAATATAAACAGTTTACTCCTAAATATTTAATGTATGAACATCATATTAAAGAAGCTTATAAAGAAGGCTTTGAGTATTGTAATTTCTATGGAATTACTGGAGATTTTAATCCAAATGGTAAGTATTATGGAATTTATGAATTTAAAAAGGGTTTTGGTGGAAATGTCATTGAATATATAGGACAGTTTGATTTAAAGACTTCAAATTTTTATTATATATATAAAGGTTTAAAAAGAATTAAAAAGTGGATTGGGAGGTAACCATGAAAGATAATTATGTATTTGAGTATTTAAATGAAAATGATTTTAGAGTAAAGGAAAGATCTGTTCGTAAATATAATATGCTTGCTTATAAGAAGATGATGTTTGAGTATTACCCAAAATTAAAACAGGGAGAATTCTTAGGAGTAGCAGTAGGAGAAAATAAAGATGGTAGCATTATGTATGAACTTAAGTTACCAACTGATGAAATGTTTAGTAAAGTACATGGTGTGATTACTCTTCATTATACTGTTTATTTAGATAAAAAGGTTGTGTTACTAACTAATATTACTCCAGAAGATATACTAGAAGAAGGACACCGTACAGAACTTTCTGCTTATAAAGGTGTTATGGTATCTAAAACAAATAAAGATAAAGATATGTTTAAAATTAATTTATTAAACATGATGAATAAAGGGTATGGAAGCACTTTTGCTCTTACTACAATTGTTGCTTCTATGGTAGTGCTTTTAATTGGATTAATTGGATTTTTAATATTAAAGTAAAAGAAATAGAGAAGAATTTTTTCCTCTCTATTTTTTGATATGATTTTTTATATTTTTAAGTATTTTATAGGTTTTGAATGCTAATTTATATAAATGATATAGTGGTTTATTGATTACTAAATCAAATTCTCCGATTAGTTCTACTACGCAAGCTGAAAATCCCCTTTTAAAATCGAATAAACCGTAGTTTTTAGATTCTTTACTGAAATCGCCATCAATTCCGTAGAAGTTAAATGTTTGGTAGTTATGTTCTTTTGCATAGTTAATCATTTGCCACTGTAGTAGATATTGAGAATTATATTTCATAAATTCTTTATAAGATGCACCTAATAGATAGACTAATTGTCTTCCATATAACATATATAATCCACCAGCTATTATTTTGGTATCACCATATTTCTTTTGATATTCTAGCAAACTTTCTATTCTTTTATCAAAAGATGTTAATTCTTGGGTTAATTCTTTTAATTGATTCTGTTTTTTAGGATTATCTTTACTTCTTTCAATCTTTTCTAATAATTCTTCTTTTTCTTTGGTTGTTTTTTCTAATAATTCTTTGAAATTGATTTCTACTAGAAGGACTTTTATTAAGTCTTCTTTACTTAATACATCATACATATTTTGATAGTAAGAAAGTGGCCTATCAATAAATTCTCTTCTTTCTGCTGTATGTTTCATAAGAAGTTTAAATTCTTTTAAGTCATCACGACTACATTCAATTACTCTTAGACAGTTTTTTTCACTATTTCGAATAGACCACCTAGTAGTGGTACGCATTTCTTTTAGTATTTCATCAGTAGTTTTGTTTTCTAACTCTAAAACAGATAACCATCTTGGCTCTAAGTCTTTTTTTTCGTCCATAGTAATATAGAAGCCTTGATGTATGTAACCAAGTTCAGTTAATTTTTGAATTAATTTATCATTTTTAGTATTTTCTATTATGTTACCATCAATATCATGTTCTTGATATTTGATATAAGGATTTATTTTTAGAAAAAGAATATTATTTTTTTTACAGTATCCTTTTATTTCTTGAGTGAATTTTTCTAGTAGTTTTTCATCTTGATAATCTAATAAAAAGCCACGAGGAGCATAGGCCATTTTTTTATTAATTCCTTTTATATTTTTGGTTAAAATAACGGTTGCTGCTATGATTTTATTTTCTTTTTTCATTCCTATCATAGTACCATTCCAATTATTGAATTTTTTTATTTCAATCCAATAGGGACTTTGAAAGAAAAGAGAATAGGGGTAGTTTTTAGAAAATTCTATAAATTCTTCTTTTGATAATTCTATTAAATTCATTTTTGACCTCTTTTCTTTTTGGCTAGTTTTTTCACTAAATTACGATAAATTGGTACTAGTTTTGTGAAGATGAAATACATTGGTTTATTGATGATGTAATCAAATTCACCGGTAAATTCTACATAATCACCACCGAATTTCTTTTTAAATTCATGAAGTCCTAGTAGTGGATTATCTTTTCTTAAGTCACCTATGGTACCAAATTGGTCATAAGTTTTTATTTTTTTATCATAGTAGTATTTGATATGATCTTTATAGGTTTCATAATTTGTATAGGTATCTGTTAGAATATTATGGTTTCCGGCATATAATACCCAGGCTTTATCAGCATATTCAATGATAAAATGTGCACTTAGCGTAATATCACTACCGTATTCATTACGAATTTCAATATATCTAGTTAAATCACTATTTATTTTTGAAATTCTTTTTTCTAGTTCTTGTTTTTTTGTATTTTGACTTTTACTTAGATTTTCAGTAGGGAGTTTGCTAAGTTCTTCTTTTAATTCATCTAGTGTATTATTTTGTTTATTTATAATTTTATCAAGATTTACAGAACCTAAGAATAGATTACAGGAATTATCTTGATTCCATATTTCATAGAGAGATTTATAATATGCTTCATTATGGGTAATAAAATCTTTTCTATTTTCAGTTATTATCATTAAGTTGTAGAAAGTGTTAATATCATCATAATTACCTACTTTAACATCTACAAAGAAATCTTCTGCTTTTTTAATTCTTTGTTTCGTTGTTTTAGAAAAGTTATTTTCTATTTCTTCCCAAGGCTTGTCCATATTAATTCTAAAGGTATAACGAGGTTGCATCGTTTCGAAATTTTTAGTAAATCCTAAATGTTTATAACCTAATTTTTTTAAAGTATTTAACTCTTTATTATTATCTGTTACTATTTTGTTACCAAAGGTATCTTCTTCGTTATAGATAATATCCGGGTCTATTTTAACAAAGATAGCTTTTTTCTTTTTAGCAAATACTTTGATTTGATTTGTGAATTCTGTTAATAAATCTACATTATCATAGTCAATTACATAACCACGAGGGGCATATAGATATGACATACCTAGTGGTAGTTTTTTTTCTAATAGTAGAGTAGCAGCTACTAGAGTATCGTTATCATCTTTTAGACCAATGTAATGTGGAAATAGTCCTTTTTCTTTTTTAGCAAATTCTCCCCAGGCATAGGATTGTAGAAAATGACTTTTTTTATGGTTCTTAACAAAATTTTCATATTCTTCTTTAGTTACATTTTCGATTAGTTTCATAATTTATCACCATTATAATTATACCATTTCTATTAATTAAATACGAGTAGTAACAATAATAATTTTAATTTATTGACACCACATCTTTTTGAATGTAAAATGATAATAGAATAGATATTGATTAACGATATGTTAATACATAAATTCTTAAAAATAGTAAAGACTAAGCTGTAGGAGGTCACTATGAAAAATAAGAAGAAGCAAATAATTATTACATTAGTAGCTATTATTAGTTTAATAGTAATAACAGTAGGAGTAACTTATGCATTCTTTAATTATGCAAAAGAAGGAACAACAGATAATACGATTAAAACAGGATCTATTACATTTTTGTATACTGAAGTAAGTGGAGTAGGAAAAGGAATTTCTTTAACAGAAGCTTACCCAGTAGCAGATAGTATAGGTAAAGTTCAAGTAGGAGAAGGAAAGGTATTTGATTTTAAAGTAACGTCAAATATTTCAATGAATTCTAATATTAGTTATCAAGTAACGGCTAGAAAGAAAACAGGTTCTACTTTAGCTAATAGTGCAGTAAAAGTATATCTAACTGAAGTAAATGGTACCGAACAAGAATTATTATTAAGTAAATATTCAGAACTTGATCAAACAGATAAAGTAGATAGTAGTAAGTTTGATGAAAGAATATTATATGAAGCAACAGTTCCAGCAAATACCTCTAATTATGAAAAGAATTTTAGATTAAGAATGTGGGTAGATGAGAATACTGATTTTTCAGATGGAAGTATGAATGATAAAACATTTACATTAACTGTGAATGTTTATGCCGATGGAAAAGTAGTAACTGATAACTTAGATACAACTAATACATTAGATAGTATTACAGTATCAGACTGTACATTAGATCCAGCATTTAATAGTGCTACTACAGAATATAGTTGTACAGTTAAGAATAATGTAACAACAGTAAATGTAAATGCAACAGCTACTAGTACAAAAGCAAAAGTAAGAGGACTAGGCGCAAAAGATTTAGTAGTAGGAAAAAATACATTACCAATTAGAGTAATAGCAGAAGATGGTAGTGAGAAGATATACAATGTTAATGTTACTAGAAAAGCAGGAGTAACTTCATTAAAAGATGAAATAATGAAAAATACATTAGTTACAGCTACTCCAACACTAACTACATCAAGTAATAACACAAGTGATGCAAGTGGATTATATTCTTCAACTGCTACTAATACAGGAAATCCAACATATTACTTTAGAGGAAATGTTACTAATAACTATGTTTCATTTGCAGGTCAAACATGGAGAATAGTTAGAATTAACGAAGATGGAACAATAAGAATCGTAATGCAAGATGGAATTAATGGTAATACTGAATATGAATTTAATTCAAATTATAATAATTATACCTATATGTATTATACAAATAGTCAAGCTAAGACTACACTTGAAAGCTGGTATCAAACAAATATCGGAAGTAAGAAGGATTTAGCTAAAAATGTAGCAAGTGGAGCTTATTATTGTGAACAAGCAAAAGTAAAACAATCTGATAGTTATACATCAGGAAGTGCTACGATGACTACTTATAATAAATATACACCAGACTTTAAATGTATAGCTGATGGAAATGGAAAAGGTGTAGTAAATGCAAGCGTAGGATTACTTAGTTATGATGAAATAGCATATGCAGGCGGTTATTATAATCAAATTAATGGTAATTATTATTTATATAATTCAGCTATTAATTGTTGGACAATGAGTCCGGCCGGCTTCTCTGATTCTCGTTCAAATGTTTGGGGCGTAAGTACTTCAGGTTACATCAATAACTACCTTGTCAATTTTGCCTATTATACCTTACGACCTGTATTAAATTTGAATGCTGACACGCTGGTAACGGGTGACGGTACTAGTGAAAATCCATTTGTAATCAGTTAGGTTTGAATGAGTACAATATGCAAAAGACGCCCTCGTCTTTTGCCCGTCGATAGACGGCAAAAAAATTAATTTTGGTAACTATTTTAATATAAATGGTTATTGCTATGGTCGTAAGTGGTGCGTTTAGTTTTTAGGGGCCTGCTTTAGCTGGCCCCGCCGGCTTTTTGTCGGTTAATTCAAATGTATGGCTCGTATTTACAACAGGTAACATCGGCAACTTCACTGTCAATAATACTAACCGCTTTCGTGCAGATTCGTGGCTTTTCCCAGTGTAGTTGGTTACGGCTTACTATGAGTGGTGCCGATACTAGTTAATGTATCTTCTTTGATGGTTATTCCTATACATCAAGCTAGCGAAACAGATCAATATCCTTGTGACTAATAACCCTAAATAATATATATAAATTCTGTTATGACTTAAATAAATATTTAAGATGTAATAGATATATAATTTATATAATTTTTTTAATGCAGTACCTTAGGAAGTACTGTATTATTTTTTTGATAAAAATAATGAAGATTTTAAGTTTTTTTAACTTTTTTATAGTTTTTGTAAGTATTTTCGAAAGTTTTTAAAATAATATTAATAGGTTAACCGATTAATTTTTAAAATTTAAAAAGACTGGAGGATTTATATTGATAAATACAAAACTAAAAAAAGTAAATGTTATGAATGATGCAGTAGCAAAAGCATTCTTAAGAAGTAAAGAAGCTAGAATGATAGTAGCATCATTTTTAAGTGAAGTAACAGGAATAGATAAGAGTGTTCTAATGAATGCAACCTATACAGGAGGAGAGATACCTAAAAGAAGAAATTACGAAAAGAATAAAGAATCAGATGTCATGATTTTAATAGATGAATTAAATCGTATTATAATAGAAGTAAATCAATTTAATACAGAGAATCTATATAGAAAGAATACAGAGTATGCAATGGCAAGTATTTTAGAAATGACTAAAAGGAAAAGTAAAAGAGATGGGAAAGGTAATATACAGTACCCTAAAGTAATATTAGTAAGTCTAGATAACTTTAATAGTTTTCATACGAAAAGACCAATCTTAACTTTTTTACCAAGAGATGAAGAAGGTCATATTGAGAATGATTTATATCAATCGATTCATATAATACTTGATAATGCAGTTAACAATGAGTATAATAAAGATATACCTGAAGAAGTAATAAAGTTCGCAAAACTATTAAAAGCAAAGAGTATAGATGAATTAGTAGAAGAGTTTGAGGGAGATGAAGAATATATGGAAGCAGTAGGAAAATTAGAAGAATTAGTAATGGATCCTGATTTTGCTGGAGCATATGATAAAGGTGCCAAAACCGAATGGTTATTAGAAGATATGCGTTTAACTGGTATGCATGAAGAAAAACTAGAAATAGCTAAAAATATGCTTCAAGATACAGATGATTATGGGCTAATAGCTAAATATACTGGTTTATCTATAGAAGAAATAGAAAGTTTAGTAGAAAAGAAAAAGATATATAGCCGTAAGAAATAAATTATAATTATTTTCATTATAAAAAGTTGTGTTTATATTTCGAACACAACTTTTTACATCATATTATAACTATTTGGGTGATAATTAGAAGTATAATTTTCTTTTAATGGAATGGGGGTGTTTTCAATTCTTTCGATTTTATTTCTTAATCTTATTACTTCTTTTTCTAAATCACATACCCTGTTTTCTAAGTTTCTAATATCTTGATTATAACCCATATTTGTATAATTCATGGGAGTCGGAAAAAAGGGTTGAATATTATTATTCATAGGCAGTCTCCTTTATTTATTTTATTATATGTTATATAATAGTAAAAGGTGATTTTATGAGGTTAAGAAATGTAAAAAATAAACAAGAAATAATGGATTCTTCTAACTATTTAATTATGAATCCATTTGACTATATTGGTAAATGGAATACTGTTTTTGGAAATTGTAATCCCATTCATCTTGAAATAGGTACTGGTAAAGGTAATTTTATTATTGGAAAAGCATTAAATAATCCTGATATTAACTTTATCGGAATAGAAAAATTTGATAGTGTTATCGCAAGATGCTTAGAAAAGATACCAGATGGATTACCTAATTTAAAAATTATTCGTATGAATGCTTTAGAAATTGATAAAGTTTTTAAGAAAGAAATTGCTACTATTTACTTAAATTTTTCAGACCCATGGCCTAAAAAGCGTTGGTATAAGCGTAGACTTACTTCTTCTATCTTTTTAGATAAATATGATTCATTATTTCAAAATGATGCCTGTATCATTCAAAAAACAGATAATACAGAATTATTTGAATATTCTATATGTTCTTTAAGTATGAATGGTTATACTATTACTGATATTTCTTTTGATTTACATCATTCCGAAATTAAAGATAATATTATGACAGAATATGAAGAAAAATTTTCAAAGAAAGGTAATCCTATTTACTATTTAGTTGCAGTAAAGAAAGAAAATATTTAAAAAATAAGTTTTCTTTCGGTAATTATTTGGTATAATGTTATTAGAGTAGGTGAATTATGAAGAAACTGTTGTGTTTAAGTTGCATGATTTTACTCTTAAGTGGGTGTTCTATAGTTTATGTAGATAAGCAACCTATTTATGAAATTGTAGATTCTGTGATTACAGAAAAAACAAATTTAAAATCTGTTTCCTTAGAAGGTTATTCTTACTATTTACCTCAAGGGGTACATTTAAGTAGGAATGATAGAGAAAATTCAATTTTATATTATAACCATAAGAAGATGTATTTATATGTTGATCTTATTTCTTACTACCATAAAGTAAGTAGGGATTATACTAAAAATACTAGTGCTTATTACTCTTTACCTATTGATAAAAATGGTAAACATGGTTATATAGAAATTACTCAGATTTCTACAAATTATTTTATTGAGTTTATGTATCATTATAGTAAAATGGAAGCTTATGTTAGTAAAGAAGACATAAATAAAACCATTACGCAAATGGCTTATATTTTAAATAGTGTTAAGTTTAATGACTCTGTTATTGAATCTTTAATTGGGGAAAACTTATTAAATTATTCAGAAGAACAATTTAATATCTTTAAACCAAATGGTAAACAGAGTGATTATCTAGATTATATAGAGCAGTATGATGATGGACGAAGTAATAGTAAAGATGAAGATACCTTAAAATTAGAAGGAAGTATAGAATAAGGAAGGGTGTATATGAAACTTTTAGAGAAATTAAAAAATACTTTTTTTGAAGAAGAATATATAGAAGTAGAAGAAAAGGAAGAAAAAAAGCCAGAGGTTGCTAGAAAAATAGAGCCTAAAGAAATAAGAAAAGAAGAGATAAAACCTATAACTGTTCCTCCTAAAAAAATAGAACCAGTTGTAGAAGAAAAGAAAGTAGAAAACTATTCAGATGGGGAACTTTCTAGAAAAGATAGTAAATTACCTTATTTTGAAGATGAAGATTTTGCTCCTATCAGTGCTCCAAAAGAGCCTACTAATAGAGTAGAACCTAAGAAATTATATGGTGAAAGTGCGGACAAGCTTTATCATTCTATTAATTATTCTAGTACGAGTGTTAATAAACCATATAGTGCTCCTTCTAAGGAATCTTTTAAACCTACGCCTATTATTTCACCAATATATGGAATTTTAGATAAGAATTATCGTAAAGAAGAAGTAATTGATAAAAAAGATAAAATGCCTGGAGTTAGTAGTTATGTTTCTAGAAAGAATGCTGATTTAGATTCTGTTAGAAAAAAGGCATATGGTGGTTTAGATCCATTTGAAGAAATGAGTAAACAGTCAGAAGAAGTAGTAGATGCTGAAGTAGAAGAAGTAAAAGATGATGATAATTTACTTTATGATATGACGAAAGATAATTCTAAACCAATGGTAGACCAAGTAACACTTGCTGATGCTGAAGAGTATTTTCAAGATTTGGGATTAGAATATAATATTGACTATAAAGATACACGCTATGAAAAGGCTACTGGTAGAAGAGTAAAAAATGCTACAGAAAGCGTTAAAAAAGAAGAAGATAGTGATGATGCTAACTTAGAAGATAACTTATTTGATTTAATTGATTCTATGTATAAGGATGGTGAAGAATAGTGGATACTATGTTAGAAGTGTTTCCTTTAATTCTATATTCTTTAGGAATTATTTTATTAGTTATTTTAATCATTTTGGGAATTAAATTAATAAAAACTGTTAATCAAGCGAATGCAATTTTAGAAGATGCGTATAATAAAAGTAGGTCTTTGAATGGACTTTTTCATGCAATAGATGCAGTTACTGATACTTTATCTTCTATTAGTGATAGTATTGTGGCTAATCTTACTGCTATTATTGGAAAAGTGTTTCATAGAAGAAAAAATAAAACAAAGGAGAATGGTGAAAATGAGTAAGAAAGAATTAGAAACAAAAAAGAAAAGTGGAGTTGGAAAATTTATACTTGGAGCTTTAGTGGGTGCTGGACTTGGAGTTTTATTTGCTCCTAAAGCTGGTAGTGAAACAAGAAAAGATTTAAAGAATAAGATGACAGAATTACTAAACAAAGCAAAAGAAATTGATATGGATGATGTAAAAGAAACTATTTCTGTTAAAATTGATGAAATCAAAGCTGAAATTAGTGATTTAGACCGTGAGAAAGTATTAAAAATTGCGAAAGAAAAAGCAAATGATATCAAAGATAAATGTGGTGAATTGGTAGAATATGCGAAAGATAAGGGGACTCCTGTTTTAGAAAAAGTTGCTAATGAAGTACGCGAAAAAGCTATTGATGCTGTAAAAGAAGTATTAGAAAAATTAGAAGCAGCAGATAAAAAGGCTAAAAATAAATAATGATTCGTATTTTTAGTGATATGGATCGCTATATTCAAGATTATAAAATTCAAAGGCAAATGGCTGAAAATAAAAAAAGTATTCAACCATTATCAGATGTAGCTAAAACTAAGGATTTTACTAATCATAATAATAGTAGTCTTCATCAAAATTTAAATACTAGCGATAATCTTTTTTCTGATATTTTGTCAGAAGAAATTGAAAAAGTAAAAGGTAAGTAGTTATCTTTTCTTTTTTTCTTTCTTTTTTTCTTTCTTTTTTTAAAATTTATTTGGCATAATTTTTATTTTGTGTTAATATATTAATGTAATTTAATGATGAGTGATATTAGTAGTTATTTATTTTATTTTTTAGAGAATTCATGGTTGGTGAAAATGAATAATAAATGAATAATGAATTACAGATCAGGAATTAAATCGGAGTAGTCCGTTATACTATTAAGATAGAAAAATGTTTCTATGAATTAAGGTGGTACCACGAGTAATTTCGTCCTTATTTTATAGGAACTTTTATTTTTGGAGGTTATTATGAATTTATATGAAGAACTTGTATGGAGAGGTTTAATTAAAGATGTTGCTGGAGAGGATTTAAAAGATAAGTTAAATAATGAAAAGGTTACTTTTTATTGGGGAACAGATCCTACTGCTGACAGCTTACATTTAGGTCATTATTCTTCTTTGATTACTGCTAAAAGATTAGCTTTAGCAGGACATCATCCTATTTTATTAGTGGGAGGTGCAACAGGATTAATTGGTGATCCTCGTCCTACTTCTGAAAGAGAAATTATCGCAAAAGATACTTTAAATAAAAACTTAGATGGTATTAGTAAACAAGTAGATAAAATTTTTAATGGAATGGCTACTGTTGTCAATAATTATGACTGGATGAAAGATTATAATTATTTAGAATTTTTAAGAGATATCGGTAAATATATAAATGTTAATTATATGCTTGATAAAGATATTATTCGTAGAAGATTAGAAACAGGTATTACTTATGCTGAATTTTCATATACTTTGATGCAAGGGTATGATTTCTTACATTTATATGAGAAATATAACTGTATTATGCAAGTAGAAGGTTCTGATCAATGGGGTAATATTACTACAGGTATCGATTTAATTAAAAAGAAATTAGGTAAAGATGCTTATGGTTTTACTATGCCTCTTATCTTAGACAAGTTTGGTCGTAAGTTTGGTAAGAGTGAAGGAAATGCTTTATGGCTTGATAAGAATAAAACTTCTTCTTATGAGTTATACCAATACTTGATTAATACTGATGATGAAATGATTATTCATTATTTAAAAGTGTTTACTTTCTTGACAAAAGAGGAAATTGAGGAAATTGAAAAAGAACATTTAGCTAGTCCTGAAAAAAGAATTGCACAACAAACTTTAGCTAAATGTATTATTACAGATTTACATGGTGAAGAAGAATATGAAAAGGCACTCCGTTTAAGTCAGGTCCTATTTAGTGGTGATGTATCTCAATTAACTGGTGAAGAAATTTGTCAAGTTTTTCATGGAGTACCTACTTTTAATATTGAAGAAAATGAAAATATACTTGATTTTTTAGTAAATCATGGTATAGTAGCAAGTAAACGTGAAGGAAGAGAATTTATTACAGGTGGTAGTATTAGTGTAAATGGTAATCGTGTTACTAATTTAGATATGGTAATTTCTAAAGAAAATGCTATTACTAATAAATATGTAATCATTAGACGTGGAAAGAAGAAATATTATTTAGGTATTTATTCTTAGAAGGGGGTTATTGTATGCCAAATAATCAAAATAAGAAAAATTCTGGTACAAAAAAAATGGCTAGTACAGCTACTACAAAAAAAGGAAAAACTAGTATTAGTAAGGTAGAAAATAAGAAAAATGAAAGTCAAAATAAGAAGAATACTTCTACTAAAGTGGCGACTAAAAAGAAAAATACTATTCCAGTAGCTAAAGCAAGTAGTAATCAAAAGAGTAGTATTAAGAATTCTTCTAAACCTGTAGTTAAAAAGGAAACTAGTAATGTTAAAAATAGTAGTAAGAATAAAAAGACTACAAAGAAGGTTCCTAAGTTTAGTACAATTCAAGAAGTAAAAGTAAATGATGATAAAAAGGTAACATCTAAAAAGAAGAATGTACAGGTATCTAATAAAGTATCTGGAAATTTAAAGAAGAATAATTCTTGTTTTCAGAAAATTAAAAATAAGATTAATGAGTTTAAGGAAAAAAAGAATGATAAAAAGCCTGTAGAGAAAAAAAATCCTCCTAAGTTATCTAAAAATAGTTTAGTTAAAGGTAATAAGAAAAAGAATCAAGATAGTCATATTCAAAAAAGGACTTCATTATTCCAAAAACCTAATAAATGGTTAGCTGTAGTAGCTATTATTTGTGGTGTTATTATTTTATTAGAGGGTGGTTATTTTATTTATCATCAGATAGATATTGATAAACATTCAACATATTATGATAGCTTAAATTCTATTAGTGTAGATGATTTAAATATTGTTTCAGTTGGAAGTAGTAATTTTAAACATAGTAAATACAATAGTTATACAAAAGGTTTAGAAAAGGCTAAGTTTATTAAATATGATAATACAGGTAAAGTTTTATTTGAAAAAATGTATGAACGTGGCATTAATACTACTTTTAATTCTATTATTACGGTAAGTGATGGTTATATCGCTGTTGGTAGTGGTGAATTTAGCGAAGAAGAAAAAAATGAAAGTGCTAGAGAGGCTATGATTATCAAATATGATAAAGATGGTAATATTGTGTGGGAAAAATTTTATCATGTAGTTACTTATACTAGATTCAATAAGGTAATTGAAACTAGTGATGGTTATGTTGCGATTGGTCAAAGTATTTATGCTAATATGGAAATGGGTAATCATACAACCGGTGGTGGTATTATCGTAAAATATGATAAAGATGGTAATGAAATCTGGCATAATAACCATGGAGGTATGAAGTCTGGTAACTTCAATGATATTGTGGAAGTAGATGGAAACTTTTATGTAGTTGGAAAAGACGCAACCGATAGTGCTAATATTATAAAGTATGATAAAGATGGTAAATATCAGTGGCATAAGAATTATAGTTATACTGACGGTATTGGGTTTACTGGTATTACTTACTATGATAATTCTTTATATGTAGTTGGTTCTAAGAAGATTTTACCTGAAGGAACAACTGATAGTGATGATCGTGATACTACTAATACTGATGGTTTATTTATAAAATATGATTTAGATGGAAATATCGTTTTTGAAAAATGTTTTGGTGGTAAGAATTATGAAAGATATAATTCTATCTTAGCTTATGGTGATTATTTATATGTTATTGGGCATACTACTAGTAAAGATATTGGCCTTAAAATAGATACTGATGGAGAATTAATGACTGGAATTTTATTACGATATGATAAAAACGGTAATATTACGAAAAAAGAAGCTTTTGGTGGAAGTAATAATGATAATTTAACTTCTATTACTACTGATGGAGTTAGTCTTTATATCAGTGGTTATAGTAATAGTAATGATGGTAATATTATTACTTCACATGATAATGGAAAAGATTATTTTGGAAAAGTAATAAAACTTGATTTTAAATTTAGAACATTGATGATTAAATAATCAATAAAATAAAAGCATACTAAACCTCACTAGTATGCTTTTTATGCAAATGGATTTTCAATTTCTGCAGTTTGAAAAGTAGTGGCACTAAAATCAGTAATTACTACATATAGTCCAATTAAGGCTGGTACTAATGAAATGATAGAAGATATCATTTGTAGGTTTAGAGAATTTGTATTCTGATTTGTGTTTTCTGCTAATTTTATAGATTTATAGTTTAAATATACAAATAATAGTAGTAATAGTAAAATAAAAATTTTATTTAGTGTAATAATTATTTGGGATTCTTCTACAGTTAGGAATCCTTTTTTATTTAATGCAAGTTTTCTTTGATTAATAATCACAATAATTGTAGCTACAAATGATAAGATATATAAAATACTAGCTATTAATTGTCCATCAATTATAAATAACTGTTCTTTTTGTAGTTTTTCCTCATTCAAATTATCACACCCATTATTCTTTTAATTATATGTAATAGTTTTTGAAAAAAGAAAAAACTTCACGCTAGGTGAAGTTCTCATTCTATCTGTTGTAGAATTCAACGATTAATGATTCATTAATATCAGCGTTAAGTTCGCTTCTTTCAGGTAATCTAACTAATTTACCTTCTAATTTCTTGTCATCAAATGTTACAAACTCAACTCTTTTTGTTACTTTTTCTAAAGAAGCTTTGATAGCTTTGTGGTCTTTAGAGTTTTCTTTAACAGCAACAGTGTCTCCAACTTTTACACGGTAAGATGGAATATCAACTTTGTTACCATTTACAGTAATATGTCCATGGTTTACAAGTTGTCTAGCTCCACGACGAGTAGTAGAAAGTCCTAAACGATATACTACATTATCTAATCTAGATTCTAGTAATTTTAAGAAATTCTCACCATGGATACCTTTCATTTTTGCTGCTTCATTGAAAGTTTTTCTAAATTGTCTTTCATTTACACCATACATAAATCTAACTTTTTGTTTTTCTTTTAATTGTTCTCCGTAGTTAGATAATTTTCCTTTACGGTCTTGACCATGTTGACCTGGACCATAAGGACGACGAGCTAATTCTTTACCATTTTCTAGTAATGAGAATCCAACTCTACGAGCTTGTTTGTTTCTTGAACCTGTGTATCTTGACATAATGTCCTCCTTCGATATTTTGTCATAAACATCGAATCCTATTAAACCATTTATCAGGGAGTTTATGTTTCAGAATTTCGCTAACAGTGAAGTTACTCATCATTTCATAAACACATTCATAAATTTTTAATAGCACTGTTTGATGAATATGCGTTTTAAATTATATTATAAAATAACGGTTTCTGTCAATATATTTGTGAAATTTAGTCTTGGTTTTGGGTGTACTTTTTACTGTTTTTCTATTTAATTTTAGAAAAATGCACTAATTTTGTCAAAAAAAGTAAGTAAAAAAACTGTTTCTATGGTAAAATAATATTATCTTAAGAATAGGGAGTGGTTCGTTAGTGAATGGTGTTTATCTATTAATTGCAACTTTCTTTATTATTGCAGTTATTTTGGTAACTGTTGTTTTAGTTTTACTTAGTAAACATAAGTATAAAAAATTAAGACAAGAAGTGGAAACGTTAGATAAAGAAAAAAACTTAATTGCTAGTACCCCAGTGTTATCTGAACTTGCTAAAGTGGAATCTATTGTTAAGAATGATAAAATGGAAGAAAAATATAAGAATTGGCAAAAGCGTTTTGAAGTCATTAAAGATGAAAAAGTAAATTTAATTAATGATATGATAAATGAGCTTGATATTTCTACTAGTCAAAAACACTATAAAAATGTAGATCAGAAGTTGGCTAAAGTAGAAATGGAAATTTATAAAGTAAGAGAAAGTGCCAATGAGTTATTAGGTGAAATAAAAGAGATTACTGTTAGTGAAGAAAAATATCGTAGTATTGTTACAAAACTAAAAGCTAAATATCGTAAATTAATGAATGAATTTACTACTCACAAAGATGACTATGAAGAAATTCAAGAAGCTATCGAATTACAGTTTGAAAATATTGAAAAACGCTTTTTAGATTTTGAACATCGTATGGAAAAAAATGAGTATGATGAAGTTGTTCATATTGTGAAAGCTCTTGATACTATGATTGATCATATGGGAATTGTAGTGGTTGAAGTTCCTAATTTGGTATTAATGGCTCAAAAACTAATTCCTAAAAGAATAGAAGAAATTCTAGCTATTAGTAAAGAAATGACAGATAATGGTTATAATTTGGAATACTTAAATGTTGAATATAATATGGAAGAATGTAATAAAAATATTAATACTATTATGGATCGTATTCGTGTTTTAAACTTAGTAGATTGTATGTTTGATCTTAAAACAATGCTTGATTATTTAGATACTATTTTTAATAGTTTTGATGAAGAACGACTTGCTAGAAAAAGTTATGAAGAAATGGTTGCTCCTTTTGAAAAGAAATTAAGAAAAACGAATCGTATTATGAAAGATATTTATAATCAATTAGATGATATTAAAAATATGTATGATCTAAGTGATGATGATTTAAAAGAATTAAATGAGTTAAAAGAAAGATTAGAAATAGCTATTAATGATTATAAAGAGTTATTAAGAGTAAAAGAAAATAAAGAAAAACCATATAGTTATTTATATAAGCAATTAGAAGTAGAAAATAATATCTTACAGGAATTAGAAGTAAATTTAGATAATTCTTTGAAATCACTTGGTAGTATGTATGATGACGAGATTCGTGCTAGAGAACAGTTAGAAGATATTCAAGATTTATTAAAACAGTGTAAGGTTAAGATACGTAGTTATAAGTTACCTATTATTATTAATAATTATTTTATTGAGTTATCAGAAGCAAATGAAGCAATTGATGAGATTATTAAAGAACTTAATAAGAAACCAATTATGATTAAAGTATTAAATACTAGAGTTGATACGGCTAGGGATTTGGTTTTAAAACTTTATAACACAACAACAGATATGATAAAAACAGCTCAACTTGCTGAAATGGCTATTGTTTATGGTAATAGATATCGTAGTGAAATGATAGAAATAGATAGAGGTCTTGATAATGCTGAAATGTTATATCATAAGGGTGATTATAAAGATGCATTAGACGTTTCCTTATCATCTATTGAGTTAATTGAAGCTGATATTCATAAGAAATTATTGGATTTATATCAAGAAAGTTAGTTATGCTAGCTTTCTTTTTTTTAAGTTTTGTGGTATTATAGGGGAACTTTGAGGTGATACTATGGAAATTATTAAAATGAAATCATCTGGGTATTCTTTTACGATACCAAGAAAATGTAATCCAATTGATGTTGTCTTAGATTTTATTGTTAAAAACTATCCAGTTAGTGAATATCCTAGAATATTAGAAATAGCATCTGGTAGTGGTAATCTTAGTAGTAGGCTTGCTGATTTATCTTATCAAGTAACAGCGATGGATCCTAGAACTAGATATAATCCTAATCTTAACTATGATGTTATAGCAGAGCCTTTTTGTTCGTATACTGATATTTCAGATTATGATTTAGGAATTTCTATTCACCCTTGTGGTATTCACAAAGATATTATTCAAAATTTTCAAATGAATGAAAAAGCACTTTTCTTGATACCATGTTGTGTACTTACTTGCGATAACAGTGAACTTACTCCTTATAAAAATGAAGGAGAATGGCTAAGACATTTAGAAAAAATGAATCCTAAAATGAAAAGAAAAGTATTTTTTGACTATGAGGATACTAAATACGATTATTTACTTGCTTCTTACCGAAATGCTTTTTATACTAAGAAATAGTTTATTAAATATTTGAAGTTTTGTGATAAGTATAGAAATGTACTTATCTTTTTGCTATAATAAGGGCAGTTTTTATATGCAGGTGGTAATATGAATGATGATTTTGACTATTTTATATCTTTAGAATCCAATAATTGTATTGATATTTCTAATTTGTTACAAGATATGTGTTTACCAGTTAGAATTATGAATGTATTAAAAAGTAAGAAATTTTTTAGTGAAAAAGAATTTTATGATGAAGTTTTACTGTTAACTTCTCAGTATACTAGTCATTATTTGTTTCCTAATGATATGGTAGCTTTTTATCCACAGGTTTTAGAAAAAATGGCTTTAAAAGATATGATGTGCTATTTATCGGGTGCTAAAATTTATAAAGGTTCTACTTATTTTATTTATTACCCTTTTATTGAAAATTTAGTAAATGGTAAATGTTATACTGTTAAAAAAAGAATTCAAGCTTCTATGGGTTATCAAGATTATTTTCCACAAGATATTACTTCTTATGAAGAATGGTATTATAAATTAAAAAATGCTTATTTTACTACTAATGGTAGTGATATTATAGATTTTTATAATTTAAGTGTTAATTGTGGCAATAGTTGTTTAGAATTATATGAGCTTGGTAATCGTAAAAAGAAAGGAAAAATGAAATATGATATATCTAGATTATAGTGCTACTACTCCAGCAAACAAAGAGGTGGTAGATACTTTTAGTAAAGTTAGTTTAAATTATATAGGAAATCCTAATTCTTTACATAAATTAGGAGTGGAAGCTAGAAAATTAATGGACGCTAGTACGAATCAAATAGCTGAGTTATTACATGTTAAACCTAATGAAGTAATATTTACAAGTGGAGCAAGTGAAGCTAATAACACTGCTATTATGGGAGTTGTTGAAAAGTATCCTAATCGTGGAAAACATATTATTACTACTAAACTGGAACATTCTAGTGTACTTGAATGTATGAATTATTTAGAAAAGATTGGCTATATTATCGATTATGTTCCTATTTTAGAAAATGGTCTAATAGATTTAGATGCTTTTACTAAAATGATTCGTAAAGATACTGTTTTAGTTAGTATTCATCATGTAAATAGTGAAGTTGGTATTAAACAGAATGTTGAAGAAATTGGTAAAATTTTAAAAAACTTTCCAACCGTTATTTTTCATGTTGATGGTACACAAGCAATTGGTAAAATTCCTGTTTGTTTAGATAATATTGATTTATATAGTTTTTCTGCTCATAAATTCTTTGGTCTTAAAGGTGTTGGTTGTCTTATTAAAAAAAATAATATTGAGATAGAACCTATTATTCATGGTGGAAAAAGTCAAACAAATTACCGTAGTGGAACACCAGCTTTAGCTTTAATGGTTTCTACTTCAAAAGCTTTGCGACTTGCACTTACTAACTTTGAAGATAAATATAATCATGTTCTTAGATTAAGTAATTTATTAAAAGAAGAAATTGGTAAAATAGATGGTGTTTTATTAAATAGTAATAGTAATTCTATTCCACATATAGTTAATATTAGTGTTCTTGGTGTAAAACCTGAAACAATGTTACATGCTTTAGAGGAATATGATATTTATATTTCTACTAAGACAGCATGTTCTAAAGATAATAGTGATTCTTTAACTCTTACTACTATGGGAAAAGACTCAAGTATTAGTGGTCATTCCATTAGAGTTAGCATTAGTTATCTAACTACGGAAGAAGAAATCCACACATTTGTGGAAAAGTTAAAATCATGTATTGAAAAATTAAAATTTGAGGTAAAAAATTATGAAAAAAAATAGAAATAATTATTTTTTAATGGAAAAAAATAATTTTGATGTTATGAATAAGCAAGTGCATGATAAAATAAACCAAGATGATAAAAAAAGAAATATATATAATGCTTTTAGTGATTATATTATTTGTTTAGAAAAAACTTTATAAAATAAGTTTAATAAAAGATGAAATTAGTAAATTAAGAATAGAACAGCAAAAGTATTATGTTCCTTCTATCTTAGAAAGAGCTGTATATAATGAAAATAAAGATAATAATTCTTTAGAAAAATCTTTTTTCTCATTAGTGAAGCAAATAAAAGCTAATTTTAATCATAAAAATAGAAAGAGTGGTAATAATAATGAATAGAGTTGTATTAATTAAATATGGAGAACTTACTACCAAAAAAGGAAATCGTAAATTTTTTATTAATACATTGTATCAAAATTTAAAAAAGAAACTTAATAATTTTGATGTTAAGATTAGTCGTGATATTTCTAGAATGTATATTGAATTTTCAGAACAGGAATTAGAGTTAGTATTAGAAAAATTAAATCAGGTATTTGGCGTTCATTCTTATCAAATTGCTTATAAAATTGAAACAGATATCGAAAAAATTAAAGAATTAGCAGTAGAAGTAATGAATGAAAAAAGTGGTACTTTTAAAGTTGAAACAAGAAGAGCTAATAAAAACTTTCCTATTCAAAGTATTGAATTTAGTAGACAAGTTGGCGGTTTAGTTTTAAAAAATAATAGTCATTTAACAGTAGATGTTCATAATCCAGATACTACTTTAACGATTGAAATACTAGAACGTTTTACTTATTTATATACTGATATTTATCATGGCTTAGGTGGTTATCCTGTTGGAGTACAATCTAAGGGAATGCTTATGTTAAGTGGTGGGATTGATTCACCTGTAGCAGGCTGGATGGCTTTAAAACGTGGTGTTAAAATTGATGCTGTTTATTTTGAAGCTATTCCACATACTAGTTTAGAAGCTAGATATAAAGTAATTGAACTTTCTCGTAAATTATGTAAATACTGTGATAGTATAAAACTTCATATTGTACCTTTTACTAATATTCAGGAAGCTATTTATAAAGAATGTAATCCAGAATACTGTATTACTATTATGCGTAGAATGATGTATCGTATTATAGAAAAACTTGCTAAGAAGAATAAAGGATTAGTTATTATTAATGGAGAATCTATTGGACAAGTTGCTAGTCAAACACTAACTAGTATGTCTGTTATTAATTCTGTTACTAATATGCCAGTAATTCGTCCAGTTGCTTGTTTAGATAAGTTAGAGATTATCGATATTGCTAAAAAAATAGATACTTATGATATTAGTATTTTACCTTATGAAGATTGTTGTACAGTGTTTGTTCCTAAACACCCAGTGATTAATCCTAGTCTTCAAGAATGCTTATTAAATGAAAAAAAATTTGATTTTGAAAAAATGATAGATGAGACAGTTAATCAAGTAGAAACTGTTGTAATAAAAGAATTAGAAGAAGAAAAATTTAGTGATTTGCTTTAAAAACAAAAAGGTAAAAATTACCATAGAAATTTATGTATGATTTGTTCAAAAGTTCACATTCTATTAATGTATAGGAGGTGAGATAAATGAACAATACAAATAACTCTTCAATGAAAATGAGAGTACCAGGAGCTAAACAAGCTATCGAAAAAATGAAATACGAAATCGCTAACGAATTCGGTGTAGCTTTAGGTGCTGATACTACTTCTCGTGCTAATGGTAGCGTTGGTGGTGAAATTACTAGACGTTTAGTTCAATCAGGAATGAACAACATTAGTGGAAGTTACCAAAACAAATAATCAAAGGATTAATGATTTGTTAATTCTTAAAAGATAGGCTCTAGGGTCTATCTTTTGGTTTTTATTGAAAAATTTATCATTTTGTGGTATAATACAGCTCAATTAAAAAAGGGGTGTAATTATGGATACTATGAATTTTTTAAGTAATACTATTTATGTACCCAATATTAATACTAAATTTTTAGAAACTATGAAAAATAGTCATCGTCGTAATGATGCCATTTGGCTAGAACATTATTTCAATTTGATTAAATACTATCAAGAACACGGTAATATTGATGTTGATAGATTTCAAAATAAAGATATTTATTATTGGTTATCTAGACAAAGACATGAATATGGAAAACCTAATCATGGTAGTTTGACTCATGTTAGAATAGGATTATTAAATAATTTAGATATGAAGTGGGATTTACAGGCAGAAGCATGGGACGAAAAATATTATGTAGTAGAAAAATATTATCAAGATCATGGCACTACAGATATACCACAAAGTTATGTTACTAAAGATGGTTTTAAGCCTGGTGTATGGTTAGAAAATCAAAGACTAGTGCGTAATGGAAAAATAGAATCTTATATTAATGAAGATCGTGTTCAAATATTAGATGATTTAGAAATAAAATGGAATGTACGAGATGAAAAATGGATGCAGTATTATAATGCTTTAAAAAATTTTTATTCAAAAAATCATCATAGTAATGTTCCACAATACTATGTAACAGAAGATAATTTACAACTTGGCGCTTGGCTTAGAAATCAACGATTAGCTTATTTTGGTAAAGGAACTTATCATATTGAAAGATGGCAAATTAAACTTTTAAATGATTTAAATGTTGATTGGAGTCCTAATGATACTAGATTATTAAATCGAACTATTAGTAATTTAAATATAGAAAAATATGAAAAAGTATTATTAGCTAGATTTTCTCATGTTTTAGATGATATTAAATATGAAGAAGACAATATGATTACAGATAGCAATATGCAAAAAAGATTAGTAAATAGTATTGAGAGAAGAGTTTGGAGATAATTGTTTTTTGATAATTCTATTTATCTTAATTTTAAATTTATATTGCTTTTTGAATTTTATAGATAGTATAATAAATTAAAGGAGAGAGATATATGAAAGTATTATCTGTAAATGCTGGTAGTTCTACTTTAAAATTTCGTTTATATGAAATGCCAGAAGAGAAAGTCTTAATGAAAGGAACTATGGATAGAATTGGTCTTGATGGTTCTAATCTAAGTATTCGTATAGGAGAAGAGAAAATTCAAAAAGATATTATTTTGAATGACCACGAAGATGCTGTTAATGCTTTATTAAAAGAATTATTAGAGCAAGGTGTTATTAATTCACTTGATGAAATTAAAACAGTTGGTCATCGTATTGTTCATGGTGGTAACTTATATTCTAGTAGTGTAATTATGAATGATAGGGTAATTCATGAAATTGAAAATATTTCTGATTTGGCTCCTCTACATAATCCTGCTAATTTAATTGGTGTTAGAGCATTTCAAAAGGCTATTCCAACAAGTATTCAAGTAGGTTGTTTTGATACAGCTTTTCATCAAACATTAAAAGAAGAAGATTATTTATACCCTGTTCCTTATGAATGGTATATTAAGTATCATATTCGTAAATATGGATTCCATGGTTTAAGTCATAAGTTTATTACTGAAAAAATGACTGATATTTTAGGTAAAATTCCTAATCTAATTATATGTCATATTGGTAATGGAGCTAGTATATCTGCTGTAAAGCAAGGAAAATGTATTGATACTTCTATGGGATTTACTCCTAATGCTGGTATTATGATGGGTACTCGTAGTGGTGATATTGATTATACGTTAATTTCCTATGCTATGAAGAAGACAGGTTACAATCTAGAAAAGATAGATAGTATGTTAAATCGTGAAAGTGGACTTGAAGGTGTCGCTGGTATGAGCGATTTAAGAGATTTGGACCGTGCTTTCGAAGCTGGAGAAGAAAAAGTAAAACTTGCTTTTGATATGTATACTAATAAAATAGTTGATTATATCGCTAAATATTATGTAAAATTAAATGGTCAAGTTGATGCTATTTGCTTTACTGCTGGTGGTGGAGAAAACGATAGTATTATTCGTGGAGAGACTTTAAAGAAATTAACTTCTCTTGGTATTATTCTTGATAGTGAGGAAAATGATAGAATGATTGTTAGAAAGGGAAATGAGGGAATTATTACTACTGATAATTCATCTATTCCAGTCTATGTTGTTGCTACTGATGAAGAGTTAATGATTGCAAGAGATGCTTATTCTTTTGTTGATAGTACAGAGAAGTAATTTATTTAAAATAGTTTGAGAATTCGTTTATTTGCGAATTCTTTTTTTAATTTCTAAGATGAATTTTAAACTTATAGTAAAAAATACTATAAATGTATTGACAATATTTTAGTTATGGTATAATATACTATATGTAAGGAGATGATAAATATGTTCTTAGAGATAGGAGCAACCATTTTGGGATTAATTCAGGGAGTATTAGTAATGTTTAATAAAAGGAGTAATTGGATATTTTACATTTTACAGATGGCATTTTTGATTTTGTTTTCTAGTATGAATCATTTATATGGTGATGTTGTGAATAACAGTATTTATTTGGTAATGGGTGTTGTTGGTTTTATTCTTTGGAATCGTAATAGTGATACTAATAAAATTACTGCAACTAGTAAAAAGGAAAAGTTAATTTATATTTTACTCATTATAGTTGGTACTTTGGGTGTAAGCACTATACTTAAAAATACAAATGATCCATTACCTATGTTAGATGCTTTTACTACGATAACTAGTTTAATTGCTACTTATTATATGGTAAAGAAAAAGATAGATACATGGGTAATCTGGTTTATTAATGATATCTTTTATGCAATTGAATACTTCATTTTACCTAATCAAGCTTTCTATTTATTTTTATTAAATGTAGTTTGGACATTAATGGCAGTTGGTTCTTATAGTAACTGGAAAAAGTTAATGAAAGAAGGAAAATAATATGTTAAAGATATTCTATTCTGGTACTTATAAAGTAAGACATGAATTGATTAATGAAAATAATATTTTAGAAATGCTAAAAGATGACACGAGAAGTAAAATAGTTGGTGATGTTAAAGAAACTATTTATTCATCATCTGGTGTTGTTACGAAAGCAAATGAAAATGTTATGTATATTGGTGGTTTTTACTATGAAAAACAAGATCCTAATAAATCAGTTTGTGAAAATGTTGTATACGAAGAGTTAAAACAGATTGATAACTGTGATATTGTGATAGCTAATCTTATGAACTATTCAGCTATTGCTAGTGTTACAGAAATTATTTATGCAGCTTTTAAGAAGAAAAAAATCGTAATATTTTGTGATCCTAAAGTTACGAGTTATGAAGTAGAGGGAGAGTATTGGTTCCCTATTTTAGCAGCTAAACAATTAAGTTCTAATGTAGAAGTTAAATTTGTGGAAAGTGATGAAGAAATCGTAAACTATGTAAATAATTTGAAGGAGAAAAAATGATGAAAGTAGATGTTATTGTTGGTGGCTTATATGGTGATGAAGGAAAGGGAAAAGTAGTTTCTAAATTAGGCACAAACTATGATTATATATTTAGGGTGAATGCATCAACCAATGCTTCCCATACAGTAGTATTAGAAAATCAAAATAGTTTTATAACGAAACAATTACCTTCTGTTTTTTATCATAAAAATATTAATTTTGTGATAGCACCTGGTGCTATTTTGAACTTACACGCTTTAAAAGAGGAGTTGGAAAGTAGAAAGGATTTAGATGATATTTATAATCATGTTACTGTTGCTTCTAGTATTACTTTACTAATTACTCCATATATTGAAAGAAATAAGAGTCAAAATCATTCTAAAAAATATGGTAGTACTAATCAGGGAACTGGAAATGCTATTCTTGCTAGAGATGCTAGGCATTCTATTAAATTAGTGGATGTTTTTAATACCGTAAATAAGTATATTAGTTTAGAAGATTTGGCATCAAAAATAAAAGAAAGTTGCTTAGAATTAGACAGGTATTTTTATCAAAATAAAACTGATGAGTATTATTATCAAGAAGCTTTGTTATTAGTAAGTGACTATCGTGATATTAAGAATATGATTGGAGATTTTTGTAAAGATTATACTGATTTCTTATATCATTTAGAAGATGATAAAAAGATTTTAATTGAAGGTTGTAATGGAATTATGCTTGATAATTTACATGGCTTGAATCCTTATACAACTAGTGCTTCTACAAGTGTAAATGCACTTTTAAATGGTGCTAATATTTCTCCTTATTTCTTAAATGATACTTATGTTATTATTACTGGCTATTTTTGTTGCTTAAATAAAAGAACTTTTTTAACTGAGATGGAGTTAGAAAGTGCTAATAAATTATATAAATATAATAGCGAAGTAGATGATGCCGAAAATATGAAAAGAAGACTTGGGTGGTTTGATTTACCTACATTGAAGAAAGCTTTGGTAGGACATAAGAAAACTAAATTAATTTTAAATAAATTAGATATTATGCAAGATTTAGAAGAAGTTAAAGTTTGTGATTATTATTTAGATGAAAATAATCAAAAAATAGAAGTTATGCCTGATAATACTACTATGTTAGAAAGGTTAAAACCTCATTATATTACTTTTAAAGGTTGGGGTAAGTTAGATTATTTTGAACATGATGTACCATTAGAATTAAAGAAATTTATAGAATTTATTGAAAAAGAAACGAATCAAAAAATAGCTTATTTAGGAGTAGGTCGTAAAGATTCTGATTTAATAGAAATTTAAAAAAATCGGCATATAACTAATATTTAAATTTTTTACGACAGGAGGTATGTATTGATGATTATTTTAGAAGGAACAGATGCAGTAGGTAAGACTTCTACTATTTATGAACTAAAAAAAGAAAATATTATTTGTTTAGATAGAAGTAAAGATATGATTTCAAAATATATGTTGTTTGATTACAGTTTAGAGTATCGGGCAAGCAAATATTATCAATACTTAAAAAAAAATGATTGTATCATAATATTCTTAGTTAATAACGATAAAGATGAACTGGAAAGAAGAGTAAGAACGAGAAATGAAATTGGAAAATATGACCTTGAGGCATATCAGTATAACCAGTTATATTTAGAAACTTATGAATATATGAAAAAACATGATATGTTAGAGAATAAATTATTTTTAATAGACGTTACGAATTTAACTTTAGAGGAACAAGTAAAAAAAGTAAAGGAATTTATTTTATGCCAAGTATAGCGGCACATATGGTGGTAGCTAAATTACTAGAAGAAAAACTTGGATTTAAAAGTACTGAGTTTATAAAAGGTAATTTGCTTCCAGATATTATCGATATAAAAGATAGTCACCATAAAATAAAAGGAAAATACTATTTTATACCAGATTTAGAGTATTTTAAAAATACTTTAGATTTATCTAATGATTTATATTTAGGGTATTATACACATTTATTATTAGATCAATATTTTTTAGAAGAATTTGTACCAAATAATATTTCAAACTTAGATGTATTTAGTAATGGTATTATTTATCAAGAGTACACAAATATTAATTATCTGCTTGTAAAGAAGTATCATTTAGATGTAGAATATCTATTAACGATATTAAATGATTTTCTGGTAGCTATTCGTCAAGAAAAATTAATTAATGATTTAAGTTGTTTATTAGAAACTAAGATAAAAATAACGACATACTTACAATTTAGTGAATTTTCTAACTTTCTTGAAAATGCTATAGAATTGATTAGTGAGGAGATAAAAGATTATGTACATAAACTTGGTTAGTTGTTTATTTGTTTTAGATAGTGAAAAAAATGATAATATTAGAAAAAATGATATTAAAAAGATAAAAGTGTTAACCACTTGTGATAATATATTACCAACTATTCCGTTTAATGGTAAAGATATGAAAGAGGAAGTAAGAAAAGAATTAGCTACTATTTTGGGTTCTGATATTTTTCACTTAGAACAAGTGTTTACAATGGATTATAAGGATGGCGTTGATATTATCTATTTAGGAATTACTAATATAGAAAATGTTAAAAATTTAAAATCTAATTACCAATTATTAGAGTTTAAAGTAGAAAATAATAATAGTATTATGTATGGTGATTCTTCTTATTCTTATCAAACTTTAGAAGAAGAAAAGAATAATAGTATTCAATATATTCATGATATTAAGGCAGAGGGAGATATTCAAAAACTTCTTTTATATCTTTTAATTAGTTATAAGAAAATAAGAGCTAATATAGATATTAGTGATATTATTTTTAAATTTATGGGTAGTTCTTTTACTTTAGAAGATGTTAGAATTGTTTATGAAATGGTAAAAAATACGGTTGTTGATAAGTCAAATTTTAGAAAAAAGATTATTAAATATTGTGAAAAGATAGATGAAAAAGATGATAGTAAAAATGGTTTTAGACCTAGTCAAAAATATAAATTTAGGCCACTTAGGGGAGATGTTTGGTTATGATTATTGCGACAAATAATAAAGGAAAGTTAGAAGAAATTAAAAAAATATTAAAGGAATATCCACTATATTCATTAAAAGAGAAAAATATTCAGATAGATGTTGAAGAAGATCAAGATACTTTTTTGGGAAATGCTAAGAAAAAAGCTTTTGAGATATATAATCTTACTAAAGAAGCAACAATAGCTGATGATTCTGGATTATGTATTAAAGCTTTAGATGGTTTTCCTGGGGTTATGACTCATCGCTTTTTAGGAAATGAGGCAACAGATGAAGAACGTAATGAATATTTAATAAATGAAGTAAATAAATGTAATTCAAGAGAAGCTCAAGTAGTATGTGAGTTAGTATATTATGATGGTAATGAATATATCGTTGGAGAAGGTATTCTAGATGGCTTTATTTCTACTACTAGAAGAGGAAATAATGGCTTTGGTTTTGATGAAATATTTGAACTACCTAATGGACTTACTTTAGCTGAGGTTACTCCTTTAGAAAAAAATCAAGTTAGTGCCAGAGCGTTAGCAGCTAAAGATTTGCAGAAAAAGCTTGGTGCTAGATTTGGTACTAGATAGAGTTTTCCTGTTTTCATTCTTGTTTTTACTTATAATTTAGAAGCATTAGCTTCTTTTTTCTTTTAAACTTTCTACTTCTATAGTATAATAATAGTGTTAGAAAGAAGGAAAGATATGAAAATAATGTCTATTAATGCTGGAAGCAGTTCTTTAAAGTTTAGTTTATTCGAAATGAATACAAAAGAATGTATTGCTTCTGGTTATTTTGAAAGAGTTGGCTTGGATGGAAGCTTTTACACTATTAAATATAATGGAGAAAAGATTCGTGAAGAAGTAGCTATGCCTAATCATACGGTTGCGGTAGAAGTTTTATTAGAGCGTTTGATTTCTATTGGTATTATTTCTAGTTTAGATGAAATTGATGGTATTGGTCATCGTTTAGTACATGGTGGAGATAAATATAAAACTAGTGTTATGATTACTGATGAAGTAGTAGAAGATTTAAGAAAATATTCTGATTTAGCACCTTTACATAATCCTGCTAATATTTTAGGAATAGAAGCTGTTATAAAAGCACTTCCTAATGTGCCTATGGTTGGAGTATTTGATACTGCTTTCCATCAAACTATGGATAAGAAAGAATATATTTATCCAGTTCCTTATGAATGGTATACTAATTATGGTGTTCGTAAATATGGTTTCCATGGAACTAGTCACTGTTATATTAGTAAACAAATTCCTAGAATTTTAGATCGTGATACTTATAAAGCTATCATTTGTCACTTAGGAAGTGGTGGCAGTATTTCAGCAGTAAAGGATGGTAAATGTGTTGATACTACTATGGGATTTACGCCCCTTGCTGGTATTATGATGGGTACTCGTAGTGGTGATATTGATTCATCTATTATTCCATATATTATGAATAAATGTGATATGACAGTAGATGAAGTGATGAATGATTTAAATAAAAAATCTGGTTTCTTAGGTATTAGTGGTGTAGGTAGTGATTTTAGAGATATCTATGCTGGAGTAGTAGCTGGAAATGAAAGATGTAAATTAGCATTTGATAAATATGTTAAAACAGTCGTAAATTATATTGCTCAATACTATGTTGAACTTGGTGGCTGTGATATTTTATGCTTTACTGCTGGACTTGGCGAAAATGCTAGTGAAGCAAGACTTGCCATTATGGAAAAACTTGCTTGTTTAGGAGTAAAAGTGGATTTAGAAAAGAATCAAATTCGTGGGGAAGAAGTTAAACTTACTACTGATGATTCTAGTATTATCTGTTATAGTATTCCAACAAATGAAGAATTAATGATAGCTCTTGATACATTATCTCTAATTGGAGAATAGAATAGGAAAAAAATTATGTTTCGAAAAATTTATAAAGCTATAAAAAAGTATGATAATATCGTAATTGCTAGACATATTGGAGTAGATCCCGATGCTATGGCTAGTCAAATTGGCTTAAGAGATGCCATTTTAGAGACTTTTCCAAAAAAGAATGTTTATGCTGTTGGTAGTGGTGGTGGAAAATTTTCTTACTTAGGAAAGTTAGACCATTATGAAGGTGATTTTAAAAATACACTTTTAATTATTGTAGATACTCCTGATAAAAAAAGAGTAGATTGTAGTAATATAGATGATTTTTCTTATAAAATAAAAATAGACCATCACCCTTATGTAGAAGAATTTTGTGATTTGGAGTATATTGATGATAAAAGTTCTTCTGCTTGCCAAATTATCATGGAAATGATTTATAAAACGAAGTTAAAAGCAAATAAAGAAATTATGCAAAAATTATATCAGGGATTAGTATCTGATACCAATCGTTTTATGTTTAATAATACTACTGCGAATACATTTTCTATTGTTAGTAGGGTAGTAAAAGATTATGATTTAAGTGTTTTTGAATTACATTCTGATTTATATATGCGTCCTTTAAATGAAGTAAGACTTCAAGGGTATATGGCACAGAATATGAAAGTTACTGAACATGGTGTTGGTTATATTAAAATTACAGAAGATGTTTTAGATACTTTTCATGCTGATGTTGCTAGTGGTGGTAATATGATTAATAACTTTAATTATATTGAAGAAGTTTTAGTTTGGTTAGCAATTACAGAAGATGTTAAAAATGATATTATTAAAATTAATATTCGTAGTCGTGGCCCTATCATTAATACGATTGCTGAAAGATATAATGGTGGTGGACATAAGATGGCAAGTGGTGCTAAGGTTAGTACGATGGATGAAGCTGAGTGCTTGATTCAAGATTTGGATTATGCTTGTCAGGAATATTTAAAGTCTTTAGATTAGAGGTGGAAAAATGAAAATTACAGATGTTAGTTTAACGGTACAAGCTGTAAGGCGTAGTCAATATCCAGAAACTGATCTTCCAGAATTTATGTTAGTAGGAAGAAGTAATGTTGGTAAAAGTAGTTTTATTAATACCTTAGTTGGTAGAAAAAATATTGCTTATACTTCAGGAAAACCTGGGAAAACACAAACTTTAAACTTTTATCTTGCAAATAATAGCTTTTATTTAGTTGATGTGCCTGGTTATGGTTATGCTGCTGTTAATAAAAAAATCCAAGAAAAGTTTGGAAAAATGATAGAAGAATACTTAGAGAAGCGAGATGAATTAATTCGTGTATTTATGCTAGTTGATTTTCGTCATAAACCTACTGAAGATGATAAGCTTATGTATAATTTTTTAAAGTATTATAATATTCCTGTTACGATCGTAGCTACTAAAGTTGATAAAGTTGGTTCTAGTAAATTAGAAAAAAATAAAAAATTAATTTTAGATACTTTGGATTTAGTAGTAGGAGATGATTTGATTTTATTTTCTAGTATTACGAAATTAGGAAAAGAAGAAGTATTAAAGAAAATAGAAAACTTAGTTGTTGAAACTATATAAAAAGTTCTTACTGAGACAAAAATATATCATCAGTAAGAACTTTTTTGTTTCTTTCTTTATATTTTTTCATATTTTATTATAGGTGATATTCTTGAAAGTTGATTTTATAGATAACGAGCATTTTACGATTTATTATTTAACTAGCCATAAGTTTCAAACAGAGGTTGAAATGAAAAACTTTTTTAAATTATTAAATCATGAGTTAAAACATCAAATTGATTATGAATTTCATGGCTTTTATAATGTAGATATTTTTTGGCAGAGAGGTTTATATATTTTAGATTTTGAAAATGTTGATGATTATGGAAGTGGTGATTTTAATATTACGATGTTATTAAATTCTACCATATTATATCAGTTTCCAGATTCTGATATGGTAAGTGGTGAAAAAATTTATTATCATGGTAATTTCTATACTGAAATAGAAAATGTAATAGATGATATTCACTTTTTTGAATATGGGAAAGTTATCTTTGGAAAACAAGTTAATGATATTCTAAACCATGGTATTTTAGTAACTATGTAGTATGATGCTTTATGATTTTTCCAGGTATTCCTACTACTGTTACATTATCTGGAATACTTTCTAAAATAACGCTATTAGCTCCTATTTTTACATTGTTACCAATCGTAATATTTCCTAGTATTTTAGCTCCACTCCCAATAAAGACATTATTTCCAATCGTGGGGTGTCTTTTTCCTTTTTCTTTTCCTGTTCCACCTAGAGTAACACCATGGAAGAGTGTAACATTATCACCAATTATACAGGTTTCACCTATTACTACACCCATACCATGATCAATAAATAAATTTTTTCCTATGGTAGCACCAGGGTGAATTTCTATTCCTGTTTTTCTTTTTGCTTTTTCGGAGATTATTCTAGCTATTAGGAATCTTTTCCTTTTATATAGAAAATGAGAGATTTTATAATATAGCTTTACTTTAAAACTTGGATATAAAAATACTTCTATTATAGAGTGAATTGAGGGGTCGTTTTTTAAAATCGTATTGATCTCTTCTTTGATGAAATTCATACCTATCACCTAGTATAATGTATGAATTTTTTTATATTGGTTGTGTTCGTTTGACTTATATAGAATCTTTAAAAGTTTGGTAGATTATATTAGGATAACTTGTAACAATTCCTAAATCTTTAAAAATTTCTTTTCGATAGTGAGTAGATTTTTCACCTACATAATGGTTGTATACAAATGATAAATAGTAGTCGCTACTAATGTATAAATTTACTTCTTTCTTTTCTTTTAATAAGATATCGATAATGGTATCGTTAAAGACATTCATAATTACGGTATAATAGTTAACATCAATAAAGTTAAGATCATTATTATTAATGATATAGCCTATTTGATGATTTTTTATTTTCTGTTTCATGATAGTAACTAAACTACGATTAATACTGTGGAGATTTATTTTTAAATTCGGGTATTCATCAATTATTTTCTTTATTTTATCTAGATACAAATTCATTCTTCTAGTAGTTTCTTCTATATTTTCATCTGTTAATGGGCCAGTTTTAAAAGGATTAATGTTTAAGTATATTAGTTTATTATAGTTTTTTTGATTTAAGTTATTTAAAGTATTTTCCAGTAAATCTAATTCAAAGTTATTTAATTCATCATATGTACTATTTTCTATTGTGTTGATACTTGCTTCAATATTAGCTGGTAAGTTATAGGTTAGTATTTTATTATCTTTTGTTAATGCTACATTGATAGTAATACCATAAATGTAATCTTTTGTAGTAGCATTTTTTATAAATTCTTCATTATTTAAAATATCTGTTTTTTGAGCTATAATTCTCATTTTATCACCTATACTAGTTTATGAGTTATAACTTTATTCATGATAAATTAATACTAGCAATATTTTTAAAAGTATGATAAAATAAGCTCAGTTTAAGGGAGGGGTTCGTATGAATTTACCAACTGTTGCTTTAGTAGGAAGACCTAATGTTGGGAAAAGTACCTTATTTAATCGTTTAGTAGGAAGTAAGGTTTCTATTATTGAAGATACACCTGGTGTTACTAGAGATCGTATTTATAGTGAAGTTACTTTTAATAATTATAGATTTGATTTAATTGATACTGGTGGAATCGATGTTAGTCAAGAATTGTTTAATGATGAAATTAAGATTCAAGCCGAAATAGCTATAGAAGAAGCAGATGTCGTTATATTTATTGTCGATGGAAAAGAAGGAATTACTGCTAATGATAAAGTTGTTCGAGATATGCTGCGTAAGAGTGGTAAAAAGGTAATTGTTGCGATTAATAAGACAGATAGTAAAGAAAGTAGAGATCATTTATATGACTTTTATGAACTTGGATTTGATGATTATATTTTAATTAGTGCAGAACATAATATTGGAATTTATGAATTATTAAATAGTATTATTAGTGATTTTCCTGAATATGACGAAATAGAAGAAGATACTAGATTAAAGTTTTCGGTTATTGGTAGACCTAATGTAGGTAAGAGTAGTTTAATTAATGCACTTCTTAATGAAGAAAGAGTAATCGTTTCTAATAATGCTGGTACAACAAGAGATGCAATAGATACAGTGATGAAATATAATGGCGAAGAATTTGTGCTTATTGATACTGCTGGTATGAGAAAAAAGGGTAAAGTATTTGAAAGTGTTGAAAAATATAGCTTACTTAGAAGTTTAAAAGCAATTGATAGAAGTGATTTATGTTTATTAGTTATTAATGCAGAAGAGGGTATTATTGAACATGATAAACATATTGCTAGTTATGCTCTTGAAAAGGGTAAAGGCTTAATTATCGTTGTTAATAAATGGGATACAGTAGAAAATAAAAATACGAAAGAATATGAAAAACTTGTTCGTAGTGAGTTTCAATTTTTAAGTTATGCTCCTATTGTTTATTTATCTGCTCTTACTAAGAAAAGAATTCATACTTTGATGCCTGAAGTATTAAAAGTAGCTGAAAATATTAAAAGAGAAATTAAGACTAGTGTGTTAAATGAAGTTATCACAGATGCATATACTTTAAATTTACCACCATCTTATAAGGGAAAACGATTAAAAATTTATTTTACTAATCAGTCTGGTACAAAACCACCTAAATTTACATTTCATGTTAATAATAAAGGACTTGTACATTTCTCTTATGAGCGTTATTTAGAAAATAAAATTCGTGAGAACTTTGATTTTGAAGGTACTCCAATTGTGTTACAGTTTAAAAATAGAGGTGAAGAATAATGGAATATTATAATAATGAAGATTTTATTAATTATCAAAATGCTTTTAGAAAAGGATACAATTATGTTTTATACGGAAGTGAAGAAGAAAATAGAAAAACACCAACTGTTAACTTTAATGACTTAGAGTCTACTGGTTATTATAACGGATTTCAATATGGTGAATACTGTGAAATAACTTCTCAAACTATGAGTATTAGTGATACTCAATTAATAGCTATTATTGATAAATCATTTTCTAGAGCATTAGAACAAAGAGATAGTTATATTAAAAGAGAAAATCAATATGTTGTCTATAAAACAGCTTTTGTTTCTGGTAAGAGTGATGTTTTTAGTAAATATTTTCAAAAAGATGAATCCTTTAATGCTATTCCTACTTTAGATGCTACTGATATTTCATCTATTGGTTATTATGATGGTTACTGTTTTTATTTAAATAAACTTCTTAATGTAGATGATTTATCTGAATTAGAAGAATTACCTAAAATAGAAGAAATCTGTCGTGAAAATTTTGACAGAAGTGAAAAAGAATATCATTTTGCTGATATAGAAATAGGAAAAAGTAAATAATGGAACAAGAATTATTTCAAAAAAGAACTGATTTAATTATCGATTATATTTCTCAAATATTAGTATATGGTTCTAATATAAAAGGTACCTTGTCATTAGATAAGAATCATTTTGATGATGGTAATTATTTAATATTAACTGTTAATGTAATTCAAAATAGTTATTTTAGATGGCATGATTTAGGAATACCTGCTACTAATAGTGTTTCTTTTTATGATTTTGTCTTAAAAGCTGTTTTAGATAAATTTAAAACTTTTACGATTACTTTTTATAATGATGATAGTATTTTAATTTCTAGTTCTGTTAATCATAATCAAATTACATTACACTTTACATTTACAAATCAAAAAGAGAAAGATTGGTTTAACAAAAAAGAAAAAAAGTTTTATAATAATAAGTGTAAGTAGGAGGAATTAGTATGGGATGGTTTTTAGATAGAAAGGATCCTAAAACAGAATTAGAGGGACTTGATAGAGCTCAAAAAATATTAGATGAGCGTTACAAAAAAGGTCAGGTAATGGATGCTGTATATCAAAAACAGTGTTTAGAGTTTCAAAAACGTAGAGAAAAGTATGAAAAAAAATTGAAGAAACAGGGTAAATTATATAATTAATTATTATTTTTTGTTCAAGTTATAACTTCTTACATATAATGTTGTAGGAGGTTTTTTTATGTTTGGAGATTCTTTTTTTAAAAAAGTAGAAGATAAGTCTGGAGTAAATAAAGCTACTATTATGTCACTTGCTAATAAGTTACAGAAATCCAATATGAAAGATGAAAAAGTTTTAAGAGAGTTAGTACAGGAAATTGGTGATGTAGCTGGAAGAAGTGTTAGTAAAGATAAAGAAGATAAGATAGTGAATGCTATTTTAAAAGATCAAGTTCCTAAAGATATCGATAAGATGATTTAAAAAGATATTCCTAGCAACAAGGAATATCTTCTTTTTATTCTCATATATTTAAATGAATTAGAAAGTGAGTGTTAAATATATGGACAAAAATGAGATTATTAAAAATATTGCGCTTCGTACAGGAGGAGATATTTATCTAGGAGTAGTAGGAGCAGTTAGAACTGGTAAAAGTACTTTTATTAAAAAAGTAGTAGAAAATTTAATTGTACCTAATATAGAAGATGAATATGAAAGAAAAAGAGCATTAGATGAGGTGCCACAAAGTGCAGCTGGTAAAACAATCATGACTACAGAGCCTAAGTTTGTTCCTAATACTGCAGCTAAGATTCAAATTGATGATTTTAGTTGTAATATTCGTTTAATTGATTGTGTTGGTTATTTAATTAATAATGCCAAAGGAGCAGAAGATGAAAATGGACCAAGACTGGTAAAAACACCTTGGTATGATGATGCAATTGCTTTTAGTGAAGCTGCTGAAATAGGTACAGAAAAAGTAATTAAAGACCATTCCACTATAGGAATTGTAGTAACTACAGATGGTTCTATTGGTGAATTTGAAAGAAGCGATTATATCGAAGCAGAAACAAGGGTTATCAAAGAGTTAAAAGAACTTGGAAAACCATTTATCGTAATAGTCAATTCTACACACCCTATGCTTCCTGAAACTGAAAAGATATGTGAAAAACTAAGGGCAGAATATGATGTACCAGTTCTTCCTATGAATATTGATGCTATGAATCAAAAAGATATGTATGATATTTTAAGAGAAGCATTATATGAATTTCCTATTTTAGAAGTTAAAATTAATATGCCAGAATGGATAGCTATTTTAAATCCTAAAAATGAGATTAAGAAAAGCTATATTGATGCTATTAGGGAGAGTGTAGTTGAAGTTGATAAACTACGCGATGTTGAAAAAATTACAGATCATTTTATGAATGTAGCTAGTATTCAAAAATCTTATTTATCTAGTATTGATCCATCTACTGGTGAAGTTATTATTAATCTAGAAGCTCCAAGTGAACTTTATAATCAAGCTTTAACGGATATTATTCATATTGATGTTACAAATAAGGCACAGTTATTATCACTATTTCAGGATTATAATGAAGCAAAGCGTGAGTATGATCAAATTAAATACGCTCTTAAAATGGTAAAACAAACAGGTTATGGTGTTGCTTCTCCTACCTTAGATGATATGAAATTAGATACACCAGAAATAACGAAACAAGGCTCTAGATATGGAGTAAAACTTCGTGCTACAGCGCCATCTATTCATATGATAAGGGTTGATGTTAATTCTACTTTTGAACCTATTATTGGTACAGAAATGCAAAGTAAAGAGTTAATTGATTACTTAATGAAAGATAAAGAAAAAGATCCTAGTAGTATTTGGAAAAGTGAAATCTTTGGTAGAAGTTTAGATGTAATCGTACAAGAAGGTATTCAATCTAAAATTAGTATGATGCCAGATAATATTCGCTTTAAATTACAGAATACTTTAACGAAAATTGTTAATAAAGGTTCTAACAATATGATTGCTTTTGTGTTATAAGAAGAGAAATCTTCTTTTTTTTCTTTCTAATTTTATGTATAATGGTAGTGGTGATATTATGGATTTATTAAATAGTAAATATATTATATTAGAAATTATTCCTACTTCTTTAAAAAGAGAAACAGGTGAGGTAGTACAGTTATCAGCATTAAAATTAGATGGAATAAAATTAATAGATAGATTTGATTATAGATTAAATGAAGAAAAAGTGCCTATAAAAGATTTTATTGATATGTGTAGTTATGATAAAGAAAGTTTTACTTATGTAAGTGATACAGATACTATCCTAGAAGAGTTTAAAAATTGGATTCAAGATTATCCATTATTAATTATTGATAATGAATATACTAAGAACTATTTAAGTAGTATTCCTAATCCAAAAGAATCTATTTTTAAATATTTAGATATTTTAAATGATGATAAAGTTATTGATAAAATGATTTCTAAGTACCAATTAGAACCTAGTAATTATATTGTCGATTTATTATATGAAGCATTAATTCAGGAATTATAATACATTATGTTATAAAATATGCTATACTATTTATAGTTTATAATTTACGTTTACACTACTATCTATTAAGGAGTAAAGATATGATGTTTGTAAAAAAAAATAAATATTTTATTTTGGGTATATTTTTATTATTATCTTTAATAGCATATTCATTTTATGAGTTTTATCATGAATATTTTTCTTATCGGAGTACATATTATAAAATTGAAGATATATGTTATAAACAGGGGAATTTAGATCATGAGATTTGCAAATATTTTAGAACAGATAGTGATGTTTTAAGATATTTGCACAACTATGATCCTAATACTAAATGGAAAAGTTATGATGCGATAACTTTGACTTCTACGATTGTTGAAACTACTACTTTTAGTTGTCTACAGTTTTTTTCTCCACTTATTATAGCTATTTTAATTATTGGAAAATTACATGATGAATATAGTAGTGGAATGTTTGAAAATTATTTATTAAGAATAAATTATAAAAAGTATCTTAAAAGCAAGTATAAGGTAGTATTTAGTACTTCACTTGTTATGCCAATTACTTTATTACTTATTTTTTTCATTTCTTGTGTTGCTACCGGTTTTAATTTTGACTATTCTAATATAGATAAGCAATTGAGTGTTTATAGTGACTTTAAATATAATCATTTTATTATATATGGAACGTTAATTTGTTTTATTCAATTTTTCATAAGTTGGTTTTATAGTAATATTGCTTTATTCTTTTTAAAAAAACATAAGAATAAATTGGTTGCTATTGTTATGTCATATGTTGGATTTTTGATGATATATTTGTTCATTTATGTAGTATTTTATTGCTTAGTATTGAATAAACTATTTGGCATAAAAGAAATGACGGATTATTTCAGTATAACTGGCTATTGGTTTTTTGAAGATGGTAACAAAAGTTATATTGCTTTAATTATCGCTATAGTATTACAAATTATTTCTTCAATTATAGTATTCTGTTCTTATAAAAGTAAAAATGGAGTGATTATGGATTATGAGAAACAAACTTCGTAACGATTTTAAGATTTTAGATTATGTAACCTCTAATGAAAAATATAAAGCTATTTTTTTTGTATCAATGATAGTTGTGATATATGGTACATTAGTATTGGGTCTTGCTAGTGATAATTTCTTTGATTCTATTCTAATTCCATTTCAATTTCCAATATTTAATATTTTGATATTTTCCTTACTATTCTTAAATAATCTAAATTTATGTTCCATTTTAAAAAAAGACTTTAGCTTTTATATTATCAGACTTAAAAATAAAAAAGAGTATTTTAAAACTTTAATTAGAATTTCTACTATTAATTATTTTTTAAATTTTATAATAATGCTATTATTTATGCTTATATTATTGCTTCTTACTACTATAAGTAATACTAGTATTCATAGTTATCAAAATTATAATATAAGTAACTTTATTTATTTATTATTTTATATGTTTAGATATATTATATATGGATTACTAATAACGTTAATTTCTTCATTAATTTATGTTAATACGAGTGATAAAGTAACGATTTGTTTTCAATTATTCTTTTTATCAATGTTTTTACAGAATAATATTATAAATATTTATAGCAAAAACAATATAACACTATTGATATGGTCTTATTTTAGTAGTACCACTTTTAGTACATTTAATTTAGAAATATTATCATCGATTTTAGTTTTACTATTTTTAGAATTAGTATATTTTTTCTTGTTTTACATATCAGGAAAAAGTAAAAAGGTGGAAATATTATGAAATATATAATGTATAGTGACATAAATTATTTATTTAAGTATAAGAAAAGAGTAATTTTATTGTACATTTTCTTTTCTTTGCTATCAGTATTCATTAACATGAATAGTAGTACTAATATTGAGAATATACTTATGCTTAGTTTTGGTAATAATTTAAAATTTGATTCTATCGGTATTTTAGAAATTATAATGTATTTTCTTAATTTATTTTTCTTTTTATATTTAGTGATTGATGTATATATTAAAGATTTACTTTATAATATAGATAATCTACTTTTAAGAATTAAACCATTTAATTATATTAGATTTAAGAATTTATGTTTTATATTAGTAATGTTCTTTCTTAAATTTATTCAATATTTTATATGTACTTTATTTTGTTTTATTTTGAACAAGAATTTTGATTTTAATGTTGTGTATTTGTATTTAATAGATAGTATTTATATTTTAACTTTTCAGTATTTATTTATACTTATTTATTATATTTATGTTCTTTTTCACAAAAACACTTTTGTATTATTTTTTGAATCTTTATTATTAATTCTAATAATACCAAAAAGTATATGGGAAGTAAGAAATCACTTTATAGGCTTATTGCTTATCTTTATTATTGGTCAAATTATGATACTTTTTGTTTTCAAGAAAAAAAATAAGAGTATTATACAAAATTTATAGGAGAAAATATGAAATTAGAAGTTAGAAATGTTTCAAAAAAATTTAAAGATGTTGAGGTATTAAAAGATGTTAATATAACATTTGATAGTGGTAAAATTTATGGATTTATAGGAAGAAATGGGAGTGGAAAAAGTGTTTTACTAAAAATAATATGTGGTTTTTATTTACCAACGACTGGTTCTGTTTTACTTGATGGTTATAATTATATAGAAAAAAATGAATTTCCTGATAATACAAGAGCTTTAATTGAAAAGCCTAAGTTTATTCCTGATTTAACAGGGTATGAAAATTTAGAATTACTTGCTTCTGTACAAGGTAAAATAGGTAGAAATGAAATTGATGATACTATGAGCAAATTAAATTTTTTACAAGAAAAGGATAAAAAATATAGTAAGTATTCTCTTGGTACTAAGCAAAAATTAGGTATTGCTCAGGTGCTGATGGAGGATCCAAAGATAATGATTTTTGATGAACCTTTTAATGGTGTAGAAAATGATACAGCAGATAGCATTAGGTTATTATTAAAAGAGGAAGCTAAAAAGGATAAAATTATTATTATTGCTTCTCATATTAGAGAAGATATTAATTCTTTGGCAGATGTTGTTTTCGAAATAGATGGTGGAAAAATCAGAAGGTTATAGTTATAATTAAGCATATGTATTTTTAAATTATGTTTTTTGTGTTATCTAGTCCGAACTGCAGTTTTTCGTAAAATTTCTGTAAATTTATTGATTTTATTGGTATTTCATGCTATTCTTTAAATGTAAGCATAGATTGTGCTTAAAATAAAAAAATATGGAGGTTTATTTACATGAAAAAAGCAGAATTAGTAGAAGCAGTAGCAGAAAAAGCTGGTTTAACTAAAGCAGATGCAACTCGTGCCATCGAAGCTTTATTTGATACAGTTAAGACTGCAATGGTTAAGGGAGAGAGAGTAGCAATTCCTGGATTTGGAACTTTCTCAGTTGGTGAAAGAGCAGCTCGTGAAGGACGTAATCCTCAAACTGGAGCTACAGTTAAAATTGCAGCTTGCAAATCTGCTAAATTTAAAGCAGCAACAGCTTTAAAAGAAGCTATTAACTAATTATAAATTAGATTTTGGTAAAAGAATGATTTTTTCATTCTTTTATTTTTGGAGGTGTCTATGAAAAAATATAAATTTATTTTTCTATTAGTGTTTTTATTGATAACAGGGTGTAGTAGTCATAATAATATTACTCATGAGGTAGCTTTTATTGATGGTGAAAAGGTATACCAAATGATTAAAAATAAAGATACTTATATTATTGATGTTAGAGAAGATTATGAATATAAAAGTGGGCATCTTCCTAATTCTTATAATATTCCTCTTGGTGATATAAATAGTATTTCTTTAAATAATTTTTCACATACTAGCACTATTATTGTTTACTGTCGTAGTGGAAATAGGAGTAGTACAGCTGCTAATTTATTAATTAAATTAGGATATGAAAATGTTTATGATATGGGAGGTATTACGAACTGGCCTTATGATTTGGTGATTGGGTAAAGATGGTATACAAGTTAAGGTAGTTACCTTTTGATGTTGTTTTGTGTTTATTAGAGTAAAGTAGTGTTTTTGTTTTGGCTTTTTAGATAGAATTTAAGACTTTTTATAAGAAATTTGGTACAATATTATTAGGTGATAAGATAATATGTTAAATACTGCACTAAAACTAATTAAAACGATAGAAGAACATGGATATACTGCTTATATAGTTGGTGGTTTTGTACGCGATCAATTATTAAATATTCCTTCTAATGATATTGATATCTGTACTAGTGCTAGACCTAGTGATATTCGTAATATTTTTCCTAATTCTTGTTTACCAAATGAAGCTTATGGTTCTGTTACGGTTATTATTAAAAATATTCGTTTTGAAATTACTACTTTTCGTAAGGAAATACGTTATTTAAATAATCGTAAACCAATAGAATTTGAATATATTGATAACTTATTAGATGATTTAAAAAGAAGAGATTTTTTAATTAATACAATTTGTATGGATAAAGATGGAAAAATTATTGATTTATTAAATGGTAAAAGTGATTTAGATAAGAAAGAAATTCATACAGTAGGAGATAGTATTTATAAGTTTTCTGAAGATGCACTTCGTATTTTAAGAGCTGTTCGTTTTGCTACTAACTTGAATTTTAGACTTAGTGATGAAGTAAAAAATGCTATTAGAGAAACGAAACACTATGTTAGAAATCTATCTTATGATCGTAAAAGGGAAGAATTAAATAAAATATTTTCTAGTATTAATGTTCGTTATGGTGTTAAGTTATTAATTGAACTTGGTCTTGATAAAGAACTTGAGTTAAATAATTTGATTCATATTACTTGCTTTGATGATTTAATGGGTATTTGGGCTATACTAGAAGTTGATGATATTTATCCTTTTACTAAGAATGAAAAAGAATTAATGACTAATATTAGAAAGCTTCTACAACTTGATCAGATTGATGATATTACTTTATATCATTATGGATTATATGTATGTAGTGTAGCAGGTGATATTAAAGGACTTGATAGACGAGTAGTTACTTATCGTTATAATAATTTACCAATTAAATGTCGTAGTGATATTGTTTTAAATGGAAATGATATTATGAAATTATTAAATCGTAAGCCAGGTAATTATTTAAAAGTAATTCTTAAAGATATTGAAGAAAAGGTAGTTAGTGGGAAGTTAGAAAATGATAGAGAAAAGCTAACTAATTATATTCTTGATTATTATAGTAGTACACGATAATTAGTGTACTTTTTTTGAATTTTTGGTATAATATAATCGTTAATTGGGAGGGACTATGAAAAGTAGCAAATTAGTAGAGTTATTAAAAAAAGGAAATTTTGTAGTACCGTTGTCTTTATTTCAATTAAAAGATAAGTTTGAACTGGAGTTATCTGAATTTATCTTTTTAATTTATTTAACAAATTTAGGTTCTAAATTTACATTTGACCCTAATCGATTTTCTGATGATTTAAATTTTAGTTTAGAAGAAGTTTTATCTATGATTGATAATTTAACAGAAAAGCATTATATTAGCATTGAAGTTATTAAGAATGATAAGAATGTTATGGAAGAGTATGTTGTTTTAGATTTATTTTATGAAAAACTAACGAATTTATTAATTGCAGATATTAATCAAGAGAAAATAGAGGAAGAAAAGAATAGTAATGTATTTGAAGTAATAGAAAAAGAATTTGCTAGACCTTTAACTTCTATGGAATATGAGATTATTAGTGCTTGGTTAGAAGATGGTGTTAGGGAAGATTTAATTATTGAAGCGCTAAGAGAAGCTGTTTATAGTGGTGTATGTAATTTAAGATATATTGATAAGATTATTTATGAGTGGGGTAAAAAAGGAATTAAAACACCTCAAGATGTAGCAAATAATCGTTTGAAGTTTAAAGAAAAGCAAGAAAAAAAAGAAAAGTTGGAGTTGTTTGATTATGACTGGTTCGAAGATGGAGAAGACGAAGAAAATTGAAGATTATTTAGATAGTTTATACCCAAATCCTAAATGTGAACTTAATTATCGTACAGATTATGAATTATTGATAGCTGTTATGTTAAGTGCCCAAACTACCGATAAAAGGGTAAATGAAGTAACTAAAATTCTTTTTGATAAATACCCTACATTAGCCAAATTAAAAGATGCTAAGTTGGAAGATATTACTTCTATTATTCGTCCTTTAGGTACTTATCAGCGTAAAGCTAGTTATTTATTAGAAATTGCTAATGTTTTATATTATCAATATGATGGAAAAGTACCACATGATAGAGAGAAATTAGAAGCCATGCCAGGAGTAGGTAGAAAAGTTACTAATGTAGTACTTAGTGAATGGTTTCATGATGCTAGTATTGCGGTAGATACTCATGTAGATAGAGTTAGTAAGAGGTTAGGTCTTGCAAAGAAAAGTGATTCTGTTTTTAAAGTAGAAGAAAAATTATGTAAGATTTATGCAAAAGAAAATTGGAGTAAAAGACACTTACAAATGGTTTTATTTGGAAGATATCAATGTAAAAGTATGAAACCACTTTGTGATGGGTGTTTACTTAAAGATATTTGTAAGAAAAAAGATTAATGTTGTTATGCATGAAGTTGTAAAATAAAAGTAGACACAAAAAAGATGTGTTTACTTTTTCTTTGG